>Ga0209515_10001870_pt1 | contig 33831 bp, 35 predicted proteins | sample Subgroupgradi54m_FD_187454 | JGI IMG/M metagenome (GOLD analysis project Ga0209515, IMG submission 187454) | Subsurface groundwater microbial communities from S. Glens Falls, New York, USA - GMW60B uncontaminated upgradient, 5.4 m (SPAdes)... ... | reverse complement strand
CCGGCGAGGATGACGCCCGCCGCGCCGAACAGCCACACGGCGGCGGTCACCGTCGGTCCGCCGCCGAAGGAATGTGCCGGTCCCGTTCGTCGAGGCCGGCGAGCCAGTCGAGCATGACCTGGACGGACAAGGCGATGTTCCCGACCTGGCAGTGGTTGTGGGCCTGCTCGTCGCGGGTGAACAGCCGGGCGGTGACCGAGCGGGCGCTGGTGAGGGTGGCGATCTGGTCGGTGAGTTGTCGGGTCGGTACGTAGTGGTCTTCGGCCCCGGCCAGCAGCAACACGTCGGCCCGCACCGCGGCGGAGAGGTCGGCGGTGGTGAACCGGGCGATGCCCGTGAAGTAGTCATGCGGAGTCGCGACCCCGAGCACGCGCATGCCGTGGGTGATGCCCCAGTGGGCGAGCAGGTCGCGGCGCATCCGCCGCAGCGCGACGGCGTCGAGCAGCCGGCCGGCGTGGACCGCTCGCAGAGCCCGGACCGTGCCACGGACTGCTCGCGGGATCTGCCGGAGGTTCGCGGCCAGGAAGTCGGTGAGGACGTCGTCGGCGATGACGCGGGCCACCCGCGGCTCGCCGGCGGCGGCGCGGATGGCCAGCCCGCCGCCCAAGGAGATGCCCACCAGCGTCACGGCGTCCAGGCCGAAGTGGTCCAGGATGGCGCCGACCGGGCGGTGCCAGTGCGGGGTGAGCCGCAGGCCGTGGTCTTCGAGGGCGCCGCCCTGCCCCGGTCCCTCGAAACCGATCACCTGGTACCCGCGGCGGGCGATCATCAGCATCACCGGCAGGAACTCTTCGAGGTAGCTGTCGAAGCCGCCGAAGAGGACCACCGTCCCCTTGTCCGGCATGCCGAAGCGGTACGCGGGCAGCACACCGCCGGGATAGGGCACGGCGGTGATGCACTCGGGTCCGATGCCGTATACGCCCCGGATCAGGTCGATGAACGAGCGCCGAGCCCGAGCCCGGCGCTCGTCGTCGGGTGGGAGGAAAAACTCCGCCGCCCGGAAGCACAGCGCCGCGTCGAGCCGGCGCCCGTCGGCCAGGAGCCGGTCGCCCAGTGCCAGGAACGCGGTGGTGACGTCGGCGTATCCGCGCACCCGCGCGGCGATCCGGGTTACGTCGGGCAGGGCCTGCGCTGTCATCCAGGCCAGCCACCGGTTGAGTTGGAAGTTCAACGAGACATCCGGATGCAGATCGTGGTAGCCGGGTGGCCGGTCGAGCACGTCGACCAACGCGCTCCACCCCGCGCGCAGCCCCCCCGCTGCGACTCCTGGCTTGTCGGGCGATGAACCTGGGTCGTGATGCCCGGGCGTTGCGGAGGTGGCCGTCGTCGGGCCCCTGTCGTCGCCGCGCTCGGCCGCCGCCGGCGGCTCGGCTCCGAGCCGTGTCATGGCGTGCCTGCCCCGCCTGCAACGTACGGCTCCGGCGTGTGGAGCTTGGTGCGGGCCACGATGAGGGGTCGTTTGCCGGCCGCACCGGCGGGAATGGCATGAACCATTGACACGTGCACCGCCGGTTCGAGTGCGCCCGCCGTGGTCAGCGCGGCTCGCACCGCCCGTTCGGTGGCCTGCTGGTCGAAGCCTGGTCCGGGAGCGGCGACCAGCACACGCAGGTCCCGTTCCTCTTGCCGTACCTGCCATCCGGCGGCGTCGAGGAGGTCGAGAACCTGGTGGAACACGACCGGGTGGACCCGGACGGTGCCGCCGTCGGTTGCGGGCAGGTCGAGCACGTCGTCGGTGCGTCCTTCGATCGACTCCACCAGCCGGAACGGCAGTGGGCACGGGCACGGCTGGGTCGCGAGCCGGACCCGGTCGGTGATCTCGTAGCGGATGAGTGGGATCGTGCGGCTGGACAGTACGGTGACCAGCAGCCGGTCGCCGGGTTGGCCGGGTGGGACCGGTCGGTAGTCCCTGTCGACGACCTCCGGGATCACCAGATCCTCGAACAGGTGCATGCCGCGGTGCTGGTCGCATTCTGCGGCGATCCCGCCGGTCTCGGTGGCCGCGTACACGTTGAACGGCGGCACACCCCACGCACGGCTGGCCATCGCGCGGGCCTCGGCGGTGAGAACCTCCGAGGAGGAGTTCACCGCGCGGGGCGCGATCCGCAGCCGCCCGACGAGCTGCTCGTCGGCCAGCGCCCGGATCATCGACGCGTACCCCACGAGCACGTCGGGTCGCAGTTCGTTGAGCCTGGCGACGATATCGGGCATCGGGGATGCCGCATCCAGACGTTCGCTGACGATGAAAGGGCTCCGTACGGTGGCCGCGACCCGAGAGGACTGGTGCCACGCGGTGGTGGAGCTGACCACCGCCATGCGCACCCGGTGGGTCAGACCTGATCTGACGCCGGCCCATTCGTTGGCGCGGCCGTAGGACGCGATGATCATCGCCCACTCGCGGGCATCGGTGGGGATGATGCTCTTGCGCCCGGAACTGCCGGAGGTCGCCGACACCCAATAGCGCCCCCGGAAACGCCGATCGTCGTGCAGCGCGTCCAGGTAGGCCTGCAGGTCGGCCAGGCGCACCGACGGGTCGGTGCTGAGCTGGTCGAAGTTGTCCATCAGCGTCGCCTTGGTGAGCACCGGCAGCTCACCGAGCGGAGCTCGGTCAAGACCGGCGTGTAACCGGCGGTAGAACGGGGACCGGGCGGATGCGAAAGCACGTAGCGCCGTCAGCTCCCGCCGCTGGTGCTCACGCAGCGCCGCCTCGCCCCACCGCTCCCGCCGGCGCAGGCGACGCCGCAGCCACAGCACCCGCGAGATCATCGACACGTCCATGTCGCACTCCTCGTCTCCCGCGGCATCCGACTCGCCACTTAACAGCGCTACGGGCGCGCTATGGCCGTGTCCACCTGAACTGGCCCCACCTGGGTACGGCGGATTCCAGTGATCGTCGCAACACTCGTGGGTTTCGGGTAGCCGGCCGGTACGGGTGACGGTGCCCTGGTCGGCGCGTAGCGCGCCGACCAGGATCTTCATAAGGGTCGACTTGCCGGAGCCGTTCTCCCCGACGAGTCCGACCACCTCGCCGGGATACAGGGTGAGGTCCGCACCGGCCAGCACCAGATGGGTGCGGCGGAGCGGCCAGATGCCGCGACGGTAGGACCTGGTGATGCCGGACACCTGCAGTACCGGCGCCACCACGCCGGCATCCACCGGTAGCGCTGCCGGCGTGGTGGCGAGGACGGTCGTCATATCTGCCTCCGGTTGTGCGCATGGAGTTTCCTGCTCCGACTTGGCGGCGGTTCACACGGCCACGTCTGGCCGTGTGCTTCGCGGTGGGGGCCACACGCGGTGCTCGCCCCGGGAACGGCGTCGCAGATGGGATGCAGGCGCTCGGTCATAACGACCTCGGCTCGTGGGCACATCGAAAGGCGGCGGCAGGCTGATGGCCACCGGGGTCCCGAGCGACGACCTCAGCCTACGCTCCATTGGCTCCGGCAAGCGCCGCGAATCGATCGACATGATCAACGGCCCCGCACCTGTGTTTCGGCTTCACTGCGGGCCCTCAGTCACCGGAACTGCCAGTACCGGCCAGGAGATCGCCTGGTGGGGAACGTCGCTGGTCCTGCGGCGGGCGTTCGTCCGCCTCCAACCTGACGACGGACCGCATGGGTACGGCCGACTCCCGGACCCGAACGCGGTGTGGCGTCGCGACGACCGGTCCCGCGACCGCGATCCAGCAGGCTGGACGGCGCAGTTCCCCCTACGAGTTCGGCGAAGTGTCCATCCACGCCGACGTCGATGTCCATGGATGGGCGGCGATTGCGGCGAGCAGGCGCCGGACGTACGCGTCGGTGTGCTCCATGCCGGAGACCCGCCGCCAGTGCCGGAGGAGCTTCACGAACGCGATCGAGACCAGGTCGTCCGCGGTGTGCCAGTCGCCGCACCGCAGGTACGCCGAGCGGCGCAGCGGATCGAGCCGGCTCGCCACGTACTCCCGGTAGCTCCCGACCTCGGTTGTCGCCACCCGGACCCCCTTCGGTTCTCGGCAATCTGTCCAGGAAACGGCGCGCGCCCGGGGCCGGGTTGCCTGGACGGGTGAGCAACCTTCGGCGGCTACGCTGGCGGGCATGGTCACGCCCAGCCGCCCTGACCCGCTCGTGGCCCGGATGCAGCCCTTCGGCACCACCATCTTCGCGGAGATGTCGGCGCTGGCCGTGCGCACCGGCGCGGTCAACCTGGGGCAGGGCTTCCCGGACACCGACGGGCCGACCGAGATGCTCGACGCGGCGGTCGAGGCGCTGCGCGGCGGGCGCAACCAGTACCCGCCCGGGCCGGGCATCCCGGAGCTGCGCGCCGCGATCTCGGCACACCAGCGCGCGTTCTATGACCTGAAGTACGCCCCGGACGGCGAGATCCTGGTGACCGCGGGCGCGACCGAGGCGGTGGCCGCTGCGATCATGGCCCTCTGCGAGCCCGGCGACGAGGTGGTCTGCTTCGAGCCGTACTACGACTCGTACGCGGCGTCGATCGCGCTCGCCGGGGCGGTACGCCGGCCGGTGACGCTGCGCCCGGTCACGGGTGGGCGCTACGGCTTCGACCCCGCGGAGCTGGCCGCCGCATTCGGCCCGCGGACCCGCCTGGTGCTGCTGAACTCGCCACACAACCCGACCGGCAAGGTTTTCACCGCCGAGGAGCTGGCCCAGGTCGCGGCGCTGTGCCAGGAATTCGACACGCTGGCCATCACCGACGAGGTGTACGAACACCTGGTCTTCACCGACGCGGCCGCGCCGCACGTACCGCTGGCGACACTGCCGGGCATGCGCGAGCGCACGGTGCAGATCTCCTCCGCGGGCAAGTCGTTCTCCTGCACCGGCTGGAAGGTCGGCTGGGCCTGCGGGCCGGCTGCGCTGGTATCGGCGGTGACCCGGGTCAAGCAGTACCTCACCTACGTCAACGCCGCGCCGCTGCAGCCCGCGGTGGCGCTGGCCCTGGGCCTACCCGCCTCGTACTACCAGCAGTTCCGGGCCGACCTGCAGGCCAAGCGGGACCGGCTCTGCGCCGGGCTGACCGACGCCGGGTTCGACGTACTCACCCCGGACGGGACGTACTTCGTCACCGCCGACATCAGTCCACTCGGCGGTACCGACGGGATGGAGTTCTGCCTGTCGCTTCCGCAGCGCTGCGGCGTGGTGGCGGTACCGACCCAGGTTTTCTACGACGACCCGGCCGCCGGACGGCGCCTCATCCGGTTCGCCTTCTGCAAGCGTCCCGAGATCCTCGACGAGGCGGTCACCCGGCTGCGCGTGCTCGCCACCAGCTGATCGGGCTGCACTCCGACTGGTCGGGTGTTTGCGATGCCCCCGGGGCCCGTGGGTACCCCGGTACCCGAGACCCGTGGCAAGTGGCGAACGGCCCTGTACCCACGGCTACCGGGGCGGGAGCATGCAGAGCCGACGGTTCTCCGGTCGTACCCGGGAGGCGACTGCCATGAGCGAACAGCCGGAAGGCCGCGCCAGCGCGGTGTTGGATGTGCGCGGCATGCGCCGGGCGTCGGAACAGAACGTGGTCGCGGCGGTGCTCGGCCGTCGTCCAGGTGTGCTGGACGTCGAGGTGAACGCGGTGGCGCAGACCGCCACTGTGGTGTTCGACCCGACCCGCACGTCGGTGGCGCAGTTGCGTGGCTGGGTTGAGGAGTGCGGCTACCACTGTGCGGGCCAGTCGGTACCGGCGCACCTGTGCGACCCGCTGGATGAGCCGGCTCCGCCGCACGCCGGCCACGGGCACGGCGGGCGCGCGGACATGTCGATGGCGGGCATGGTCGCCGACATGCGCAACCGGTTCGCTGTCGCGGCGGTGTTCTCGGTACCGATCCTGGTGTGGTCGCCGATCGGCCGTGAGGTGTTCGGTCTGAACGTGGGTGTCCCGTTCGGGCTGCGCGAGGACGTGTGGGCGCTGCTCCTCAGCCTCCCGGTGATCTTCTACTCATCCTGGATCTTCTTCGCCGGTGCGGTACGCGCGCTGCGGGCCCGGACGCTGGACATGATGGTGCTGGTCGCTGTCGCGATCGGGTCGGGTTGGGGGTACTCGGTGTATGTCACCCTCACCGGCGGCGGTGACGTGTTCTACGAGGCGGCCACGGTCCTGGCGGCGTTCGTCCTATTGGGACACTGGTTCGAGATGCGGGCCCGGGGTGGGGCCAATGACGCGATCCGAACCCTGCTCGACCTGGCCCCACCGAAGGCGGTGGTCATCCGCGATGGCGAACCGGTCGAGGTGGCCACCGCGGAGGTGGCCGTCGGCGATCTGTTGCTGGTACGCCCCGGCGCCAAAATCGCCGTCGACGGTGTGGTTGCCGAGGGCGAGAGCGAGGTCGACGAGTCGATGGTGACCGGGGAGAGCCTGCCGGTGCACAAGGCCCCCGGATCCACGGTCATCGGCGCCACCATCAACACCAACGGGGTCCTGCGGGTACGGGCCACCAGAGTCGGCTCGGACACCGCACTGGCGCAGATCGTCAAACTGGTCCAGCAGGCGCAGAACTCCAAGGCACCCGGGCAGCGCCTGGCCGACCGGGCGGCGTTCTGGCTGGTCTTCGTGGCCCTGGCCGGTGGGGGCCTGACGTTGGCGACCTGGCTGCTGGCCACGGAGGTACCGGCCGGCACCGCGGTGCTGTTCGCCATCACCGTGGTCGTGGTGACCTGCCCGGACGCGTTGGGCCTGGCCACCCCGACCGCCATTATGGTCGGTACCGGGTTGGGGGCGCGCCGGGGTGTGCTGTTCAAGAACGCGATGGCGTTGGAGACTTCGGCGCGCATCGGGGTCGTGGTGCTCGACAAGACCGGCACCCTGACCAGGGGCGAGCCGGAGGTCACCGACGTGGTCGCCGACGGCATCAGCGAAGAACGGCTGCTGGCCCTGGCCGCCGCAGTGGAGCGCGAGTCCGAACACCCGCTCGCGCAGGCCATCGTCGGGCACGCCGAGAAGCGCGGCGCCGAACGGTTCCGGGCCTCGGGTTTCGTCAACGTGCCCGGTCACGGCGCCACCGCCGGAGTCGACGGGGTTCGGGTCGCGGTGGGCAACCGTCGCCTGATGCAACGCGAACAGGTCGACCTGGCGGCGTTGGCGGCTCGCCGCGAGGAACTCGCCGCCGGTGGGCGTACCACCGTGATCGTGGCTGTCGACGGCCGCGCCGTCGGGGTCATCGGCATCGCCGACGCGGTCCGCGAGACGTCGGCCGCGGCGGTGGCCGCGCTGCACTCCGCCGGTATCGAGGTGGTCATGCTCACCGGCGACAACCAGGCGACCGCGGCGCGTATCGCCGAACAGTTGGGCATCGACACCGTCATCGCCGAGGTGCTGCCCGGCGACAAGGCTACGAAGATCGCCGAGCTGCAGCGCGGTGGCCGTAAGGTCGCCATGGTCGGTGACGGGGTCAATGATGCGCCCGCGTTGGCCCAGGCCGACCTGGGCATCGCCATCGGCGCCGGTACCGACGTGGCCATCGAGACCGCCGACGTGGTGCTGATGCGTTCCGACCCGCTCGACGTGCCGACGGCGCTGCTGATCGGGCGCGGCACGCTGCGCAAGATGCGGCAGAACCTGGGCTGGGCGATCGGTTACAACGCGATCGCGTTGCCGATCGCCGCCGGGGTCTTCGAACCGGCGTTCGGCCTGGTGCTGCGCCCGGAGATCGCTGCGCTGTCGATGTCGGGCTCCAGCCTCATCGTCGCCGTCAACGCCCTGGCGCTCAAACGGCTGCGGCTACCGACCGCGGCCCCGCAGCCCAGCGTGGCGCACCCCGCGGCCGTCGGCGACCACCACCGGATCGCCTGACTCCGGCCGCCCTCGGCCAGCATCATCGCCGAAACCCGCCCGGTGTCAGGTGGCCGGGGGGTCGCCCACCAACCGCCGTGCTACGGGCGGACCGCGGCGGAGTTCGGGTCGACGACCAGACCGCTGGAGTCCACCGCCTCGAAGTCGCTGCCGTGCAGGTTGGCCAGCGCGCGCAGCGCGTCGTTGTTCCACCGCTCGTCCTGGGTACCGGTGAAGAACCACGGCGAGCCGGTGTCGGCCAGGATGGCGCCGTACTTCCTGAGCGCCTCGGCCACCACTCGCGCCTGCGGCGGGAACCTGGATACGTCCACAGTGGACTTGAGGCGCAGCCGGAGCCCGTTCGGAGGCAGGTTCGCTGCTGAGCCGCCGTGTCCGGGGTGCCGCGCCGGCCAGATGTAGGAGCTGCGGACCACCGGAGCGGTCACCCGGATCGCGTGGTCGATGTGCCCGGCCGCCACCTCGTCATAGCGCACCAGACCGGGCAGGATCGGCAGGCCGGCCTCGTCGGCCGAGGTCCAGCCGGCCGGGCGCAGCCGGTTGGCCCGCAGGTCGTAGGTCGCCCCAGAACCGGCGTGCCATGAGCCGTCGGCGCGCGGGTGGGCGTCGTACAGCTCGTACAGTCGGCAGCCGGCCGGGTCGTACAGGATGACGTGCCGATCATCGGTGGCGTCGGGGCCGCCCTCGATGAGCGCGTTGCGGGGCACCGGGTACGGGCCGGGGTCGCTCTCGTCGGCGTACTCGAAGCTCATCGGGACCTTGGCCTGCCCAGCCGGGATCGTGGTCACCGGGATACCGAACGGGGCGCCGTCGATCAGGCCGGAGCCGAAGTCGGCGTGCCCCGGCGCGTTGGCTCCGATACTCGCGATGTACGCAGCGGAGGAGGCGTGTACCGGAAGCCGTGAGATGTCGGCGTGCCAGATGTTGTCGGCCGGCAGGATCGTGCAGGTACCGCCCGGTCCCGGCGCCGCAGTCGACCCCGTCGGCGGGGCCACACTCGGGGCGGCGCCCGGCGACGCGGCCCCGCTCGCGGTGCCCGGCGACGCGGACACCGCGGCAGCGCCGGGTGGGCGACTGGCCGCGCTGCAGCCGGCGGCGGTGGCGGTGGCGGCCACCATGACCACATTGACGAAGATTAGGATGCGACGCACCGCTGGATTGTGCCAGCTGGGCAAGCCGAGCGGGAGGCGCGATGCGGCGGAGCGCGATGGGACGGGCCGTGGGGCGGGGCACGGCCAGCCAGGGCACCGGACAGGGCAGGGCAGGGCGGGGCACGGCGGGGCGGGGGACGGCGGGGCGGGGCACGGGCAACCGTGGCGGGCCGGCCCTGGTTCTGATCGTCGCCGGCCTGCTGGCGTTGACCGGGTGCGCGGCCCACCCCGCAGGCACGCCGGGCGCGTCGGGCACGCCGGGCAGCACCGGTGCGTCGCCGGTGACCGGAACGGCCGGGGCAACGCTCACGGCGAGCCCGCCTGGCAGCAGCGCGCCGGCCTCCGACCCGGTCGTCGCGGCGGCCGGCGACATCGCCTGCGATCCGAGCGAACCGGGGTTCAACGGTGGCGCGGGCGTGGCGGGCCAGTGCCGGCAGCGCGCGACCTCCGACCTCGTCCTCGGCATCAGGCCCGCCGCGGTGCTCACCCTCGGTGACCACCAGTACTCCGACAACAGCCTCGACAAGTTCCGGCAGTCCTACGACCCGAGCTGGGGCCGGTTCAAGTCGATCACCCATCCGGCGATCGGCAACCACGAGTACGAAACGCCCAGGGCCGCCGGGTACTTCAGCTACTTCGGTGCGGCGGCCGGCGATCCGACCAGGGGCTACTACAGCTACGACATCGGAACCTGGCACCTGATCGCGCTCAACAGCGAGTGCGACTTCGTCAGCAAAGGCTGCGGCGCCGGCTCGCCCCAGGAGGTGTGGCTGAAGGCGGACCTGGCTGCCCACCCCAACCGTTGCACGCTGGCCTACTGGCACCAACCCCGCTTCAGCTCGGGTGAACACGGCAACAACACCGACTACACGCCCTTCTGGCAGGCCCTTTACAACGCCGGGGCCGACCTGGTGCTCAACGGCCACGACCACGACTACGAGCGCTTCGCCCTGCAGGACCCCGGCGGCCAGGCCGATTCGGCCCGCGGCGTCCGCGAGTTCGTGGTCGGCACCGGCGGCAAGGACCACTACGACGTGGTGACCGTGCGACCCAACAGCGAGGTCCGCAACAATGTCACCTTCGGGGTACTCACCCTGACCCTGCATCCCACCGGGTACGACTGGCACTTCGTTGCGGAGCAGGGAAAGACGTTCACCGACTCCGGTACCGCCAGCTGCCACTGACCGTCAGCGGATCGGGCTGCACGCAGCAGCCCTCGGCGGTGTATCGGCGAAACTCGACCGCCCGGCGCAGCGCCGCGGTCAGCACTGCTGGGCCGTGCGCGTCGCGCAGTGCGGCGATCGCAGCGATGTGAGCGGGCAGCCGGGTTGTTCCGGCAGCGGCGGCGGCGCGCAGGAACGCGACCGCTTCCTCGCCGAGGCCGAGGAAGCCGATCTCGGCGCTGGTTCGTGGACGTACTGCCCGGCTCGGTTTGCGGGCCGGCTTGTCGTAGTGTTCGTCCATAATGGACGCGACCCCCGACCGCATGTGATGGCGAGGCGCTTGCGGAGAGCGCCGGGCTGTCGGGGGTCAACGGCTTTGTGCGCGTTCGTACTCAGCGTTTGGGTGGTGCGCGTTCGTGCACATCGGTTACCATGTGCACGAACGTACGCATCGCGCTGGGGGCAGGATGAGGATCGCGAGCACCCGAGATCTCGGACTCTACGTTCGGGACCGCCGACGGGACCTTGCCATGACCCAGACCAACCTCGCCGCTGCCGCTGGCGTGAGCCGGCGCTGGCTGTCGGACCTGGAGGCGGGCAAGGCGACGGCCGAGATAGGGCTGATCCTCAGGACGCTGCAGGCCCTGGGACTTGCGCTTGACGCTGAGCCAGTCGACGTCAGGTCGGGCGGCATCGACCTGGACGAGCATCTGCGCGGTTTGGGGACCGGGCCGTGATTGACAACAACGACAAGATCCTCGTGGTACTGATCGGCGGGCGCCAGGCCGGCGTGGTGACCGAGGGCAATGCCGGTCGCCTCACGCTGACGTATGACGATGCCTGGCGGACCTCCAGAACCGCCACTCCGCTGTCGCTGTCCATGCCCCTCGCGCGGCGGACCCACGACGATCCGATAGTTCGCGCCTTCCTGTGGGGTTTACTCCCCGACAACGAACAGGTCCTCGAACGGTGGGCCCGGACCTACCAGGTGTCCGCGGGCAACCCGTTCGCGTTGCTCCGTCACGTCGGCGAGGATTGCGCTGGCGCCGCCCAGTTCGCCACACCAGATCGGGTCGAGGCGCTGCTCGCGGGGGACGGAGGCGTCAGGTGGATCGACGACGACGAGGTCGCCGAGCGCGTACGCATCTTGCGCAGAGACCCGGCAGCGTGGCACGTCACCAGTACCGGACAGTTCAGCCTTGCCGGCGCGCAGGCGAAGACCGCACTGCATTTCGACCCGACGACACGGCGCTGGGGCGACCCTTGGGGAGCCGTGCCGACGACCCACATCCTCAAGCCAGCCGTCACCGGCTTCGACGACCACGACCTCAACGAACATCTCTGCCTCGAAACAGCGCGCCACGTCGGCCTGCCCGCCGCGCCTTCCCGGGTGGCGTCTTTCGGTGGCGAGCGGGTCACCGTCGTCGAACGCTACGACCGCGCGCACAGGCCTGACGGCACGGTGGTACGGGTCCACCAGGAAGACATGTGCCAGGCGCTCGGGTTGTCGCCAACGACCAAGTACCAGAACGAAGGCGGGCCGACACCCGAACAGATCATCGCCCTGCTCCGACAGGAGATTCGGCCGACAAGCGTTGCCAGCGAGAACATCGGACGCTTCGTCGACGCGCTCGCGTTCAACTGGATCATCGCCGGTACCGACGCCCACGCGAAGAACTACTCGGTTCTGCTCGCCGGTGGACAGGTACGCCTCGCCCCGTTGTACGACGTGTCGAGCGCGTTGCCGTACGACGACATGTACGCGCCGAAATTGCGGATGGCAATGCGTATCGGCGGTGAGTATCGGATGGAGCGGATCAGTGGCCGGCACTGGCGTCGGTTCGCGGTCGAGAGCGGTCTCGACCCGGATGCGACCGTCGCCCGCGTGGATGACCTTGCCACCCGCACGCCTATCGGCCTCGCGACGACGACACAGTCCGCAGCTGTGCAGTCGCTCAGGAGTAACTTGGCCACCCGCCTCGTCGACCGGATTGCCGCGCATGCTCTTCGATGCCGTACGGCGCTCGCCCAGAGCTAGTGTCCGCGACTGAGATGCGTGCGCAGGTCTTGCTGGTCGCCACCGCGTCCACGCCGCCGTCCTTGGACGGGATCGTGTTCCACGCCTCGGCCCCCATGCGGGCTTGTCGGTCAACCAACCGCACGATGGTCAGAGGACGATAGCGAGGTGAATGAGCAGCAGGATGGCCAGGGCCGTTTCCGTGATCCGTTGATCGGGTTGTACGCGCTGGCGGCCGAGGACATCTATGTGGTCTGCCCGCGGTGCCAGCGCCGTGCGGTCGTTGCTCCGCGGCCAGACGGGACCGACCGGGTATGGACCTGGCCGCGCCGTCTCGCGTGTGTGGCGTGTGGCTACTGCGCGTCCTGGCCGGTGGGAGAGGGTCAGTCGTCGGTGTGGGGCGGAGCTGTGGATCCGTTCTTCCGTCTGCCGCTGTGGCTAACGGCCGAGTGCTGTGGTGGGCACACACTGTGGGCCTTGAACGGGCGGCACCTGGACCTGATGGAGGGCTACGTCGCGGCGCGGCTGCGGGAACGCGGGCCCGGGCGGGGCGGGATGACGTATGTGGCGCGGCTGCCGGCGTGGCTGAAGTCCGCGAAGCACCGCGAGGAGATCCTGCGGGTCATCTCCCGGCTCCGGGTGTCGCTCGATGGCTGAGCGGCAGAGTCCACCGGCCCGACGACGACACGACGTCAGTGCCGTCCAGGTGATCGGCAATCCTTTGGCCACAGCACCTGCAGCCGTACGTCAGGACCTTGGCTGCTGAGCGATCATGACGGCCACAGCTTGGACGACGTCGCCGACGATCGCGTCCGGTGCCGCTGACGGCACTTCCCACTCGCGGTCGCGGTGCGGCCAGATCGTGCGCAGTCCCACGCCTTGAGCGCCGATGATGTCGCGGGTCGGGCAGTCGCCGACCATCCAGCCGCCGTCCACGAGGTGTGCGGCGCAGCGTTGCGCGGCGACGTCGAAGATCCGTGGATCGTGCCACGCCGAGCCGTTGGCTGTGGTGGAGCCGTCTCGTCGAGCGGCACCGGGTACTGGCAGCTGTCGGCGGGGTCGCGATGCTGCTCGCGTTGGCCGCGCCGCTCCTAACCGTCCACTTTGGATTTCCGGACGCCGGCAACGACGCGCCCGACAAGTCAAGCCGGCGGGCGTACGACACGGTGGCCGGGAGCTTCGGTCCAGAGGCCAACGGTCCGCTGGTGCTCGTGGCCGAGCTGTCACACACCTGAGGTTCGCCTCGTCAAGTAGCAGTCCGAAGTGAACCTTGACAGTTCCTGCGAAGCAGCCGAGCGTCGCCGCCGCTTCATCGACGGACATGTCGGCGAGAAGCGGAGCACCAGCACGGCGCGCTGGCGCGGTGGCAACTTCGCCAGCGCGGCCCGCAGTACCACCCGCTCCTCCGCGCCGCGCTCGGCGGGCTCGGCCCGGTCCGGCATGGCCGGCAGCAACCGGACCCGCGCCCAGCCGCGCCGCTTCTCGTCCAGGTACACGTTGAGCACCATCCGCCGGGCGTACCGGTCCAGGTTGTCGGCCGCTGCGCCCGCGGCCAGTGCACGAAGAGCCGGGTGATCGCCTGCTGCACCACGTCATCGGCACGGTGTGCGTCGCCGCAGAGCTGGTACGCCAACCGCCGCCAGGCACGTAGCCGCGCTGTGACGTAGTCGACGTACCCGCGCTCCTGGTCCTGTCGCAAACTGAACGCCTTTCACCGGCGCTCGGGCCCTGCACCCCCTGGGACGTGGTCGGGCCGCGATCCGGTTGTACGGAGTCTGCTGTAGCAGATCGACTGCGTCGTCGCCACTTCGTCCACAGCGCCTCGGGTTCTGCACAGCCGTGCCGCTCGGGCTTGCCCGGATGGTCGTTCGCGGTCGAGGCTCGGCGTCATGCCAGTGCCACCGCAGTACCCGCCGGTCCAGCCGTCGCGCGGTCGGGCCCGCTCTGTGCCGACGGACAGCCGCACACCCGGCCGGCCCCGGTCAGCGGCAGTGCTGGCGACCGTGGTCATCGCCGTCGCCCTGCTGTTCACAGGCGGGGTCATCGACCTGCCCCCGGGCACCGCCCAACCAGCAGCCGCCGCGCCGCACCAGGCTCCGGGCGCGCCGGGTGGCCCTGCGTACCAGTGGCCGCTGGACGGTTCGCCAAGCGTGGTGCGCAGGTTCGAACCGCCGCCGCAGCCGTGGCTGCCCGGCCATCGCGGCGTGGACCTGGCCGCCGCGCCCGGGGCGGTGGTCCGGGCCGCCGGTGCCGGGGTGGTGCACTTCGCCGGCCTGGTCGCCGGGCGGGGCGTGGTGAGCGTCGACCACCCCGACGGGCTGCGCACGACGTATGAGCCGCTCGTGCCGATCGTCCACACTGGAGAGTCGGTCCGGGCCGGCGACCCGCTGGGCACGCTGGCGACCGGGCATGACGGCTGCCCGGTCGCCGCCTGCCTGCACTGGGGGCTGCGCCGCGGTGAGCTGTACCTCGACCCGTTGAGCCTGTTCGGAGTGGCCCGGGTGCGCCTGCTCCCACTGGACGGCGGCCGGCCGACCTCCGGGCCGGACGTCGGGCAGCCAGGCGGGCCGGGCGGCGGTTCAGCCGGAGCGCAGCAGGGCCGGTAGCCGTTCGGCCAGCCGCTCGTACTCGTCGGCCCGGTTGTACACCTGTGCAGACAGGCGCAGCAGGGCCCGGCCACCCCACGGGTTCAGAGCGACCGCAACGCCGAGCTCGTCGGCGATCCGCCGGCGCAGTGCCAGCGCGCCTGCGGCGTCCGCGGCGAGCCCATCCGGCAACGGCAGCACCGCCATCGCAAGCCCGGGCGGCGCCGTGGGCAGCTCCTGCGGAGCGATACCGAGTGCCGCCCCCACGACCCGCTGGCCATAGCCGGCCAGTGCGGCGTTGTGCGCCCGTACCGCCGCCTCGCCAAGGCTGCGCAGCATGAAGAGCCCGACCGGTGCGGCCAACCACGCCGTGTGGTCCAGGGTCCCCTGGATCTCGACGTTGCCGGGGAAGCCGGCGAGGTGCTGCCAGGAGACGACCAGCGGCCGGATCCTTTCCCGCCAGGCCGGCGCGACCGAGAGCAGCGCGGTGCCGCGCGGCGCGTACGCCCACTTGTGCAGGTTGCCCACCCAGAAGTCGGCGCCGATCTCATTGACCATTGCGGGCAACTGGCCGGGTACGTGCGCCGCGTCGACGAGTACCGGTGCGCCGCTGCCGCGCAACGCCGCTGTCAGCGCAGCGACCGGGAAGAGACGCGCGGTCGGCGAGGTGACCTGGTCGACGATCACCAGCCGGGTACGCCCGTTGACGGCCCCCCGGACCGCGTCGAGCACCGCGTCGTCGGTGGGCGCGAGCGGCAGCGCAACCTCCCGATGCACCGCCCCGACATGCATGCAGGCAGCCTGCACGGCCAGCCGTACCCCCAGATAGCCGTGATCGGTCGTGACGATCTCGTCCCCGGCACGCAGATCGAGGGAGTGCAGCACCAGCGCCACGCCGGTCGTGGTGTTGCCGACCAGCGCGCTGCCCTGCGGGTCGGCGCCCAGGAAACCGGCCAGATGCCGGCGCGCATGCGCGATCCGTTCGGTCAGGCTCGGTCCGTAGAACCGCTGCGGGTTGGCCTCGACCTCGTCGCGTAGTCGCTGCTGGGCCCGCTGCACGCTGATCGGCACCGCTCCCACGGTCCCGTGGTTGAGGTACGCCACCGCCGGGTCGAGCGAGAAGAGCAGCCGTGCACCCGGGATCGGGGAGGGCGGAATCGGGGCCTGGCCAGGCGCGGCGGACATGTCCTGATCTTACGGGGATCGCCCCGTGCCGGCCCGGGGATGTGCCTGCTGGTACGCCGCCCGCAGCCGCTCCACCGACACGTGGGTGTAGATCTGGGTACTCGACAGCGAGGCATGCCCGAGCAGTTCCTGTACCGCGCGCAGGTCAGCGCCGCCCTCGACCAGGTGCGTGGCGGCCGAATGGCGCAGCCCGTGCGGAGACAGGTGCGCCAGCCCGGCGCTTGCGGCGGCGGCGGCCACGATCCGGCGTACCCCGGTGGGCTGCAGCCGGCCACCGCGCGCGCCGAGCAGCAGCGCGGCCCCGCTGTGCGGCGTGGTCAGCGTGGACCGGCCGTGCCGCAGCCACCCGTCCAGGGCCTTCTCGGCTGGGACTCCATACGGGACGCTGCGTTCCCTGGCACCTTTGCCGAATACGCGCACCACCCGGCGGCTCCGGTCGACGTCAGCGAGGTCGAGGCCGCAGACTTCGCTGACCCGGGCACCGGTGGCGTACAGCAGCTCCAGCACCAGCCGGTCACGCAGCCCGATCGGATCGGTGGCCCGTGGCGCGGTCACGAGCGCGGCGGCCTGCTCGGCGCGGAGCACCGACGGCAGCTCCCGATGCGCCTTGGGGCTGGCCAGCCGCTCACCCACGTCGGTCGGGAGCAGCCCCTCCCGCCGCGCCCAGGTGCAGAAGGTCCGGGCGGCAGCTCCCCGACGGGCCAGCGTGGTGCGCGCCGCGCCAGCATTCTGCAGCTGCGCCAGCCAGCTACGCAGTACCGACAGGTCCAGCTGGGCCAGCTCGGTGGCGCCGAGCCGTCCCGCGTGGTCGAGCAGGGAGACCACATCGGTGACGTAGGCCCGCACCGTGTGCGCCGACCGGTTGCGTTCGGCCGCGAGGTGGCGGGCGAAGGCGTCCACCGCCGACCGCACGGGCTCGGGCAGAGCCTCGTGCAGTGCCGCCGTACCGGGATGGGTGGAGCCGCTCATCGCATCGACCGTCGCCTGCACTTCCCCGGGGGTCAAGCCGACGCGCCGACGGCGAGACGGTACCCGTCTCCGTACGCCACCACGAAACCGCCGGTCAGCAGCAGCGGCAGGCTCTGCCGAGCCTCCCGGGCGGTGATCCCGGCTGCTGCGGCGATCTCTTCAGCCGAGCGGGCCTTGCGCGGCAGTACCGCGTCGAGCACCTGTTGCGCCAAGGGATCCAGCCGGTCGTGCGGGCGCTGCGCGCCAACCGCAGGCGTGGTGAGGTCGTCACCGATGCGCCCCACCTCCTCGACCACCTGGGCCACCGAGGTGACCAGTCGGGTACCGAACTTGCGCAGTTCGTCGTGACAGCCCACGGAGAGCGCCGACGTCACCGGCCCTGGCACGACCATCGCAGCGCGGCCGAGCAGGCGGGCCCGGCCCAGCGTCTGCCGGGCGCCGCTGCGGGCAGCCGCCTCGACCACCACGGTGCCCCGGGTGACCGCGGCGATCACCCGGTTGCGCACCAGGAAGCGGTGCCGGTACGGCGCCGCGCCGGCCGGCCACTCGCTGACCAGCAGCCCCTCCTCGGCGATCCGCTCGAAGAGCCCGGTGTTGCCCACCGGGTACGGCTGATCCACCCCACACGCCAACACCGCCACGGTGAGCCCACCGGCGCCCAACGCCGCCCGGTGTGCCGCCGTGTCGATGCCGTACGCCCCGCCGGAGACCACGGTCCAGCCCCGGTCGGCCAACCCGTACCCGAGTTCGGCGGCGACGTGCGTGCCGTACTGCGTGCTGGCCCGGGCACCGACGAGCGCCACCGATCGGTCCAGGGCCTCGCCCAAGGGCACCTGGCCGCGTACCCACAGGCACAGCGGTGGATCGGTGTCGCGGTCCAGAGCGCCGTTCGCTCCGTCCACGCGGCTGACCCGGATCAGATCGTGCAGGCCGGGCGGCCACTCCTCGTCGTCGGGGGTGACAATCCGCGCACCGAGGCGCTCGGCCCGGGACAAGGCATCCTCGGCCAGCTGCAGCGGCTCAGGCCCGCTTGACAGGCGCAGCACCGCAGCGTCGCCGAGCCGCGGTGACACTCCGCCGCCGAGCAGGCGGGCCAGGGCCGCGACCGGACCAACCTTGCGGACCAGCGTGCCGTGCTCGCGGTTGCCCGGCTCGACCAGGCAGCCCAGCGCGATCCGGGCCAGCCTCGCGGGCTGCCCCGGCACGGCTGCTGCGCGGGCTCCCGACGCGGCTTCTGCTGCTGCAGGCGCCCCGGCTCCTGGCCCGGCAGGCGGCCCGGCCGCGGGCGTCGGCTGACTGTCCACAGTGGTCACAGTGCGGTTCCTTCCCTCAGCTGAAGGGCTTCAGCGATGTCCGTGGCGTCCGGCCGGGACCGCCCGTCAAGATCGGCCACAGTCCAGGCGACCTTGATCACCCGGTCATGGCCGCGCGCTGACAGCCGGCCCTGGTCGAGGGCGTCGAAGAGGACCCGCGTGGTGTGACGGGGCAGCCGCCACGGCGCCCGGCGCAGCAGCGCACCCGGGACTGTCGCGTTGCTCCGGCAGCCGACCGACGCCCAGCGCTGCGCCGCCGCGGCGCGAGCCGCCGCCACCCGTTGGGCCACCTGCTCGGACGGCTCAGCCTCGGACTCGTCGCCGAGCAGCGCCACCGCACCAACCGGGCGCAGCGTCACCTGCAGGTCGATACGGTCCATCAGCGGGCCGGAGAGCCGGCCGAGGTACCGTCGACGGGTCAACCGGCTGCATTCACAGTGCTGGTCCCCGCCGGGGCGCGCACACGGGCACGGGTTCGCCGCCAGTACCAGCTGGACGCAGGCCGGGTACACCGTCTCGCCACCGGAGCGCCGCAGCCGGACCTGTCCGTCCTCCAGCGGTTGGCGCAGCGCGTCGAGCACCGAGGCGGAGAACTCCGGCGCCTCGTCCAGGAAGAGCACCCCGTGATGAGCCAGCGACAGGGCCCCGGGCCGGGCCAGGCCGGAGCCGCCGCCAACGAGCGCCGCCATTGTTGCCGTGTGGTGCGGCGCCTGATACGGAGGCCGGCGCACCAGCGGACTCGACGGCGGGAGCACTCCAGCGATCGAGTGCACAGCGGTGACCTCCAGCGCGGCCGCGTCGTCCAGCGCCGGCAGTACCGACGGCAGCCGCTGGGCGAGCATCGTCTTGCCAGCGCCGGGCGGGCCGAACAGGGCCAGGTGGTGGCCACCAGCCGCGGCCAGCTCGATCGCGCGCCGCCCCCGGTCCTGCCCCACCACGTCGGCCAGGTCGGCGCCAACGGACGGTGGATCCGGTGGCACGGCGGGTGGCTCCAACAAGGCCCCGGCACCACGCAGGAACGCGATCAGCCGGCCGAGCGAGTCGGTGGCCCGCACGGTGACGCCCGGCACGAGGCTCGCCTCGGCGGCGTTGCCCAGCGGCACCACGATGTGCCGCACGCCGGCCCGGACGGCGGCGAGCACCGCCGGCAGCACGCCCCGGACCGGCCGCACGGCACCGTCGAGGCCCAGTTCGCCGAGGAGCACGGCCTGCTCCAGCGGCCGGGCCGGAAGCGCACCTGCGGCGGCGAGGAGGCTGGCGGCCACGGCCAGATCAAAACCACTGCCGTGTTTGGGCAGGTGCGCCGGGAGCAGGTTGACGGTCATTCTCTGTTGCGGCCATTCCTCACCGGAGTTGACGATCGCGGCCCGCACCCGGTCCCGGGACTCCACCAGGGACGCGTCGGGCAGGCCGGAGACCACCAGCCCGGGCAGCCCGCGGGCCAGGTCGGCCTCCACGACCACCACCTGCCCGGTCACCCCGAGCAGGGCCACCGAACGGACCTGGGCGTACCCCATTCAGAACGCTCCCCGCGGCTGCTGCTTCATGCAGCGCAGACTGCCCGGCGCGGCGCCTTTCCGGCAACCTACAAGGATCGGCTTGTGGACAACGGAGTCGCCTGTGGACAGACGTGCGATCAACGCGACGATCTGCTATGCCAGCGACTCGCGACCGGGTGGGCGCCAGAGCGGACTCCGCGCAACCAAAGTGAAATCGCGGCCTACGAGACAGGGTCCGTGGTGGCCGTGCCGGCCCATCGGCCGTGAGCGGACGAGACCAGTGTGGACAGTCGGTAGACCTTCCACCCGAGTCCCGTAGGGGTGGCCAGTCGGTTTGGCTGCGTATGGGTTGGGCGAATCCGTCGAGGGATACTGTCAGCGGGATCAGGCGGCTTCGCGCGGACCGCAGACGTCTGCTCGGCGCTGTGCGTTCGGGAGGGAGAGATTGGTGAAGCGCGGCGAGGTCTGGTGGGCGCTCATCGACGAAAGGCGCCCGGTTGTGCTCTTGTCGGGAGAAGAGGCGGCCGATCCCCGCGCGATGCAGATCGTCGCCTCCGCCAGCACTGACGTCCGCGCTGCGGGCGTGGAAGTCGAGATCGGTGATCGCGAAGGGCTTCCGCACGAGGGCGTAGTACGTGTCGCGTTTCCTCAAGACGGCCACATCTTTTGCACCTGGATGATTACCCTCTCGCGCGACTGCCTGGTCGAACGGGCTGGGGCCTTGTCGTCCACGAAGCTTGGTCAGCTGGAGAACGCCCTCCGACTGGCTGGAGTCGAGGAACACGTTCGTGGAGGGTGAGCAGGGACGGCAGGAGGACGTCTTCTGCGACCCCGGCTGAGGTAGTACGGTACGGAACATGGGGACCCTCGACGACGTGGCCCAGATGGCCTTGGAGCTGCCCGAGGTTACTGAAGGCGAAAGTCATGGCAACCGAACGTGGTCGGTTGCTGGTAAGGGATTCGCCTGGGAGCGACCGTTCAGTAGGGCGGACCTCAAGCGGTTTGGCGACGTGCCCCCGCCGGAGGGGCCCATCCTGGCCGTTCGGGTCGAGGACCTCGGTGAGAAGGAAGCGGTTATCGCCGCACAGCCCAAGGCTTTCTTCACGATCCCGCACTTCGATGGGTATCGTGCTGTTCTCATTCAGTTGAGGAAAGTCTCCAAGACAGCGCTGCGGGACGCGGTTGTCGATGGCTGGTTGGCATGCGCACCGGCGAACCTCGTTGAACAGTATCGCGAGCGCCGTTAAACCCACAGCACAGTCGCGTGCCCACGGTCAGCCGGCGCCACCGGGTGGTGACCTCCCGCGGCGCGTTGTCGGCAGGTTGCGGGAACAGCGCTGGCAGGTAGCTGGCAACCGGCTGGCACCCGGGTCGGACCATCGCTGCTTCGGTGGGCGCCAACCATGAATAGCGTCAGAGCCCGACTCTGGCCCACCCGCGGGGGTCGCGAGGGGAGCCTGCAATGACGGTGCACCACGGGACAGCGCGGCGCATGGCTGCCGCAGCCACGTTCCTCACCGTGGCCGCCCTGGGCGGGGTCTTCAGCAGCCCGAGCCCGGCCATGGCCGTGGGCTCCATCCAGGACGCCGGCGGGGCCGATGCCGTGCCGAACCAGTACATCGCCGTGTACCGCGACGGCAGCGCCGGGTACACCAGCCCCGCCAGCGCCGCCGCCGCGTTCGGCGCCCGCTCCGGCGCAACGGTGCTGCACGTCTACGACCGGGTGCTGCACGGCTTCGCCTTCCGCGGCTCCGAGGCGGTCGCCCGCCAGCTCGCCGCTGACCCGGCCGTGTCGTATGTCGCGCAGGACCACTGGGCCAGTGCCACCGGAAGCCAACCCAAACCGCCGAACTGGGGCCTCGACCGCATCGACCAGCCGAGCCTGCCGCTGGACCAGAGTTACGTGTACCCCAACATCGGCAGCGGCGTCACGGTGTATGTCATCGACACCGGCGTCAACATCAGCCACTTCACGTTCGGCGGCCGGGCCGTCAACGGCTGGGACTTCGTCGGCGGCGACGCGGTCGCCAACGACTGCAACGGTCACGGTACCCACGTCGCCGGCATCGCGGGCGGCTCTACCGGCGGCGTGGCCAAGGGGGTCACCATCGTCGCGGTACGGGTGCTCGGCTGCGACGGGAAGGGCACCTGGGCCGACATCGTCGCCGGCATCAATTGGGTGACGCTGAACGCGATCGGCAAGCCCGCCATCGTCAACATGAGCCTCGGTGGCGGCTACTCCGCCCCGGGCGAGCAGTCGGTGGCCAATTCGATCGCCACCGGCCTGACCTACGTGGTCGCCGCCGGCAACGACGGTGTCAACGCCTGCAACACCAGCCCGGCCCGGGTCCCTGCGGCGATCACCGTCGGCTCGGTCACCAGCAAGGACGCGAAGGCCGCGACCTCGAACTTCGGCAAGTGTCTGGACCTCTTCGCTCCAGGCGTCGGCATCCAGTCCGCTTCCAACGTCGACAACTTCAGCTCCGCGGTCATGAGTGGCACCTCGATGGCGAGCCCGCACGTCGCCGGCGCAGCCGCGCTGATTCTGGCCGGAAACCCGACATTCTCGCCAGCACAGATCCGCGATCGGCTGGTCAACAACGCCACCGCCAACACGGTCGTCAGCCCCGGAGCCGGATCGCCGAACCTGCTGCTCTACACCGGTCACTACGGCCCGTACCCCAATGATGCCGACATCGCCATCCCGGACGCCCCCGGCCCGGCGGCCACCGACTCCATCAACGTGGCCGGCGCCTCGGGCAACGCCTCCGCCACTTCCGTGGTGACCGTGACCATCCAACACCCGAAGCGGGGCGACCTCACGATCAATCTGATCGCGCCGGACGGCTCGGCGTACCCGCTCAAGGCGAACAACGCGGCCGACAGTCAGGCCAACCTGAACACCGTCTACACGGTTGACGCCTCATCCGAGGCACGCAACGGCCTCTGGAAACTGTGGGTACGGGATGTCTTCGGCGGCAACACCGGGTTCATCGACAACTGGTCTCTCACCCTCTGACGGGCCGCCGGTTGGTCAGGTCAGCCGGCGACGGACCCACCAGCAGCAGAAGCCGGCCAGGAGTAAGGCGAGGGTGAGGAAGATCGTTGTCTCGTACCACTGGAACGCCCAGAAGCGGCTGGCGGGCTGATAGCTCACCTGCTGCTGAAGATGAAGTGTGCCGACCCATTCGAGGCACGCCTGCGGGGAGGTTGTCCTGTTGCATTTTTCTACGTTCGCCGGTCCGGTGAACAGCTGCCCGCTGGTGGTGATGCTTCGGTTGGACAGGACCCAGGCGCCGGGTTGGTTCACCGTCCCTTCTACCGTCATCTCGTTGCCATCACCCAGTTGAAACTCCGCTACAGATGAGGTATTCAGCAGCACGGTGGCGTGCACAGGCGTCATGAAATGCGGTCGGACCCACAACGGCATCGCGATTTGAGCGGCGACCACGACGGCGAGAGTGACGGCCATCGCCGGTACCGTGCGGCGGATGAGGAGCCCGGCGGTGACGCCGAGCACGAAAGCAAAGGCGGCATAGCCGATCGGGGCGATCCCCCGCGCGGCGAAGACCTCGGGGAGCAACCGGTTCATCCTGGCCTTGTCGATGGGACTGGCCCACCAGGACACCGCGAGGCTGAACAGTCCGGCGGTGGCCATGCTGGCCAGACCGACGCCGAGGAGCTTGGCCGTCAGCCAGCGGGTACGGGTGACGCTCTGGTTCCATACCAGCCGGTGGGTGCCGGCCTCCAGTTCCCGGGCAACCAGCGGCGCGCCCCAGAAGACCCCGATGATGCCGGGCGCCCCGAACAGGACGCCGAGCCCGAGGTAGTACAGGGTGCCGGTCGTCCGGCCTCCCGCCTGGTACACGAAGCTGTCGACCAGTGGCCCGCAGTCGGTGTGGCAGCTGGCAATCCCGCTGATGTCGTACAGGTGGGCCAGGTGCGGGCCGGTGATCGCCAACGCGACGGCGAGAGCGGTCAGAGCCGCCAGGGTCACCCATGCCTGAGTACGAAATTGACGCCAGGTCAACCAGATCATCGCTGTACCTCCAGCATGGGAATCCGGGCGGCGGTGACGGCCTCGGTGAGGTAGGCGACGACCAGGTCGTCCAGGTCGATGTGCTCCACCATCCACGATGGATCGTCAATGGGAGCGGTGCTGCGCACGATCAGGGTCGACTGCCGGTCGGTGTGGCTGGCCTGGATGACCTGCTGACCGGCGGGAAAAGTGGCCGGGTCGCGGTAGGCGCCGGTGAGCCGATGATGGGTGGCCAGCAGTTCGTCGACCTCACCAGCGACCCGGACCCGTGAGGCGGCCAGCACGACCAGGTAGTCGCAGACCCGCTCCAGGTCGGCGACCAGGTGCGAGGAGAGCACGACGCTGGCCCCGTATTCGACGGTGAACTCCATCAGGCTCTGCAGGAACTCCCGCCGGGCGAGCGGGTCGAGGCTGGCCAGGGGTTCGTCGAGAAGCAGCAGATCGGGCCGCTTGGCGATGGCAAGGGCCAGCGCGAGCTGGGCACGTTGACCGCCCGACAGTTTTCCGGCGCGCTGGGTCAGGTCCAAGCCCAACAATCGGATTCGCCGGGCCACCAGATCGGCGTCCCAGGCGGGGTTGAGCCGGGCACCCAGGCGCAGGTGTTCGGCGACGGACAGCGCTGCGTAGATCGGGGTGTCCTGGGCGACGAACCCGACCCTGGCCATCTGCGCCGGCCCGGCCGCCGGGCGGCCGCCGAGCACCTCGATGGTGCCCGATGTCGGCGACAGTAGCCCGCAAGCCAGCTGCAGCAGCGTCGACTTGCCGGCGCCGTTGGGGCCGACCAGTCCCACGACCCGTCCGGGCGGAATACTCAGAGTGCAGTCGGACAGCGCCTGACGCCGGCCGTACCGCTTGCCCAGGCCGTTGGCTTCCAGCACGGCGGTCATGCTCTCTCCTCGACGTGTGCACGGAAGGTGCTCAGGAAAAGAGCCTCGACGCTGTCATCGTCGAGGCCGGCCCGGCGCGCCTTGGTGAGCCACCGCTGCAGGTCCAGGCGCAGTCGTCCGTGCGCGGCCAGCGAGTCGTCGCTCAACGTCCGGGTCACGAACGTGCCGACCCCCGGCCGTGGCGCCACCAGGCCCTCGTACTCAAGTTCCCGGTACGCCTTGAGGACGGTGTTCGGGTTGATCGCCACCTTCGCGACGACCTCCTTGACCGTGGGCAGCCGGTCGCCCTCGCTCAGCAGGCCCAGCCGCATGGCTTGGCGCACCTGGTGGATCAGCTGCAGGTACGGCGCGACACCGGAGCGGGCGTCCAGGTGAAACTCAATCACCGTCATCTCACTTCATCTAGGTTCCTAGCACAATAGCTCCCTAGGAGGTCGCCAAGTCAAGGGGCGCCCGACAAGCCTGCGTACCGCTGTCCGCGCGGCAGGCGGCCCTGCGCCGGTGCCACCGGTCGTAGTGGCTGACGCAGGCGACGTGCATCGACGTCGTTGACGAGCGGATGCCCGGTCCGGCCGATGCGCGGGGGCTGACCGGATGGAGACCGGACGGCCTGGATCGGTGTTACCTGCCGTGGTACACCGCCTCCACATTGTGGCCGTCCGGATCGCGCAGGAACACGCCGTAGTAGCCGGGGTGGTACTCAGGCCACTCACGGGGGGCGTGCAGCACCTCCACGCCCGCCGCGACCGCGGCATCGTGCACGGCGTCGACGGTCCCACGATCGGCCGCGTGAAAGGCCACGTGCAGTTCCCGGGTCTCCGAGCCGGCGGCCGGACTGAGCCAGAAATGCGGGACCCCGTCGGGGCCGGACAGACCGACCACGAGGCCATCGCCGCCCGGGAAGCGCCTGACCTCACGCATCCCGATCGGGGCGAACGTGCGCAGGTAAAAGGCGAGCGACGCCTCGACGTCGCCCACCTGGACTCCGATGTGAGAAAACATGGTCGCACGCTAGCGTCCCGGTACGACAACCTTTGCGCTCGTCACCGCGAGGTGCCTCGGTGTGCAGCAGGATCAGGGGTGCGGTTCAGTCGGGATGTCGTCGAGGTCCAGCCGGTACCAGCCACTGTCGATGAGCAGGTGGAGGTCCGAGCCCCGGCCGATCACCCGCGCGGCTGCGGGCATGGGCGACCCGTCGGGCAGGACGAGGCGATACTCACCGAACTGGTGCAGTTGGTTGTCGCCGAGAGTTCCGACGACCAGCCTGTCACGATCGGGACCGTACCCGCCACACAGTGCGACACGGGTGTCGCTGACGGCCAGAGCTCGAACCCCCCGGGCGCTGGTGTTTCGCCAGCCGGTGAGCGTGCCCGCCCGGACGCGTACGACGGGAAAGTCCGTGTAGTAGCAGGCCCAGGCTGTGTCGCCGTCGACGTTGAGCGCGTAGCAGTCGCTGATCGCTCCCCATGGGTTGTCCACATGCGACGGGTACCGCCAGTCGGGCTGAAGATGTGAGGAGAACCGAACCAGCCCGGGCGCGCCCAGCGGGGATGGCACCCCGGCATCACCCCAGCCGTAGTTGCCGTACACCCCTTCGTCGAAGTAGCCCACCCAGACCTGCCCGCCGCGGGTGGCGAGGACGTGTTGGATGCCGTCGCCGAGCGTCTGTTCGGCGACCACCTGGCCATCCGCGTCGTAGACCATCGCGTTGCGGTCCGGACCGTCCGGACGCCACCGGCATCTGGCCGCGACGACCAGAACCCGATCCTGCGGCAGTACCTGCACCATGGGGTGAGCCAGCGGAAGATCCGGAATCTGCGTGACCACGGTCCGACCCGGCCGGTGCACCGTGATCCGGGCGGCAACCGGCCGCGGTGTACGCGGATCAGGGAAGGTTGCCCGTCCCGGCTGGGTCGTCGTGGAGGTAAGCGCCACGCTGTCCTCGGCCGTCGACCACAGGGCGACGGCTTCACCGTCCGGGCCGATGGACGTGCACACCAGCACATCACCGACGTCAGCCGTGGCGATTGCGCTGTGCCGGCGAACCGCCAGCACGGGCAGCGCCAGCACGGCCGCACGCCGCTGCTCATCACGTCTACGCCGCTCGTCCCGCCCGTTCGTCATCGCACCATCTCATCATTGCCACTGCACCACGCTCGTGTCGGACCTGGACGTAGATTGGCTAACGTCTATACCTGTGGCCGTCGTTTGCGCCGCGCCCCGTCAAACGCACAGGTCAGCGCGGCGGCGGGCTCGCCCAGCACCGCGCGGCGGTACAGACTCTGTTCATGTCGATTGCCCGCGTGACCCGGGAACTGCTCGTCCGGCATCTCGACACCTGGGCGCCGGGCGCGCTGCACACGGCCCGGCGGGCAACCTTCGCGCAGTCCTGGGCAGGATCGGCCGATGTCGGCGCCGCCGAGGCCGCACTGCGGGTCTTCGCCGAGTTCGCCGATCGGTTGCGTGGGCGCCAGCTGGCCTTCGTCCTCGTCGCGCCGCAGACCGCCGAGCTGACCCGCCGACTCTCCGCGGCGCAGGCCGAGCTGGGTACCCCGGCCGAGCTGAGCGTGCACCCGGTGTCCGGAGCCGTGGACGAACTGCTGCCGGTGGCGCTCACGGCTGCCGGCGCCCGTGGCGCGCCGCTGCTGGCGTACCTGGACGCCCCCGGTACGCCGGTTGCCGCGATCTCAGCGATAGCCGCCGGGCGCCCAGCCGAGCTGCTGCTGGTCAGCGCGGCGCGCGACTGGGCCGCGCAGCGCCAGACGCTGCACGGGGCCGGCTTCACCCTCACCGCAGGCGTCGAACTGGTCGACGACCACGACGCCCGGCTGCTGGCCTTCGCCACCTCGTCGGCGAAGAGCCTGGAGGCGTTCAAGAACTCGCTGTGGGCCGTCGACGAGTACGCCGGAGTTCGCTACCGCGACCCGACCGACCCCGATGGCCACCTGCTCGACATCTCGTTGAGCCCGCACCCGGGCCCGCTGCGCCGGGAGCTGCTCGGCCACCTCCGCGATACCGGTGAGCGCTCGGTCACCGAGCTGCGCCGCTTCACCCTCACCGAGACCGTCTACCGCGCGTCGGACGCGGTGCCGGTCCTCACCGGGCTGCTGACGGCCGGGGCGGTGACCCGCAGCCCCGAACACGGTCGGCTCTCCGGCGACGTGCTCATCGGGCTGGCCTAAGGTTTGTCAGCGCCACGCGCTCGACGAAAGGAAACGACACGTGGGTACCCAGGAACCCCCGCAGGAGCAGCGGGTCGCCTGGGCGGAGTTGTTCTTCGACCTGGTCTGGGTCTTCGCGGTCACCCAGATCGCCTCGACACTGGCCGGCGCGGCCGGCCCGGGTGAGGCGGCCCGCTCGCTGCTGCTGTTCATCCCGCTGTGGTGGGGCTGGGTGGGCACGACGCTGCTGGCCAACGCGGCGGGGGCGACGCTGGACCGGGCGGTCGGCCGGCTGCTGCTCTTCGGGCTCGCCGGGTGTGGTTTGGCAATATCGATATCCGTTTCCGGGGCGTACGGCGAACGGGGCCTGCTCTTCGGCGTCGGGTACACGGTGCTGCGCCTGGCGCTGTGGGGCGCGATGCTCCGGTTGCGGGCCGGGTCGAGGTGGCCGCGGCTGAATCCCTTCGCGGTGTCGGCGTTCCTGGGCGGACCGCTGTTCCTGCTCGGCGCGGTTCTGGACGGGCCGTGGCGGGTGACTGCCTGGACGGCGGCCGCACTGATCGAGCTGGCCAGTCCCCGACTGCTGCGCGGCCGGCTCAGCCACCTGCGGGTGGAGACCGCGCACCTCCCGGAGCGATTCGGCCTGTTTCTGATCATCGCGCTCGGCGAGACCGTGGTCGCGGTCGGCCAGGCCGCGAACGACCACCTCGACGCCCCGGTGCTGTCCGCGCTGGCCCTGTCCTTCGCGCTGATCGTCCTGCTCTGGTGGACGTACTTCCACTTCGGCGCGCCCGCCGCACGACACAGCCTGCAGACCAGTCCGGTGCACGCCCGGATCGTCACCGAGGTCTTCAGCTACGCCCACCTGGCGTACGTGGTGGCGATCATCCTGGTGGCCGTCGGCTTGAAGAAGCTGGTCGCCCACCCGCTGGACGCCCCCCACACGCTGTCCGAGCTCCTGCTCCCGCCCGGCGCGGCGTTGTACCTGTTCGGCTTCTGCTACGCCCGCTGGCGGATGTTCGGGGCGTCCAGCCTCCAGCGGTTCGCCGCGGCACTCGCCTGCTGCGCCATCGCGGCCACCGCGCCGCTCCTGCCGGCCATCGCCACCGCCGCGCTGGTCGCCGCCGTACTGCTGGCCGTCAACGCGTACGAGGCCTGGATCGTCAACACCGGCCGGCCCATTCCGCTGCTGCGCACGCCCTGGCGGAGCTCGGCTCCGCCGATCGGGGGAGACGCCTAGAACGCCGCCCGCAGGTGATCGACGTGCGCCGCACCGGCGGGCTGCGGGCGCACACTGACCACGTCGAAGCGCACCCGCGCCGGGCGTACCCCCGAAGCGGCCAGCCACTGGGCGGCAAGGCGGCGCAGCCGGCGCACTTTGGTTGCGCCCACCGCCTCGGCGGGCACCCCGAAGCGGTCACCACGCCTGGTCTTGACTTCACAGAAGACGACGTCGGACCCGTCGCGCAGGACGATATCGATCTCGCCGGATGGAGTACGCCAATTGCGGTCGAGCACGACCATCCCCTGGGCCACCAGGTGGGCCACGGCCACCCGCTCGCCGTACGCCCCGACCGCGTCCTTCGCCTGCGTCATGGCGGCAAGGCTGCCTCAGTGGGTCGGGCGCCGGCAACGCCTCACGATCGGCGTGTGGACAGCAACGTCCCCTGTGGACAGCCGTGCGATCAACGAATCGATCTGCTAGGTGCCGCGCCGGTCGGCGGGTCCGGCGTCACTGGGTGAAGCCCTCCTCAGGCAACGCGATGTCGGGCTTCTCCAGCTCCTCGACGTTGACGTCCTTGAACGTCATCACCCGTACGTTCTTGACGAAGCGGGCCGGCCGGTACATGTCCCAGACCCAGGCGTCGTGCATCTCGACCTCGAAGTACACCTCGCCGTCGGAGTTGCGCACGTGCAGGTCGACCTGGTTGGCCAGGTAGAAGCGGCGCTCGGTCTCCACCACGTAGGAGAACTGACGGACGATGTCGCGATACTCCCGATAGAGCTGCAGCTCCATCTCGGTCTCATACTTCTCGAGGTCTTCGGCGCTCATCGCACTCCGCCTTCCATGCCGCTATTCTCGCCCACCCACGCCCGTGCCGGTGCGTCACTCTTCACGCCACGCCGACGGTACCGCGCCCGGCCGCCACGTCCGCCACCGCGGCCACGTTCGAGTACGAGAAGCGATGCACCCGGCACGGGCCGTACCGGCGGAGCGCCTCAGCGTGCTCGGCGGTGACGTACCCCTTGTGTACCGCGAACCCGTACTGCGGCCACTGGTCGTGCAACTCCACCATGATCCGGTCCCGGGTCACCTTGGCCACCACGCTCGCCGCCGCCACACACGCAGCCACCCGGTCCCCCTTCCACACCGCCAGTGCGGGTACGCCGAGCCCCGGCACGCCGAAGCCGTCGGTGAGCACGTACTCCGGACGTCGGGCGAGCGAGGCGAGCGCCCGGCGCATCCCCGCGATGTTGCAGACGTGCAGCCCCCGCGCATCGATCTCCCCCGGCGGGATCACCACCACCGAGTACGCCGTCGCCCGGGCCACCACCTCGGCGTACACCCGCTCCCGCGCGGCCGGGGTGAGCAGCTTGGAGTCGGCGAGTCCGTTGATCTCCCCGCGCCGGTCGGCCGGCAACACCACGGCCCCCACCACGAGCGGACCCGCACAGGCGCCGCGCCCCGCCTCGTCCGCGCCGGCAACGAAGGGGAAGCCGCGCCGCTGCAACGCCCGTTCCAGGGCGTACAGCCCGGCGGCCCGCTGCACCACGGCTCGCGGCGGAGTCAGCATGGAACCCCCAGCAATCGCTGCACCAGGTCGGGCAGGTCGGGTGGGTAGAACCGCTCCGCGGTGGCCCGCAGCTCGGCAAAGGACCACCAGCGATAGGCGTCGACCCAGCGCACTTCGAGCTCAGTGAGCGCCGCTGGCCTGACGTCCCACTCCGGCACGCGGACGAGGAAGTACTCCTGGTCCTGCCGGTACCACTGGCCGTCCCAGGGAAATTCGACGATCTCGTGCCAGACCGCAGCGCCCAGCGCAGCGGGCTCCACCGCCAGTCCGGTCTCCTCGTACAGCTCGCGGCTGGCGCCCTGGGCCGAGGTCTCCCCCGGATCGAGGCCGCCGCCGACCGTGAACCAGTACGGCTGATCCGGGCGCGCCGGGTCAGCGCCACGCATCAACAGCACCCGCTGCGCGGCATCGACCAGCAGCACCCGGGCACCGGTACGGGCAATCGCGTCCGATCGGCTCATGCCGCCGCCTCAGCCGCCGGGTGGGTCGGGTACCAACGCAAAGGTGTCGGGTACCGACAGCCAGGTGATCCGGTTCAACGGCCAGAAGACGACGAACGCCCGCCCCACCACGGCGTCCACGGCGATGGTGGCTTCCTGGATGTCATGGTTGTGGCGCACCCAGTTGTCCCGCGAGTCGCCGGAGTTGAACCGGTTGTCGCCCAGCACCCACAGCCGGCCCACGGGCACGGTGATGTCGAACACGTCCGGAGTCGCCGGTTGCGGCGTGCCGTCCGGGCTGCGGTTCAGGTACGGCTCGTCGAGCGGGTGACCGTTGACCACCAGCCGCTGAGCCGCGTCGCAGCACACCACGTGGTCGCCGGCCACGCCGATCACGCGCTTGATGAAGTCCGCATCCGCCTGGCCCAAGCGCCACTCACTCGGCGCGGTGAAGACGACGATCTCGCCGCGGTGCGGGTCGCGGAAGTCGTAGACGAGCTTGTTGACGAGGACCCGGTCGTTGATGTTGAGCGTGTGCTCCATCGAGCCCGACGGGATCCAGAAGGTCTGCAGCACGAAGACCCGCACCACCACCGCGACCAGGATGGCCACCCCGAGGAGAATAGGCAGTTCGCGCCAGAAGGTACCTCGCCGACCGGTCTTCTCCTCATCAATCACGCGAGGAGCCTACGACGTGGCGGCCAGCGGCGACGCCCGGAACGCGCCGGGATGAACAAAGACCACGACATCGGTAGTCCGACAGAACCGGCCGGCAGCGCCAGGGCGAGCGGAGCCAGGGCAGTCTGCGGGCGGGGGTACGGCGAGGCGGCGGCCTGCGGTTTGGGGACGTTCGCAAACGTCTGCGGGGCGTCCAGTGTGGCCCACCGGCCGGTCGGCCACACGATCACGAAGGCCCGACCGATCACGTTCTCGATCGGCACCGTGCCCTGGCAGCGGCTGTCCTGCGAGATCGCCCGATGATCGCCCATCACCCACAGCTGACCCGGTCCCACAACGACGCTTGCGAACGTGCGGGATCGGCACTCGTGCGGGGTCGGCGGGACATCGGGAGAGTTGTCGGTCACGTACGGCTCGACCAGCGGGTACCCGTTCACGGTCACCAGGCCGGCGTCGTCGCAGCAGACGACGGTGTCGCCGGGTAGGCCGATCACCCGCTTGATGAAGTCCTTCTCGCCGGGCTGGCTGACCCCGACCAGATCACCGAGGGTACGGCTGACCTTGGCGAAGAACCCGGAGTCGGTTGGCGGGCGGTACTCCGGAGCCCACGCGTCGGTACCCCGGAACACCACGACCTCGCCGCGCTCCGGGGTACGCACGTCGTACACGAACTTGTTCACCAGCACCCGGTCGCCGACGAGCAGCGTCTGCTCCATCGACCCGGACGGGATGAAGAACGCCTGCACCAGGAAGGTACGCACCATCACTGCGAGGAAGAACGCCAGGATCAGCAGCAGCGGCAACTCCTGCCACAACGGCATGTTCTTGCGCCGCTGCCGGACCCGGCTACGCCAGGAGGCCGGCGGGACGGATTCTCCGGCGCCACGATCGGGCCGGGCGCCACTGGCCTGGGCGGCACCGGGCCGGGCGCTACTGGGCCGGGCGGCACCGACCTGACCTTTGCGGTGCGCGCCGCCTCCGCGCCGGACGACCGGGGCGGAGACGGGCGGTGACCCGTCTGGGTCCATCACCGGACGGCGATCAGCTCGGCAGCTTGTCCCGCTTTTCCTTGATCTTCGCGGCCTTGCCGCGCAGGTTGCGCAGGTAGTAGAGCTTGGCCCGGCGGACGTCACCGCGGGTGACCATCTCGATCTTGTCCAGCGATGGGCTGTTGACCGGGTAGGTCCGCTCGACCCCGACCGCAAAGCTGACCTTGCGAACGGTGAAGGTCTCCCGCAGGCCAGCTCCCTGACGCCGGATGACGACGCCCTGGAAGATCTGGATGCGGGACCGGTTGCCCTCGACCACCCGGACGTGAACCTTGACGGTGTCGCCGGCGCGGAAGGCCGGGATATCGGTGCGCCGCGACTGGGCGTCCAGAGCGTCCAGCGTGTTCATCGCCGCTGCTTCCTCGTGGCTGAAGGCACGCCGTCAACCGGCGTGCAGATCGTCAGAATGGACGGTGAGCCGCGAGCCCTGCCGCGGCAACCCCACTACTCTGCCACACCGGCGGCCGGTACCTGAAATCCGACCCCCGTCAACGTCGCCAGATCGCGGGCGTCCAGCGACTGCACCGCCGCGCCAGCGAGCAGGTCGGGCCGGCGCGCAGCGGTCCGCAGTAACGCCTCGTCCCGCCGCCAGCGGGCAATCCGGGCATGATCGCCGGAGCGCAGCACCTGCGGAACCTCCAGCCCGCGCCAGCTCGCCGGCTTGGTGTAGACCGGCGCCTCCAGCAACCCGGCCGCGTGTGACTCTTCGACCAGCGAGTCGGCGTTGCCGAGCACCCCGGGGAGCAGCCGGACCACCGCCTCGAGGATGACCAGTACCGCCACCTCGCCACCGAAGAGCACGTAGTCGCCGAGCGAGACCTCGGTGACCGGAAGACGGGAAGCCGCCTGGTCCAGCACCCGCTGGTCGATGCCCTCGTACCGGCCGCAGGCGAAGATCAGCCGCGCCTCGCCAGCCAACTCGTGCGCGAGACCCTGGCTGAACGGCACGCCGGCGGGGCTCGGCACCACGAGCCGGGCCACTGCCGAGGGCGCTGCGGCCGGAGAGCTCAGCGGCACCAGGGCATCGAGCGCGGCGCCCCACGGCTCAGGCCGCATGACCATGCCGGGGCCGCCGCCGTACGGGGTGTCATCGACCGTGCGGTGTACGTCCGAAGTCCAGACGTGTG
>Ga0209515_10001868_pt1 | contig 33837 bp, 25 predicted proteins | sample Subgroupgradi54m_FD_187454 | JGI IMG/M metagenome (GOLD analysis project Ga0209515, IMG submission 187454) | Subsurface groundwater microbial communities from S. Glens Falls, New York, USA - GMW60B uncontaminated upgradient, 5.4 m (SPAdes)... ... | reverse complement strand
CCGCCGATACAGCGCATCGAGCTGGCGCACCTTGGCGTCGGCCCCCCAACGGGCGTAGCAGGCGCGCGCTTCGCGCAGATGGGCATCGGCGCTGGTGGCAAAGCCACGCTCGCGGTAGAAACGCGCGGCGAGTTCATGGGCCAGGGCTTCGTGCGGGACCTCCGCGTGGGTCTGCGCCGACTGGATCGCCTGTTCGTAAAGGCGCATCGCTTCGACGTCCCTTGCGTCGGCCTGCTCGGCGGGCGAATCGATTCGGACTCGAATCATCTCGGCCGAGGCGAGTGCGTACCGCGTCGGGGAACTTCCCGGGCGCTTGCCGGTCGGGCGCTCGAGCCGCTGCAGCGTTTCATTCAGCACCGGCATCAGCTCCGCGCGCTGCGCCTCTTGCGCATCGGGAACGAGCGCGATCAGCGTCAGGGCGTGATAGAAGTGGTGCGTCCCCTCCAGCGGGCCGGCGTGCGGCAGCGCCGCGCAGGCCGACTGCGCGGCCTCGCGCGCCGCGGCGTAGTCCCCGAACGTGAACGCGGCGATCTGCTTCATGATCAGGCAAGCGACGCTGCCGCGGTCGAACGACGCTTCGTCGATAACCGCCAGACATTCCGATTCGTCGAAACGATCGTCGTCGAAACTCCCCGGCGCGTAGGTCAGGCCCTTCAGATTCGCCACGAGTTGCTGCAGGAACTGGAGCGTCGCCACGACCGCGTCGTCGTGGCCCTGGCGGGCGAGTGCGAGGTGCTTTTCGCAGACCTTCAATACTTCGTCGAGCGGACTTCCCTGCGCCAGCACCTGCAAGCTGTGGTTCATTCCCACCAGTGCAGCGCTGTGCTTAGACATCGTGCGACCCCAGCGCGCAGGGCGTGATCCGCGCACGATGGATCGGCCATGCCGACATGCTGCATGGCTCGTCAAATGCCTCAAACCCCGCAATCACCATTGCCGTTCACCGATCAGTGAAGGCCTCGCGGAAACAAGCGAAGGATGCCGCGAATTCTAGATGGCCGGATGAAAACCTGCGCTGCGTGGCGGGCATCGTTGTGCGAGAAACGCGTGCCGGCTCGGCGCCGCCTGGGGTGCCGGCGCCTGACGGTCGTGTAAGCCCCGCTTGGCCGCGCGCCGCGATTCGGCGACACTGTGATCGATTTAATTATTGGCTGCATTCAGCTGTCCCTCATGTCCAACTCGGTCACCATCACCCAGATCGCCGAGACCGCCGGCGTCAGCACCGCCACGGTGGACCGTGTCCTGAACAACCGCCCCGGCGTCAACCCAACCACGGTGCGCAAGGTGCGCGAGGCCATCGCGACGCTGGGCGGCGGCGCCCCGATGCGCGGCCGTCCACGCTCGACCTCGAACTACCGGTTCGCCTTTGTGCTGCCGGCCGCCCGGCTGGGCTTCTTCGATCTGGTCGACCGCGTTGTCGCGCAGACCGCCGGCGAGTTCCGCCACCAGCACATCACCGAGATCACCCACCGGCTGCCGGTGGTCGATGCCAGCGTCTTCGCGGCCGAGCTGACCAAGCTGTCGGATCTGGATGGCGTGGCCCTGCTGGCGCCCGACTTGCCGCCGGTCAAGCTCGCGATCAATGAGCTGGTGCGTGCCGGCGTACACGTGGTGACGCTGTTCTCCGACGTGCCCGGCTCGCTGCGCGAGACCGCGATCGGCGCCGACAACCGCGCCGCGGGCCGAACCGCGGGCCTGCTGCTCGGCCGCTCGCTGCCGCGCGAAACGCCGGCCTTGTGCGCACTGATGTCGCCGGCGACGCGTTATGCCGCCGAGATCGACCGCCGCATCGGCTTCCAGCAGGTGCTGGAAGAGCGCTACCCCAACGCCCGTGCCCTGCGCTTGTTCGACCTGCCGGAGTCGGAGGACGAGGCCTACGAATACGCACGCACGGTGCTCGCCCCCGAAGCGACCGGCGTCCGGCTCGACGCACTTTACAACGTCGGGCCGTGCAGCTTCGGGGTTGCGCGTGCGCTGGCCGAACATGGTTACGGCCACGACCTGATATTTGTTGCCCACGACTTGCTCGAAGTGCATCGCTCGATGCTGCTTTCGGGCGCGCTGAGCTATCTGCTGCACCAGGACGTCCAATACGCCGTGACAGCGGCCAGCCGCGTGCTGCGTGCCTTGTGCGACGGCGTGCGCGGGGCGCTCGCGATCAACAACCCGCGCATCGAAGTCCTCACCGCCGAAAATCTCGCGTGACACCGGCCCGTGGCGGGCACCACAATGCCACGAAGGATGGTCTTGTGCGATGAAGAAGTTCATCAACTCGTTCGATGATCTGGTCCCTGCAAGCGTGGCCGGCTTGGTCATGGCGCACGAGGATCTGCTGGCGCTGAACGAAACGCCCTTGTTCGTCCGTCGCCGCACCCTCAAGCAGTCTCGGGTGGCGCTGATCTCGGGGGGGGGCTCCGGCCACGAGCCCTTGCACACCGGTTACGTCGGTGTCGGAATGCTCGACGCCGCCTGCCCCGGCGAGGTGTTCACGGCCCCGACGCCTGACCAGATCGTCGCTGCGGCGCAGCGCGTCGAGGCCGGGCAGGGCGTGCTGATGGTCGTGAAGAACTACTCCGGCGACAGCGCGAGCTTCCAGGTCGCGTGCGGCATGCTCGAGGTGGAAGTGGAGTGCGCCACCGTGCTGGTCAACGACGACGTCGCAGTCGAGCACTCCACCCACACGGCCGGGCGGCGCGGCGTTGCCGGCACCCTGATCGTCGAGAAGATGGTCGGGGCGGCCGCCGAAGCGGGTGCCGACCTCTACGAATGCAAGGCGCTGGGCGGGCGCGTCAACGCCAGCACGGCCTCGATGGGCGTTGCGCTGACGAGCTGCATCGTTCCGGAAGCGGAGGCTCCCACCTTCGAGATCGGTGCGTCCGAGATCGAGGTCGGCGTGGGCATCCACGGCGAACCGGGCCGCTACCGACGCTCGCTGATGCCGGCGGACGACATCGTCGCGCTGCTGCTCGAGCCGATCCTGAAAGACCTGGCTCTTGCCGCGGGCCGCTCGGTGCTGCTGCACGTCAACGGCTTCGGCGGTACGCCGCTGATCGAGTTGCATCTGCTCAACCGGATCGCAACCCAGCGCCTGCGCGCCGAGGGGCTGCAGGTCAAGCGCTGGCTGGTCGGCAATCACACGACCTCGCTCGAGATGGCCGGCGCATCGCTCACCTTGACAGCGCTCGACGATGAGCTCACCGCGCTGTGGGACGCGCCGGTGACGACGCCCTCACTACGCTGGTAGGAGCTCGGCCTCCAGCGCCTCGGAGCCGGCTTCGAGCCGGAACTGGGCGATCGCGTCGACCAGCGCCGCGGCCTGGCTCTTCAGGCTGTCGGCCGCCGCGGAAGACTGCTCGACCAGCGCGGCGTTCTGCTGCGTCATGCGGTCCAGCGTGGCCACCGACTGGTTGATGTGACCGAGCCCGTCGGACTGCTCACGGGTGCTCGCCGTGATGGTCCCGAGCGTGGTGTTGACGCGCCGCACGCCGGCCAGGATTTCCTGCACGCGCTCGCTCGCCGCATCGGCCAGCAGCGATCCGCCCTGCACTTCTGCGACGCTGCCGGCGATCAGGTCCTTGATCTCCTTGGCCGCGGCCGCCGAGCGCTGGGCCAGGCTGCGCACTTCCGCCGCCACCACCGCGAACCCGCGCCCGCTGTCGCCGGCCCGCGCCGCCTCGACCGCGGCATTCAGGGCGAGGATGTTGGTCTGGAACGCGATCGCGTCGATCACCCCGGTGATCTCTGCGATGCGCTTGCTGCTCGCGGAGATGCTGCCCATCTTGTGCACCACGTCGCGCATCGCCGCGCCGCCGCGTTCGGCCGCTTCGGAGGCGCTGGACGCCAGGCCGTCGGCGGTGCGTGTCGCGTCCGCCGTCTGGCGCACATTGCCATGCACTTGCTCCATCGCCGAGGTCGTTTGTTGCAGGCGGGCAGCGGTTTCCTCGGTGCGCCGGCTCAGGTCCAGGTTGCCGCAGGCGATCTCGGACGACGCGAGCGAGATCGCATCGGCCGATGCGCGCACCGCCCCCAGCATCTCGACGAAGCGCAGCCGCATGCGCTCGACGCCGCTCATCATGCTGCCGATCTCGTCGTCGCGCCCGCCGGGCACCGGCACCGACAGGTCGCCGTCGGCGACCCGCTCCAGCGACTGCGTGAGCGACTGCAGCGGCTTGGCGACCCAGCGCCGGATCAGCAGGTACTGGCCGGCGCACAAGGCCAGCGCCGCCACGGCGAACATCGCGAGAAACGGCGCCAGCGTGGCCCATTGCTGCTGCATCGCCTCGCTGCCCGAGACTTCGCCGACCACGATCCAGCCGGTGCCGGCGCTGGGTCGCGCAACGGCAAATCGGTCGGTGGCCGCCGGCTTCAGCACCGGGCGCAGACCGCTCAGCTCGGTGCCGGGTGTGCTCGAGCGCAAGGCAGCCAGCAGTTCGGGGCCGGCGCCTGAGACCTCGGCCAGCGTGCGGCCGCGCACTGCAGGCGGCAGCATCAGTGTCGCCTGCTTCGCATCGCCGCCGCGCGGGTCGAGCACATACACGCCGCCGCTTTCGAAGAACCGGGCACCGGCCACCATCTGTTCGAGCGAGCGGTCGAACTCCGTCAGGTCGAACGCCACGAACAGCGCCCCGACCACCTGGTCCTGCAGGTCGCGTACCGGCTGCAGCCGCGTGATGAAGGAGCGGCCGTACAGGCTTGCGCGTCCGACGTAGGGCTGGCCGCGCAGCAGTGACGCGTACGCCGGATGCGCAGCGTCCACCAGCATGCCGATCGCACGTTCGCCCTTGTCGTTTTTCACCGACGTGCTCACTGCCTCGAAGGTCTTGCCGCGCTTCATCAGCACGGCCGCGGAGCCGCCCGTGAATTCGGTGAACTTGTCGCAGGGGTTGTGGTAATCGTTGAGAGCGATGCCCAGCTGCGTGATGCGGCCGTTCGCTTCATCGAGCGTGAAGTTCTTGCCGAACTGGTCACCGAACACCTTGAAGAAGCGTTCGACCAGCAGCTTGGCCGTCTGGTCGTAGGCATCCATCGCCTGCGCGACGGCTTCGACTTTCGCGTCGACCCAGGACACGGTGCGCTCCTGCGCGCGCTTGCTGAGCATGACGGTCATGACGGCGCAGATGCCGGCCAGAACGGCGAGCAGGAACGCACCGCCGAACAGCGTGATCCGACGCGCGACGCTTGCGCGGGCGGTGGCGATGGGGGTCGGGTGCATAGGCCTCTCCAGATGCATGAAAGCGACAGATGCGTCATTTATCGGCATGATGTCAATTTTCCTTAGTTGATTGCTTTAGATTGATTTACTATCGTCGCATCGCCGTAAAACGCTGAGTAAGAACGACACGTCTAGCGTTCATGTCGGCGATCCAAGTGGGTAAATTCAATCAATCCGGAGACTTTTTTCATGAAAAAGCATGTGATGGTGGGGGTGGCTGCACTGGCTTGCTCCGCGGGCGCGTTTGCCCAATCGTCGGTGACGGTCTTTGGCTTCATCGAGGCACAAGTGGGTCGTCAGACCCAGAACGCGCCGGGCACGAAGCTGTTCGACATGGGCGGCAGCCGCCTCGGCTTCAAGGGTGACGAAGACATGGGCGGCGGCCTGAAGGCCTCGTTCTACCTCGAACACCGGCTCAACCCGGACGACGGCACCGTCGGCGGCGGCAGCACGTTCTGGAAGGGCGGCTCGTGGGTTGGCCTGAGCAGCGACACGATGGGCTCGGTCAAGCTCGGCCGCTGGTGGTCGCAGTCGTTCCTGAAGTCGCAGTACGCGTCCGACCCGTTCGGCATGGGCACGCTGGGTGAAGGCACCTACGCCACGGTCGGTTGCGGCCCGGCCTTCTCGGGCGGTTGCCTCGGCGCCTTCTGGGTCAACAACTCGGTCAGCTACGAGAACTCGATCGGCGGCTTCAGCTTCGGCGCCCAATATGGTTTCGAGGTGCAACCCAAGCACCCGATCAACTTCGGCGTGAGCTACAGCGGCGGCCCGTTGTACCTGGGTGCAGGCTACGAGGCCCACAACGATGGCAGCAGCAGCGAGAAGTGGACTTCGCTGGCGGCAACCTACGACTTCGGCGTCGTCAAGGCGTACGCTGGCTACGGGACCGGCGAGGACGCCGCCCAGGTCAAGCGCAAGAACGCAATTTTCGGCGTGCGCGCACCGTTCGGCCAACACACCGTGATTGCTTCGTACGACGTGCAAAAGCAAGGCGGCGTGACCGTCGAGCAGCTGCTGTCGGTGGGCTACGAGTACAACCTGTCCAAGCGCACCAAGGTCTTCGCGGTTCTCGCCGGCGACAACAAGGCGCCGACCGGCACCAACAAGTCGGGCTACGCCCTGGGTGTCTTCCACAGCTTCTAAGCCGTGATATGACGCTGTCGATGAGAGAGCCGGCAGCGTCATTCCAATGCAGATTCGGGAGCGGGCTGCGTTGGTTTCGGTGCTGCGTGCACACGCACGCAGCACATTTTTTGACGGCGGGCCGCCAGTTCAGGCCAAGCTTCGCCAGGCCTCGACGAACCTCGCTGCACGTGTCGCCAATGCCTCGACGCGCAGGCCCGGCGTGAACAGCTGGCTGCCGATGCCGTAGCCGGCCGCGCCCGCCGCGTGCCAGGCCACCAGACTGTCCGGACCGATACCGCCGACCGGCAACACCGCCGTGCTCGACGGCAGCACCGAGAGCCAGGCCTTGAGCCCCGCCGGCGTGATGGTTTCGGCCGGAAACGCCTTGATCGCCTGGGCGCCTGCATCGAGTGCAGCGAAGGCTTCGGTCGGCGTCGCCACCCCCGGAATACAGAGCATGCCGTGACGCCGCGCATGGGCGATCGCTGCCGGGTTGCAGTTGGGTGCGACCATCAGCGAGCCGCCCGCCGCACGCACCGCATCGACGTCGGCGATGCTCAGGATGGTTCCGCCGCCGATCACCGCGTCGGGCGGCGCGACGGCACCCAGCGCGCCGATGCACTCGAGCGCCTGCGGCCGGTTCAGCGGCACTTCGAGGAATCGAAAGCCGGCGTCGAACAAAGCCTGGCCGACCGGCTCGGCCTCGGCTTCGCTCAGGCCGCGCAGGATCGCCACCAGCGGCAGGCGCTTGCCGAAAAGCGGATGGGTCATCGCTGCAGCCTCCGAGTGTTTCGTCACAAGGCGCGAGACAGCGCGCCGAGCGCCGCGACGTAGGCCTGGCGCGCGTCGATCGGTGTCAGGCGGCTGCCGAGCAGCGCCGCCGCTCGTTGATGGCGCAGCGCCAGCTCGGGCGGCGCCTGGCGGGCGACGACGCGGGAGCGCACCCCAAACAGCTCGCGCGACAGCGCAGCGCGAGCGGCCGCCCGCACGCCGTCGGCAAATGCCGCGTCGCTGTGGACCTGAGGCTCGGCCAGCACGCTGGCCAGCGTGCCGTGCGCCCCGAGCAGCGCAAACAACTCGCCGCTCAGGTAGGTCGCGACTGCACGATCGGCCCGCTTCGAGCTCGACCCACTTGCTGTGGGTCCCGGGCAGCACGAACCAGCCGCTGTGATGGCCGAGCGTGACGGCGCCGAGCAGTTGCGTTTCCTCGCCGCGCATCACGTCGACCGCGCCGCCGGCCAGACCGCGCTAGCCGGGCACGATCAGGCAGCGTCGCGCGAGCGCCGGCGCATTCACCGCCACGAGCCGCTGCGGCAGCTCGGCCAAAGGCGTTTCAAGATCGAGATAGGGTGCCTCGTGCCGGCCAGCCTTGCGCACTGCCGACCATGCCCGACAACAGCACCGGCGGCGCGGATCCGGGCTCGAAGCGCCCGCGTGCCACCAGCAGGCCTTCGGCGTCGGCGCGCTCGTCGATCAGGCGGCCTGCGCCGTCGAGCCGGTAGGCGCGCCGATGGGTGGTGCCCCAGTCGACGCGACCACGCCCTGCCGCAGGCCCGCCGATGTGTTCATGGCACCTACTCTACGGCGTCTCGCGCCGCGCTAGCGAGTCGCCGAGCGTCATCTACCGCCCCGCGCCAAAGCCCGGCGGGCGTGTGATTTCGTCCGCATCAATCGATGCGCTGGGCACACTGCCTGCCACATTTCGTGTCGCATTGAAACCTCGAACAGAGCCGTAACTTCCGTGCATTTGTGCCGTGCAAAAAGTCACGCAGTTCGCTAAGTTCGGCGCGCTGCACCAGCGGGGGCGTTTCGCGTCGGGGTGCGGTTCGGTTCACACAACAGGAATCGCCATGACCACGTCGACCCTCAGCTTCATCGTGCGGCTCGCACTCGATCGCAACGACCTGAAGGCCGCTTGCGCAGTCCGCTCGCAGGCCTATGGCCATCACATTCCGGGCTGGCGCAAGGCGCTCGAGGAACCCGATGCGATCGACCAGTCGGCCGCAGCGGTCGTGATGATCTGCGAAGACAAGGCAAGCGGCGACGTGGTCGGAACCGCGCGCGTGCAGACCAGCGCCGGCGGCCCGCTGCTGATCGAGCAGTGTGTCGAGCTGCCGCCGCGCCAGGCCAGCCACGGCCGCGCCGAGGTATCGCGAATCGCCGCGCTGCCCGGTGCCGACGTGTCGGTCAAGATCGCGCTGTGGAAGGCGAGCTACCTCTACTGCATCGCCACTCAGTCGCGCTGGATGATCATCGGCGCGCGCAACGAGGCGCTGGTGCGGCAATACCGGCGACTCGGCTTCGGCGACCTGCACCCGGATCGCGGCCCGGTGCCGCTGCCGTACGCGGGCGGCCTGCCGCACCACGTGCTCACGTTCGACACCTATGCCGCCGAGCGCACCTGGAAGGAGCGCCAGCACGGGCTCTACGACTTCGTGTTCGAGACCCACCACCCGGACATCCAGCTCTACGCGGCCAAGGCGGCAAGGCGCTTGGAAGCGCTTGCCGCCTAGGCCGCGGGCCGAACGCACCGCTCCCCCGGCCCCCTCCGCGAGGGGGTTCCAGTTCGATTGACGAGCCGGCGTGGGCGCCGGCCAAAACCTCAGTGCATCAACGGAGGCGGTGCGAGGGGGTCGCGCCCGCGCATCGCCGGGCTGCGGCTCAGCCACAGGCCGACCACCTGCTCGAGCTGATCGGGCGAGAAGGGCTTGGGCAGGAAGTCGTCCATCCCCGCGGCCAGGCATTGCTGGCGGTCTTCGTCGGTCGCGGTGGCCGTCAGTGCGACGATCGGAACGGCGGCCAGGCCCATCGCCTTTTCGCGCTTGCGGATCTCGCGCGTCGCGGCGCAGCCGTCCATGCCGGGCATCAACAGGTCCATCAGCACGAGGTCGGGGCGCCCGACTTCGCGCAGCGCATGGCGTACCGCGGCACTGCCGTTGCCGACCCGCTCGACCCCCATGCCTGCCTTCTCGAGAAAGGCCTGCGCGATCATCGCGTTCAGGTCGTTGTCCTCGGCCAGCAACACCTGGAAATGCCCGCCCGACGCGCTGGCGAAGGTCGCCGGCGCAGCCGCTGCGACAGGCCCGACCGGCGCGCCCTGCACCACCTCGAGCTGGACCGTGAAATGGAACGACGAGCCGACGTCGGGCGCGCTCTTGCAGGTGATGTCACCGCCCATCGCCTGCGCCAGCTCGCGCGCGATGGTCAGCCCGAGGCCCGTGCCTTCGAGCGGCGCAGCGGTCTTGGCGGCCTGGTGGAAGGCCTCGAAGATGTGAGCCTGTTCGTCGAGCGAGATGCCGACGCCGCTGTCGCGGACCTGGAATGCGAAGCGGCCGTCGCCGGCGTCGGCCAGGCTCATCGCGACAAAGCCGGACTTGGTGAACTTGACGGCGTTGCCGAGCAGGTTGTGCAGCACCTGGCGCAGCCGCGACGGGTCGCCGCGCACGATGAGTCGATCGGCCACGCGGCAGTCGAACGAGAACGACAGGCCCTTGTCGTCGGCGCGCACCGCATAGATGTCGGCAACCCGCTGCGCCTCGGCGGCGAGGTCGAATTCGACCGGCGAGATCTTGAGCTGGCCGGACTCGATGCGGGTGATGTCGAGCAGGTCGTTGATCAGCTCCAGCAGATGCGTGCCGCTCGATTCGATCAGCTCGACCCGGGTCCGAACCGCGCTGTCGTTGGTCTCGATCAGCAACAGCCGCGCGATCCCCAGGATGCCGTGCAGCGGGGTGCGCAGCTCGTGGCTCATCGTGACCAGGAACTGGCTCTTGACCGCGCTCTTGCGCAGCGCGAGCTCGAGCGCCTGCTCGCGCTCGACACCGCGGCGTTGGGCGAGCTCGAGCGCGGCGTCTTTTTCCTTCGCGCTCTGGATCATCGCCAGGCGCAGCAAGAAGTTCTCGGCCAGCCGGCGCTCGTAGCGGCGCGCGGTCGCGAGCAGCAGGAACAGCAGGACGAACAGGCCGACGCCCCACAGCGTCGAGAACTGTTCGGGCCGCATGAGCTGGCTGATGGCGGTGAGACCGATGATCGGCACCACGTAGGCCGCCGTCGCGAGAAGGCGCGCCTGCAGCCCGTAGGTGGCGACGATCGCGACGCAGGCCAGGCAGGGAATCGCGATCGACGAGACCGCGACGCCTTCGGCCACCAGCACCGCCCCGGCCAGGCCCCAGACGCTGCCGTCGATGGCCAGCAGCCCGTAGGTCCATTGGTGCCAGCGCTTGCCGCCGGGCCGACCGCGTTGGCGAAAGATCCGGCCCTGCACGTAGCGCGGCACGGCCACCAGCAGCTTGAGCGCCACCCACCCCAACACAGTGGCGGCGGGAAGCGAAGTCGGCACCTGCCAGGCGAACAGCAGCGCGAACGCGGTCGCGAGGATCAGACCGGTCGACGAGTGGTCCCAGACCATGCGCAGCTGCTCGTCGGCGAGCTGCGCGGCAAGCTGGGGGTCGTGGCCCGCGAGCAGCTGGCCGGCCGAGGCGCCGGGCGTATCGCTCACGGTCAGCACTTCTGCTGGTGGCGCGCCAGAACGGCCGCCATGTCCTTGGGGCACTCGATGTCGAGGCTGCGGCAGGTCACGCGAAAGCGCTCCATCTTTTCGCCGTCCGAACAGCTGCCGAGCGCGGCACCCAGCTTGCACCACAGACTGACCAGGGCACGCATGCGAAAGTCCTCGAGCGCGCGCTGCCAGTCGGCAATGACCTCGATCTGCAGCGCCGGCGAAGCGGCAAAGAACTCGTCGGGCAACTGCACGCCGCCGATGCCCATCTCGAGATCGCACAGCAAGCCGGCCATCGGGAGCGCGAACGCAGCGTCGTAGTCGCGCCGGCGTCGATTCGATTCGCCCATCGAAGCCTCCTGTCGGCAGGGGAAAGTCAAGATCGCAGGGGTTCTCATCAAGCTGCAAGTAGAGCACCAAACGCGGCCTTCGGGTCGGACGAAAAAGCGCCGTGCAAGCCGGCCAGTTCAGCCGAGCCTGATGCGCCGCTGCGCCAGGAATTCGCGCACCGCCGGGTCGGCTTCGAGACCGATCGCGCGCTCATAGGCCTGTTCGGCGGCCGCGGTGTCGCCGACCCGCTCGAGCAGTTCGGCGCGCGCCGCCCAGTACGGCTGGTACTGGGCGAGGCGCGGGTCGCCGGCCAGCGGCTCGAGCTCGCGCAAGGCCACCGCCGGCCCGCGTGTTTCGGCGACCGCGATCGCCCGGTTGATCGCCACCACCGGCGAACCGGTGAGCGCCGCCAGGGCGTCGTACAGGCGCTCGATCGCGCCCCAGTCGGCGCGGCCGGTGCGTCGGCGCACGACATGCGCCGACTGGAGCGCCGCCTCGAGCTGGTAGCGGCCCAGCGTTCCCAGCGCCGCGGCACGGCCCAGCAAGGCTTCGGCGGCGTCGATGGTCGACATGTCCCAGAGTGCCAGGTCCTGCTGCGCGAGCGGCACGTAGCGGCCCTGCGCGTCGCGCCGCGCGGCCCGCCGCGCCTGCGCATGCAGCATCAGCGACAGCAGGCCGAGCGCCTCGGGCTCCCCGGGCAGCAGCGAAGCGACCAGCTGGCCGAGCCAGATCGCTTCTTCGGCCAAGTTGCGGCGCTGCACGTCGGTGCCGGCCGGGTCGGACCAGCCCTCGGCGTAGGCAGCGTAGATCGCCTCCAGCACCGCGTCGAGCCGGTCGCGCATCGCGGCGCGTCCGGGCAAGCCGAACGGGATGCCGGCCTGGCGGATCTTGGCCTTGGCGCGCACCAGGCGCTGCCCCATCGTGGCCGGCGCGACCAGGAACGCCGATGCGATCGCCGCCGCATCGAAGCCGAGGACCGCCTGCAGCATCAGCGGCGCCCGAACGTTGCCGCTATGACAATGACGTTCGGGCGGGGCGGATTTCGACAGGCTGGCCGAGGAAATTGTCGCTCGGCCCCGCAACGGCCGCCGGCAACAGCGCTGCCGGCGGCACCGCCTCCACACGCTCCGCCAGTGCATAGCGCCGCTCGGCGGGATAGTCCGGCGTGCCGCTTACTCCTGCGCGTCGAGCTCCGGGCAGTCCCAGGCCAGCAGCTCAGCGAGCCGCCGGATCACCCAGCCGGCCTCGGCTCGGCCGAAGCCCGAGCCGTCTGCCAGCAAGCCGCGGTGGCAGCGCGTCAGCACCTCGTCTTCGGCAATGCCGAGGTCGAAGTGGCGGTTGCGCGCGTACTCGAACAGGTGGTTCGCCATGTCCTCGCACAGCTCGTAGCGGGCCGCGATCTCGTCGCGCGATGCGGTGGGCTTGATTCGGCCCTCGGGGACGAACAGCGCGACAAACGACGCCGGGATCTCGATCTGGTAATGCTCGTCCATCCGGGTGTGTAGCACGCGTCAGCGTTCGAGCCGCACGACGCTGCCGTCAGCGCTGTCGGTCAGCAGATACAACCAGCCGTCGGGACCCTGCCGGACATCGCGGATGCGCTGCCCGAAGTCCTGCAGCAGGCGCTCCTGCTTCAGCACCTGCCGCCCGGCCAGCTGCAGGCGCAGCAGCAACTGGCCGCGCAGCGCGCCGATGAAGAGGTCGCCCTTCCAGCCCGGGTAACGATCGCTGGTGAGGAACGCCATGCCGCTCGGCGCGATCGACGGCACCCAGTAAACGAGCGGCTGCTCCATGCCGGCCTTGGCGGTGCCCTCGCCGATTGGCAGGCCGCTGCCGTATTCGGCGCCGTAGGTGATGACCGGCCAGCCGTAGTTGCGGCCGGCTTCGCTGACGTTGAGCTCGTCGCCGCCTTGCGGCCCGTGTTCGTGGGCCCACAGCTCGCCGGTTTGTGGATGCAGCGCGGCGCCTTGCAGGTTGCGGTGGCCGTAGCTCCAGATCTCGGGCAAGGCGCCGGGGCGGCCGACAAACGGGTTGTCAGCCGGCACGCGCCCGTCGGGCTCGATGCGCACCAGCTTGCCGTGGTGGTTGGCCAGCAGCTGGGCGTCGTCGCGGCGCAGGAAGCGGTCGCCCAGCGTGATGAACAGCCGGCCGTCGCGCGCGAACACCAGGCGCGAGCCGAAGTGCGCGGTGCTGGCGAACTTCGGCAGCTGGCGGAAGATCACCGCGACGCTGCTCAGCTCGCCGCGCAGGCCGCGGGTCTCGAGCTTGGCGCGCGCCACCGCGGTGCTGTTGGTGCCGTGCGGGCCGGGCTCGGCGTAACTCCAGTAGACCCAGCGGTTCTCGCCGAACTTCGGGTCCAGCGCGACGTCGAGCAGGCCGCCCTGGCCGCGCGCATCGACCTCGGGCAGGCCGGCAATCGCCGGCCCGAGCTCGCCCCGCGTGTTGACGATGCGCAGCCGCCCCGGCCGTTCGGTGACGAGCATGCGGCCATCGGCATCGAAGCCGGGCAGGAACACGAGGCCCCAGGGGTGCGACAGCCCGCGCACCAGCGTGACCGGCTTCAGGGGCTGGCTGTGCGCCGCGCCCGCGCAAACCAGCGCCGCGAACAAGGCCCACAGCAGTCTCATGGGTGGACTCCTTCGGGCGTGGCCGACGCCGCCGGCACCGCCCAGCGCTCCTCGTGGCTGCCCGGCGCGCCGGGCCAGAAGCAGCAATGGGTCCAGATGAGGCTGATCGTCTCGCCCATCACGAGCTTGGCGCCCTGGCTCGAGGTCCACCAGCGTTCGGGGTCGAAGTCGGTCGGCCAGGCAGCGAACACGCCGACCTGCACCGGCTCGCCGAGCGCCATCCGGTACAGCAGGCGCGAACGGCGGGCATGCACGCCGGCCGAGAACAGGTCGATCGCATCGAGCTTCACGCCGGCGCGCTGCGCCCACTCGCGCACCATCACCGCACTCAGGAAGGTGCGGTCCTGCGCCGATGCCGGCGCCGGCACCGCCACCACCGGCACGCCGGCCAGGCCGTGGTCGTTCAGGTAGGCGGCGGCGCGTTCGGCGTAGTGCTTCCACGGCCGCCCGGCTTCCCAGGATTCGATCGGCCCGCCGGTCGTCACGACCCGTTCGTAGCGGCCGTGCCGAAACGCCGCGACGGCCTGGTCGAGCTCGGCTTCGTTCAGCCAGCCTTCGACCACCAGCAGCTTCGCGCCCGCGCCGTCGCTGCCTCGCGCCGGCTGGTTCGGCGCGAGCAATGAGTTGGCGCCGAACGCCAGCGCGACGATGCCGGCGCCGAGCAACAGGCCCAGCAGCAAAACGCCCCACAGCGTCGGGAGCCAGACCTGGCGGCGGCGAAACAGGGCGGGCAAGCGGTGCGTCCGGGTCAGAGGCCGAGAGGCAAACGCTCGCCGGGGCCCCGCCCGGGCTGCGCTTTGCGCCCAGATCGGGCCTGTTCAGGGGTCTCACGCGGGCTCATGGGATTGCCTCTCAGCCTCTCCTGCAACCCTCTCCCCCGAGTACGGTGGAGAGGGAGCCACGATGTGCCCCCTCTCCCGCTTGCGGGAGAGGGTTGGGGGCGCAGCGAGGCTTTCGAGCCGCATGCGGCGAGCCCGCGCAGCGGTTCCGGCTTGCAAGCCGGAACGTGCACTGCAAGTGAGGGTGTGCACGGGTCGACCATGCGTCAAGCTGAAGTTCGTCGCCAATCAGGCAGCCTCTAGAGGTCGGCCGCGTAGCGCGCCAGCATCTGCTCGCGCGTCTCGGCCGGCGCAGCGCTGCCGGTTTGATCGTTGATCATCTGGCCGATCGTCGGCAGCACCGAACGATCGACCTGCGCCGAGGCCTGCCATAGCGCCGAGCGCATCAGCGCCTTGGCGCAATGCAGGTAAGCCTCGACGACCGTCACTTCGATGACGAGCTTGGGCTGGCGCTTGTCGGCGGCGAACCGGGCGAGCTGCGCCGGCGCGCACGACAGGCGAGCGTCGCCGTTGACGCGCAAGGTCTCGTCGACGCCGGGGATCATGAAGATCAGGCCGACCTTGCCGGTCGCGATGATGTTTTCGAGCGTGTCGAGCCGGTTGTTGCCCGGCGCGTCGGGGATCAGCAGCGTGCGCTCGTCGACTGCCTTGACGAAGCCGGGCGCGCCGCCGCGCGGCGAAGCATCCAGCGTGCCGGCCGCGTTGGCGCTCGCGACCACGGCGAACGGCGACAACTCGATGAAGCGCCGGCAGTGCGGGTCGAGCGCGGCGAGCTGCTTCTTCAGCGTGCGTTCCTTCGGCGCGGCGTAGAGGGCGCGCAGCTGGTCCAGTGTGTCGACGATCATCGGGCCTGCCGTGGTTTGTTGTGGGCGGCGCAGCGCGCCGGCTGCATTTTCGCCGTTCCCTTCAGGCGGCGAGCGCGCGCCGCCCGAACGTCATCCGCCACGCCCCGCGGCCGGCCCGCACTGCGAGGCGCCAGACCAGGCGCACGAACAGCAGCGTCAGCAGCGCTTCGAAGAACGTCACGACGAACGCAAGCGCGCTGTTCCAGCGCTCGGCGCGGCGCCGGAACTTGGCGACCGCCCGGTCGCGCGCGATCTCGACGCTGTCGTAGAAGCTCGGGATCACGAGCAGCGTCAGAAGCGTCGACGTGATCGTGCCGCCGATGATCGCGACCGCCATCGGGCGGTAGAACTCGGCGCCTTCGCCGACGCCGATCGCCACCGGCAGCATGCCGGCGATCAACGCAAAGGTTGTCATCAGGATCGGCCGCAGGCGCTTGCGCCCGGCGGCCATCAACGCCTCTTCGCGCGGCATGCCTTCGGCCTCGCGCGCACGCGCCGCATCGAGCAGCAGGATCGCGTTCTTGGCCACCAGGCCCACCAGCATGATGACGCCGATGAAGCTCATCAGGTTCAGCGTGCCGCGGGTCAGCAGCAGCGCCAGCACCACGCCGATCAGGCTCAGCGGCAGCGACAGCATGACCGGCAGCGGCGCGGTGAACGAGCCGAACTGCATCACGAGCACCAGGTACATCAGCCCCACGCCCGAGACCAGCGCGATGCCCATCTCGCCGAACACTTCCTTCTGGTCGCGCGAGGCACCGGCCAGCTCGAGCCCGTAGCCGCTCGGGTACGCCATGGACTGGCCGATCTTCAGCGCTTCGGCCGTCACCTCGCCGGGCGAGCGCCCCTGCACGTTGGCCGACACCGCGATCATTCGTTTGCCGTCGGCGTGCTGGATCTGCGACGGGCCCTTGCCCATCGTCACGGTCGCGATCTGGTCCAGCGGCACCATCTGGTTGCTGCCGCTCACTGCAATCGGCAGGCGTTCGATGTTGCTGGCGTCGACCCGGTCCTGCGGGTGCAGGCGCACTGCCACGTCGCGCGACTCGCCGGTCGGGTCGACCCAGTCGCCGACCTCGACGCCGGCAAAGGCCACCCGCAGCGCCTGCGCCGCATCGTTGACCGAAATGCCCAGCGAGTTGGCGAGACCTCGGTCGAGCTCGATCTTCAATTCGTCCTGCGGGTCCTGTTCCGACAGGCCGACATCGACCGCGCCCTTGACGCCGCGCAGCCGGTCCATGAACTCGTTGGTGATGGCCAGCAGCTGGCGCGCGTCGGTGCCGTGGAAACGGATCTGCACCGGCTTTTGCGCGCCCATGTTGAAGTCGTCGAGCACGGTGTATTCGGCACCGACCAGGCGCGCCACCAGCAGGCGCAGGTCGACCCCGATCTCGCTCGCCGAGCGAAGCCGCTTGTTGCTCTTGCCGATGTCGACATAGACCCGACCGCCGCCCGGGGTGACGTTGCTGTTGGTGTCCTTGGTTTCGGGCAGCGTGCGGGCGAGCGCCGCCGCGGCTTCCATCTTCAGGCGCGAATACTCGAGGCTGCTGCTCGACGGCGTGCGCACCTCGATCGCGAGCATGCCGGCGTCGGACGCTGGCAGAAAGCTCGACCCGCCGAAAAAGTAGTGCAGCGCCACCGCACCGGCCAGGCTCGCGACCGCGAACAAGGCCATCCAGCGCCGGTGGTGCAGGGCCCAGGCGATGACCTGGCCGTAGCGGTCGGCCTGGTGGTCGAACCAGGCGTTGAAGCGCCCCAGCAGCCGGCTGATGCCTTTCTTCGGCGCCTGGTGGTGGCCGGGCGGGTCGCCCCAGTAGGCCGACAGCATCGGGTCGAGCGTGAACGAAATGAACAGGCTCACCAGTACCGAGGCCACCACCGTCAGCGCGAACGGGCGGAACCACTCGCCCGAGACACCCGGCATGAAGGCCACCGGCACGAACACCGCGACGATCGAGAAGGTGGTGGCGGCCACCGCAAGGCCGATCTCGGCGGTGCCGCGCAAGGCCGCGGTGCGCCGGTCTTCACCCAGCTCCATGTGGCGCACGATGTTCTCGCGCACCACGATCGCGTCGTCGATCAGCACCCCGATCGCGAGCGACAGGCCCAGGAGGCTCATGAAGTTGAGCGTGAAGCCGCACAGCCAGACCGCGATGAAGGCCGCGATCACCGAGGTCGGCAGGCTCAGCGCCGTGATCAGCGTCGAGCGCCAGGAGTTGAGGAACAGGTAGACGACGAAGATCGTGAGGCCAGCGCCGAACAGCAGCGCGTGGATCACGTTGTCGAGGCTGTTCTGCGCGTCCTTGCCGCCGTCCTGCGTGATGTCGATCTTGGTGCCGGCGGGCAGGGTCTGGTTGATTTCGGCGACCAGCTTGCGCACCGCGTCGGCGACCGACACGGTGCTGGCGTCGCGCGAGCGCGTGACCGAGAGGCCGACATTCGGGCGCGCGCTGCGCACGCTGAAGCCGGTCAGTTCGGCGAAGCCGTCCTTCACCGAGGCCACCTGGCCGAGCCGGATGGTCTCGTTGCCGCGCCGCTTGATGACGATCTGCTCGAACTCGGCCGGCGACTCGATGCGCCCGACCAGGCGGATGCTCTGGTCTTCGAGCGCGCCGCGCACCTTGCCGACCGGCGCGGTCGCATTCTGGTTGCGCAGCGCGTTGACGACCTCGGTCACCGACACGCTGTACTCGCGCAGCTTCTCGGCGCGCAGCAGCACGCTCAGCTCGCGCCGCAGCGAGCCGTTGACGCTGACCACCGCCACGCCCGCAACGGCGCGGAACTTGTCGGCCAGCTGGTCTTCGGCCAGGCGCGAGATCTCGGCATGGCTCTGGCGCGTGGCCGACAGCGCGAGCTGCATGATCGGCTCGGCCGAGGGGTCGCGGCGCTGCAGCACCGGCTCGCGCATCTCGACCGGCATCTTGTAGCGCACCGTGCCGATCGCGTTGCGCACCTCGTCGGCCGCTTCGATCATGTTCTTGCTGAACTTGAAGAGCATCAGGATGCGCGCGTTGCCTTCGCTCGCCGTCGAGCGCACCTGGTCGACGCCCGAGATGCTCTGCAGCGACTTCTCGATGCGGTTGATGATCTCGCGCTCGACCGTGTCGGGCGAGGCGCCGGGGTAGTTGATGCTGATCACCAGCACCGGCTGCTCGACGTCGGGGTACTGGTTGACGCGCAGCTTGTTGAGCGCGAGCAGCCCGAGGCACATCAGCGCGATGATGATGACGACCGTCGCAACCGGCCGCTTGATGCTGAAGTCGGACAGGAACATGGTTCACCTCGCTGCGGCGGGGTTCGAGAACTCGACCTTCTGGCCGTCGGCCAGCGTGTTGCCCGGGTTGCGCAGGATCTGGTCGCCGTCGACCAGCCCGCCGCGCAGCAGGTACTCGCCGCGCCGGCTGTCGCGCTCGCCGAGCTGCACCGGCACCTTGGCGAGTGTCTTGTCCTTGACGCGCCAGACGTAGGCGCTGTCGCCGACCCGCAGCACAGACGACTCGGGCAGCATCAGCGCCTGCGTGCTGCCCGATGCGATGCGGCCCTCGGCATACAGCCCGGCCATGCGCGGCGCGCTGCCGTCGGCGAACTCGACCAGCACCTCGACCTGGCGCGTCGTCGGGTTGGCCGCGGCGTCGACCCGCTTGATCTTGCCGGCGAAGTCGGTCTGCGGGTAGCCGTTGACGCGGAAACTCACACCCTGGCCGAGTCTGATCTCGGGCATGCGGTCGGCCGAGACCATGCCCTCGAAGCGCATGCTGCCGGGGTCGATCACCTTGACCAGCTCCTTGCCGATCGCCGCGGTGTCGCCGGCCGACACACGGCGCTCGCTGACCATGCCGTCGAACGGCGCGCGCACCTCGGTGCGGTGCAGCATCTGGCGCGCCGAGACGACCTTCGACTTCGACGCGACCAGCTCGCTCTGCGCGGTGTTGCGCCGCACCTCGGCGTCTTCGAGCGCCTGCATCGAGGTCATGCCCTGGCCCTGCAGCGTCTTGAGCCGCTGCACCTGGCGCTCGGCCTGCTCGAAGGCCTGGCTGGCGGCGCGCGACGACTCTTCGGCCGACGCCAGGCTGTCGCGGATCGCGGTGTCGTCCAGCCGCACCAGCAGGTCGCCGCGGCGCACCGCATCGCCGTTTTCCTTCAGCACCTGCATCACCACCGCCGAGACTTCGGCGCGCAGGTCGGCGCGCCGTTCGGGCTGGATCGAGCCGGTGATGACGGCGCCCTGCGCGTGGTCGGCGAGGCGCAGCGTGCGCAGGTCTTCGGGCGCGATCAGCAAGGTTGCGCTGGCGGGCTTGGCGCCGTTCGGATCCGGCTTGTCGCCCTTGCCGCAGGCAACGAGCAGACCGGCCAGCAAGACGGCGAGAAGGAGGTGACGCGACATTCGAACCGGCCTTGGGCAAAGATGAAGGATGTGATTATTGAGGTAGTGTGCGTGCTTCCCAACCGGAGCGTTTCGTCATGACCTAGCGCATCCTGCTGCTCGCGGCGTGCCTGTTGTTTCCGAGCTGGTCTTGCGCCGCGCCGCGCGAGGCACCGCCGAACAAGGCCTTGCACGCCTTGTTCGAGCGCGAGTTCCGCTACGAGCTGAAAGAGTCGCCCGAATCGGCGACTTTCGTCGGCGTGGAAGACTACAACGATCGCCTGAGCGATCGTTCTGCCGGTGCGGTGGCCGCACGGCGCGCGCACCTGAAGGCGCTGGTGCGCGAGCTTCAGGGCTTCGACAGCCGCGGGCTCAACACGCAGGACCGGATCTCGCGTTCGATGATGCTCGAGGACTTGCGCCTCACCGACGCGTTCAACACGCTGTACGGGCCGCGGCCGTTCGCCGGCAACGGCGGCTGGCTGGTCGTGTCTGCCAGCTCGGGGCCGCAGCACCTGTACCCGGCACTTGCGAAGGCGACGCCGCTGCGCAACACGCGCGATTGCGAGAACTACCTGAAGCGCCTGGCCGCGATGCCGCAGGCGCTCACTCACCGCATCGTCATCCCGGCGAACGCCGGGATCCACTCGTTGAAACGGCGACGCTGCGTGAACAGTGGATACCGGCGTTCGCCGGTATGACGGCTCAAGGATGACAGCTCAGGGCCGCCAATCAACCGCCCCGAAACGCTCCTGCCCCAGCAGCACGTAATAAAGCCCCAGCGTCCCGCGCGCCTGGGTTCTGCGTCCGCTGTCCGGAAAGCTCGCATCGCGCCGGTTGAACAGGTACTTGATCGCGACCCCGTGCTGGTCCTTCACGCGCCAGGTCAACGACGCGTCGGTGCGCACGATGTTGTCGAAGCCGTTGCGGTTGCCGCCGACCCGGCTCACGTAGTACTCGCGCGCCGTCACGTCGAGCGATGCGCGGTCGCCGTAGATCCAGCGCAGCGCCAGCATCGCCTGCGGCGCGAGGCCGTAGTGGTAGTCGCGGTCGTCGACGCTTCTGATGCTGCTCGCCGCCGCGTAACCCATCCCGGCGAGCACGGTGCCTTGCAGCGCGTTCGACTTGGACATCCACCACTGCCCGGTCGTGCCCAGAGACAGCGCCGTGCTCGACAGGTGGAAGACCTGCGGCGCCATGTAGTCGTAGCTGCCATACAGCCCCCAGACGCCGCGCACGTTGTCGCCGTGCTGGTAGTCGCGCCCGAACAGCAGCCCGCGGCTCATGACGTTCTCGACCCCGATGCCGCTCGAGCCCGTGGCCTGGAACGAGAAGTAGTCGAATGGCCGGCGATAGACGTAGCCCGGCTTGCCGGGCAGCCCGTAGTCCATCGAGAAGTCGACCATCAGCTCGGCGCGCGGGTGTGCCGTCGAGGTGCCGGGGTCGTTCTTCGTCAGGCCGCTGCCGCCGATCTGCAGGCGGCTGTAGTACGCCGGGTCGTGGCTAGGAAACACGCCGCCGAACTCCTCGCCGAACACCAGCCGGTTGAAGCCCAACGACGGCTGGATCGCCGCCGCCGCCACTTCGCGCCAGCGCGGCGACATGCGGCCGCGCTCGAGCACCAGGCTCGCCATGCGGAACAGCGGCTCGCCGAGAAAGCTGCCGGCGATGCCGCTGGCGACCTGGTCGTTGCGCGCCGGTGGCGTCGTCTCGCCGGCGATCTCCCACAACACGCTGCCGGCGAAGGTGTAGCCGGCCGACTCCCAGTAGTCGTGGCCGGTCGAGCGCGCGAAGCCGTGGTACATCGAGCCCTGGTAGGGGTGCGCGAACTGGTTGATCTTGAACGGGTCGTTGTCGGCCACCCAGCTGCTTTGCAGGTTGCGCCGGATCGAGCGCAGCGTCACCTTGTAGTCATCGGTGCCGCTGACGAGGCGGTTGACGCCGTTGAGCAGCAGGTCGAAGGTGAAGATTTCGATCGCGGGAATCGCGTAGTTCTTGCGGTCTTCGTCTGCCTTGGCCGGTACGTCGGCGCTGGCCGGGTCGGCGGGCGCCGCTTCTTCGGCCCATGACGGGTGGGCTGCGAACAGCGCCGCCACGCAGGCGAGCACCATCCGAACTGGCGATCTGCGATGAATGTCGTTCTGGCTGCCCACTCGCCAAGCAGAGCAATCAGCATGCCAGCGTCACGCCCCCGCCCGCAGGCGGCGCGCGCGCACCGCCGCCGCCAGATCGTGCAGCAGCGGCAGCGTGTCGCGAAAGCCGATGCAGGCGTCGGTGATCGACACGCCGTGCTTCAAGGGCACACCGGGGCGCAGGTCCTGCCGGCCTTCCTCGAGATGGCTCTCGATCATCACGCCGCAGATGCGGCGCTCGCCGCCGGCGACCTGCGCCGCCACATCGTGCGCGACCGCGATCTGGCGCTGATGCTGCTTGCTGCTGTTGCCATGCGATACGTCGATCATCACCTGCTCGCGCAGCCCGGCGCTGCGCAGTGCGTCGCAGGTCGCGGCCACATGCGCGGCGTCGTAGTTGGGCGTCTTGCCGCCGCGCAGGATCACGTGGCAGTCGTCGTTGCCGCGCGTTTCGAAGATCGCGGCCATGCCCATCTTGGTCATGCCCATGAAAGCGTGTGGTGCGCGGGCTGCGAGGATCGCGTCGGCCGCGACCTGGATGCTGCCGTCGGTGCCGTTCTTGAAGCCGACCGGGCAGCTCAGGCCCGACGCGAGCTGGCGGTGGCTCTGGCTTTCGGTGGTGCGCGCGCCGATCGCGCCCCAGGCGATCAGGTCGGCGATGAACTGCGGGCTCAGCAGGTCGAGGAACTCGGTGCCGGTGGGCAGGCCCATCGAGGTCAGCTCCAGCAGCAGCCGGCGCGCACGCTCCAGACCTTCGTTGATCGCGAAACTGCCGTCCAGGTGCGGGTCGTTGATGTAGCCCTTCCAGCCGACCGTCGTGCGCGGTTTCTCGAAGTAGGCGCGCATCACGATGAACAAGTCGCCGCCGAGCTCGTCGGCCGCAACCTTCAGCCGGGCCGCGTATTCGAGCGCCTGGTCATGGTCGTGGATCGAACACGGCCCCACCACCACGACGAGCCGGTCGTTGCGCCCGTGCAGCACGTCGGCAATCGCGCCGCGGCTCGACTCGACCAGCGCCAACGTGCCGTCGCGCACGGGCACACGCTCCTGCAGCAGCGCCGGTGTGATCAGCGGGCGCACTGCGCCGATTCGCACGTCGTCGATGCGGGTCGTGTCGAGCGTGCTGTCGCGGGTGCCGACCTCGCGGTCGTGCAGGGGGTCGTCGAGTGAGTTCATGGCTGGGTTCGCTGCTGTTCGGGCAGGCGAATTCTGAACCGGGTGCGCCAAGAAAAAGCGGCCCGGATCGCTCCGGGCCGCTTTTGATTCAGAGGGTCTGCGGGATCAGGCGGCCTTGCGGCGGCGCGCCAGCATGCCGACGACACCGAGGCCCGCCAGCATCAGGGCATAGGTTTCCGGCTCCGGAACGCCCGGGGTGATGCTACCGAAGGTCACGTCGTCGAACACGATCTGGTCCGCAACGCCGGCGAATGCGACCGACTTGGCGGTGCCGAGGAAGCCCACGCCGATCGGCACGAACGGGCAGAAACCGGCGTTGAAGCCAACGCAAGGGCCGCTCGGCGTCGTCGGCAGGGCTAGGGTGGCCAGCAGGGTCCCGGTGCCGTCAAGGCCGTCGAACACACTGACGCTGCCCGGATTGTTGATGGCGACGTAGTTGAACGAGAAGCCGGTGTCGAAGCCCGCCGCGACGTTCATGAACGTCGCGCCGCCGCCCAGGAAGAACAGGGCGCCCTTTTCCGAGCCGGGGGCGAGGCCGCCGCGTGAGGTGTTGGAACAGGTGACACCGATGGTGTTCAGGCAGATCGCCTGGGCGTTGGCGGAGAACGCGACGCCGAAGTTGGTGCCGCTGGTACCGACGCTGCTGGTGCCGCCGTTGTAGAAGTTCTGCACGAACGAAAAGCCCGAAGGATAGGTCGCATTGACCCCTTCGAAATCGAGCGAGACGGTCGCGTTGGCAGACCCGGTAGCAAGAACGACAGCAGTCGCAATCGCGTGATGCATGAATTTCATACGCATCCTCCGGTCGTTAAGGGCGGTTCGGGATTCGCGGCTCGGGCAACAAAAAGTCCTGTTCACAAACCATAGCGCTGTAATTTCTAGCCTGCCACCCCGAGTCAGGGGGGTGCACGGAACTTCAAACTAGGGGGTACGCGGATGGCCGCGTTCGCGGGCCGGCGAATTGCTGCTGGATTGCGGCGCAACGTGTTGTTTCGTGAAGCAATGCCCCTGCGATGTGAGGTCGGAAACCGTCCGAACCGAAACCGGCCGTGCGGTCGTCACCACCTCGCACACTCGCGTTGAGATTCGACGCAGACGGACCCGGAGCGCTCGAGCTGCGCTCTTCGAGGGTCGGCGTCCCCGTCGGCCTCGAGGAGACAGCATTGCAGACCCCCCGCCCCGTGGCGGCCGCCGCGCCCCGCCCGCGCGGGCGCAGCGCGGACGTTTCGACCCGGCTCGGATCGTTGGTCGAAACGCTGCTGGCGGTCGCGCTGATCGCACTGCTGCTGCCGGCGTTCCAGCGCCTGGACGAGAACGCCAGCGGGCGGGATCGGCGTTTCGACGCGCCGGGCTTCCAGGTCACCGGCCTGCCCGGGCCGGTCTTGCCGGCGCTCTGCGCCGGTACCGGGGGGCTCGCCGAACCCGCGGTGCGCGATCGGCTGTGCACCGGGGTTCGCGTCACTGCGACGCCGCTGCCGCTCGACGCACTGCCGCCGGTCCTGAGCGACGCCAAGGCGCGCGCCGACCAGGCCTTTCTGGCGCCGTTGCACGAGGTCGAGACCCGGGTCGGCGCGTTGCGGCTGCAGCAGCGCGAAGGCGTCGGCGAGCTACGCCATCTGTCGGACCGCATCGCTGCGATCGAAGCCGAGACCGAGCCCTATGTCGAGCGCTTCGAGCTTGCCCCGGCGAAGGGGCGCGGCCCGGAACCGCTGGCCTGCGCGCTGCAATCGGTGGAAGCGTCGCTGACCTCGCCCGGCCCGCCCGACGCCGGCCAGGCGCTGCGCCGCGCGAATGCGCTGCTGCTGCTGGCGGCGGCTTTCGACGGACACCCTGCGACCGAAGCGCTCGCCAACGGCGCGGTGCTGCCGCTCGCCGCCGAGCCGGCCTGCGACCCGCGCGGCATCGCCGGCGCGGTGGCGGCGGCGGCCGATCTGATGCGCGATGCGCGCCAGTCGCTGCTGCAGTCGCGCAAGAACGAGGCCATGCGCGAGCTGATCCGCAACGCCGGCTGGCAGTGGGCCGGCTGGATGCTGCTCGGGCTGCTGCTGTTGAAGGCGAGCCGCAGCACCCTGGCGCCTGCCGTGGGGGTGGCCCTGTCGCTCGCGCTGTGGGCGCTCGCAGCCTGGATCGGCCGGGTGCCTTGGCCGCTCGGCGGAGCACGCAACCTCGAGCTGGGCCGGTTCGATGCCGCACCCTGGACCGCCCCGTCGAACTTCGTCATCGCGCTCGCCGGTGCGGCGGCACTGCTTGTTGCCCTCGCACTCGCGCGCCCGCTCGCCCTGCCGCGCAGCCCGCAGACCTTGAGCTCGCGCCTGGGCTACCCCGGGCTGGTCGCGGCCACCGGCCTGGGCTGGCTGCTGCTGCTCGACCTGTCGGCCAACGGCTACCTGGGAAATCGCTACCTGGCGCTCTACCACCAGGGCCACCTGTGGTTGGCGATGCTCGCCTTTTCGGTGCTGCTGTTCCTGCGCCAGCCGCTGGCGCGCGGCCTGGCATGGACGCTGTCGATCGCCGGCGAGCTCGGCCGCAACCTGGGGCGGCGCATCGGCTGGGCCAGCTCGTTCATGCTGGTCCTGCTACTCGGCGCGGGCGTGGTCGCGCTGTTCGGCCTGGCGCTTGCGAACCTGCGCCAGTTGACCTCCGAGCTCGGGCGGCTGTGGCTGATCGTCGGTGCGGCCTGGTTCTTCTTCCTGCGCGCCGGCCCGCTGGCCGAACGGCTGGCGCGTGACGGCGCGGCCGTGCGCTCGGTCTGGCGCTACCTGTGGCCGCTGCTGTTCGTCGTCGCTGTGCTCGTCGGCGCGATGTTCGCGACGCGCGACATGGGCCCGCTGCTGATCGCGTGTTACGCCTCGGGCGGCTTCCTCGCGGCCTCGCTCGCGAGCTGGGCGCACCAGCGCAGCGGCGCGCGACTGCTGGCCTTCGTGCTGGCCAGCCTCGCCTTCGCGGCCTGGATCGGCGCGACCACGCTGGTGCTGTTCAAGGTCGGCGCGGTCGACAGCGTCACCGCCTCGCGGCTCGAGAGCCTGGCCGCGCCGTTTGCATCGAGCAACGACCAGCTCGCGCTCGTCTCGTGGTTCCAGCGTGCCGCGCCGCGCGACGGCTTCGGCCTCGGCGCGGTGCCGTGGTGCGGCTATTCGATGGCGCTGCGCTGCAGCGGCGTGCCGGCACAGATCCACAGCGACTACACCTTCACTGCGATCAGCGGCGTGTTCGGCGGCACGACGGCGTGGGCTGCGGCACTCGCCGCCGCGCTGTGGCTGCACCGGCTGATCCGCCACCACGGTCGCGTCAGCAGCGGCGAGCCGCGCTTTGTCGCGGCGTCGGACCGCGTCGTCAGCGACGGCCAGGCCTTCCTGAGCTGGGTCTGCGTCGCCTGGGTCGTGTTGACCCTGTGCCAGCTCGCCGTCACGGTGGCCGGCAACATCGCGGTGCTGCCCTTGACCGGCGTGACCTTCCCGTTCGTCAGCTTCGGCATGACCTCGCTGGTGACCGGCATGGCCTTTCTCGCACTCGCCATCAACCTCGACCTGCCGGCGAAAGCAAGCCATGGCTGAACGGCGGCCCACCAGCCTGCTCGACTTCGCGATCGCGGCCAGCGTGACGGTGCTGCCGATCATGCTCGGCATGCTGCTGCTGGTCGCGGTGCTGCGCCCGAGCGAGCCGGCGCGCTCGCACGCCGCGAGCGAGCGCTACGTCAGCGTGCGCCACGTCGCCGCGCTCAGGACCTTCGAGCGATCGATCGCAAAACGGGTCCAGGCGACGAGCGCGGCACCGACTGCGGCCGACGTGCTGGCCGGCGTGCCGCGCTGCAGCGCCGAATGGGGACCGCGCTGGACCCCGGTCGCGCTTCTGCGCAGCGGCTACCAGCCGCCGCCGTCGCAGGCCGAACGCATCGCCGCGCAGCTCTCGGAGCTCGACGCCGCGCTGCAGCGTTTCGGGTCGCGTCCGAACACCCGGGTGGCGGCCCCCGTCGGACTGCAGCCGGCGCTGTGGTTTGAGGCCGCCGAAGCGGCGCTGCACCAGCCCTTCGAAACGCCCGAGTACCCCGGCAAGCGCTTCCAGGTGGGCTGCGCGGACCTGTCGGCCGCACTGACCGCGCTGACCCGCTCGAACGCCCGCATGCTCGACGCGCTGGCCTGGCGCGGCACCGAGGTGCCGGCCGTCGTCGCGCGCTGGGGACCTGAGCAGATGGTCGCGATCTCGTCCGGCCAGGTGGCGCGGCGCAACCCGTGGAACGGCGTGCCGGGCTGCATCTATCTCGGCGCGACGGCGAGCTCGCATTTCATCGCCGCCGCGGGCAGCGCCGAAGAGCGCATCTGCGCGCTGCCGGCGCTGCGTGCACCGGCCGCCAGCGGCGTGGCGGACCGCGCGCCGCTCGCGCTGCGCGGCGAGCCCGGCCCCGCCACCGGCGTCGACGAAGCACGCTGGATGGTGCCGCCTTCATTGCAGGCGATGCTGGCGCCGCTGGACACGCTGCGCCGCCCGTCGGGCACGCTGTACCGTCTTTACACCGACCCGCCCGCGGCCGGCGACACGAGCGGTGGCCACGGGCCGAACCGCATCACGCTCGACGGTGCGCCGGTCGACGTCGGATTTTCGATCGCGCTCACCATCGACCCCGCGCTGCAGGCGCTGGCGCAGAAGACCGCGGCCTGCTACACCGGCCGCCACGAAGTCTGCCGCGCGATGGGCATCCGCCGCGCCGAAGACCGCGACGCGCCGCTCGGCCACCGCCTGCTCGAAGGCGCGATGGTGCGGATGGCGGCGGTGGCGATCATCGACGTCGAAAGCGGCCGCATCGAAGCGCTGGCCGGCGCGCTGTCGCCGTGTGCGCGCCAGGAGGTCGACGGACCCGGTCGCGACGCCGCCTGCGACAAGCGCCTGCCCTACCCGGTGCAGTACCGCCCCGACGCGCTGCTGAACCCCGCCGTGTTCCACGACGCGATGCCGGCCTCGACGATCAAGCCGATCATGGCCGCCGCCTTTCTCGCCGACCCCGAGGTCGGCGCGCGCTGGCTCGCCGCCGAGCGCGCTGCCATCAAGCCCGGCGTGGTGCCGGGGCGCGACAGCCTGCGTGGCCAACTGATGCGCTCCGACTCGGCGCGTTTCCTCGATCGCATGTTCTGTTCGGACAAGAACTTCAGCGCCTGCCGCCGGCCGTGGAACGTGCAGCAGAGTGCGCTCGCGTTCGGCTGGAACGGCGGCTGCGACCCGGCCCGTTTCGACTGCGGCAAGCAGGACCTGCTGTTCGGCCGCGCCGTCGGCGCCGACCGTGCCGAAGCGGGGCCCGCGCCGTCGCTGCCGGTCGCCTTCGGACGCCTGATGAGCGAGCCGGTCGGCGGCAAGCTCGGCGCGCCGCTCAAGCTCACGCCGCCGGCCGCCCTCAACGCCGACATCGTGCGGCGCTGCTCGCTCGGCGCCGACGGCCGGCGCGGCAGCGACGACGACTGGGAAAAGTGCAAGGGCGGCAGCGTCGTCGATGTCGTCGCCGAAGGCTGGGGCCAGGGCCATGCACGTTCGAGCGCGCTCGGCGTGGCGGGCATGATGAGCACGCTGGCCGCCGCCGCCAACGGCCAGGCCCAGGTCCAGCCGCCGCACCTGGTACAGGGTCTGCGCGGCGCACGTGCCGGCGACGCCGCGCTCGACTCGGCACTGGCCCGCTTCGGCCCGGTCGACGCACGGCCGAACCGCATCTCGACCGACGCCGCGCAGGTGATCCTGAGCGGCCTCACGTACAGCCACCGCAACGGCACCGCACGCAGCGCCTGCGAGCAGGTGTTCGACGCGCCGACCTGCCGCGGCATCGACTGGATCGCCGGCAAGACCGGCACGCCGAGCTTCCCCAACGACGGCCGTTCGCTCGACGAGCTGGCCCGGCTGTGCGGGCGTGCCGACACCAAGATCCGGCGCAGCGACGACGTTGCCTGCAGCTCGCTGCGCCCCTACAAGTGGTACGTCGCCGCCTACCGCCCCGACAAGGGCAGCGGCCCCTGGACCAAGGCGATCGGCGTGCTGACCGAACGCAACTGGAACATCGCCAACGGCCAGGTCCACGGCGCCGGCGACCACGGGCCGAATCCATCGGCCGAGATCGCGCTGCAGATCATCGGCCGCCAGGCCGGCGTGATAGTCGGAGCCTTGCCATGAAGCGCGACAGCGTGCCGCTGCCCGCCCCGCTGGTCTGGACCTTCGACGGCCGGCTCGACCACTGCCTGGCCGATGTCGAAGACACGCTGCGCCGCGCGATCGTGCTGATCGGTGACGTGGCGCGGGTCGCGCTCCTGATCGAGCTGTCGCTGCCGGCGCTGCGGCAGCGCGTCGCCGCCGGCGACGCGGTGCAGCCGGCCTGGGGCCGCTTTCTGGCGCGTGCCGCCGGCTACGGTTTTCCTGTTGCGCCGCGGGTGCGTCACCTGACGACACGCGGCCCCCTCATCACCCTCGTCATCGCCTATCGGAACTGACACCATGTCCTTGAAGTCTTGGGTTCTGCACCGGGTTCATCGCATCGACGGCCTGATCGGCCGCCCCGACTTGCCGTCGCGCGAGCCGTCGCTGGCGCCCGCCGGCAACGCCGCGCCGCCACGCTCCGGGCCGGATTCGATGCTGTCGAATGCCGAGCACCTGGGCGCCTACGCCGGCTTGATCGGCGCGATCCGCGACGAGCTCGAGCACTTCGTCGCGAGCCACGTTCGGCTGCACCTGGCGATCGCCGACCACGACCGCTTCGTGCTGACCTCGATTGCAGTCAACTGCCCCGACGCACCCGATGCGCGCCGCCTGCTGCAGCAGTTCCAGCGCGAGTTCAAGCCCGAGCAGGTCAAGCGCTACCTGGCGCGCGAGGTGATCGCCGCGCTGCCGAATGCCGCCGCGATCGACCTCACGCAGTTCGCCGGGCTGGTCGATGCCGATGCGCACACCCAAGCCGAAGCGGCCAGCGAATACGCCGAGCTGCTGGCCTCGCTGCGCTCGAACGAGCCGGTCACGGCCCGCGTGTACCAGGTCAGCATCGCGGGGCGCTGGGCCGAGACCGATCCGGCGCGGGTGATGGTGGCGCAGCGCGGCGCCACGCCGTCGACGCCGCTGCCGGGCCAGCGCTGCGAGTTCGACGTCGAAGACGCCGATGGCCGACGCCGCATCGTGCTGCAGGCGGTCGTCGCGGGGCGGCGCTACATGGTGGGCAACAGCGAAGCCTGCGACGTGCGGGTCAACGGCAGCTTCACGAGCCGGCGCCATGCCGAGATCTGGCTCGAAGGCGATGCCTGGTGGGTGGCGGATGCGGGCTCGACCAACGGGCTGCGGGTCGAATCCGCGGGCGGGCGCATCGAGCGCTGCGACGCGCCGGGCTTGCCGGCGATCCGCATCGAGAACGGCGCGCACATCGTGCTGTCGGCGCATGCCCAGGGCAGCGCCAGCGACCACCCGTGGCTGGCGCTGCGCGCCGCCGGACACGCGCCGGCGCGGCCGACGCCGATCGCAGCCGGCGCGGCAGCGCCGCACACCCCCATCACGCCGATCGTGCCGGCGGTGGCCACAGCCGATGCGCTGGTGCTGACTGCGCGTGGCGCGAGCGGGGTTCGCACCGTCGAGCTGCGCGAGCGTGCGCTGCCGGTCAGTGTCGGGCGCTCGCGCAACCAGCAGCTCGTGATCGCGCGCATCCATGAAGCGGTGTCGGGGCATCACCTCGACATCACGGCGATCGACGCGGCCGGCGCGCTGGTGCTGGTGCACGGCGACAACGGCGTCGTCGTCGACGGCACGCTGCACCCGGCCGGCGCGCGCTTTCGCTGGCAGGTCGGCGAGACGATGCTGATCGGCGCGACCCCGGGCGACGACCCGCCCTGCACGCTGACGCTGGCGCGCCGGGGGCAGGACTGAAATGAAACTCGTCGAAGCCGACGTGTTGGCCCCTTCTCCCGCAAGCGGGAGAGGGAGTTCCACGCCTCGGCGACCGCGAGGGAGCCACTGAGATGGCACGCACCAATCTGCAAACCGCCGGCCGGCTGATCACGCCGCTCGACCCCAGCATCAGCGCAGGCCGGCGTGCCGCGCCACCCGCGTCGCCGGCCGCGCGCCATGCGCAGCAGCGCCGGTGGTTCGGCGGCTTGAGCTGCGCCACCGCGTCGAGCTGCGGCAGCGTGCACGGCGTCAATGAAGACGCCTGCAGCCGGCCCGGCGATTCGTGGCGCGTCTTCATCGTCGCCGACGGCGTCGGCGGCGGCGCGATGGCGTCGCTCGCAAGCCGCGAGCTGGTGTTGCTCCTGCATGCCGCGCTCGACACGCGGCGCGTCGATGCCGACAGCGTGCGCCACGCGATGCTGGCCGCCGACCGCGCCATCGCGTCGCGCATCGCCGAGGTCACCCAAGCACCCGGCGCGGCGACGGTGGCGCTGTGTGCGCCGGTCAACGCGACGGCGTCGAAGTGGCTGCTCGCCTGGGTCGGCGACTGCCGGGTCTACCGTGCCGGCGCCGACGGCGCGGTCGCGCTGCTGACCCGCGACGACACCTTCGGCCACCTCAACGAAACCCCGGCGCCCGGCGGCTCGCCCGACGACCCGGCACGCATGGTCGGCAACGGCGCGGTGTCGCAAACCAACGTCGTGCTGACCCGGCTTGCAGTGGGCGAGTCGCTGCTCGCCTGCACCGACGGCGTCCACAAACATGTCGCGCCGGCCGACTTCGCGAGCGCCCCGGGCCGGCGCAGGACAGCGGCCGAGCGCTGCTGCGAGCTGGTCGCGCTGGCACGCGCCAACGGCAGCACCGACGACGCGACGGTGCTGATCGTGCAGCGCTCCGGCCTGCGATGGTGGGGCAGCGCGCGATGAGACACGACGACATCGATCGTGTGTTCGGCCGCGGCCGGCTGCAGATGGTCACCGGCGACCATGTCGAGGTGTTCCGCGAAGAGTCGCTGCCGGGCGAACGGCGGCGCTACACCAAGCGTTTCCTGTCGACCACCGAAGGCGACTTCCGCCACTGGACCGAACGCGAGTGGCGCATCCTGGCGCGGCTGGTCGGGCATGGCGTGAAGTCGGTGCCCGAGGTGGTGCAGTTCGACCGCGGCGCGCTCGGCCGGCCGGCGCTGGTGCAGACCTACGACGCCGGCGTGACAGTCGACCACTGGGCCACGCTGCTGCCGGTCGAACGCGACGGCCGCGTGCTGCAGCATGTGTTCGAGGACTGCGCGCACTGGTGGGCGCTCGCGCGGCATTGCCTGAGCGCGCTCGATGCGATCCACGAGCTGCACCTGGTGCACCTGGACCTGAAGGCCGACAACGTCTGCATCCCGGTCGCACCGGCCGACTTCGCCGCCGACCTGCCGGGCGGCGTTTTGTACCCGCAGTTCGGCCAGCTGGCGCTGATCGACTTCGCGTTTTCGCTGGTCTCGGGCGACCACCTGAGCACCGCGTTCCCGATCGGCCGCCAGGGCGACTACGACTACCAGTCGCCGCGTCTCTTGCAAGCGCTCGAAGCGGGCCGCCGCGGCGACCTGCTGCCGACCCGCCAGCTCGACTGGCGCTGCGACTTCTTCAGTCTGGCCGCGATGCTCGCGCGCTACCTGCCGCGGCCCGACAGCGGCGTCGCGCCGGGCTGGCAAGGCTGGCGCCATGCGCAGGCGCAGGCCCTGGTGCAAGCGCTGAGCGAGGCGCACGACCACGGGTCGCCGGCCGATCGGCCACACCGCGAGCTGATCGCGACGACGACGCTCGCACTGGCCGACCCGGCGCTCGAAGCCTCGCTCGCCCGCGGCTGGCGCCTCGCGGCCGACAGCGCGCTGCTGCGCGGCGCCGCGCCGACGCCGGTGACGCGCATCGCGATGCCGGTGACGCCGGTCGCGCTGGTGGCGCCAGCTGGCGAGGTGGTCGCGGCAACGCCGATCCTGGTGACGCCGACCACGACCTTGCATCGCGCGCCGCCCGCCGCGCCGCGCAACGACACGCTGCGCCGCCTGATGTGGGGCTGCGCCGTCATCGCCGCCGGCGCCGCCGCGGTGCCGCTGCTCGGCGAAGCGTGGAAGGCGATGCAGGACGGCGAGCGGGTCGCGGTTGCCGATGCGCCCGCGGCGGCGACGCCGGCACCGGCTCCGACCGAGGCGGAGCCGGAAGAGAAGCCTGCTGCGGCGTCGGTCGCGGCGCCGGTGGTGGCGGCTCCGGTGGTGGTGGCTGCGGCGGCATCGGCGCCGGCCGGCGCGGAGCCGGCAGCGGCAGCGGCAGCGGCAGCGGCAGCGGCAGCGGCAGCGGCAGCGGTAGCGGTAGCGGTAGCGGGACCGGCACCGAGACCGGCACCGGCACCGGCACGGATCATTGCAGTGGTACCAGATCCCGCGCCCGCTGCACCTGCACCTGCACCTGCACCTGCACCTGCACCTGCACCTGCACCTGCACCTGCACCTGTGCCTGTGCCTGTGCCTGTGCCTGTGCCTGTGCCTGTGCCCGCACCAGCGCTGGCTCACGCGCCCGCGCCGGCACCCAGCGTCACGGCCGCGCACAGCGCCGCCCCGGTTGCGCGCCCCTCGGCCGTGGCCAAGGCCGCGCCGGCGCGTTCCAGCGCCCACAAGCTGGTCGTGAATCCTCGCTGGGCGCCGTCGGCCAAGCTCGCCCGAACGGCACCGCGCCCGTCCGCGCTGACGCCGGCCGAAGCAGCGCGTGCGTTCGTGATGGCGGCGGCGGCGCGCGCGCCGGCTCCGGCGGTG
>Ga0209515_10001867_pt1 | contig 33856 bp, 42 predicted proteins | sample Subgroupgradi54m_FD_187454 | JGI IMG/M metagenome (GOLD analysis project Ga0209515, IMG submission 187454) | Subsurface groundwater microbial communities from S. Glens Falls, New York, USA - GMW60B uncontaminated upgradient, 5.4 m (SPAdes)... ... | reverse complement strand
GCCGCCGTTTCAGGATCCGCGGCGCCGCAAACCGCCCGTACGACCGCGACGCGCGTAGCACCCGCGGCGAGTACCTGCGGGAGCGTGGCCTGGTCGATCCCGCCGATGCACACGACAGGCACCCGGACCTGCGAGCCCACCTCGGCGATCAGTCCAAGGCCAATGCTGACAGCGTCGGGTTTGGTGGGCGTGGCGAAGACCGGTCCGCAGCCGATGTAGTCCGCCCCGTCGGCCTCAGCCGCGCGCGCCTGCGCGAGGCTGTGGGTGGACTGACCGAGGATGGCGTTGGGCCCGAGTCGCCGGCGCGCAGCCGAGAGTGGTAGATCCTCCTGCCCCAGGTGGACGCCCTCGGCCCCAACGGCGCGCGCCACCTCCGGCCGATCGTTGATGATGAGGGGAATGCCGGCGCGGCGCGTGAGCCGCAGAAGCCGCCGGGCCTCCTCGATGAGTGCCTCGTCTGAGGCCGCCTTGTCACGCAGCTGCAGGACGTCCGCCCCGCCCCGGATTGCTGCCTCGGCCACCTCGGCGAGGTCGCGGGTCTTGGCGGTCGTGCGGTCAACGATGACGTAGAGCCGCCAGTCGGAGCAAGCAATCGCGTTCGGTGTCATAGGTCGAAAACCGCAACCGTTGGAACGCCGGGGTCAGGCGAGGGGCGAGCAGGCGCGAGCATTCCTCCAGCGTCCGGAGCGACTCCTTGGAGCGCTGGAAGTTGATGAGCAGGAGTCGTTCCAGCGAATCCACGCGCGAGGCTGGAGCGCACCGGCCGACGTCTCGGTGGCTCTCCCGCGCTCGGGCCAAGTCTACACCGGTGACCGGCAGTGCCCGCACCGCGCGCGCGACCGCATGTCGAAGGGCGCGCGCTCGCCGGAAGAGGGACGGCGAGCTGTAGTGAAACCGGATAATGTCCTCACAGACGCGCAAACCCTCCAGCGCCCGGTTGGCGTTGGCGTCCACGAGCCGCACCACCGACCGGTTCATCCTCCGCGCCGGATGCGCTGAATAAGGTTCGTCGTCGAGTAGCCCTTCAGCAGCGGGCACCGGACGACGCGCCCGCCCTTGCGGCGGACGACATCGCTGCCCACGATCTGTCCGGCTCCCCAGTCAGCGCCCTTCATGAGGACATCCGGCCGCAGCCGCTCGATCAGGTGTTGGGGGGTGCGCTCGGTGAAGATCGTCACGTAATCAACGCTCTGGAGGGCGGCGAGGAGCAGCGCGCGGTCGCGCTGGGAGAAGACCGGACGGCCGGGACCCTTCAGCGCCCGCACCGAGCGGTCGCTATTGAGTCCGACGATGAGGAGATCGCCCTGCCGTTTGGCGTGCTCGAGCAGTGTGACGTGGCCGGCGTGGAGGAGATCGAAACAGCCGTTGGTGAAGACGACCCGGCGGCCCCGGGCGTTCGCCCGCCGGACGACGCCGGCCAGCATGCTGAGCGACTGAATTTTATCCCGTGCGGCCGGAGCCGGCATCCGTCAGCCCGTCTTCGACCAGCCCGCAGAGGATGTGGCCGATGGCCAAATGGACCTCCTGGATCCGCGCCGTCACGGAGGATGGCACAGAGATGCAGACATCGCACAGCGCGGCCATCTGTCCGCCCGCGCCGCCGGCGAGGCCGACGGTCCGGATCCCCAACTCCCGGGCCTTCTGCAGCCCCTTGACGACGTTGGGCGAGTTGCCGGAGGTCGACAGCCCGACCGCCACGTCGCCGGGCTGGGCGAGCCCCTCGAGCTGGCGGGAAAAGATCTGGTCGAACGCGTAGTCATTGCCGATGGCGGTGACGCTGGCCATATTCTCGGTGAGCGAGATGGACGGCAGCGACCGGCGCTCCCGGCGGAAGCGGCCGACGAACTCGCCAGCCATGTGCTGGCTCTGCGTCGCCGAGCCGCCGTTGCCGAACCAGATGATCTTGCGCCCGACCCGGACCGCGTCGGTCAGCACGGCGGCGGCCTTGGCGATGCGGTCCACCTGCTCACTTGGCAGCTCTTCGAGCAGCCCCGCCGTTTCTTTCAGACTGGCAATGATGACGTCCCGTGCTGCCATTGGCGCCTCAGCCGAAGATCTTGGCGATCTTGTAGAGCCCCATGTCGATGGTCTTCAGCGCTCCGGTGCCTTGATCGAGCGGCACCGCCTCGATTTTGTTGCCCTGCAGGCTGACCATTATGCCGAAGCGGCCGGCCAGGACCAGTTCGACCGCCTTTACGCCGAAGCGCGTACCGAGGACGCGGTCGAAGGCGGTGGGGCTGCCGCCGCGCTGGATGTGGCCCAGGACGGTGACGCGGGTTTCGAACCCGGTGCGCTGTTCGATCATCCTCCCGAGGAGATCACCGATGCCGCCGAGACGTACGTGGCCGAACTCATCGAGCTGCTCTTCCCGGGTCACGTCGGACCCGGTCTTGAATTTGGCGCCCTCGGCGACGACGATGATGCTGAAGTCTTTGCCGCGTCCGTGGCGCCGCTTGATGCTCTCGCACACCTCGTCAATGTCGATCGGTACCTCGGGGATGAGGATGACGTCCGCCCCGCCGGCGATGCCCGCGTAGGTGGCGATCCAGCCGGCATGGCGCCCCATGACCTCCGCCACCATGATGCGGTGGTGGCTCTCCGCGGTGGTGTGGAGCCGGTCGATCGCCTCCATCGCGATGTTCACCGCCGTGTCGAAGCCAAAGGTAAAATCGGTCGCCGAGAGGTCGTTGTCGATGGTCTTGGGCACGCCCACCACCTGCACCCCCTCCTTGGCGAGTTTCGTCGCGACCCCCAACGTGTCTTCCCCGCCGATGGCGATGAGCGCGTCCAACTCCAGCTTCATGACGGTTTCGTGCAGCCGCTTCAGGTCCTCCGGGCGCTTGTACGGGTTCGTCCGCGACGTGCCGAGGATCGTGCCCCCCTTGGGCAGGATGCCGGAGACCGACTGGAGGTCCAAGGTGACCGTGTCGCCCTGGATGAGCCCTTGCCAGCCGTTGCGGATGCCGCTGACCTTGATGCCGGTCTGCAGGGCGGCGCGGGTCACCGCCCGGATGACCGAGTTGAGCCCCGGACAGTCGCCCCCGCCGGTCAGCACACCCAGATGGCGGACCGCAGCCATGTCGCTTCTCCTTGTTGTGGTCATGGACGATTGCTTCAGCGCGTTCATCCCCCCACCTGCCTCGGGTCGCCGAAGGCGAACCGGACACGCCCACCGGCATGCGCCTGACGTGTCCCGGCCTTCGGCCGAGAGGCAGGTGGGGGGATCACGATTCGCTTTCCCCTAGTTGGAACTGTCGGTCAATGTAGTCGGTCGAGATCTGCCCGCGCCAGAACGTCGGGTCGCTGAAAATCTGCTTGTGAAGCGGAATGGTCGTGCGGATGGGCTCGAGGAGGAACTCATCCAGCGCGCGCTGCATGACGCGGATGGCGTCCTCGCGCGTGCGCCCCGTCGTGATGAGCTTGGCCAGCAGCGAGTCGTAGAACGGCGGCACGTCGTAGCCGGCGAAGACGTGGGTGTCCACCCGGACGCCGCGCCCGCCGGGCGGCTGGTACTCGGTGATGCGGCCGGGCGATGGTGCGAAGCCGTTCGACGGGTCCTCGGCGTTGATGCGGCACTCGATCGCCCACCCGTCGAGCCTGACGTCGTCCTGCTTCAGGCTCAGCGTCTCGCCGGCGGCCACCCGGATCTGCTCCTTGATGAGGTCGATGCCGGTCACCATCTCGGTGACCGGGTGCTCGACCTGGATGCGGGTGTTCATCTCGATGAAGTAGAAGGTGCCATCCTTGTTGAGGAGAAACTCGATCGTGCCCACCGAGGCGTAGTTCGCCGCCTTGGCCGCCCGGACCGCCAGCTCGCCCATCTTGCGGCGCAGCTTCGCGTCCACCGCCGGCGAGGGCGCTTCCTCGATGAGCTTCTGGTGGCGGCGCTGGATCGTGCAGTCGCGCTCCCCCAGATGGATGGTGTGTCCCGCCCGGTCGGCGAGAATCTGGAACTCGATGTGGCGCGGCTGCTCGAGATATTTCTCCACGAAGACCTCGCCGTTGCCGAAGCTGGCCTCTGCCTCCGCCTGACAGGTCATCAGCGCGCTGATGAGTCGCACGTCATTGTGGCAGACCCGCATGCCGCGCCCGCCGCCGCCCGCCGCCGCCTTGACGATGACGGGGTACTGGATGCGCCGGGCGGTCTTCAGCGCGTCCTCCTTGTTGCGGACGGCGGCCATGCTGCCGGGCACGATGGGGATGCCCGTCTTGCGCATGAGGTCTTTGGCCGCGATCTTGTCGCCCATGAGCCGGATGGCCGGCGCCGGGGGGCCGATGAACGTGATGTTGCAGGACTCGCAGATCTCAGCGAAGTGGGCGTTCTGCGAGAGGAAGCCGTAGCCGGGATGGATGCCGTCCACATCGGCGATCTCGGCCGCGCTGATGATGGCCGGGATGTTCAGATAGCTCTGCTCGGTTCGCGGGCCGCCGATGCAGATCGCCTCATCCGCCAGCCGTACGTGGAGGCTGCTGCGGTCCGCCTCCGAATAGACGGCGACCGTCCGGATGTTCATCTCTTTGCAGGTGCGGATGACTCGGACGGCGATCTCCCCCCGGTTGGCGATGAGGATTTTCGAGAACATCGGGAGTCGTCAGCCGGGCCGCGGCGCTAGGAGCGCGGCTTGCCCCGGTGGCGAGATGACCGGTCGTGAGCGGCCATCTACCGGGGCTCGACTACGAACAGCGGCTGGCCGTATTCCACGGGGGCGCCGTTCTCCACAAGGACTTCGGCGATGCGGCCGGCGACTTCCGACTTGATCTCGTTCATGAGCTTCATCGCTTCGAGGAGGCAGACGACCTGGCCGACCTCGATCTCCTGGCCGACCTCGGCGAACGGCGGGGCGTCGGGCGTGGGGGCGCGGTAGAAGGTGCCGACCATGGGGGATTTGATGACGATGCGGTGGCCGACATCGGGGACCTTCAGCGCGGCGGTCGTGCCCGCGGCCGGCTGCGGGACGCCAGCCGAGTATTCAACGAGCTGGGGGCCGGGCCCGGCGGGCGTCTTCTTGAGCCGGATCCGGAGCCCCTGGTGCTCTATCTCCAGCTCAACGAGCCCGCGGCTCTCCATGAGCTGGAGCATCTCTTCGATCAACCGAAAGGCTTCCCGTTCGGACGACTTCACTCGCTTGTCCATATAAATTCTCCGGAGGAGAATTTATCATCAGTCGCCCGACTCATGATAAATTTCGCGAAGCGAAATTTACACGCGCGACACGTACGAGCTGGTTCTCGTGTCGACCCGGATGAGGTCGCCGGTCCCGACGAACAGCGGGACCTGAATGGTGGCGCCGGTTTCGAGCTTAGCCGGTTTCATGCCCCCTTTCGAGGTGTCGCCGCGCACGCCCGGCTCAGTGGACTCGATGTGCACGTCCACGAACATCGGCGGCTGGATCCCGATGAGCTGGCCATCGTGAAACTGGCCTTCCAGCTCCATGTTTTCCTTGATGAAGTCCACCGCCTGGCCGATCGTTGTCGCCGGCACCTGGACCTCTTCGTACGACGTGGTATCCATGAGGTGGAAGGTGTCGGCGGTGCGGTAGAGGTATTGGAGGGTCCGCTTCTCGATATAGGCTTCTTGAAACTTTTCACCTACGCGGAAGGTCCGCTCGATCACGGAGTCATCCCGCAATCGGCGCAGCTTCGTGCGGACGAAAGCACCCCCCTTCCCCGGCTTGACGTGCTGGTACTCCACGATGATCCACAGCTGGCCGTCCATCACGATGGCCTCGCCGTTTCTGAAGTCCGTCGTCGAAATCATGGCGCGCTAGCTCCCTGCCTAGCGTCTGGCCGGCCGCGCGGTCCGTCGAGCCAGGCGTGCCGGCTGGCCTGCCTGCCGGGCAGGCAGGCCAAGCACGGTGAGCAGCGCCTCCAGGCCGAGCTGGTAACTCGCGGGGCCGAAGCCAGACACCTGTCCGCGGCAGACCGGCGCGATGAGCGACCGGTGGCGGAACGGCTCCCGGGCGTAGATGTTCGATAGGTGGACCTCGACGGCCGGGATTCCCGCCCCTTCGACCGCATCTCGGATGGCGACGCTGGTGTGCGTGTACGCCGCGGGGTTGATGAGCACGCCGTCGTAGCGGTCCTTGGCTACCCCGATCCGCTCCACGATCTCGCCTTCGTGGTTCGACTGGACGATCGTCAGGGTGGCACTGCGCGACGCGGCCAACCGCTCCAGCTCCCGATTGATGGAAGCCAGGTCCGCGGTCCCGTCGATGGTCGGCTGCCGGCGTCCGAGGAGCTGCAGGTTGGGGCCGTGAATGACGAGAATTCTCACGGCTACCAGTTTCCCTTCATTACGTTGCTCCTCAGCACCCCTCACTTCCCCGCATCACCCTTCGGACCTTCCGCTTCTTCCACGAGCATAACGGGAATGCCCTCGCGCACCGGGTAGCGGCGTCCGCACGACACGCAGACCAACCACTCCCCCTCTTCGCGCACCGCCGTCTTGCAGGCGGGACAGGCCAGGAGCTCGAGCAGGGTAGGATCGATCATGGGATGAGTTCTTCCTGGTGGGGTGTCCCAAGCCGTTCGAGTCCGGTGAGAGTTTGCTCCACGTCCTTCAGGGCTTTCTCCGCTTGATCATATTGGCTGTTGGCGTTGTGGAGGTGCATCCCAAGTTTCCGGAACTCTTCTTGAATAAAACTGCGAATCTGGGCCGCGAGGTTCTGGAGCGAGGCCAGCACTTCTTCGGCCCGGTGCTCGATCTCCAGGCCCTTCAGCCCCTGCGCGATCGTAGTGACGTACGCCCAGAAGGTCAACGGCGAGGTCAAGAACACGTGCTGCGTCCGAGCGTAGTCGTAGAGGCCGCCATCCTCCGTGAAGTCCTTGTTCGCCACCAGCTCGTAGAACACCGCCTCCGACGGAATGACCATCAGTGCAAAGTTAGTCGTTCTCTCCTGCGGGCGGATGTACTGTTTGACCTCGTCGATCTTCTGCCGGACCTTTCGCTTGAACTCGGTGCGGAGCGCCGGGCGCTGCCGCTCGTCGGCCTCGCGGACTCGCTTATAGTCCTCAATCTGGAATTTAGAATCAACGGGAATGAGTTTCTCGCTCAGATGAATCACGAACTCTACCTTTTTGCCATCTGAGAAGGTGTAGTCCTCCTCATACTGCTTGGGCAGCTTGTCGGCCAGGAGGTTGCGGACGATCACCTCCCCAAGCTCGCCCCGTAATTGCTGCGGTTTCAGGAGGTCGTTGAGCTCGCCGACCTTGCCCTGCAAGTCGCGCAACCCCAGGAGTTGGGTTTGAACCCGCCCGAAGCCCTGATGAATCTCGTTGATTCGCTGGATGGCCTCCTGACTGTGTTTGAGTCGCTCCTCATTCTGTTGCTTGATCACCGCCTCCCGCTCCTTGAGGTGCCGATCGGCGGTCTGTTCGATGGCGTCGAGTTTCTGCCGCATGACCTGGTCGAGGCCGGTGACGGTGGATTTCAGGACCGCGGTTTCACGGACGACGTAGACGAGCAGCACGATGAGGACGGCGCCGCCCAGCAGGACCGCCAGCATGATCATGACCCACCCGACTTCGCGAGGTAGCGCATCCGCAGCTGATAGAGCGCGTCCGTGAGCAGCTTCTCCTCGTCCGCGGAGAGGTTGCCCTTCGTTTTCTCCTCGAGCAGGCCCAGGAGATCGATGAGATACTTGGCGTGGGGGAGATTCGCCGCCTGCTTGCGGGTGGCGGGATGCGCCATGTCACCGAGCGCGATGAGCGCTTCCATCGCCAGGCCGGAGAGGAAGATATCAAACCGAGCCTGGGGAACCTCGTCGGTCTCCGGACCGGCGGTCTCAGCCGGACCGGTCCCTGCGGGTCCTGCGGGCACTGCGGCCCCTGCGGGCCCTGCCGACTTGGCCGGCGAAGGAGTAGCGTGCTTCTCGCGCGCCGCCTGTTCCTTCCACGTCTCGTCCACGCGCTTCTTGACCGGTTCGTCCATTTCAAGCTGCAAGCTGCAGGCTGCAGGCTGCAAGCAACTGCCGTGTATCGGTTCGGACTTGTCGCTTGTAGCTTGCGGCCGACATTGCTGTTGTCCTCACTGGATCACGACGCCGGCATAGCCAGTGGTTGAGTCGGGATCGCCGCCGGCATCGGCGCTCGTGCCGTATCGCGCGACCCGCGCCGACGTGGCGCCCAGGGCGCGCGCCGCGTCCAGCACGCAGGCGGCAGCCCCGTCGCCGCACATGACGATCGACCGCTCATGAACGCAATCCAGCAGCGTCCTCCCGTCAAGCGTGCGCATGGCGTCCAGTAGCGCTCGGTCTAGCGCTGCCCCGCGCGCGACCGGCTCGTAGTGCGAGAGGTCGGTGCTGGCGACGAGCAGCACCGGCTCTTCCTGCATCCTGACGACCTGGGTGAGCGCCGTTGAGAGTTGTGAGAGCTCCTCCCGATCGTTGGAGCCGGTGATGACGGGCACGATACTCACGTCCGCCGGTCCGAGTCGCTGGAGGAACGGCAGGACGACCTCAATGGCGTGCTCCCCCTGCTGCGCCCACGCATCCGCCGCGAGAAACGGGCAGCGCGCCCGCAGTGCCGCCACGGCCTGCTCGTCAATCGGGACCTCGCCCAGCGGAGTGCGGTAGGCGCCGCTTTCCATGACGCTCCAGGGTATCCAGCTGCCCGTGTGCGAGGGACCGAAGAGGATGGTGCGGCGGGGAATGCGCACCGCGGCCCAAGCCGCGGCGGCAACGATACCGGCGTGCCGGAAGCTGCCGTGCGGGACGATGAGGGCGTGCGCTGGCGTTGGGGCAATCGGTGCCCCGCCCAGCAGGGCATCTAGCGCTTCGTCCAGCACCGCCGGGTCGGCGGGATAGAAGTACCCCGCGACGACTGGACGTCGACTCCTGAGAACGGCCATCAGGCAAATGCGGAATGCGGAATGCGGAATGCGGAATGGGAACCGACGGGTATTCCGCATTCCCCATTCCCCATTCCGAATTTCCTACCGGTGTCCATTTGGCGAAATCACCACTTGGCTGTGCCGCTGGAGCGTGAGGTACCGTTTTGCCGCCTCGTTCACCTGTGCCACGGTGACGGCGTTGATCTCGTCCTCATATGTCGTCCAGGCGTCGTAGCCGAGGCCGTACAGCTCGTCCAGCACCGATTGCCTGGCCAGACCCACCAGGTGTTGGAGGTCCATCCGGTGTCCGCCAATGAGGAATCGCTTGGCCCGTCCGACCTCTTCCTCCGTGAACCCCTTGTCGACGGCCAGCTGGAGCTGCTCATCGATGACCTCGAGCACCTTGGTTTCCTCTTCCGGGCGCGTGGCGGCGTAGACGACCAGCGAGCCGGGGTCCCAGCCGGGCGAGTGGGCAGCACCCAGCGTATAGGACAGTCCGTGCTGCTCGCGGACCGACTGGAACAACCGCCCCGACATGCCGGAGAGGATGGCGGTCATCACGTCGATCGCCTCGCGGTCGGGTGCCGTATGCGTGCTGCCGGAGAAGCCGAGCAGGATGAGCGTTTGTGCCTTCTCCATCGTACGCGAGACCTGCCGAACGTCCGTTGGCGGAGACTCCGGGAGGCGGTCCGGCCACTCGGTAGCTTTGGCCGGGATGGCGCCGAACGACCGCGCCAGATAGCGCGCGATGGTACGCTCATCGAGGTCGCCGAAGACCGCGACGACCATGTTGGAGGGCACGAGCCAGCGCTTGGCGAACTCCACGCACTGCGGGCGCGTCAAGCCGGGGATCGTCGAGCGCTCGCCAAGCGGGTTGAAGCGGTACGGGTGCGTGCCGAAGAGGCTCTGCCGGAGCAGCCGGCCGCCGAAGTCGAAGATGTCGTCCTCCTGCGCCTTCAGTTGGTTGATAATAAGCGCGCGCTGGATCGCCAGCTCCTCCTCGGGGAAGGTGGGCTGGGTGACGAGCTCGTTGACCAGTACCAGCCCCTGCGCCACATCCTTTGACAAGAGTTGGAGGACGATGCCGAAACCGTCCCGTCCGCTGAATGGCTCAAGCGAGCCGCCGAGCGACTCCACCTCCTCGGCAATCTGGGAGGCGTTTCGTTTAGCGGTGCCCTTCGTGAGTAGCTGGGCCACCAGATTGGAGAGCCCCTGGGTGTTCTCGGTCTCCACGCGCACCCCGCCGCGGAAACCGATCGCGATCGCCGCGATGGGCAGCGACCGGTCCACACCGGTGAGCGCGGTTGCCTGGTTGGGAAGGACGGTCTTCGTCACGGCCATCCGCCCCGGCACGGTTGTGGGCGCGGCCGCGGCCGCGGCCGACGTCTGCGGCCGGATCAGCGCCCGCGTCATTCGGTTCGCGTCCAGCACGCGCCGTGCGGCGGAGCGCACCTGCTCGCGTGTGACGCGCTGCACGCCGTCCACGTAGCGGCGAGAGAAGAGCGGATCACCGGTCGCACTGAGCGAATTGGCCAGGTCGCCCGCCTTGCCCTCGACCGTTTGGAGGCCGAAGAGATAGTCGGCGCTGACCATCTGTTTGGCCTTCCGCAGCTCGGCATCGGTGACCCCGCGCGTCTTGACGTCCTCGATGACCTCCAGGACCGCCCGCACCGCCTCATCCACCCGCTCCGGGTCGGCACGCAGCTGCACGGCGAAGACGCCGGGGTCATACGGGGTGTAGTTCCACGCCGACACGGTATGGGCGAGCCGGCGCTGATGAATGAGCGTTTCGTAGAGCCGGGAGCTGCGCCCAGCGCCGAGGATGTTCGCGAGCACGTCGAGTGGATAGAGCTCCGGATCGAAGAGCCTGACGGACGAGAAGCCGAGGAGCACGTACGCCGTCTGGACCGGCAGTTCCAGCGTCGCCTCCTTGGCGCTGGCCGTCGGTGGTTCGGCTGGCACGAGCTGCTGCCGGGGGTCGGTCGTCCCGCGCGGCCAGGCGCTGAAGAGTTCCTTGGCCAGCGTGGGAAACGCGTTGCCGTCCAGGTCGCCCGAGCAGGCGATGGTGATGTTCTGCGGCTGGTACTGCGCGGTGTAGAAGGCGGCCATGTCCTGGACGGTTAGCTTCTCGAGGAGCGGTTGGTAGCCGAGGATGGGATGGCGGTACGGGTGCTCGAGGTAGTGGCGGCTCCAGAAGAGCTGGTGAATCCGGCGGTCCGGGTCATCCAGGTTCATCTGGATTTCCGAGATGACGACCGCCCGCTCCTTCTCGAACTCCTCTGGCGGGAACACGGCGTGCTGGAGGATGTCCGCCAGCATCGCCAGCGCCTCCTTCAGGTAGCGGGACTCGACGAAGAGCGAGACCCCGGTCGCATCGAAGGAGGTGAAGGCGTTGATCGCGCCGCCGTAGCGGCGGACCTCCTGGTCGATGGTGCCGGGTGCGCGGGAGGTCGTGCCCTTGAAGAGCATGTGCTCGATGAAATGGGTGATACCGGTGCCGATGAGCGGCCCTTCCCCGCGCAGGCCGCCCTTGATGCGCGCCTCGATGGCGACGAGCGGCTGGCGGTGGTCCTCCTCCCAGACGAACTGTAACCCGTTGTCGAGTTCAAGCTGGCGCTCGGCGGTGCTTGGTTCTGCGACGGTCGTGTCGGCGTCTGCGTTGGGCATGCGGGCGTTACCGATGAAGGCGATGGTCAGCGCCACCGCCAGAGAGCCGTAACCTGACGACGCGCGGAGCACGGCGGCTTGAGACGATGCGATGAGCCGCTGTCCTGCACGGTGACTGGTTGTGGATGGGTTGAGACGAGGGAGGATGGGCACTCGAGAAACTACAGGGAGCGGGCGCGTCGGCTGATGGCTTGCCGGAGTTCTCGGCGCTTGCGCTCACTCGGCTTCTCATAATGCTTCTTCGCCTTGAGCGCCTTCAGCGTACCCTCGCGTTCCAGCATGCGCTTAAAGCGCCTCAGCGCCTTCTCGAGCGACTCATCGTCTCTGACTTCAACGCGTGGCATCGTCTGCTGATTATAAATGAGGTGGCTGGGCCTGTCAAGAGCCGAGGAGGAACTCGAGCGGGACGACGATCGTTTTGCTCGGCTCGGAGGCCATGGAGGGGGGGAAGGCCGGGAACGGGGCGGCGGCCGTCACGATACGCGTCGCCACCTCCTGAAGGGTTTCGGATGGTGCCGACCGGTCGGAGACGATCCGCACGTCCTCCACCATGCCGGAAGCCAGCAGTTGGAAGGATACGTACACCAGCCCCCCATCCAGTTTGCCTTCCAGCCACGGCTGGCGGTTGGCGGTCTGCTGGATCTGCTCACGGAGGGCGCTGAAGTAACTTAAGAGGATCGGGTCGCCGCGCGAGGCGTCCACGAGGTCGGTCAAGTCAACGACGGAGCCGCGCTCGGGCAAGAAGTCGTTCATGCTGTGGTCGGACGTCAGGGAGGGCCGGTCCGGAATGCGGATCTGCGTGCGCTCGCCGAGGCTGGCGGGTGCCGGGGAAGACACCACCTCGCGCTTGGCGTGGGCCAGCTCTTCCTGCAGGACGCGCAGCTCATCCTGGACCGCTTCGACGTTGTACGTGACCTCGATGGGTTTGACGGTCCTGGGCATGGCGAACCAGTTGAGCGAGAGCAGCTCGGAGAGCAGGAGGATGAGATGGATGCCCACCGAGACCCCGAACGCCAGCAGGAAGAGCTGGTCGCCGTCCAGCTTCATCAATCGCTTGAGCCACCCGCTCACGGGGAGAGTCTCCATCCGTGCTGCCCCACGAGGGGGACGAAGACGCACCCGGCGATCTCCACGCGGCGGACCGCCCCCGCCCGTTTCTCCGCTTCGACCAGCGTCTGCGCGCTCGGTCCGCCGACCGGCAGGATCATGCGTCCCCCCTCGGCCAACTGTTCGAGGAGCGGGGGCGGGATGTCCGGCGAGGCGGCGGCCACGATGATTGCGTCGTAGGGCGCATGCTCCGGCCAGCCCAGCGAGCCGTTGCCCGGCGTCAGGTGCACGTTCAAGCAGCCCAGCCCCTCGAGTCGGGTGTTCGCCGCCGCCAGGAGTTCCGGCAGCCGCTCGACGGAGAACACCTCCAGCGCGAGCTCCGCCAGGAGAGCGGTCTGATACCCGGACCCGGTGCCGATCTCCAACACTCGCTCATGGCCCTGCAGCCGGAGCCGGCTGGTCATCAGCGCCACCATGTAGGGCTGGCTGATGGTCTGCCCTCCCTCGATGGGCAGCGGCCGGTCGGCATACGCCTCCCGCGCCAGTCCCTCTGGCACGAACTGGTGGCGCGGCACTTTCCTGAACGCGGCCAGCACCCGTGGGTCCGTGATCCCCCGGCCCTTGAGTTGGTCCTCCACCATGCGCGTTCGCTGGGCATCAAACGTCATCGCTCAGCGGTTCCAGATGAGACTGCGCAGGAGCACGCCGATGAACCGCAGCGCGTCGCGCACCGGCCGGATGCGGCTCGGGCGGTTCTCATAGATGCTTCGCACCGGGATGGAGATGATCTTCCACTTGCGCCGGGACGCTTTGAGCAGGAGCTCCGTCTCAATCTCATAGAGCCGGCTCCTCAGGGGCACGCTCTCCAAGACTTCCCGCCGGATGAATCGAAAGCCGCACTGGGAGTCCGGGATGGGCTGGCGGGCGAGTAGTGAGACGATGCGAGACATCAGCTGGTTGGTCACGCGCCGCGCGGCCGGCATCGCGGCGTCGTTGGCGAGGCGATTGCCCAGGACGAGTGCCGCGTGCTGGTGCTCGGCGGCGTCGATCAGCGAGGGGATTTCGGCGGGGTCGTGCTGTCCGTCACCGTCCATCGTGACCACGCCGTCGTAGCGCGCGCGGAGCGCATGCTCGAACCCGGTGCGCAGGGCGCGCCCCTTCCCTTCGTTGCGCAGATGGCTGATGACGAGGGCTCCCTCCCCCGCGGCGATGGCAGCGGTCCGGTCCCGGGAGCCGTCATCGACTACAACGATACCCAGATGGTGGCTCTTGGTGCGGCGGATGAGTGAGCCAATCGTCTCGGCCGCGTTAACGGCCGGGATGACCACGCAGTACCGTCCCGTCATCTCAGAACGGCTGAGGGTTCCGGGCTCCGGGCTCGGGGCACTTGCCCCCCGGCCAACTCGGTCGTGGAGGGTGGGCCGAGGAGCCCCGAGCCGAGCGGCTGAATTGCCTTATGGAACATGAGCCATTGTTTCGGGAACCGCCGGACGTACCGTTCAAGTACGTCGGCGTACCGCCGGGTCAGCGACCGGACCAACGCATCACCCGTTCCGCCTCCCTCAGGCCAGATGGCCGGTTCAATGAACAGCCGAAACGCCCAGCGCCCTTCCCGGATCAGAAAGACGGGAAGGACCGGGGCGCCGCTGCGGAGGCTGAGCACGGCGGGTCCGCGCGGCATCGTGAGTGAACCGGAGCCGAATGGCACCGGCAGACCCGCTCCGGTCACGTCCCAGTCTCCGAGCATCCCCAGCAGGTTCCCGGTCTTCAGCCTGTGCAGGCAGCATCTCGCCGCCTGTTCTCCCAAGGGGATGACCTTCAGCCCGCAGCGCTGCCGCTGGCGGGTAAAGAGCCGGTCGGTGCGGGGATCGGCGTGCGGCAGGGCCACGACGGTGACGGGAATGCCCAGACGTCGGATGAAGACGGCCGCGAGTTCCCAGTTCCCGAGATGGCCGGTCAGCAGGATGGCGCCGCGCCCGCCGACGCGGCATCGCTCGAGGTGAGTACTGCCCTCGATGTCGAGCGCTGGTACTTCGGCCCGTCGGATGGCGAAGAACTCGACGAGATACCGGGCGAAGTTCCGGAACACGTCATGGCCGGCGGCCACCTGGTCTTGGGCGGCGATCTTGAGTAGTCCCGAGAGGTTCGTCTCGACCGCCTCGCGCGCGCGAGGCAACCGCTCCCACTGGATATCGGCGAAGTGCTGGGCCAGACGGAAGGCGGTCCGGAGGCTCAGCCGCGGGCCGAGCCACTCGATCAGCCGGTACCCGGCGTGCGCGATACTGCGGTTAGTGGATGACGCTAGCTTCATGCTGAGTGGCGGCCACAGAGGCGTCCGGAGCCGCCGGGATGTCGCGCGAGCGGTCGGTCAACGCGGCCAGCAGGCGAGCAACGTCCAGCGCGGCCGTCGGGCGGGAGAGTGCCGCGTTGCGTTCGCGCATTGTCTGGAGCTGGCGCGGATTGTCGAGCAAGTCGCGCACGGTCTGGCGGACGGTGACCGGCGAGCCCGCCTGCACCGCTCCGCCCTGCGAGAGCAGGAAGCGTGCGTTGTACGCTTCCTGGCCCGGAATCGGATTGACGATGACGAGCGGCAAGTGCTTGGCGAGCGCCTCGGATGTGGTGAGCCCCCCTGGCTTGCTCACGAGGAGCGTGGCGAGGCTCATCAGCGCTGGGATGTCATTGGTATAGCCCAGCGGGACGAGGCGGTGCCGGAACTGCTGGCTCTGCAGCCACGCGAGCAGCTGGCGGTTTCGTCCCGTGACGACGACGAGCTGGCAGGGATACGGCAGCAGATCGAGATTCTGCACGATGTCCCGCAGGTTCCCGAACCCGCCGCCGCCGCCCATGATCAGGATGATCGGCCCTGACGGGTCGAGCCCGAACCGCCGGGCGGTCGCCTCCCGGTCGACGACGTCCAGAAACGACAGGTCGATCGGGATGCCCAGCACCCGGACGCGGGAGGCCGGGATGCCGTGCTCGACGAACCGCTGCTTCACCTGCTCAGACGGCACGATGTAGACATCCACCGTATCGTGAAACCAGTAGAGGTGCGGAGCGTAGTCGGTCAAGACACCGATCAGCGGGACCGCTAGGCGGTGGTGCTTCTTGAAGTCCGCGACCATGCCGCAGGGATAGGCCTGCGTGCAGGCAATGGCGTCTGGACGGACCGTTTCCAGCAGCCGCTCGAGCTTGGCGGCCTGGTAGCGGTGCAGGAGGCCGCGGAAGAACTGGACGCGCTGGTGGATCGCCGGGTTGTCGTAGAGGTATTCCCAGATGTCGGGTTGGTGGCGGATCAGGGAGGAGTAGGTCTGGGAGATGGTCCAGCGGACGAAGCGGCTGGTGTAGCGGGAGGCGTCGATGCTGGTGACGGCGGCCTGCGGGTCCACGCGGATGATCGCCTGCTCGATCGCGCAGCTCGCACGGTGGTGGCCCGTGTGGCTGGTGATGTGCATCAGTAGAAAGCGTCGTCCTGGCATCGTTGGATCGCTGATTAACGCTGATTTACACGCTGATGAACGCCGATGGTCAGCGTGCATCAGCGTTGCCATCAGCGTGGATCAGCGCTTGCACCTCAGTCTTCCATCTGCAGGATCCTGGCGAGGCGCTTGACGGCTTCGCGGAGGCGCGCTTCGGGCTGGACGAGGGCGAACCGGATGTAACCTTCGCCGCACTCCCCGAAGCCGCTGCCGGGTGCCGCGACGACGCCGGCTTCCTGCACGAGGAGCGTGGCGAACTCGAGCGACGTCAGCGCGCTGAACTTGATTGGGATCTTCGCCCACACGTAGAAGGTCCCCTTCGGCATGGGCAAGTCCCACCCGATCTGCTTGAGTCCCGGCACGAACACGTTCCGCCGCTTCTCGTATGTCGAGACCGCCCACTGGACGTAGTCCTGCGGGCCGGTGAGTGCTGTGATCGCCGCCCACTGGACGGCGCGGAAAATCCCGAAGTCGATGTAGCTCTTCGTTTTGGCCAGCGAGGCCAGCACGTCCCGGTTGCCCACGGCGAACCCGAGCCGCAGCCCAGGAAGGCTGTAGGACTTCGAGAGCGTATGAAACTCGACGGCCACCTGCTTGGCACCATCCACCTCGAGGATACTGGGCGCGCGAGCGCCGTCGAACATGAAGTCCGAATAGGCGAAGTCGTGGACGACCATGATGCGCTGCGTTCGCGCCCAGGCGATCACCTCTTTGAAGAACGTCAGGTCGGCAACCGCCGTCGTTGGGTTGTGCGGGTAGCTGAGGAAGAGCATCTTGGACTGCTTGAGGACGCTGCGCGGCACGGCGTGGAGGTTCGGCAGGTAGTGCCGCTCCGCGTGGATGGGGAGGTTGTACAGGATGCCGCCCGCCATGACGACGCCGTTGAAGTGGACGGGGTACGTTGGATTGGGGACGAGTGCGATGTCGTCGTGGTTGAGGAAGGCGAGCGAGAGGTGCGAGATGCCCTCCTTGGAACCGATGAGTGGCAGGACCTCCTCGACCGGGTCCAGCGTCACGCGGAATTTGCGGTGGTACCACTGGGCGATCGCTTCGTTGAGCTTGCGTTCGACGTCCCCGCCCTTGCGCGAGTAGGGGTAGTTCGCCGGTTTGCGCGACTGCCGGACCAGCTCTTGCACTACGTGCCTGGGCGGCGGCAGGTCCGGGTTGCCCATGCCGAGGTTGATGATGTCCTTGCCCTGCGCCCTCGCCTGCTGGGTCAGCTCATCGAGGATCGTGAACAGGTAGAGCGGCAGCCGCTTGAGGCGGTTGGCCTCATGGAAGATCCGGCCGTTGTTGCGCGAGCGCTCGCGTTTCGTGCGCTCCCGCAGCTGCTGCTGGATGCGCCGAATCGACGGCGAGACCGAAGGGCGTGTTCCAAGGGGCATTAACAAGCTCCTTCTGAAGAGGGGGCTGTCGGCTGCAAGCTGGAGGCTTCCCCGGCCTGCGTTGTCGGCGGGCCGGGGAAGCTTGCAGCTTGCAGCGGAGGTGCTGTCGTTGGCCGGAGCGCGTCAATGGCGTGATACGAGCTCCGCACGAAGGGCCCCGCCTTGACCCAGACAAAACCGGCCTCATCGGCCAGCCGCTCGTACCACTGAAATCGTTCCGGGCTGACGTACTCCATCACCGGCAGGTGGTGGGCATCAGGCCGCAAGTACTGTCCGATCGTCAAATGCGTCACGCTGGCTTTCCGTAAGTCCGCCAAGGTCCGCCGGACCTCCTCAAGCGTTTCCCCAAGGCCGACCATCATGCTCGATTTGATCAGGTTGCCGGTGTTGAGCGAGGCGGCGAACGCCAGCACGTCGAGCGAGCGCCGGTAGTCCGCCTGCGGCCGCAGGAGGCGTGAGAGTCGCTCCACGGTTTCCACGTTGTGGGCGAACACCTCCGGCCGGCCCATCTCGAGTAGCTGTCGGATGAGTTCCTCGCGGCCGTGGAAGTCCGGCACCAGCGTTTCGACGGTGATCCCGGGGTTGTGGCTGCGTACCGTTCGGAGGACCTCCACGAAGTGCCCTGCCCCCTCATCCCGCAGGTCGTCCCGAGCGACGGACGTGATGACGACGTGCTGGAGCCCGAGGCGCTTCACCGCCTCGGCCACGCGCCAGGGTTCATCCGTCGCCACCGGCTCCGGCCGCCCGTGGTCCACCGCGCAGAACCCGCAGCTGCGGGTGCAGCGCTCGCCCAGGATCATGAACGTGAGCGATCGCCGCGACCAGCACTCCTGCAGGTTCGGACAGACGGCGCTCTCGCACACCGTCGAGAGGCGCAGGTCCTCCACCAGGCCGCGCACCTCGCGCGCGACCCCGTGGGGAGAGAACTGTTGCCTGAGCCACTCGGGATATCGGTGCATGTCAATGAAGCTGGAAGCTGGAGGCTGGAGGCTGGAATTGCGACTGCTTCCAGCTTCCAGCTTCCGACTTCCAGCGTCGCATGATCATACGGCGACCTGCACGGTCTTCATCCGGTCAATGATGGCATCGGCCATCTCCTTCGTCCCGACGGCGGTCGGGTCGTTGCGGTCGGCTTTGAGGTCGCACGTCACCCGCCGACCCTCCCGCAGGACTCCCGCCACTGCCGCGTCCAGCCGATGGGCCGCTTCAGGCTCCCCGAGGTAGTCGAGCATCATCACCCCGGAGAGGATCATGGCGACCGGGTTGACCTTGTTGAGGCCGGCGTACTTCGGAGCACTCCCGTGCACCGCCTCGAAGACGGCGATGCCATCGCCGATGTTGGCGCCGGGAGCCACCCCAAGGCCCCCGATGAGTCCGGCGCACAGGTCCGAGAGGATGTCGCCGTACAGGTTCGGCAGGACCAGCACGTCGAAGTCCTGCGGCTTGAGGACGAGCTGCATGCAGGTGGCGTCCACCAGCCGATCCTCGAACGCGACGCGCCCCTCGAAGGCTGCCGCCACCCGGCGGGCGGTTTCCATGAAGAGGCCGTCCGTACACTTCATGATATTCGCTTTATGCACCGCCGTCACTTTCTTGCGGCCGTGCGTGAGCGCGTGCTCGAAGGCGTACCGGACGATGCGCTCGGTCGCCGTCGCGGAAATCGGCTTGATGCTGATCGCGGCATCCGCCTGGATCGGCTGCTTGGACCAGTCCGTGAGCTGGGCGATGAGCTGCGTCGTGCGCTCCTCGCCCGCGGCGAACTCGATGCCGGCGTAGAGGTCCTCGGTGTTCTCACGGATGATCACGAGGTTGACCTGCGAAAACGGCGAGCGCACGCCGGCGTAGGTCCGGCAGGGGCGCACGCACGCGTACAGGTTCAGTTCCTTGCGCAGTGCGACGTTGACCGACCGGAACCCCTTGCCAATGGGCGTCGTGATCGGCCCCTTGATCGCTACCCGGTTATCGCGGACCGACTTGAGCGTGTCCTCGGGCAGCGGGGTGTTGAACTGTGTGATGGCCCCCGCCCCCGCCGCGCGCTCATCCCACTCGAACGACAGCCCCGTCGCTTCCAGGCAGCGGCGTGCCGCCCAGGCGACTTCCGGGCCGATGCCATCACCCGGGATAAAGGTAATGCGACGCGTCATCCTCTTCTTAGCCTATCTGCACTATCGAATCTGTTGAAAAGCTGCGTCGCGGGGCCTGCCGCTGCGCCACCCCACGGCAGTGCTCGCCGCCGGGCCGCTGTACAGCGGCCTCGGCCCTGCGGGCCTCGACCGGCAGCTGCGCGCTGGCGTGGGGCCCCGGCTTCGCGTCACCCGCGACGCTACCGAGGAAGAAGTGGGGTTTTCGACAGAGCAGATAGAGGCTCTGAGTATCCTCAGCGCTGGTTGCGTCAAAACACCAACCCGTCAATAGGATCAAAGGGGTTGATTCTTGGTGCAGTTTTCACATTGGCGAGGCTACCGGATTGCCAAAGGAATTCGAAATCGATGAGATATCCGCCCGTACTGACCACAGTGAGCACTTGCCTATCACGTTGTACAGATTGATCCGGCTGATCACTTGTCCTGATGCGGATGTGCGGCTGCTGATCGCCTTCATACCGATAGGTGAGCATAACATGATCGCCCTGTTCTGTGGCCAACCGGTACGCATATTCCCCCGGCCCCTTCTTATCGGCTAATGCGAAGTCGATATTTTGGATCTCTTGATGGTCGCCACTGTAGTCCATTTTTATCAGGACGTCCTCGCCCGAATCGCTTCGTAGAGTGTATTGAACGATGGACCGCTCTGCATCGAGCAGCCGATCCGCTTTGACGCTGATGAGCTCTCTGGCCAGCGTTAATCCCTTCGCCACCTTGTCGCGAATCAACGCCGACACATTTTCGTTACTCAACCGTGTTTCATCCACCACTGAGGCCGCATATTTTCCTGTCTTCGGCGCCAAGAGCTGGAGCTTCACGAGAGTCTTATCATTCCCCTCCAGTTTGGAATCAACCCATACAATGAGATTTGCATCCTCGAAATCATAGGCATGGCTGTTCTTGCGGTGCACCAATAAGTCGAGGCCGAGAAGCTCCAATGGCGCCTTTTCATCGGCTCTGACTTCCTTGGCAGACAGCGCAAAACCCGGCGTAGACCTAATCTGCTCTTCTATGTCTCGAACAACCTGGTCGAACAACGGCTTCTGAGGACTCAAAATCTTCCGGTTCACTGCGTCCTCAATGTAGGTTTTCACAGATGATGACATGACGGCCACGCTAATGACCTCAGGAGCTGCACATGCAAGTTCCGGGATCACCATTAATGCGCAACACAGAGCCAGCCCGGCTCTGCTATTAATCATCGAACGTTTGGAGTTGATTGCAACGTGATCGCGGAGCATGGTTCTTATGGCCGCCGTTTCTTGAGCCACTCAGCCAGCCGGCCGAGCGCCTCATCAATGGTCTGCAGCGATGCGGCAAAGCTCATCCGGAGAAACCCCGGCCCGCCGAACCCTTCGCCCGGCACCGTTGCGATCAGGAGATCCTCCAGCCACTGCGCCGCAGTCGTCTCGGCGGACTGCGTCAGGCCGCTGACGTTGCACCAGGCATAGAACGCTCCGCCTGGCATCGCGCACCGCAAGGGAGCCAGCCGGTTCAGGCCGTTGACGAGGCGGTCGCGCCGCTCTTGGAACTCCCGCCGCATGGCGTCGACCGGCGTTTGGTCGCCGGTCAGGGCGGCCAGCGCCGCATACTGGCTCACCGACGTGGGGTTGGAGGTGGAATGGCTCTGCACGTTCACCATCGCGTCAATCCACCGCTGGGGTCCTGCGGCCCAGCCGATACGCCAGCCGGTCATGCTGTACGTCTTTGAGACTCCGCCGAGGATCACCGTCCGGTCACGCGTCTCCGGAGCCGCCTGTACCATGGAGACGTGGCGCGAGGGCGGGTAGACCAGCTGGTCGTAAATTTCGTCGCTGACCACGACGAGGTCCCGCTCGATCGCGAGCCGGGCGAGCGCCTTGAGCCGGTCCTCATCGATCATGGCGCCCGTCGGGTTGCTGGGGCTGTTGATGATGATTGCCTTGGTCGAGTCGGTGACTGCCCTGCGGATCGCGCCAGGGTCCGGCAGGAACCCCTCCGCCTCCCGCATCTCGACGATCACCGGTGTGGCGCCGGCGAGGCGGACAAGCGGGGGGAAGCTCACCCAGTAGGGTGCTGGGACGATGACCTCATCGCCCGGCTGACAGAGCGCCTGGAAGACGTTGAAGAGCGCGTGTTTCGTCCCGCAGGTGATGATGGTCTGGGCGGGCTGGTACGAGGTGCCGCGCTCTCGGTTCACGGTCGCAGCGGCGGCCGCGCGCAGCTCGGGGATGCCGGCCACCGGCGTGTACTTGGTCTGGTTGTCGCGGATGGCCTGGATCGCCGCCTGCTTGATGGGCTCCGGCGTCGGGAAGTCGGGTTCCCCGGCGGTAAAGTCGAGCACCGGCTTGCCCGCTTTAGCGAGCGCCTTGGCCGTTGCGGCGAGGGCAAGAGTCAATGAGCCTTCGATGTGGTGAAGGCGATCCGCCAGGGCGACGGAGGTCATCCAGCCACCTGTGCCACGCGGCGGCATGCGTGGGCTACTGAGTCAGCCGCTGCGAGCGATACTGGGCTGCGACGCGCAGCATCTCGTGGAGTGGACTGGGTCATCGCGGTCCGCCGAAGGCGGACCGGCACAGGTGGTGGGATCAAGAGGAGCCACGCCCCTTCCTCTTTCGGGTCCAGAGATTGCGTAGCCCTCCCAAGAACCCTTTCGGCTTCTCCGCTTCCTCAGACTTCGACGGCTGGGGCTGCGGACGCTTCGGGGAGGCCGGCTGGGGGGCGGGAGCTGGTTTGGCGACCGGGGTGACGGCTGGCTGGGGGGTCGGCAGGCGGCTGAACGCCAAGAGCGCTTTCTGAGCGCCGTCGCCCAGCCGCAGGCCGAGCCGTGTGACGCGTGTGTAGCCGCCGGCGACATCCAGGTAGCGGGGTGCGATCTCCGCAAAGAGCCGCTTAACGAGCGTTCGGTCCTGGAGCACACGGTACGCGCGGCGGCGCGAGTGGATGCTGCCCTCTTTGCCAAGGGTGACCATCCGGTCGGCGAGCCGCTGGGCTTCTTTCGCCCGGGCGAGCGTCGTCCGGATCTGGCCGTGATGGACCAGTCCTTTGACGAGGCTGTTGAGGAGTGATTGCCGATGCTCTTTCGGTCTCGAGAGACGCTGGTTGCGTTTTCCGTGTCGCATGGGAAGGTGACCTAAATGCGCCCACGATTGAATGTTAACATTTGGCGCATGGACCCTGAGCGACGTCGTGGTTCGACCGGCTCACCACGATCCTGCCCGCCCCGGCGTTCGTGCGAGGCGGGCCGGGGAGCGGCGTCGAAGGATCGAAGGGGCACCCCTCGACGCGCTTCGCTTGCTCGGGGGACATGGAACCACCTCGAATGTGAAGATGCATAGGTGGTTCCATTTAGGGTGACGCCTGAGTCGCCGCGCTGACTTCGGACGTGCCCATGCCCAGCGAAAGTCCCATCCCGTGCAGCAGCTCGTCAATCTCGGCCAGCGATTTCTTGCCGAAGTTGCGGTACTTCAGCAGCTCCTGCGGGTTCTTCTGCACCAGCTCGCCGATCGTATGGATCTGGGCCTCCCGCAGGCAGTTGGCCGAGCGGACGGAGAGCTCCAACTCCGAGATCGGCGTCTTGAGCTTCTCCTGCAGCTCCTCACTGACCGCTGCCGGCTCTTCCTCCTCCGGTTCCTCCGGCAGCGTCCCGTAGCTCACGAAGAGGTCCAGGTGGCGCTGGTAGATGTTGGAGGCGTAGAGCAGCGCGTCCTTCGGGCTCATGGCGCCGTTCGTCCAGACCTCCAGCACCAGGCGGTCGTAGTCGGTCACCTGGCCGACGCGGGTGTCCTCCACGCTGAAGTTCACGCGCGTGACCGGGGAGAACAGGGCGTCAACCGGGATCATGCCGATGGGCCGGCCCTCTTTCTTGTGCTTCTCCGCGGGCACATAGCCGCGGCCGCGGCTGACCTCGAGCTCCATCCGGAACTTCTCCACCTTGGTCAGCGTGCACAGGGTGAGGTCCGAGTTGACGACTTCCACGGTGTCATCGCCCTCGAGGTCCCCGGCCATCACCGGCCCCTTCTTGTCCTTCTCGATCACCAGCGTCTTGGGCTGGCGCGAATGACCTCTCAGGACGAGCTGCTTGACGTTCAGGACGATCTGCGTCACGTCCTCCAGGACATTGGGGACGGCGCTGAACTCGTGCAGCACCCCGTCGATCTTGATTGAGGTAACTGCCGCACCCTCAATGGACGAGAGCAGCACCCGTCGGAGGCCGTTGCCAATGGTCATCCCATAGCCGCGCTCGAACGGCTCGGCGATGAACTTGGCGTACGTCTCGGTCGACGTCTCCTCATCGCAGGAGAGCTTCTTCGGCATTGCTAGATCGCGCCACAACGTTCCCATCCACCCCTCCGTCTACTGCGATTGCGGATGTCGGATTGCGGATGTCGGATCAGCACACTGACGCATCCGACATCCAACATCCAAAACCCGAAATCTCGGCATCGTCGCTCTTATTTGGAGTACAGCTCAACAATCAGCTGTTCCTGGATGCTGGCGCCCACGTCGTCCCGTTGCGGAGCTCGGACGACCACGGCTTTCAGCTGTTCCGTGTCGACCTGCAGCCACGCGGGGACCGGCCGCGTCTTCGTGCGTTCCAGGTTCTGCTTGATGCGCTCGGCCTGTCCCTTGCGCTGGGGGGCGAGCTGGATGACATCGCCGACCTTAATCTGGTAGGACGGAATGTTGACCAGCCGGCCGTTCACCATGGTGGCCCGGTGGCCGACGATCTGCCGCCCTTCCCGCCGCGAAGTGGCAAATCCCATTCGGTAGAGCACGTTGTCCAGTCGGCGCTCCAGCATCTCGAGGAGCTGCTGGCCGGTCACCCCCTTGGCTTTCTGGGCGATGTTGAAGTACCGCCGGAACTGGCGCTCCAGCATGCCGTACATCCGCTTGACCTTCTGCTTCTCGCGCAGCTGGATGCCATAGTCCGAGAGCTTCACGCGCAGCTGCCCGTGCTGACCGGGGGGATAGGCGCGCTTCTGGCCAGCGCACTTACCGGTGTCGCACTTCATCCCTTTCAGGAAGAGATGCGCGCCCTCCCGCCGGCACAGCCGTGCGGCCGGCCCGGTATAGCGTCCCATTAGACGCGCCTCCGCTTTGGCGGACGGCATCCGTTGTGGGGGATTGGGGTGACATCTTTGATCGCCGTGATGGTCAGCCCGGCCTGTGAGAGCGAGCGGATGGCTGACTCACGTCCCTGGCCCGGCCCCTTGACGAACACCTCGACCTCCTTGAGCCCCGCATCGAGCGCTTTCTTGGCGGCGTTCATGGCTGCGATCTGGGCGGCATAGGGCGTGGATTTACGCGAGCCGTGGTAGCCGCTCGAGCCGGCGGTGCTCCAGCAGACCGCGTTGCCGGCACGGTCGGTGATGGTGACGATCGTGTTGTTGAAGGTCGCAAAGATGTGGGCGATTCCCTGCGTCGTGGACAGCTTCTTCTTCCCGTGCGTCCGCGGAGCCGTCCGCGTCGTCTCTTTCCCCGCCGCCTTGTCCGCCGGACTCGCCATCTTGTCCATCGGGGCCGGTGCCTCCGCACCGGTAGCCGCGCCTGCCTGCGCCCCAGATGCTTCGCTCTGCTTCGCAGAGCGAAGCAGAGCGTCTGGGGCAGGCAGGGCCGCCTCCGGCTTGGCCGGCTGGGGCGTGTGTGCCGGCTCCCCCGGACCGCTCTTTCCTGCGTCAGTCATGCTGCTCTCCTTTGATCTGTATCGCGATCACGCACTACTTCGCGCCGGACCTGATCCGGTGACCGGCCGTGTCGTCCGTTTGCGTACGCCAACCCGCGGTCTCGGCCCCTTCCGGCTGCGCGCATTGGTGCGGGTTCGCTGACCCCGGACGGGCAGTCCTTTCTTGTGGCGTAGCCCGCGGTAGGACCCAATGTCGATCAGCCGCTTGATGTTTGCCGTGACCTCGCGCCGCAGGTCGCCTTCCACCTTGGCCGTGGCCTGGATGGTTTTGGTCAGCTGGGAGACCTCTTCATCCGTCAGGTCTTTCGCCCGTTTGTTCGGATCAATCTGGGTGACAGACAGCACCCGGCGGGACGTCGAAAGGCCCACGCCAAAGAGGTAGGTCAGCGCCACTTCGATCCGCTTCTCTTTCGGCACATCGATTCCAACGATTCTCGGCATGAGACCTCACACAGTGGCGAGTGGCGAGTGGCCCGTGGCGAGTAAGGACCGTCTTTCGTCACTCGCCACTCGGCACTCGACACTCATGTTACCCTTGTCGCTGCTTGTGCTTCGGATTGTCGCAGATCACTCGGATGATCCGCTGGCGTCGGATGATCTTACACTTGCTACAGATCCGTTTTACTGATGCCCTGACTTTCATGATAGACCCCGCGTGAGTGGCCACGTGGCAGAAAGGACGCGAACTTCACCGGCCACTTCGCCACTGTGTCACTTGGCTACCGCCTGTCTTCCAGATCATTGGTTTCGGGTGACCTCATCAGTGTTCGTCAAGATTTCCGGACCGCGCTCGGTTATGGCCACCGTGTGCTCAAAGTGGGCGGCAAGCGATCGGTCCTTCGTCACGACGGTCCATCCGTCCGACAGGGTTTGTACCTCAGAGCTGCCCATCGTCACCATCGGTTCGATGGCGAGCACCATACCGGGCCGCAGCCTCGGCCCCATGTTCGGAGCGCCGAAGTTCGGCACGGGTGGCTCTTCATGCAGGGCGCGCCCGATACCGTGCCCCACGAAGTCTCTGACCACGCCGAACCCCGCGCGTTCCACGACCCGCTGGACCGCATACGAGATGTCCGACAGCCGGCCGCCCACGGATACGGCGGCAATGCCGTCTTCCAGTGCCCGCTTGGTTGTGTCGGAGAGCTGCCGCGCCTGCGGGCTCACCGCGCCGACCGGCACCGTCACGGCTGCGTCGGCAAACAGACCGTCCACTACTGCGCCCGCGTCGATGCTGACCAGGTCTCCTTCGCGCAGCTTGCGCTTGCCGGGGATGCCGTGCACGACCTCTTCGTTGACCGAGACGCAGATCGTTGCCGGAAAGCCCCGGTAGTTCAAGAACGCCGGGGTCGCACCCGTTCGTCGGAGGTACTCGCTAGCCGCCTCGTCGAGCTGCTGCGTCCGGATCCCCGGCCGGACGAGCGTGGCCAGGTGCGTGAGCAGCCCTGCCACGATCCGGCCGGCACGGCGCATGATGTCAATTTCTCCCGGCGTCTTGATCTCGATCATGGGTTACCCAGCCATGGCGTTGGAAGAGGCCTACGGTGCGCTTGTAGACCGTTTCGACGTGGCCGGCGCCGTCCACGAAAAAGAGCAGCCTCTTCTGCCGGTAATAGGCCAGGAGTGGCGCGGCCGCCTTCCGGTCGATCGACAGCCGCTTGCGGATCGTCTCAGGCCGATCATCCTTACGGGTGGTGAGGCGTCCATTGCAGCGGTCGCAGCGGCCCAGGCGCTTGGGACGCATCGTGCGGATGTGGTAGTTCTCGCCGCACCGCGCGCAGACCCGGCGTCCCGAGAGGCGCCTCACGAGGAGCGATGGCGGCGACGTGAGATACACGGCACCATCCAGCTCCTGGCGGTTCCGCCGGAGCATGCGGTCCAGCCCCGCCGCCTGAGCGCGCGTGCGCGGGAAGCCGTCCAGGATAAATCCCCGCGCTGACCCACCCCGTCCGCTCAGCCGCTTCGCCATCACCTCAACCACCAGGCTGTTTGGGACCAAGCGGCCGCTCGTGACGTACGCCCTGACCCGTCGGCCCAAGGCGCTGTTGCGCGCGATCTCTTCACGGAAAATCTGTCCCGTCGAGAGATGCGGCGTGCCCAGTCGTTTCCGATAGAGCGATGCCAAAGAGCCTTTGCCGGCCCCCGGAGGGCCAAGAAGGACGATTCGCACGATCAACCCCTGGAGAGTTCCGGAACGGCGGATTGTGAATCATTCGTCATCCGCCATCCGCCATGCCGTGGTGTCCCATCGTCATCGTCTGGCTTTCAGTCGGCCCGATTTGAAAAACCCCTCATAATGTCGCATGAGCAGATGCGACTCGATCTGTTTCATCGTATCGAGTGTGACGCCGATCACAATCAGCAGGCTCGTGCCGCCGAAGAAACCGGCCACCCGCGCCGGAATCTTCATCGACGCCATGATGATATCGGGCAGGATGGCGATGACGACGAGGTACACCGCCGCCGCGAATGTCACGCGGGTCAAGATCTTGTCCAAATAGTCCACGGTCGACTGCCCCGGCCGGATGCCGGGGATGAAGGCGCCGACTTTCTTCATCTGCTCGGCCGCCTCGAGGAACTGGTGCGCTGTCAGCGCCGTGCTGAAGTAGGTAAAAAACAGGATCAGCACCGCATACGAGAGATTGAAGATGAGCGAGGTCCGGGAGAACCAGCCCAGTAACCCATGCAGCTGCGGCACGAAGCCCGCGAGCTGAATTGGAAAGTAGAGGAGCGACACGGCAAAAATAATCGGCAGCACCCCGCCGCTGTTCACCTTCAGCGGGAGGTAGGTGCTCTGCCCCCCGTACACCTTCCGCCCGACGACCCGGCGCGCGTATTGGACCGGAATCCGGCGTTGGCCCTGCTCGACGAAGATAATGGCCATGACGATGCCCACGAGAAACGCCCCCATCGCCACGAAGACCAGTGGCGCCATGGGCGATTGGCTCAGCCCGCCGGGCCCCAAACGCAGCGTGATATCCCGCACGGCGAGCGGGATGCGCCCGACGATCGAGGCGGTCATCAGGAGGCTCATCCCGTTGCCGATGCCGTGCTCAGTAATCTGCTCGGCGAGCCACATGATGATCGCCATCCCGCCTGTCATGGTCAGGACGGTGAGGAACCGGAAACCCAGCCCGGGGGTCAGCACGATCTGCGCGTGGAACTGTGCCGGAATCGCTTTTTCCAGCAGCAGCGCGTACATGAACGAGTTGATAACGGCCAGGAGGACCGTGGCGTACCGCGAGTACTGGTGGAGCTTGCGGTAGCCCTGCATCCCCTCCTTGCGCAGCTTCTCGAGCGCCGGGATAGCCGTGGCGAGCAGCGTCTCCACGATGATCGTCGCGCTGATATAGGGCATAATTCCCAGCGCGAAGATGGTGGCGTTGGAGAGCGCACCCCCCGTGAACATGTCGAGCAAATTGAGGAGCCCGCCACCGCTCGCGGCCGACACCTCATCGAAGATCCGGCCCAGTTCCCGTCCGTTGATCCCAGGTACCGGAATGAAGATACCCACCTCGTAGATGACCAGCATCCCGAGGGTGAAGAGAAGCTTGCGCCGGAGCTCCGGAATGCTCCAGGCGTTGACGAGCGCAGACAGCAGCCGGAACATCAGGCTGGAGGCTGGAGGCTGGAGGCTGGAGGCCGACTGCTCTTGCCTCGAGCCTCGAGCTTCGAGCCTCGAGCGCTCTTGTTGTCAATGAGCTCCACCGTGCCGCCGGCTTGCTGCACCTTCGCCGCAGCCGACTCGCTGGCGCGATGGACCACAATGGTGACCCGTTTCGTCAGCGTTCCGTCTCCGAGGAGCTTCACAGTCTGGGAAGCGCGATCAATGAGATGCCGTGCTTTGAGCAGCTCGGGCGTGACACGCTCCCCATCGCTAAATCGGTTGAGCTGCTCGACATTGATAATGTCGGCGCGCTCAGGCCGTCCGGTCGCTTTGCGCCGGAATCCGCGCTTAGGGAGGCGTCGAATGAGCGGACTGCGGCCGCCCTCAAACCCCGGACGCTTGCCGGATCCGGTCCTCGCGCGCTGACCTTTTTGGCCGCGCGTGGCGGTCTTGCCGTGGCCGGAGCCGATGCCCCGCCCCACCCGCTTCTTGCGGTGGCGCGCGCCAGGTACGGAGGGAATCGTTGACACGTTCATTTTCGTGGCTCCGCCAATGGCCGAGCCGGCGCAGGTGGTGGGATCATCAGCTGTCAGTCGTCTCAACCACGAGTCGGCGGCGCCCGCGGATCGTTTCCTCGCTCTCCAGCGCCTTGAGTCCTTCCAGCGTCGCCTTGACGAGATTCACCGAATTGCTGGAGCCGAGCCGCTTCGTCAGGATGTCCCGGATGCCGGCCGCTTCGCACACCGCCCGGACCGCTCCGCCGGCGATGATCCCTGTGCCGGGGCTGGCGGGCTTGAGCAGGACGCGTGAGGCATCAAAGCTGCCGACGATCTCATGCGGGATCGTCGTGCCTGTGAGCGACACGGTGATCATGTTCCGTTGGGCTTGCAGAAACCCCTTGCGGATGGCGTCGGCCGCCTCATTGGACCTGCCCAGCGCCATCCCGACGCGCCCCTTGCCGTCACCCACCACCGCGAGCGCGTTGAAGCCCAGCCGCTTGCCACCCTTGTGGACTTTGGCGACGCGGTTAATGCCGATCAGCTTCTCCATGAGCTGCGACCCGTCTGAACGCGCTTGCTCACGCTGCCGCCCTCGCGGCCCTCCGTCTCGAGCCATTAGACCTGAAGCCCTCCTGCGCGAGCCGCCTCCGCCAGCGCCTTCACCCGTCCATGATAGACGTATCCGCCGCGGTCAAAGACGACCCGCGTGACCCCCCGCTTGACGGCATCGGCGGCCACGAGCGTCCCGAGCTCCTTGGCCGCGTCAAGGTTGCCGCCCCGCTTCAGGTGCTTGAGCCGCGCATCCTTCGTGGACCAGCCGCACAGCGCCTTGCCGGCGACATCATCCACCAGCTGGACATAGAGGTGGTTGTGGCTTCGGAAGACGCACATCCTGGGCCGTTCGGGCAGGCCCGCCACTTTCTTGCGCAGCCGTCGGTGCCGGGCGCGGCGTCCGACTTCGCGTGCCTGGCTCATCCCACCACCTGTGCTGCACCCTCCTTCGCCGGACGCCCCGCCCTTGGGCTCGCCTCTGCGAAGCCGGAGCTTCGCTGCGGCGCAGCAGGGCGGGGCGGAAGGCGAAGCGAGGGTGGCTCACCTCTGCGAAGCCGGAGCTTCGCTACGGCGAAGCAGGGCTTCGGAGCGGTTCCGCCCCACGGGCTTGCCCGTGGGACTCCACGGCGGCTCGTCACGACAGCCGCGTGGGCCGCCGTGGCGAAGTGCATGACGTTCACGAGAGGACACATGGCTGTTTTCATACGCATCTTCGTGGCTCCGCCAACGGCCGAGCCGGCGCAAGTGGTGGGATCATCCTCCGCCTCCCGTCTTGGCGCCGGCGCCGGTGGCCGCCTTGCCCGCCTTGCGCCGGATGACCTCGCCGACGTATTTGATGCCCTTGCCCTTATACGGCTCTGGCGGGGCGATGCGCCTGAGGTTGGCGGCGAACTGGCCGACGAGGTGCTTGTCCGCGCCCTTCACGATGACGGATGTGGGTTTGGGCACCTCCACGGTGATCCCCTCGGGCAGCGCGACCACCACTGGATGGGAGAATCCCGCCTGGATGGAGATCTGCTTGCCCTGCAGCTGGGCGCGGTACCCGACGCCGGAGATTTCCAGCTCTTTCGAGAAGCCGGTTGAGACGCCGTGCACCATGTTGGCGATGAGCGCCCGGTAGAGGCCGTGCATGGCCCGGTGGCGCTTGTCCTCAGCCGTCCGTTCTACCTTCAGCTGCGCTCCCTCCAGCCGGACCGTGACGGCCGGCGGGATGTCGAGCGACAGCGTGCCCTTCGGCCCTTCCACGAGCAGTGAGGCACCTTCCTGCTTGGTCGTCACACCGCTCGGGATGGCGACCGGTGAGCGTCCAATTCTCGACATGTCCGTTATCCCGTTGGCCCGTTATCCCGTTGGCCCGTCAACGGGCTCAACCGGCCGAACGGGCAAACCGGCCGAACCGATTTACCAGACATAGCAGATCACTTCCCCACCGATTTGCTGTTTGTAGGCGTCGCGCTCCGTCAGGATGCCTTTCGAGGTGGACACGACGGCGACGCCCAGTCCACGCAGTACGCGCGGCAGCTCTGCCGCCTTGCGGTACGTGCGCACGCCCGGCTTCGAGATCCGGATGAGCTGGGTGATGACGGGTATCTTCTTGGACGAGGAGTGCTGGGCGTATTTCAGGTAGACCCGCAGCCCCTTAGAGGCCGGCTCCTCCCCGATGACCTTGTACATCCGGATGAACCCCTCCTGCTTCAGGACGTCGAGGATCTGGGTGAACAGCCGGGAGAACCGGACGTCCACCGCCGGATGGTAGGCGCGCGAGGCGTTCCGAATCTTGGTCAGGGCATCGCCGATCGTATCCATCACCAGCTCGCTTTCGTCAAGCCGGGGATCTCCCCGCGCCAGGCCATTTCCCTGAAGCACATGCGGCAAAGCCCGAAGCGGCGGTAGAAGCCCCGCCGACGGGCGCAGCGCTGACACCGATTAACTCTTCGGGACGTGAACTTCGGTGTACGCTTGACTCGCTCGATCCACGAACGCTTGGCCATGAGTCTCCGTTATGTGTCCTTGTCCTTGTCTTTCGTCGCGAAGGGCATGCCGAACCCCTTCAGGAGCACGTACGCCTCGTCGCGGCTCTCGGCCGTCGTGACGATGACGATGTCCATACCCGTGGGGTACGGCGACTGGTCCACCTGTATTTCCGGAAAGATCGTATGTTCCTTGATGCCGAAGCTGTAGTTGCCTCCCTGGTCGAAGCTGGCCGGGTTCAGCCCCCGGAAGTCGCGGATGCGCGGCAGGCTCGCGCTGACCAGCCGGTCGAGGAACTCGTACATCCGTGAGCGCCGGAGCGTGACCTTACAGCCTACCGGATCCTCCTCCCGGATCTTGAAGTTCGAGATGGCCTTCTTCGCCCGCGTGATCAGCGGCTTCTGGCCGGTGATCAGGCCGAGGTCCTTCTGCACCGATTCCAGGTGCTTCGCATCGTGCGCCGCCTCGCCGCAGCCGATATTGACGACGATTTTCTCCAGGCGCGCCGCCGCCATGGGATTGGCGTGCTTGAACTGCTTGGTCAGCTCCGGCGCGAGCTCGTTGCGGTACCGCTCAAGGAGCCGGGGGATTCGGTGATTGGTTGCGGTGGCCGTTTTCGTCATTTACAGGAGCTCCTGGCACCGTTGGCAGACGCGCCGCTTCTCATCCGTGCCGCTGACGCGCCAGCCGACGCGCGCGGGCTTCTGGCACTTCGGGCAGACCGGGGCCAACTTGGCGAGGGCGATGGCCCCTTCTCGCTCCACGATGCCGCCGGCCTGGTTCTGCTGGCTGCGGCGCTCGAAGTGCTTCACGAGATTGATGCGCTCCACCAGGGCGCGCTCGGTTCTGGGCCAGACCTGGAGCACCTTGCCGGTCTTGCCCTTGTCTTTGCCGCCCAGAATGGCGACGGTATCCCCCTTCTTAATACGTGCCATTGCGCTGCTCTTGAGACAGGAGACATGAGACGAGGGACCTGTCTCCTGTCTCCTGTCTCCTGTCTCGGCCTCTCATCAGACGACTTCCGGAGCCAACGAGATGATCTTCATGAACCGTTCGCGTAGCTCGCGCGCGACCGGGCCGAACACGCGGGTGCCCTTCGGGTTGTTCTGGTTATCGACCAGGACGACGGCGTTGGAATCGAACTTCAACGTGGTGCCGTCGAGCCGGCGGATGGGCGCACGGGTGCGGACGAGCACGCATCGCACGACCTCGCCCTTCTTGGTCATCGCATCCGGGTCTGCGACGCGCACGTGCGCCGTGATGACGTCCCCGATGGCCGCCGTTTTCTTGTTGCCCCGGCCAATCACGCCGATGGCCCACACCTTCTTCGCGCCGGAGTTGTCGGCCACTTCAAGCTGGGAGCGGACTTGGATCATCCCGCGGCTCCAGGCTGAAGGCTGGAGGCTCGAGGCTGAGACTCAAGGTGAGCGGAGATGCCCTTCCCTTGAGCCTTGAGCCTTGAGCCTTGAGCGGACGGCGTTTCCGCTCCCGGGAGCGGCGGTGCGGTGGAGGCGTGCTGGAGGATCTCCACCAGCCGCCAGCGCTTGTCCTTCGAGATCGGCCGGGTCTCCATGATCTTCACCAGGTCCCCCACCGCGGCGCTGTTGGTTTCATCGTGCACCTTGAACGAGGCGGCGCGCCGGATGACGCGGCTGTACCGCGAGTGCCGCGCCAGGCGGGACACCTGGACGACGATCGTTTTTTTCATCTTCGTGCTCGTGACGATCCCCGTCCGGATCTTCCGGTGTCCTCGGCCCGTCGCGGCGGAAGGAGTCGAGTGCGGAGTGGGTGTGGTAGGCATCGTCGGTCTCACGCCTTGACGGCCGTTTGCCATCGCCGCTGGTTCAGCGCCGTGTGGATCCGGGCAATTTGACGTCGGAGCGCCGAGAACCGGTGCGTCTGTGTCTGGGCCCCTTCCGCCGTCTTCTGGCGCGCCTGCCAGATCTCGCTGCGCAGCTTCTCGAGTTGCGTGCGCATGTCCCGTTCCGGCATCGCGCGCAGTTCCTTGGCCGTGG
>Ga0209515_10001866_pt1 | contig 33872 bp, 33 predicted proteins | sample Subgroupgradi54m_FD_187454 | JGI IMG/M metagenome (GOLD analysis project Ga0209515, IMG submission 187454) | Subsurface groundwater microbial communities from S. Glens Falls, New York, USA - GMW60B uncontaminated upgradient, 5.4 m (SPAdes)... ... | reverse complement strand
GCGGATGATTTAATTACTATTGCGGGCAAGACTTTAGGTTCGCCTATTTGGAATCTAGAAAGTGTTCGCGAAGTAAAATCTCTCGAGGGATTTATACATAAACTAAACCCCACCAATATTTTGGATTCGGAAATTACTCCATTGATTGGTGCAAAAACAGGGTACACCGATTTAGCTGGTGGGAATCTTTTAGTAATCACCGAATATCCTTTGGGTCATCCCATTGGCATCGTGGTTTTGGGATCATCCGCCGAAAGCAGATTTTCTGATGTCAAAAATATTTTAAATTGGATAAAAACCCAAAAAAGCCTTATAAAATAAGGGTTTTTTGGTCAATCTCCAAACTATGTCAAAAGCACTTGACAAATCTTTATATTGGGTGTATAATGGGAGAAGGAAGATTGAAATAAGGTTAAAACCATTCAAGGAGAGATTCAATGAAGATTGATGTGGTTCTGTACAACACGAAAATCGGCCAAAAACAAAATTTGGATGAACTTTGTCCGCGCGGTATTCAGTTGCCGATAGGATTTACCCTGAGTGGCGGACAGCGAAAGTTCATCGTTCTTTTGAGCAATGAAGCACGAGATCGTGATAACCTTTCCGTTGTTATCGCCATTGGCGAGCTATTGCAGAACCAGTATTATTACCACAAAGAAATTTTCGGGTGCGGCAAAAAAGAGTTTTCTGAATGCAGCATCTCGGGCGGCGGACAAGTGGATTTCGAACTTCACGCCTCGAATCCGTACTGGCATGCAAAATTCTCTGGACAAAGTGGAGACTATGGCGTGTTTGACCAAGTTCTGGTGGAAACCGAAGTTGTAAACGCCATGGCCAAAGCGATGAAAATGAATATCAGAGTGGAAATGCCAATTTCAGCAACGGCAAGATTCTAAAAACCGCTAACATCTTTCAGGAGGCATATGGGTGAACTGCTCCAAGCTCTCCGAGGCGCGAAAGTCATCGCGCGGGGAATGTGTGACGGAAGTTTAGTCACGCACTACCTGCTCCCTGACGGGCGCGTCCTCGAAGTAGTCACGAAGATCACTTGACTCGAGGGCACAACATTACCATGGATGGTTGCGGCAAAATCTAGCCGCGGAAAAGCACGAGTCGTCGGTTGGTATCACGGGAAGATCCGACGTAAATAAAAATCACACACGTGAGGCGCCAGCGACTGTGCTGGAATGAGTAGGACCGAAATTCGGAAATTCCTACTCACTTCCTCCAAGTTCATCATCTAGTTACATGGGTGATGGTGGACTAAGAGGAAGTTCTTTAAGAAAGGAAAAAAATATGAAGATGAAGGCGCTGAATTATGTTTTTATCATCCTGTCTTCGTTATACTATACCTGGACATTGGGATCGGATACGATCCCTCGAGCAATCGCAAGATTGCTCGGATGAAACCAAAAACAATTTAACCGGGAGAAAGAAATGGCATTTTGGAAAGATTTTATGGTAAGGTGCGGAAACTGCGGGCACCGGAATCGTCCGGATAAATCCCCAAGGAAGGGGATCGAGAAAGTGCTCCGCGGAGAGGCAAAATGCCGTGGATGCGGCAACCCTCTCCATCCGGTCGAATTGTCCGACCGGCCACTGGTTCTGGAAGTCCGAGCGCAACTGATTGCGCAAGGCTTCACGCCAGTCTGCTAAAAAACCACGAACGAGTTGAAATTAACGTAGCCAATGAATCTGTTGCATAAGCGAGAAGGCGCTGTGCGATGGAGAGTTGGTGAATAAAGATAATGAAGGAGGTGAAAAGATGACGGAAAGAGAACTGCGCCTTCGGGTTCAGGGCTGGCAATACTCGCGTCGTGCCATAGTAAGGGATAACACCCTCTACATGGAGATTGCGCGAGCATCGTGCAGCCACTGTTCGACCTGCTCCGGCAGGATCCGAACAGTTGAGTCCCGACTGCTGGGTTCGGATACTCCGTGGAGGTTTGTAAACCTCAACGGTAGCATCCACCTTGCGGTTGAGCCCCAGCAGATGCCTGCGAGTGTAGGAAACTACATGAGCGGCCTGCTCGGTCTCCAGATCAGCGAGAGCTGATTTGGTAAGGACTCCCTTCGGTCTGGGAAGGAAATTTGCCAGACTAGTCGGAATTGTGCGAGCCGACGAAAAAAGAATAGCGTAACGGGGGCGAGTACGCGTCCTGGCAACAGAAGAATCAAAAGACCTTCCAACTTTTGATTCAAAAATTTTCCCCGATGGACAAAAACATCGGGGTCCCACCAAAGTTTTTTTGAAACATTAAACACTCGGTGTTTAATGAATTACAGAAAATTTTGGTGGGGGGAGAGTAGAGAAGCACCGGAGCGTAGTAGGCCACTACGCACGGCGGTGATGGCGAGGCAGAGTATTCATTGACTGCTTACGGTTTACTGACTGCCAACGGCAGTGGAATTCCGTTAAGCGAAGGTCAGGAATCTGTTTTGAATAGGCGACAGCCCCATGGGCCCGCTCTGTCACTCATCTGCTCTCTCGCCCTCGCGTTCTCAAGGGCCGGAAATTCCGGCCTTTTTTGTTTGCAACTTTTTTGCCAAATGATACGATAAATATATATGGATAAGGTAACAAACGAAGAACTTGCTAGAATGATTGCTAAAGGATTCGATCATGTTGATGAACGATTAAATCAAACTGCTACCAAAAATGATATCGGAGTTTTGAGTGGCAGACTCGATCATCTTGACGCAAGAGTGGGAAGGATTGAAGCCGACATTCACGAAATGCGTGGTAACATTGTTTTTCGGCAAGAATTTGAAGATCTTATGGGGCGAGTCAAGTATCTCGAAACCAAAATGAAAATAGAAAGCGGGAAATAAAATGACAGGACATGATCTTGTGCTAAATGTTTATAAGGTTTGGGGGTTGGCGGGCGCCGCGTTTTTTGTGGGTATAGCGCTCACGCCGATTCTAACGCACTACCTGTATAAATATAAAATGTGGCGGAAGGACGCTCGAACAGTAGCTCCCGATGGCGCGCCCACTCCAATTTTTAATGCTTTGCATAAAGAACGGGAAACAAAAGCTCCGCGAATGGGCGGCATTTTGATTTGGGCAACCACCGGAATTTTAGCGATTATTTTTTGGCTTTTAAGTATTTTTTTCCCAAACCCGCTTTTTTTAAAACTTAATTTTTTATCGCGTGGCCAAACATGGGTGCCTCTAGGAGTTTTATTAGCCGGAGCATTCGTGGGGCTTTTGGATGATATGTTGCTCGTATTTCAAAAAGGAGGATACAAAGGCGGAGGCCTTACGTTTACGCGACGGCTTTTTTTAATAACGATCATTGCGGCTCTTGGTGCGTATTGGTTTTATTTTAAGTTGGGCAGAAGCGCAATTTTTATTCCCGGAATCGGCGATTGGCATGTCGGATTACTTTTTATCCCCATTTTTATCATCGTTACGCTTGCCACTTTTTCGGGGGGAGTGATCGATGGCATCGACGGCCTCTCCGGAGGAGTATTTGCGGCGATTTTCGCGGCCTATTCGGGAATCGCTTTTTTCCAAAACCAAATCAATATCGCTACTTTTGGAGCTGTCATTGCCGGATCAATTTTGGCGTTCTTGTGGTTTAATATTCCGCCGGCAAGATTTTATATGTCGGAAACGGGAATTATGGCGCTGACCACAACACTGGTTGTTGTTGCTTTTTTAACTGACGCGGTGGTCGTGCTTCCGATCATTGCCTTTCCGCTCGTACTGGATTCTTTATCGGATATCATACAGCTTTCTTCCAAACGTTTTTTAAAAAGAAAAATTTTTTTGATAGCGCCTCTCCATCATCATTTTGAGGCTTTAGGATGGCCTCCGGAAAAAGTAACCATGCGATTTTGGGTGCTCGGGATTATTTCCGCGATTTTGGGAATGGTTATTCATCTTATTAGTCGCCTATAGGTGTGATATAATAATGGGTATGGCGTATTCTGTTTTAATCAAAAACGGCACTATTCTTGATGGCAGCGGGAACGCGCCTTTTTCAGCTGATATTGGAATTGAGGGAAATAAAATTAAAGCAATAGGAAATTTAGAAAAAGAAAAAGCGGACCAGATGATTGATGCGACGAATCTATATGTGACCCCCGGATTTATCGATCTGACGAATCACGCTGATGTGTATGGAACTATTTTTTCGATACCTTCTCAAGAAAGCATGTTGCGGCAAGGAGTCACCACTATTTTAGTTGGAAATTGCGGAGAATCACTCGCCCCTATTGCAAATAAGGACTCGCTTACCCAACTTGAACGCTGGTCGAACGAGCCGTTTAATGTTAACTGGAATTCTTTTGATGAATATGAACGTATTCTCGAAAACCGCGGAGTCGGAATAAATATCGGTTCTTTGGTTGGGCATTGGACACTCAAAAGAAATGCAAAAAATATAGAAGAAATGGTTTTTTTGTTAGAAAGATCTTTGGAAGAAGGGGCGTGGGGCCTTTCAAGCAATTTTTCTTTTTTTGAAAAAGATAGCATGTTGGAGAGAGAGACGACCTCGCTCCTCCGCGTTTTAAAAAAACACGACGCGTTATATAAAATTCATTTGCAAGACGAAGGCAAAAACTTTTTGCCAGCCCTTGTGCATGCGGTAAACTTAGCGCGCGTAAGCGGAGTCAGATGCGTTATTTCCCATTTGAAAACAGTGGGGCGAACTTCGTGGAAGGATTTTGACCATGCGATTGCTATCATGAGAGCCGCACAAAAAGAGGGCGTTGATATTTCTTTTGATATTTTTCCTTATGTGCGGACGGGATCCATGCTTTCGTCTTTGTTGCCTGAATGGGCGCGGGAAGAAGGGGATGAAAAAATTTTACAAAAATTAAACGATAAAAATTTTTTTGATACGGTTGTCGAGGGCCTCAAATCATTAACGCTTCATCCAGAACGGATCACGATTGCCTCCGCTCTCAAAGAAAAATCTTCTGTTGGAAAAACATTGGAAGAAATAAGCAAACGGGCAGGAGTAAGCCCTGAAGAAACCCTGCTCACTATTTTGAAAGTAAATAATTTCAATGTCACTATTTTTGGCAAAACAATTGAGAGCAACAATGTAATTACTGCATGCCAGGATGCCCGTTCGATGGTAGCAAGCGATGGGGCGGGGTATGACGCATCAATTAAAAAATTTGGAAATTTGGTTCACCCGCGATCTTTCGGCGCTTTCGCGCGGTTTTTTCATCACATCGCACCGAAGTCCCAGCTTTCGCCGGAAAGAGCAATACAAAAATTAACTTCGCTTCCTGCACGAGCCATGGGTTTAAATAATCGAGGGCTGCTTAAAAATAATTACATTGCTGATATAGCGATTTTTCATCCCGAGGAATTTCGCGATTCCGCTACCTACAAAAATCCATTTAATTTTGCGCTCGGCCTCAAAGCTCTTCTTCTTTCTGGAAAAATGGCCATTGTCCATGAAGAACTGGTTTTATCTGCTGCCGGTATTATTTTGAGAAAATCAGCGCACCCATGAGCCATAACTCTTCGTATGACAATATTTTTTTAATGCTTTCTCTCGCGGTGATCGGAGCCGGTTTATTCATACTGACGTCAGCTTCTTTGGGGCTTTCTACTTCCCGATTTGGCTATCCGTATTATTACTTATTTCATCAGGCGCTTTTTGGGCTTTTACCCGGGCTTCTTCTGATGTATACGGCGTATAAAATTCCGTATACCTTTTGGAGAAATTGGGCGCTTCCCTTGCTACTCGTTTCGATATTTTTAATGTTTTTGGTATTTGTGCCCAAGATAGGATTTTTTTACGGAGGCGCGCGGCGTTGGATTTCTATAGGCCGCTTTTCTTTTCAGCCATCCGAATTTCTCAAATTTTCATTTATTGTATATTTGGCGTCTTGGCTTGAATCAAGATCAAAACAGGTGCGTTCCTTTACCTTTGGGCTTTTACCTTTTTCAATCATGAGCGGATTTATCGCTTCTTTTTTAGTGATTCAGCCTGATCTGGGGACGCTACTGGTTCTTTTGCTTTCTGTGCTTGCTTTATTTTTTTTAAGCGGCGGGCGAATAAAACAGATAGGCATGCTGATTTTGGTGGGTGTTTTTTTGCTTGTCGGGCTCATTTTAGTAGAGCCGTATCGTCTTTCTCGGGTGACAACTTTTTTAAATCCATCTTCGGATCCAAAAGGAGCTGGATATCAAATAAATCAAGCGCTTATTGCGGTGGGATCCGGCGGTATTTTAGGAAAAGGTTTTGGGCTTTCTCGGCAAAAATTTAGCTATCTTCCCGAACCGATCGGAGATTCTATTTTTGCGATTTTTTCTGAAGAAATGGGTTTTGTCGGATCCCTCTTTTTGTTGTTGCTCTTTTTTTTAATTTTTGTGAGAGGATTTTCTGTGGTAATGCGAGCGCCGGATTTATTCGGCCAGCTTCTTGGATCCGGGATTTTATTTCTCATTATTTTTCAGGTTTTAATCAATATCGCCGCCATTATTGGCATTATGCCGCTCACGGGAATTCCCTTATCATTTGTCAGTTATGGGGGTTCTGCGCTAGCATTGATGCTAGGAGAACTTGGTATTATCCTTAACATATCAAAGAGGAGGGTTTAAATTATGAAAATACTATTTGCGGGAGGAGGCACGGGCGGACATTTTTATCCATTGATTGCCGTTGCTCGAGCGATTCGCAAAGCCGCGGAAGAAGAGCGTATTGCGAAAATTGAATTTTTTTTCATGTCGGACGATCCAATGGATAAAAATATGCTCCTAGAAGAAGAAATAAAATTTATACAAATACCCGCGGGCAAAATGCGGCGCTATTTTTCATGGCAAAATATTTTTGATGCGTTTAAAACAATTCATGGGGTGGTTCGAGCGCTTGGAGAACTCTATCTATTGATGCCGGATGTTATTTTTTCTAAAGGCGGATATTCGAGCTTTCCCGTTCTTTTTGTAGCCCGCATTTTGCGTATTCCGGTTGTGATCCATGAATCAGACTCCATACCCGGATCGGTGAATAGATGGGCTGGCCGTTGGGCGAGCGCTATTATGGTGTCTTTTCCGGAGAGTTCTCGGTTCTTTAAAAACAAACGCGTAATAGTTACTGGAAATCCGGTACGGTTGCAGGTTGTCGGAGGTACTGACGTTGAAGCGATTCAAACTTTTAATTTGGAAGAAAATATTCCTGTCATTTTGGTTGTAGGGGGATCGCAGGGTTCCGAACCAATCAATGAAATTATTCTTTCTTTGCTTCCGGAAATGGTGAAAAAATACCAAATCATACATCAAACGGGAGAAAATCATTACGCTGACGTATCGGGAAGAGCTCAAGTTATTTTAACCAACTCGGAACTTAAACATCGATATCACCCATATCCTTTTTTGAAAGAAGGGGATTATCGCAATGCCGGCAAAATTGCATCTTTAGCGGTATTCCGCGCCGGCGCCGGATCAATTTTTGAAATTGCCGCGTGGGGCATACCCGCAATTTTAATTCCATTGCCTCACGCCGCCCAAGATCACCAACGAGAAAATGCTTATAATTATGCCAGAGCGGGAGGGTGCGTTGTTTTGGAAGAAAAGAATCTTAAGCCGCATCTGCTTCTCTCCGAAATAGAGAAAATTTTGATTGATTCCGAAAGAATTCAAAAAATGAAATCGGCCGCTGAAAATTTTTACCACCCTGATGCCGCAGAAAAAATCGCAAGAGAGATATTAAAGCTCGGAGTTCATGAATAAAATATGAAACTGCTTCTTACATCAAATGGGCTCTCTAATCAATCTATAGCCAAAGCTCTTTTTGAGTTGGTCGGAAAACCGGCAGAAGAAACTTCCATTGCTTTTATCCCGACAGCGGCAAATGTTGGAAGTAACGATAAAGAATGGCTAATCGATGATTTATACAATATAAGAAAGCAAAATTTAAAAAATATAGACATTGTTGATATTTCCGCACTTCCAAAAGATATTTGGCTGCCAAGATTGGAAGAGGCTGACGTTTTATTTTTCTCCGGAGGGAACACATCGCATTTGATGCGCTGGATAATAGAATCCGGGCTTAATAAACTTTTACTTGAATTGCTTAAAACAAGAGTTTGGGCCGGTATCAGCGCCGGCAGTATGGTTACGAATCCTACTCTTGAATTAAGCAGCAAGGACCGAAAACTCTATTATGAAGAAAAATTTGGATACAGAAGCGAAGAAGCCTTGGGTTTGGTTGATTTATATGTCCGTCCACATTTAAATTCTCCATACTATCCAAAAATTCGAAAAGAATATCTCGAAGAAATAGCTCAAAAAATCAAACAGCCGATGTATGCGCTAGACGATCAATCTGCATTAAAAATTATTGACGGCAATGTTGAAGTTATAAGTGAGGGCGAATGGCTTGTTTTCAATGAATAAAAAAATAAAAACCAGAATGGCGCCGTCGCCGACAGGGATGCTTCATGTGGGCACCGCGCATACGACCCTTTTTAATTATTTATTTGCGCGGCACAACGGCGGAAGTTTTATTTTGCGCATTGAGGATACTGATCCCGAAAGATCTGAAAAAAGATTTGAAGAGGATATTATCGATGGATTACGTTGGTTTGGGATTGATTGGGACGGAGAAGTAACCCGTCAAAGTGAAACGGGGAGCACATACAAAAAATATTTAGAAAAAATGTTGCAAAATGGCACGGCATTTTATTGCCAACACTCCAAAGAAGAGTTGGAAGAAGAAAAAAAAGCGCAGATAGAAAAAAAAGAACCGCCAAAACATGTGTGCAATGCCAGAGATAAAAATTTGGAGGAGGGGATTATACGCTTCAAAAATAACCAGGAAGAAAAAATAGTTTTTCACGACGAGATTCGCGGGGAAATTTCATTTGATCCAAAACTCCTTGGAGATTTTTCTTTAGCGAGAAGCTTAGAAAGTGCTTTGTATCATTTTGCGGTCGTCATAGACGATGCGGTTATGGATATCACTCATGTGATTCGCGGAGAAGATCATATTTCCAATACCCCCAAACATATCTTAATTCAGCGAGCCCTCAATCTTCCTCAAGTTACGTATGCGCACTTGCCCCTTCTTTTGGGATCGGATCGCTCAAAACTATCAAAGCGCCATGGCGCAACATCTGTCGCGGAGTACCGCAAAGATGGATATTTGCCGGAAGCAATGCTTAATTTTTTGGCGCTTCTTGGATGGAATCCGGGGACTGAACAAGAAATTTTTTCAAAAGACGAATTAATAAAAGAGTTTTCTTTGGAAAAAGTTCAGAAAGCAGGAGCAATTTTTGATGTTAAAAAACTGGATTGGATGAATGGCGAATATATTCGCACAAAATCAACCTCGGAACTGGTGGATCTCGCAACGCCATTTCTCTTGGACGTCCGACGTCCAAATCAACTTGGACGTCGGACGTCCAAGTTGAAAAATATTATAGAATTAGAGCAGCCGCGGCTTAAAAAACTTTCCGAGCTTCCGGAAAAAATTGATTATTTTTTTGCGGAACCTAAACCAAGCACAGATTTGCTCCAATGGAAATCTATGACGAAGGAAGAAATAAGAAAATCTTTGGAAAAATCAAAAGCAATTCTAGAAAATTTTGATGCCGATTTTACTAAAGAAAATTTGGAAAAAATATTTTTGGAAAATACTGGAAAAGATAGGGGAGAGCTTCTGTGGCCACTCCGTGTCGCGCTTTCTGGCAAAAAGGCTTCACCCGGCCCTTTTGATATCATGGCAATTTTAGGCAAAGACGAATCTATAAAGCGAATACAGAGCTCCACATTGCTTTGGAGCGGGAATTTGCATGGCGGCTTTTAACTGGCCGACAAAATAAAATACTCCTCGCGAAAGCGAGGGTTATTATTTTTCATGTTAAAATAAAGCTATGATTCAATGGCGCATTGCGGTTTTAACGATAGCAGTTTTGATGGCTATTTTTGTTTTGCCAGCTTCTCGTTTTGATCTCGATATTGTAAAAGCGGACACTGGTATTATGGATTTACAAAAACAAATAGACAATAAAAATCAAGAAATCGATACGCTGGAAGCGGAAATCAAAAAATTTCAGGGAAATATTGACGAAGCAGAAAACACTGCAAGCACGTTAAGTAAAGAAATTTTGAGGCTGAATTCCCAAGTGAAACAGTTAAACGCAAAAATAAATCTTACTCAGAAAAAAATTTCAGAAAAAGAACTTGAAATAAAATCGCTGGGGTTGAATATCAGCGATACTAAAATTTTTCTTGCTGACCGGCAAGATATCATGGGCAAGCTTTTGAAAAATTTAGATCAAACAGAATCGGAAGATTATATTCAAGTATTTTTAAAATATAATAGCCTGTCAGACTTTTTTAATACCATAGAGAGCACGCGAGAGCTTAATCAAGGAGTAAAGCAAAACTACGAAGATTTAAAACAGGTAAAAACTGAACTCGAAAATGAGAAAACAAAAGCCGAAACCGCAAAAAAAGAATTAGCAAACCTCAAAAGGCAGCTTATGGTAGAAAAGGAAATCGAGCAAGAAAGTAAAACAGAAAAAGCAACTCTTCTGAAAGAAACTAAAAACCAAGAAGTGGCATACCAGAAATTATTGCGGGACCGAGAGATCAAACGGGCAGAAATTTACGATGAAATAAAAAATATAGAAAATCAGCTCAAGAAAAAAATTGATTTAGGAACGTTGCCGAGTTTCGGGAGAGGGATTCTTCTGGTTCCCATAGATGGGGGAGTTGTTACACAGGGATTTGGGCACACAAATTTTTCTATTTATAACGATGTATATAAAAACGGATTTCATAACGGGGTAGATATTCGGGCTCCCATTGGAACTATCGTGCGAGCGACAGAAAATGGCAGGGTTATGGCAACGGGTAATGCGGATATCATGTGTCCTCGCGGCTCCTATGGCAAATGGATCGTGATAGACCATCCCAACAATTTAGCCACACTCTATGCGCATCTTTCGCTGGTGTTGGTAACTCGTGGGCAGGCAGTGCACAGAGGTGATATAATAGGATATAGCGGTAATACTGGATATACCACTGGCCCGCACCTTCATTTTACCGTATATGACGCGCGAACCGTTGAATTAAGGCAAAGCAGAGTTTGTGGGGTTTTGCCTTACGGAGGATATCTTAATCCGCTTAATTATTTATGAGTAGCGGTTTTATACAAATCATAATCATTTTAGTGCTTTTACTCATTATATTGAGCCTTTTGGGCGTTTCTTTAACCTCGCTCTTTTCTAATCCCATTTTGAAGGATAATTTAGGCTTCGCGACTCGGTGGATTTCTTGGCTTTGGAATAATTATTTAAGCGTTCCATTCAGCTATATTTGGAGCGTATTCAGAGATTTAATCTGGAATCAGTTTGTTAATGTAATGAGCGGGTTGAAGAGGGGCATTAATCCATATGATTCTATTGCTCCCAAACTTCCACCAGCTCAATAGGTCGCAAAAGGTGTATTGTGCGACGCATACTATTTTGGAGGCCGATGACAAGAAGTTAAAATCCATCATAGACACTCTCCCACCCCACATTCGTTCGGCAATTTCCGATCAAAAAATTTTGCAAAAGGAATTTACAGTACTCACCCCCTCCACCAAACCGGTAAAAAAAATAGTGATCAAATTAATAACCGATCGGTTATTAATTTGATCAGAGCACGGAAACAAAAAAGCCCCGGAATTTCAGGGCTTTGTCGAAATTTGATCTCGAGACAAATTAATATGGTTTAATCCCGGAAGCGGTGCGAATGCGCAAGCGGGTTTCTTCCACACTCAAGACATGAACTTGTTCCATCATAACTGTTGAAATTGTTCCTTCGATTGACGCTCTCGGAGCGTCAATTTGTTTCTATTTTTATGGGCATTTTGTGGGGAGTTATGAGCCAGAGACGCAGAAGGCCAGCGCATACGGAGACCAAAAGCATAACAATAAGAAATAAGGCGATGTCCTTTTGATAACGCCAAAACCATTCTTTAATCTTATTGACTTTGTCCATATGGTAATGCTACCCTAGCATTAATATGGCACATACAAAAGCTGGCGGATCAACTAAAAATTCAAGAGATTCAGCCCCTAAATATTTGGGCATAAAGCTTTTTTCCGGCGAAGTTGCAAAGCCGGGGGCTATTTTGGTTCGCCAGCGCGGCTCTAAATTTATCGCGGGAAACGGTGTAAAAATAGGAAAAGACGACACTATTTATGCGGTCAAAAGCGGAACGGTAAAATACGAACTGCGCCGAAAAATTAATTTTGACGGCTCAAAAAAACATATCCATAGGGTTTCCGTTGTCTAAAGTTTTTCCACTTCCACTTTAACTACTATTTTTTCATTGGGAGGAAAATGTATGCGGGCTTCCCCGGAGCCCGTTGTTTTAATCGGCGCATCAAAGGTGATCGCATCTTCCGCTATATTTTTCGGCACAGGAAAGTTAAGTTCTCGAAGAGCTTCTAAAATATCTTTGGCGGATATTGCGGCATAGAGACCTCCTTTTTCATCCGTTTTCTTTTTAATACTGATCCCCCGCTCTACCAAAGCACTTCGCAAAGCGTGAAATCCTTCATGTTCTTTTTCTTTTTTTACTTTTTTATTTTTTGCTTCTTCTTCCAGTTTTTTGATCGTATGCGCCGTTGCGATGTCGGCGAGTTTTTGCGGTAATAAAAAATTGCGCGCGTAGCCATCAGACACGTCTTTTATAGTTCCTGCGCGACCAATATTTGCTACATCTTTTAATAATATTATTTTCATTTTTATTTTTTGTTTAATAATTCGAGGGCTTTTTCCATGACCGGATCTTTGCCTTTTTGAGTGTTTGATTCTGTTACTTTCACTTCGATATCTGGTTGGAGCCCTACTTCTGCAATGGTATTTCCTTTGGGAGTGAGCCATTTAGCTATCGTGATTTTAAGAGACGTATCCGAAGTTAACTGCATTAACTCTTGTACCGATCCTTTGCCAAAAGTTTTTTCGCCTACGAGCGTTGCGATGCCGTGGTCTCGCAAAGCACCTGCCAAAATTTCCGAGGCAGAGGCCGATCCTTGATTTACCAATATAACCACAGGGATGCCCTTGAGTACGTCGTATCCCCTGCTTCGGTGAACGCGTTCATTTCCCGGACCGAAGTGCTCGGTCACCACTACATCTCCTTGTGGCAAAAACCAACTCGCGATATCCACCGCTGAATCCAAAAATCCTCCCGGGTTATTCCGCAAGTCGATAATCAGTTTTTTTTGGCCGCCTTCGAGCATTTTTCTGACAGCCTCCCTAAATTTGATCGCAGAACTTTCAGAAAAATTATACAGCCGTATAACGAATATATCCTTTGGCTGGTCATTTTTGGGGTTGCTCCCCGATGACCCATTGTTTGACTTAGAAACGGTGGTCTCTGTATCTATGGTGGGGATCGTAATAATGTCCCTCGTGATTTCAATTACCCGCGCTCGATCATCGCCATTTCTTAATATCGCCAGTTTAACTATAGTGCCCCTTGGTCCCTTGATAAGGCCGACCGCTTCCTCTGTGGAGAGATCGTTTGTGGAAGTATCATTTATTTTTAAAATTTTATCCCCCGCTTTAATTCCCGCTCGTTCAGCGGGCGTTCCTTTGAGGGGCGCTACTACCGTCAAAATATTTTTTCGTATTCCCACTTCCATTCCCACTCCTTCAAATGATCCTTTAATTTCATTTTGAAAATCCCGATTTTCTTTTGGGGGGAAAAATACCGTGTAAGGATCCCCGCTCGCTTTATAGAGGCCGGAAATTGCCCCATAAATCATTTTTTGGCGATCTAATTTTTCTCTGTCTACAAATTTTTGCTGAAGCAAGTCCCACGCTTGCCAAAAGGTTGCAAAATTTGTGTTGTCTCCCCATTGAAACGCCGGCTCTTTATTAATGAGTCCAGCGATTTTGCTTTCAGCAGGAAGTTTAATTCCAATATAGATGCCCGACCCAAAAAGCCCGATTGCAAAAATAAACGATATAATAATAAGACCTATTTTTCTCTTAGCCATTTATCCATTATAATGAAAACCAATGAAGATTCAATCTTTACAAAACCTACGGCTCTATAATACCCTCGCCAGAAAAAAACAACTTTTTAAGCCTCTGAAGAAAGGTTTTGTAGGTTTATACACATGCGGGCCGACCGTCTATGATTATGCACATATCGGCAACTTACGAACGTATGTATTTGAAGACATTCTTCGGCGGACGCTGGAATACGGCGGGTATCGAGTGAAGCAAATTATGAATATTACCGATGTTGATGACAAGACAATCAAAGGCGCACATACAGCAGCAGAGCCTCTCAAAAAATTTACCAAAAAATACGAAAATCTTTTTAAAGAAGATTTAAAAAAATTGAGTATCGAATTTCCAAATGCATTCACGAGAGCGACCGAATATATTCCGGAAATGATTAAATTAATTTCTGTCTTGCTGAAAAAGGGATATGCCTATCAAAAAGAAGGATCCGTGTATTTCAATATTTCCAAATTTAAAAAGTATGGAGCGCTCGCCCATCTAGATAAAAAAGGACTCAAGGCGGGGGCTCGAGTTGATGTTGATGAATACCAGAAAAACGAAGCACAGGATTTTGTTTTATGGAAAGGCAAAAAAACAGGAGAACCTTTTTGGAAAGCGCCATTTGGCTTGGGCCGCCCGGGATGGCATATTGAGTGTTCCGCCATGTCTATGGAAAATTTAGGAAAATCATTTGATATCCATGCCGCTGGAGTAGATTTGATATTTCCGCATCATGAAAATGAAATTGCCCAATCGGAAGCGGCCACCAGTAAAAAATTTGTAAAATACTGGGTGCACGGCGAGCTTCTTTTGATAGACGGCAAAAAAATGTCAAAATCTTTGGGAAATTTTTATACCCTGCGAGATTTAGAAAAAAAAGGTTTTAACACGCTCGCCTTTCGGTATCTTATGCTCACCGCGCATTATAGATCGCAGCTAAATTTTACCCGGGAATCGCTTCAGGCCGCAGAAAATTCTTTGGATCGACTATATGATTTTGTAAGATTACTCAAGACCAAACCACCGCAAGTAGTTTTGAAAAACCTTGCTGTGGTTTTGCCCAATTTCAAAAAAGCAATTTTCAATGATCTTGATACGCCGAAAGCGCTGACAATAGTTTGGAATTTGATTCACGAATATAATAAAAATCCTAATACATATAGCGCCAAAGAAATTTTAAGCTTGCTGTATGATTTTGATAAAGTTTTGAGTCTCGGCTTTAAAAATATCAAATCCGCGGCCACACCTTTTGAAATTACTCAATTAGCCGAAAAACGCGAAGAGTATCGTAAAAACAAAAACTGGGCAAAAGCCGATGAAGTTAGGAATAAAATAAAAAAAATGGGGTATCTTGTTGAAGACACCCCTACCGGCTCGGCTATTAAAAAAGTTTAGTCTTATTTACAGGGCAAAAGGGTTGTCCTCAAGTTCTCCACTTTTTTGATTTTTGCTGTTTTAAGATTTACGTTTTAAAATATAAGTAATGAAGAAGGAACCTCAAAAAAATCCGGTGTTTTCTGAAAAATTTCTCTCGCCGTTTGACGGTCCGCGGATGCCTCCTCAAAATGTTGAGGCGGAAATTTCTTTATTGGGATCTGTTTTGCTTGAAGGAGATGTAATAAACAAGGTTGTTGATATTATCGGCAAAGAAGATTTTTACAAAACCGAGCACAAATTAATTTTTGATGCGATGTTGGCGCTTCACTCCGCCCACAAACCCATTGATATTTTATCGGTAAGCGATTACTTAAAAAGTGCCGGAAGATTAGATGAAATCGGAGGCATGAGTTACTTAACAAACTTGGTAAATAGTGTCCCTACTTCTTCCAGTATTGGGTATTACGCAGAAATTGTGCGAAAGAAGAAAATTTTGCGGGATTTGATTTCCGTTTCCCACGGGATATCGCAATTGGGGTATCAAGAGCAGAACGATGTTGATATTTTGCTGGACGAAGCGGAGAAAAGGATTTTTGCAATTTCCCAACACACCTTAGTAAAAGGATTTTCTCCGGTTTCCGAAGCATTGGACGAAGCGTGGGAACGAATAGACCGGCTTCATAAAGATACCGGAGTGCTTCGCGGAGTTCCCACTGGATTTAAAGAATTGGACAACATTCTTTCCGGTCTTCAAAAATCAGATTTGGTAATTTTGGCGGCTCGCCCCTCGTTGGGCAAGACAGCGCTCGCGATGGATATCGCGCGAAACATTGCATTAAAAGAAAATATTCCTGTGGGGGTATTTTCTTTGGAAATGTCTTCGAGCCAGCTCGTTGACCGCTTTATCGCCTCCGAGGCTCATGTGGATTTGTGGAAACTTCGCACGGGAAGACTTTCACCGGAAAGCGATGATTTTGCGAGAATCCGCGACGCGCTTGCCGCACTGCATAAAGCGCCGCTCTACATTGATGACGAAGGATCGATTAATATTTTGCAAATGCGCGCTAAGGCTCGTCGCCTCCAAGCTGAAAAGGGTTTGGGGCTGATCATTGTGGATTATTTGCAATTGATGGTGCCGCGAGGCAATACCGATAACATTGTTCAGCAAATTACTGAAATTTCACGGTCTCTTAAAGGCTTGGCGCGAGAGCTCGATGTGCCTGTGCTTGCGATTTCGCAGTTAAATCGCGCGGTTGAGCACCGAATCGATAAAAAGCCCCAACTGGCAGACCTTCGCGAGTCAGGTGCAATTGAGCAAGATGCGGATGTCGTTATGTTTATTTACCGCGAAGACAAAGCCAAAGAAAATACCGATCGGAAAAATCAAGCGGACATTTTAATCCTCAAGCATCGCAACGGCCCTACCGGCAAGGTAACGCTTTACTTTAATCAAGATCAAGTAAGTTTCCGGCCCATGGAGAAAAACTTTTAGAAAACAAATAAAAAACAAAGGCTGGCTCAAAAATTTGCTTCTTTTTGTTTTCATGCTAAGGTTATGAGAATCATGAAATTAGCGGTAATCGAAACCGGAGGCAAACAATATCTTGTTTCCGAAGGTCAAAAAATACAAGTAGAAAAGTTGCCCCACGACACCGGTGCAAAATTTGATTTTGATGCCGTATTGATGGTTGAAGAAAATGGAAATATCGACTTAGGCAAGCCGTATCTTGCGGGGAAAAAAGTGTCTGCGGAGCTTGTTGATCAAAAAAGGCTTAAGAAAGTCACTACCTTTAAATACCACTCAAAAACTCGCTATCGCAAAAAGACAGGCCATCGTCAGCCGGTCAGCGTTGTCAAAATTATTTCGATATAAATAACCCCGCTTGGAGCGGGGTTATTTTCTATTATCAAGGGCTTGGCGAAGGGTGTGTTCGTCGGCGTATTCGAGATCGGTGCCATTGCTTAATCCCCTTCCCAATCGGGTTATTTTGATCGGTAATGATTCCAAAACCTTTTTTATGTATTCGGCGGTGAATTCTCCTAATTTTGTAGCGGAAAGCGCTAATATTATCTCGATCGGAAAATTGGGAAATAAAATTTCCTCTGGCACAGAAATTTTATTTCCCAATTTTCCGATCTCGGAGATCCTTTCATGAAGTGCTTTAATTCTTTCGCGCACAATGGGATTTTCACTCAAAGGATCGAATGTACTTCCCAGGACGTGGTAGATTCCTGTATAAAACCCCGTGCGCTCAATATTTAATAAATCACTGTCTTTTTCCAAAACCATTATTTTGGTTTGATCTCTTTGAGATGTCGGAGCGCAGAAGGAGCAGGTTTTATTTTCTTTATTTCTTAAATTGAAAATTCTAAAACAGGTATCGCACCTTTTTAAATATTCCGGCAAGGATTTTATTGTTTCTACCATTTTTTGGTGTTCCTCCGGAGTAAAATCCAAAATCGCCCAGATGAAGCGGCTTGCTTGCCGTGGGCCGATCCCCGGCAATTTTTGAAAAAAGCTTTTTAATTCCGAAAAATAATTTTGTTGATCCATGCTTACTCCGTAAGTTCATCTGGTTTTTCCAATAAAACCGGCTCCGCATCAATTCCCTTCCCGGTAATTCGCAACACATCTTTATCTATTTTTTTGAACTCTTTGGCGGCGCCGTTGTAGGCGTTTACCGTAACTCCTAAATTCTTACCGATTTTATTCATAAAATCTTCATAACTTATGAGATGCCTTCCCAGTTCTTCAACTCGTTTTTTTATTTCTTTGGCTGATTCTTCAATTTGAAGCGCCTTTAGTCCCTGAAGCACTGTTTGAAGATACGCCAAAAACGATGTTGGAGAAACCACAATCACTTTCTTTTCTTTAAATGCGTATTCGATGAGATCTCGGGTATTTACTTTTACCGCTCCAACTTGCGCGACCAATAAATCATAGTAAATTGCTTCGTGAGGAATAAACATAAACGCAAAATCCATTGTCCCTTCCTCCGGTTTAACGTATTTTGCCGTTTCATCAATACGATTTTTTAAATCCTGCTTAAACACCTTTTCCAAGCGTTCCTTTTCAATCGAATCCTTCTCCTCCGTCAAGCGGTTATAGTTTTCGATTGAGAATTTTGAATCAATGGGGATTATTTTATCTCTTACGAAAACTACTGCGTCCACGATGGTGCCATCGGAAAATGGATATTGCATCTGGTAGCTCCCGGGCGGCAAAACATTTTTAAGAAGTGTTTCCAAAAAATATTCTCCCAAAATTCCCCGTTGTTTGGGATTTTTTAAAATATCCTGGAGGTTTTGCAACTGATCGGTAAAAGACATAACCTGTTTGTTGGTTTCGTCGAGCTTTGTGAGGCGCTCGGTGACATCACGCACCATTTTTACCGACTCTCCGAACTGGTGCTGCATCATTTTGGTGGATTCCCCCATTTTATTATCAACCGACATCATCCTTTGGTCCATCGCGCGCATAAGTTCATTCATCTGATTTTGGAGCATCAAAAACGCTTGATTTTTTTCCTCACCCCCTTTATTTCCTTTTAGTAAAAAAAATAAAATCGTCCCGATACCCGCTCCGACAATAATACCAATTAAAATTGATGCCATCATACATACATTGTATAAGAAAAGTTACATTCCGAGCAGTTGACATACCTTTGCGAAATATGATATAAAATATCCAGAATCAGGAGCGAGGTGTGCCATGGAGTTTATTGGGACAAGTCAAGTAGCTTGTGCGGTGCGGGAATTGGCAACGCGGGCAGCACGAGTGCAGAGCACGGTTCTTATCTCTGGCGAATCTGGTACGGGCAAAGAACTTATTGCCAGCATGATTCATAGTGAAAGTCAGAGGAGCAATAAGGCATTTGAAGCGGTTAATTGCGGCGGTATGCCAGATACGCTCATTGAAAGTGAACTTTTTGGATATAACAAAGGCGCTTTTACTGGTGCTTATCGCGTTCATCAAGGGGCGTTTGAGCGTGCAGACCGAGGGACGATTTTTTTGGATGAAATCGGAGACATGCCGCTCACGGCGCAGATAAAAATTCTCCGGGCATTGGAAAGTCGAAAGATTTTACGCTTGGGCGGTACCTCATGTATACCGGTCAATGTACACGTGATTGCGGCAACCAATAAGATTTTGATAGAAGAAATACGTAAGGAAAAGTTTCGAGAGGATCTTTATTTTCGTCTTGCCGTGCTGACCATTCATTTGCCACCGCTTCGTGAACACAGAGAAGATATCCCTCTGTTGATAGCACATTTGTTGCCAATCTTACAGCGAGAGCTGGAGATCAAATGTCTTCCCGCCATCAGTCAGAAGGCGATGGATCAATTGATCGCGTGTCAGTGGCCGGGGAATGTCCGTGAGTTGCGGAATATCCTTGAGCGAGCACTGGCGCTTTATCATGAAAAGGATATTTTGGAAGAAAATGACTTTTTCTTTCCATAAATAAATTTAAAAAAGCCCAGCGATGCCGGGCTTTTTTTATGTGTGCTCCCATCGGGATTTGAACCCGAGTTACGCGGATGAGAACCGCGCGTCCTAGACCAGGCTAGACGATAGGAGCGCATCATTTTCACTCTAACCCTTTTTAATGGGTTTTCCAATATTCATCTTGCCTGACAAGTGTTTTTTCAGCTTCCTCGGGATGCGCCATAATTTCTAAAACAACTTTTTCCATGCGAATAGCCTGTGAGCCTTTTACCAATATCAAATCATTTTTTTGAATAATCGGTTTCAGATATTCCCCCGCCTCTTGTGAAGTTGAAAAATTGATGACATGATTTTTATCCATTCCGCACATCACTGCCTCATCGGAGGAAAATTTTGCCCGAGGTCCTACGGTAATAAAATAACCAGCTATTTCAGAAACTTTTTTGCCGGCGACTTTATGCGCCTCAATGGTAAATTTTCCGATTTCCATCATATCCCCAAACACAACAATTTTTCTGCCGCGCTTTTCTTCCGCCATTGATTCGTACATGTCTCGCAGGGTATCAAGCGCTTCATGTGTGGCTAGCGGCGATGCGTTATACGAATCGTCTAAAATATAACTTTCTTTGATGCCGTCCATGAGGCGCATTCTTCCCGGAAGTGGTTTATATAAAGAAAGCGCTTCGGATGTTTCTATTAAATTTATTCCTACGGCGTGCGCAACGCACGCGGCTGCCAGCGCGGCGTAGACATGCTGTTTCCCAAACGCATTTTTTAATGTCACGGGCACAGAAACACCGTCAGTATCTATTTTAAAATTAATTCCTTCCGGAGAAATTTTATAATTTGAGGCAGAAAAATTTGCATCTTGATGAAAGCCGTAACTGATGATATGGGCATTTATTTTTTCTCCGCCTTGGGCGGACATATCCCACACAACATCATCATCCATGTTTAAAATAGCGTATCCCTGTGTGGAAAGCGCACGGATAATTTTTGCTTTTTCTTTGGCTACCTCTTCCGGTCCCGCAAAAAATTCAACATGCACCGGAATTTTTCCGATTGCGGTAACCACGGAAATATCCGGCCGTGCGATTTTCAATAATGTGTCCAAATCTTTGGGGCGATCTACACCCATCTCCAACACTAAAATTTCCGGAAATTTTTTATTTTTAAGCTCCAAAAATCCTTTGACAATATTTTTGAGCCAGCCAAGGGGATTTTTCCATGCCGTGGTAAGCCCCAAAATGGAAAGTGCCATGCCCAAGCTGCTATTATAACTTTTTTGGCTTTTTCGAATGCGAAATTTATTTTCTAAAACTGCTGCTATCGCTTCTTTGGTGGAAGATTTTCCGACCGATCCGGTAATCGCAATAATACGCGGTGTAAAACGTTTGAGCGCCCATTTTGCTTCCCATATTAAAATTGAAGTGATAAGGTTTTTCATCTGTCGGGCGGGATCGTGTAGTAATTAATTGAGAAATCGACGATTTTTCTAAACGATTCTGTTAATGATTGCGAAGCATATTGTACTCCTTGCGGGTGCATCAAAAACATAAAAATTAAAAACCGGGGATCATATGCTGGAAAATATCCGAAAAATGAATGCAGATATTGGTTATCATAGTATCCCTTGCCGTTTTCTTTATGAATTTGCGCAGTTCCTGTTTTGGCGGCAATGCTATAATGGGGCAGTTTCGCCTGTCCTCCCGCTAAAGACATATCTACCACATCAACCAACATTTTGGTAATCGTTTGAGATGTTTCTGGTTTGATAACCTGGCGAATTATTTTTGCGGGGGTTGCATTTTCTACCACAGATGGTTGGATGAGCCTGCCTCCGTTGGCAAGAGAAGAAAGCGCCATGATCAGTTCAATGGGGGTTACGGCGATGCCTTGGCCAAATGATGCGGTTGCAAATTCTACTTCTCTGCCGCTTTCTAAGTTGGTAAGGTTTCCCTTCAGTTCTCCGGGCACATCTATGCCCGTGCGTTCACTAAAACCAAATTTTTGAAAATAATCTTTAAATTTTTCTTTTCCCAGCCGCTGCATAACAAACACTGCGCCGGTGTTTAAAGATTCTTCAAGAATTTGAGTCATGGTTCTTACGCCTCGCGCCTTCCCGTCATAATTTTTAATTGTTGCGTTTCCTATTTTAAGCTCTCCTCGGTCGACGTACGTTGTGTCAGGGGTCACGAGGCCTTGATCTAACGCGGAAGCCATGGTAAGTGGTTTAAATACAGAACCTAATTCAAAAATTTTTTCAACAAATGGATTTAAAAATACAGAAAAATCTTTTTCTTTTTGGTATTCATTAGAATTGAAATTAGGAATCGCGGCCATGCCCCGTATTTTGCCTGTGGCGGGTTCCAAAATTAAAATTCCTCCTGCGGACGGATGCCATTTTTTTTGAAGCGCGTCCAATTCCCCTTCTATGAATTGTTCTACACTTGGTTCTATCGTGAGCGTTATGTTTTGTCCTCTCTCTTTTTCATTTTTAAGTTCGCGGCGCAACGCATCGAGAAAATTATTTGAGCTGGTATGCGCGGTGTCAGTGGTTCCCCCCAGCACGCCATCATACTGTTTTTCTATGCCATATCTTCCTTCCGGTTTTTTTGAAATGGTTGATACAAAACCCACAACATGGCTCGCTAGTCTCCCCCCGGGATAATAACGCCAATCTTCTTCTTTTACTTCAACGCCCTCGATACTCAGGTTTTTAATTTTTTCTGCTTCATCTTGTCCCAATTTATGTTTTACTATTTCAAAGGGATCATTTTTTTTAGAAACGATTTTGGTAAACATCTCTTTGTCTATGGGCGTTATTGAATTTATTTTTTCAAAGACCACTTCTTCGTTTTGTATTAATTTTGGATTTATATAGAGCAAATATCCGGTGTTGGTGGTAGCGGCAGGGACAATAGACCCATCTTTATTTTCAAAATAAATTTCCCCTCTTTTATTGCTCGCGTTTCCGTTGCCTTCTTGTTGCAGCTCTGCAAGTTGCGTATAGGTTTTATATTTTACTATTTGTATAAAAAAAAGCCGCGACACGATTATCAGTAAGATAAGGAAGACGGAGCAGATAATGCCGCGGACTCTGTTAGTCGAAAGATGAGAGAGAGTTTTTGGCAACATTTTGCTTTCTTCTTATAACATCAAGATTTTTTGGTTCCTCATAGCCTTGTCCGAGAAAATAAGGTACTGTAAGATTTTGATTTTGCGATAATGCCCTGCTTTCTGTTTCTCCCAAACGTTGCATTTCTTGTTTTTGAGATATTTGCATTTTGTTAAGCATCGCGGTGTCTGCGACCACGGAACCGACTAAATATATATAGAGTACAGAAATAATGGCGAAGAAAATAAGCCCACTTTTTATCAGCGTCTTTTTTTGTTCTGCCAACACGTCACTTCCGTGGCGTACGATATGTATATTGGCTAATTTTAAAACTAATGTGCTCATACTATTTAAATTTTTTCTAAAACTCTCATCTTGGCGGATCTTGCGCGAGAATTTAATTTTATTTCTTCCCCGCTCGGCGTAACAGGTTTTTTTGTTAAAATAATTGCTTCTTCATTTTTTTTCTTTTCGTTAAAAAATTTTTTTACTATCCTATCCTCTAAAGAATGATACGCGATGATTGCCATTCTTCCTTTTGGCGCCAAAATTTTAAATCCATGTTCTATCCCTTTTGTTAAAATCAACAATTCGTTATTAACTGCGATTCTCAGTGCCTGGAATATTCTTGCCTTTTGCTTTACATCTTTTATTCCAGCTGCTTTTAAAAAATCGCCCACGGATACAATTCTTTTTTTTCTCCGCGCCTCAACGATGTTTTTTGCGATACGCCGCGCCCTCCTTTCCTCCCCATACTTAAAAAATATATCGCTTAATTCTTTCTCCGATACCTGGTTCACTATTTCCGCAGCGCTGTTCCACTCTAAATCTTCATTGATTTCCGAGCCAAGTTTCATAATCAATGGTTCATCTTGTCGACTGAAAGAAAATCCTCGGCCACTTTCTTGGTAATGCCAGCTCGATATTCCCAAGTCGAATAAAATTACTTTTATATTTTTAAAATTATTTTTCTCAGCAATGATATCGATATCCATAAAATTTCCAAGCGCGATAACCAAATTTTTAATTTTTGGAACGCGTTTTGCAATTTCTGCATCCTGCTCTATTCCGAGCACTTTTCCTGTCTCGCCCACGATATCTAAAAATACGTTTGTATGTCCCCCCTCCCCCATCGTGGCATCGATGATGGCATCGCCATTTTTAAGATTTAAAAGATCTAAAATTTCTTTTACTAATACAGATGTATGTATCATCAGTACATTCCTAACTCTCCTAATTTTTCCGCAATCATTTCGACATTAGTTTTTGCGCCGGAACTATATTCTTGCCATGTTTTTGGATTCCAGATTTCTACTCTGTTGTATAGTCCTACTATCATCACGGCGTCTTCAATGTGCGCGTACGCTTTGAGATAATCCGGAAGCAAAATTCTTCCCAAGGAATCAATTTCTAAATCTATGGCGCCCGCTATCATGGTTCGTACAAAGCTTCTCGTTTCTGATTTTCCCCATGGTAATTTTGAAAGTTTTTCTGCGAGCCCTCTCCACACTTCGATAGGATATAAAAATAAACATTGATCGAGCCCACGAGAAACTACCACATTCTTCCCAAGGCTTTTGCGAAATTTTGAAGGAACCGAAAGGCGGTTTTTAGTATCTATTGTGTGTAAATATTCTCCGATGAGCATAGGCTTATTTTTAGGAGGTTATGCACCTTGTCCACAGTTTTATCCACTTTTTCCCACCTCATTATTATTTTATCCCACAATTTCTTTGAATACAAGTCATAAAAACCCCCGTCGCTCGCAAGCGACGGGGTAAAAATGAAGCTAAATTAAGATTTTATTCAGGCGTTATGCACAGAAGCTTGTTCCTGGTATCCTTCGGCTTGTTTTAGGAACATGCGGGCGTAAGAACCGTTCTTTACCATGAGCTGTTGGTGATTTCCTTTTTCAATTATCGCTCCATCTTTTAGAACAATTATGTTCTTGGCGTTCCTGACGCTTGAGAAGCGATGCGATATTAACACCAAGTTTTTATTTTGGTACACCTTATCGATATGATCAAAAATTGCGGCTTCCGCCTCTGGGGACGATTGCCGCAACCATCGCGGTTGGTATCCACCATCCAAACGGCAGTAAAATCACGAACGATCCGATAAGCGTGCTGATTGAGGCGAGAACAAAAAATATATTCTGTATAAATTGCGTAATTCGCCAGGTATATCCTTCCCGCACTTTTTGAATTAAGTTTTGTGTTTCAGGATTTTCAAAATGCGCAAGATCGAGTGCGGATAATTTTTTGGCCAATTCCATTGTCAGTGTATTTTCAAGCCGGTAACGGAATATTCTATCCAGATATTGATATTGATAAATACCTTTGAGATTATCAAGCATTCGCAATACATATCGCAGCGCAAAAAGTCCCAGTAGCGCCACAGAAATTATTCCAAGCTTGGACTCTGCGAAAATAAGCTGGTCCAAAAATAATTTAGCAATATAGCTAAACACCAATGGCGCTGCCGCTCCCAAGAGCGTCATGAATGAGATAAGCAGAAACGTAACGCGGTCCGCTTTCCACGCAATTGCCAGTGTTCGCTTCGTGTTAGTAAATAGCTGCCTTATGGCGCCTTTTTGTGTTTGTTCCATGTATTTTCCTTTCAAGGAGAGCTAAGCTAAATTATACATATTTTAGGTATATTGTCAAGCAAAGTTGTCAAACCTCGGAGGTTTGACATCCATCGATATTATTTTGGCTTCATCGTTGGGAAAAGGATAACTTCTTTTATGTTAGTGGTGTTGGTAAGGAGCATCACCAAGCGGTCGATGCCGATCCCCGCGCCCGCGGCCGGAGGCATGCCATATTCCATCGCTTCAATAAATTCTTCATCCAGTGGTTGAGCTTCAATATCGCCTTTTTGGGCAAGCTCGCTTTCTTTTTTAAATCGTTCCCGCTGGTCTATTGGATCGTTTAATTCATTAAATGCTTTTGCTATCTCGACACCCCCGACAACCAATTGAAACGCTAAAGAGATATTTAGATTTTTGGAAGAGCGTTTGGCGAGCGGTATTAAATTTGCTGGATAGTGCGTCACAAAGGTCGGATCCAAAAATTTGGGGCGGCACATTTTGGCAAAAATTTTGTCGGCAATTTTATCTTTTGATTCGTGTTTCTCCGGATTGATTCCAAATCGTTGCGCGATCATCAGAAAATCTTCGCGAGTTTTTTTATGATAGTCGGTAACCAACGCATGTCGTTCCAGCGCCTCAAGAAAGGTGATTTTTTTGAAGGGCGCCCGGAAGGCAATTTCTCTTTCTTCAAATATTATTTTATTTTTCTTAAAAATGGTTTTTATGAGCGATGAAAAAAGGTTTTCGATACAGTGCATCATATCTTCATCGTTCTTGTATGCCATATAGAGCTCCACAGAAGTAAATTCCGGATTATGCGTCATATCTATGCCTTCGTTTCTAAAAATTCTTCCGATCTCATATACTTTTTGCATTCCCGCAATCAAGAGCTCCTTTAAGTGAAGTTCTGTGGCAATCCGCAAATAAAGATCGGTGTCGAGCGCGTTGTGGTGTGTTTTAAATGGCCGCGCGGAAGCCCCTCCCGCTATGGTTTGTAATATCGGAGTTTCCACTTCTATAAATCCATCGGTATCCAAAAATTTACGAAGCGCTGAAATAATTTTACTCCGTAATAAAAATCGTTCCCGTACTTCAGGATTCATCAAGATATCAAGATATCGTTTTCTGAAACGTTCTTCAATGTCCGAAAGCCCGTGCCATTTCTCCGGCAAGGGTCGCAATGATTTGGCAAGCAGTTCCCATTTGGAAACCTCTATGGTCGGCTCGTTTCTTTTGGTATAGAAAGGTTTTCCCGAAACCGCGATAAAATCTCCAATATCAATATGATCTCTCAAGAGAGAGAATGACTCTTCCCCTATTTTATCGCGGCCCATAAATATTTGCAGTTTTCCCGAACCACTTGTGGTGAGTCCATTCGAACCATCAAAAATATCCAAAAACATGGAACCTCCATGTTCGCGGCGCCCCATGATTCTGCCGGCTATGCCAACTGCTTTTTTCGATGAAGCGAGCTTTTTAAAATTTTTTGAAATTTCGCTCACTTCTTCAATTTTAAAAGAAACGCGCTCGGGGTACGGCTCGACGCCTTTTTGTTTGAGTGATGCCAGTTTTTTTATTCTACTTTCCCTAATTTCTTCGAGCATATTAGAGGATATCTACAATTTTGTATTCCACTATTCCTTTTGGAGTCTGAACTTTTACGATTTCTAATTTTTTATGTCCCAAAAGCGCCGCTCCCAATGGCGATTCGTTGGAAATTTTATTTTCCAATGGGGCGGATTCTTTTGAGCCGACAATACTAAAGGTAAGCTCTTGGCCCCTTGGATCCACCTGCTCCACGATCATTTTTGAGCCGATTTCTACGGTGTTTTTTGAAGTACTTTTTTGTACGATCACTGCCCTTCGAAGCATATCATCGCCCTCCGCAATCTTTCCTTCATTCAACAACTGGGCTTCTTTTGCTTCTTGGTATTCTGAATTTTCTGATAAATCGCCTAAACTTTTGGCATATTCAAGACGATCCGCGATTTCTCGGCGTTTTTTTGTTTTAAGCTGCAGAAGCTCTTCCTGGAGTTTCCGCAATCCCTCTTCGCTAAAATATTCTAAATCTTGATCCGGCATCTTTATATAGTATAGGCACTACTTTAATTTGTCCAGAAAATTTGTTTGCGCCATCCATTGGAGTACTTGCGACACCACAAACGTGGCGCCGATGGTGTTGTGTTTATCGCCATTTTCCATAACTACCGCAAAGGCAATTTTCGGTTTTTTATACGGTAAAAATCCCAGAGACCATGAATCAACTCTTCCCGTGTCTCCAATTTCTGCGGTTCCCGTTTTGGCGGCGACCTCAATCGGCAAAGATGAAAGTCCGCTCGCAGTCCCCTCGAGCACACCACGTCGCATCCCCTCCTGTATAATGGTAAAAATATCGTTTTTAACAAGCCCTGTTCTTTTTGGGGTATATGAAAAATTTTCAATGATTTTTTTATTTTTATCAACAATTGCTTTTGCAATGTGAGGATAAAACAGTGTTCCGCGCGAAGCAATGGCGGCCGCATACACCGCGATTTCTATGGGAGTAACCTGCATATCCCCTTGTCCAATAGCTAAGTGATACGTATCACCGATGCTCCACTTTCTGCCGCGTTCCTGATCTCTATTCGGGTCAGGAAGCGATCCCTGTTTTTCTCCGGGCAAATCTATGCCGGTTTTTTCGGCGAAGCCAAACAGGGAAAAATATTTTTCGAGGTTCCACACACCCAAACCTTTTTGGTCTCCAAATCCCCCACCGACGGTATAAAAATATACGTCGCTTGAAAATGCGATCGCCCGCCGCATATCAACCCAGCCCAGGGCTTTCCAATCCGGAAAAATGCTTGGTTTATCCGGATGATACGGATTCGGAATTGAAATCGAGCCGGTGCTCAAAATTTGTTTTTGCGGATCAATGATATTTTCATTGAGCGCTCCCGCGGATACCGCGAGTTTTACGGTGGATCCGGGGGGGTAAAGCCCTGAAACCGCGCGATTAAGAAAGGGCTTTTCAGGATTACTAATGAGATTTTGTATTGTTTTTTTTGATGTATTTGCGACGAGTATATTTGGGTCAAATTCTGGGATGCTCGCCAACGCGAGTATTTCGCCATTTTCTGCATCCATAAATATTCCCGCGCCTCCTTTAAATCCATAATTATTTTTTGTTTCCGCTATTGATTTGTTTAATTTGATTTGCAGTTCTTCTGCGATTGAGGTAAGGATACTTCCTCCCGGCTCGCTATTTTCGTTGATACCCGCGGCAACTACTTCGCCTTTCGCATTTACTTCTTCTATTTTTTTGCCCGGAATTCCTCGCAATATTTCGTCATAATGTGCTTCGAGTCCGCTGATTCCCTTTGGTAGATTTGTTGCGTCTCCCTTGTTAATAAAGCCGACGATATGTAAAAATCCTTCTTCGGGGTATTTTCGTAACCAGCGGGTGGTTGTGGTGCCTTCGGTTCCGTACTCATTTTTCACCAGCGGATTCCAATTTCGATCATACAGAATGCCTCGTTCTGGCACGAGAGGCACTAAGCGCAAATAATTTTTTTGGGCCCGTTCGAGAAGCGCTTTACTTTTTACCGTATCCAAAAATACCACTCTGCCTAAAAAAAATATCGCAACAAATAAAAAAGTTGCTCCCAAGATTTTAAAAACCCTTTTTTCAATGGGATATTCAAGCATTCCTTCGAGGCTCTCGCGGTGATATCCAGGAATGTTTTCGGCATCCATAAATATTTCATCCACATCTATCCTTCTTTTTTTATTTTTTTGAAAAGACATATAATACCAGTGATAGTAGCATAGCATATACCGCCACATGAATTATAAAACCATGTGAAGGCAAGGAATAGTTGAGCAGTTTCCATGTCCACGCCACACTGACAAAAAAACCTGCCAATCCGGCAATGCATATATTGATCGAGGTGATGACGATGGGAAGAAACAAAAATATTCCCACTATCACGAGTGCGGGAAAAATATAAAACCCCGAAGTAGGAGCTGCCATGCTTTCCAAGAGTAATGCCAAAAAAAGCACTATCAAAATTCCAACGATTCTGTTATTAAATGGGGATGATGACGACATCGGTGAGGTTTTTAAGCGGATACGGATTTTTTATGATAAGGGTATTCATATTATTGCTGTCTCGATTTTCGATGGTATCCACCAAGCCCACGAGATACTGCTGATTTTCTCCCCACCATGCGCTTTCTCCAACTGATATATTGGCAGAGCGCGGAAGTGTTGCGGATATCTCTCCCATCCCTATGCCGTGTCCTTCAAAAAGCACTGTTTTTTCAAGTCCAGCTTTTATCGTGATTTTTTTTCCGATCTGTGAAAAGGGCTGAACTTCACTCCACGCATTTCCAACTACCGAAATTGCGCCGATCAGTACGTTGTCAGCGGACACCGCTATATCCCCCACTTTAATTCCTTTTTCCTTTCCCGAATCAATAAAAAAAGAATCAGAAAATATATATCCACCCCCAAATTTTACCCCCGCCCGTATATTTTTACTTTCACCCCTATTTTTATTTATAAAATTTTTTAGTGTTTCATTTTCCTGTTTTATATTTTTGATTTGGGTAAGCAGTACCAGCATTTCTTTGCTTTCTTCCGTTTTGTGCCGATCAGGCAACATGAGCGCTACGCCTCTTCCCATGATATTTTTAAAAAATAGCGTATTGCCTGTATATAAAATCGCCAGTGCACTGATGCTGAAAAAAAATATTCGGCGCCCTGTATCATAATTTTTTTTTCTCATAGAGTTAATCTGGTGGGAGATCGTAATCGTCTTCAACTAAAACTTCTCGAAGGCTGTCGAGATTTTCTAAAATAACGCCGGTACCTCGGACGACCGCGGTGAGAGGATCTTCCGCCAAATAAACTGGAATTTTTGTTTCTTTTTCCAAAAGTTTTCCCAATCCTCGTATTAATGACCCCCCTCCTACTAATAATATTCCTCGATGCATAATATCGCTTACCAATTCTGGCGGAGTATCTTCCACGGTGCCTTTGACTGCTTCCACAATGGATTTTATCGATTTGGAAAGCGCGGCTCGTATATCGGCGTCGGTGACCAAAACTTCTCGCGGAAGCCCGGTAACCAAATCTCTTCCTCGAAGCGTGCCTTCCAATGTTTCATTTGTTTTCCAAACCGAGCCAATGGATATTTTTACATCTTCGGCGGTTCGCTCTCCCACCAATAGTTTAAATTCATCTCTCGCGTACGAAATAATATCTTCGTTAAATTGGTCTCCCGCGATCCGCAAATTGCGGGAAGTCACAATGCCTCCCAGGGAAATCACCGCGACATCGGTTGTTCCTCCGCCGATGTCTACTATCATGTTTCCTATCGCCTCTTGTACGGGAAGCCGCATGCCGATAGCTGCTGCCATGGGTTCTTCGACTAAATATACTTCCCGGGCTCCGGCGTTTTGGGCGGCGTCTCTTACTGCTCGGTGCTCCACTTCGGTTATTCCCGATGGGATTCCCACAACGATTCTCGGGCGGGCAAAAAGTTTGGAAGTAGAACCGTGGACTTTTTTGATGAAATAATTAATCATTTCCGCGGTTATTTCAAAATCAGAAATTACCCCCTCCACCAATGGACGAATGGCTTGGATATGCCCCGGGGTACGGCCCACCATTTTTTTTGCTTCAGCGCCGATTGCCAACACCTGGCCAGTTTTTTGGTTTATGGCCACGACCGAAGGCTCGTTGATAACGATGCCCTCGCCTCGTATATAGACCAAGGTGTTCGCGGTACCCAAATCTATTCCTAAATCTTTTGAAAACGCGCCGAATAATTTTCCAAACATAGATTAGTATGAGTCAATAAAATTTTCGATAGAAATAATTTTTGTTTTTTCTTCACCCCTTTTTTTAATTTCCACTCCGCGTTCCGCCACTGTTTTTTCGCTGATTACCACTCGCATCGGAATGCCCAATAAATCCGCATCGGCAAATTTTTCTCCCGCCGCCTTATCTCTATCGTCATAGAATACCTCCACTTTCTTATTTTGCAAAGCTTCGTATATTTTTTCGGCTTCTGGTTGAACGGTCTCCCCGATGGATATCATATGCACTGAAAAAGGCGCGATAGATTCCGGCCAGATAATGCCTTTTTCATCATGATGTATTTCCACCACGGTGCCCATAACCCTGCTGATCCCGACGCCATAGGAACCCATAACCACCAGCCGTTTCTCGCCGTTTTCGTCAGTAAATTTGAGATTAAATGCTTCAGAATATTTAGTGCCGAGCGGAAAAATATTCCCGACCTCAATTGATTTTTTTTCTGATATGTTTCCACCGCATTTTGGGCATTGTTCCCCATCTTTTAACTTTGAAATCTCAATATTTTCAGCGTACTCGCATACGCGACAGACAAAAATAGTATCTTCTCCTATCGGCGAGATAACTTGAAATTCATTGGTATTGCTTGAGGTAAAAACTCCTCCCGCGGCTACCGTGTACAGCGCTGTAAGCCCGCACCGCGCAAAAATTTTATGGTACGCCTCTTTTACTTTTTCATAATACACAAATAAATCTTTTTCGTTTTGATGAAAACTATAAAGATCTTTCATCAGAAATTCCCGCCCGCGCAAAATTCCCGATTTTGCGCGGGGTTCGTTCCGAGCTTTTGTTTGTATTTGATATCCCGCGAAGGGCAAATCTTTGTAGGAACTTATATATTTTGAAGCGATTTCTGTGAGCACTTCCTCATGGCTCCATCCAATGATAAATTCTCCCGTTTTGTGATTACTTCCTTTGGTTTCAAAAACGATATCTACTTTGTCTCGGCCGGTTTTTTCATAATATTTTCTTTCAATTAATATCGGCATGATGATTTCTTGTCCTCCGATCGCGTTCATTTCTTCTCGGACAATGCCGGCTATTTTTTGCAAAACGCGATATCCCAACGGCAAATAAGAATATATGCCGGCAGAATTTTTATAAATAAAACCGCCTCTTTCAAGGAGTTTTGCGTTGACACTTTCCGCGTCTTTCGGCGATTCTTTGAGGGTTTTAGAAAAAAGTTTAGATTGTCGCATAGCCTTAATATTAGCGTAAAACATAAATAAGGCAAATGGTTTCAAGAAAAAATTTTGGCAATATCTCGGTATGTGATTGCGAGCATAAGAATAATCAGAAGAGCAAGTCCCACGCTATGGACCCAGGAGCTCACGCGGTTTGATATTTTTTTGCGTCTGATTTTTTCAATGGCAAGAAATAAGAGCCTTCCTCCATCAAGTCCCGGAAATGGCAGAACATTAATGATCGCTAAGTTTACCGATAGAATTCCAAAAAGCATGAGGAGAGAATTAAAGCCAGCAGATCGCGCCTCTCCCGTTATATGGAATATTCCGACAGGGCCGGTAAATTGTATAGCAGATTTTTTTGCGATAATGAGATTTTTAATGATTCCCCAAAATCCTTCCACCGTTCCCGCTCCGATATTCCATGTGATCCTCGCTCCATCCATGGGCGCCCGGTACCATGTTGATTTTTTAATTCTGGTGAGCAGAAGCGCGATGCCTAACGGCCCTTCTCCCGGAGGCGGATTTGTGCGCGGAATAATTTTTTGGGTGAATGTTTTTCCATTTCTTTCAAATTCAAATAATAATTCCTTGCCTTCGCCTTCAGCAACGATCTTTTGGACCTCTTCAATCCCCACCGGCGATTTTCCATTTATTTTTTTAATTTCATCCCCCGTAATAATGCCGGCATCCTGTGCAGGAGAGGAATTCGCAATTTCTACAATACTGATATGCACTTGATTTTGAGGAATATTTCCTTTTTCCTCCACAGATTGAGGAATTCCGCGGTAACTTAACAAAGTAAATGCCACATATGCCATGAGGACATTCGCCAAGACTCCCGCCAATAAAACGATCGCGCGAGACCATGCGGGGCGAGCCCCAAAACTTTCTGGATTTTCTGCGTGCCCGCCTTCTTCTCCCAAAATTTTAACAAAGCCGCCAAAGGGAAGCAGGTTAATAGAATAAATGGTATTCCCCTTTTTGATTCCTTTGATCCGCGGCGGAAGGCCGAATCCAAATTCTTCGACTCTGATGCCAAAGTATCTCGCGGAAAAAAAATGCCCCGCTTCGTGGGAGACCACCAATATAAAAAAGAGGAGGGTAAAAATAAGAAGCGTGATCAGCATATTAGATTTCCATTAGTTCTTTTTCTTTTTTATCCGCTGTCTCCGCTATTTTTTTATTAATTTCTGCTACTATTTTTTCCATTTTTTCTTTATCGGAAAATTTTTCGTTTTCAGAAATGATGCCTTCGTGTTCATCTTCTTGAATTTTTTTCCATACTTCGTCGCAGATCGGAAGAGCG
>Ga0209515_10001865_pt1 | contig 33877 bp, 32 predicted proteins | sample Subgroupgradi54m_FD_187454 | JGI IMG/M metagenome (GOLD analysis project Ga0209515, IMG submission 187454) | Subsurface groundwater microbial communities from S. Glens Falls, New York, USA - GMW60B uncontaminated upgradient, 5.4 m (SPAdes)... ... | reverse complement strand
GGAAACAATACAAATCCCCATTTTTGTAGAAAGCAGATACAAAGTTAACAGGAAACGTATTAAACAAGCAGTTTCCAAGGTGTTAACAAAGCACGAAATGAAAGGCCCTGCAGAAGTCTCAATTGCCATTGTGGGGGATCGGAAAATGCGAGCACTAAGCCTCAAATATAAAGGCGAAGACAAAACAAGAAACGTTTTGTCATTTTCACTGTCTGAGGGAGAGTCAACATATTTGCCCAGTGAAGTTTTGCGGCTTGGAGACATCGTAATATCTTACCCCCAAGTTATAAAAGAGGCATCCGAGGAAGAAGTGCTTGTTGATGATAAGATTGACGAGCTGGTCGAACACGGAATGCTGCACCTGCTCGGGATAAACCATGAGGAATAAATTCGAAGCACGAAATCCGAAATCCGAAACAAATTAAAATGACCAAAATACAAATGACAAAAACAGTTTCGAATATTTGAACATTTGAATTTTGAACGTTGTTTCGAGTTTCGATATTCGAATTTCGAGTTTGGAGCGTAGCGACTTATGGTTTTTTATCGAAAATATCGTCCCCAAAAAATAGAAGATCTGGATAGCAAAGAAATCCGGGATAAACTTTATAGTGTTTTGAGATCTTCTTCAGTTTCTCACGCATTTCTTTTCACAGGCCCCAAAGGATTAGGAAAAACATCAACTGCGAGAATCGTAGCAAAAGTGCTTAATTGTGAGAGAAAAAGAAAAGGTATTGAGCCGTGCAATAAATGTGACCAATGCGTTTCCATTACAAAAGGAACAAATATGGATATTCTGGAAATAGACGGAGCATCCAACAGGGGAATAGATGAGATTCGCGATCTTCGGGAAAAAGTAAAACTTTCTCCAATTTCAAGTCGTAAAAAAGTTTACATTATTGACGAGGTTCACATGCTAACTACAGAGGCGTTTAATGCGCTTCTCAAAACTTTGGAAGAGCCGCCAAGCCATGTTGTTTTTATTCTTTGCACAACAGAACCGCACAAAGTTCCGGCTACAATTCTGTCGCGCTGTTTGCAAATCCAATTTAGAAAAGCAAGGCCTGAAGAATTGGTCAGGGCATTTGAAAGAATAATAAAAGCGGAAAAAATAAAATCGGACAAAGAAACTCTTAATTTAATTGCAAATCTTTCGGATGGAAGTTTCAGGGATGGTGTCAAGATTTTGGAAGAAATGGTTTTGTCATCCGGAAGAAAAAAAATTACGAAAGATTTGGTTGAGCAAAAATATCAAATCTCAAGCGTCCAGCATCAGGTAGTCCAACTAATAAAAAATTTCGAACATAAAGATACAAAAAGCGCTCTTAAGACTGTTGCAAAACTTGTGAATGATGGGATAGATTTGGGGCATTTTATAGAAGAACTTATCAATACTTTGCACAGCGATTTATTATTTAAGGCAGGAGTCGCACAGAATTCAGAATTCAGAATTCAGAATTCAGAATTGGAGATGGAAGATTTGAAAAAATTGATAGAGTTATTATCAAAAGCGCATGGTGAATTAAAATATGCAGTTTTGCCGCAAATTCCTTTGGAATTGGTAATTGTGGAGTGGGGCCTGCAGGCCAAGATAAACGCGGATACAAAAGCGGATGAGCACAGATATGATATTCAGCGTAAATCAGTGTTAAAATCAGCGTCAATCATAGAAAAAACAGTTGTTAAAAAAGAGATTGTAGCTACGCCAACTTTTAGCACACAACAAGGCATGAAGGATTATAGTGAAAATAATGCGTTGTGGACGGCCCTGATAGACAAAGTGAAGACCTACAATCATTCTATTGCTGGAGTATTGCGCGGATGCAAAATTGCAAGCTATGATAAGAACAGTTTGATAATTGAAACAAATTTCAAGTTTCACAAAGACAAACTCAGTGAGCCCAAAACGCATGAAATACTGGAAAAAGTATGTAGAGAAATTACGAAGAAAGATATAGATATTTTGGTAAAATTAAAAGAAAAGTAATATCCGCCAAAGGCGAGGCGATTGGAGGTGAGTATTAATGATAAATCCATTCAAACAAATTGGCGAAATTAAAAAAATGCGTGACCAGGCCATGCAAATTCAAAGAGAGCTTCAGGGAGAAGAAGTAATTGTTGATAAAAATGGCGTGCATATTGTTATATCTGGAGATCAGAAAATAAAAGTTTTGGAATCAAATGGACGTTCGGATGATGATATTAAAGATGCAGTTAATGAAGCAATTAAGAAATCTCAAGAAGTAGCAGCCAAAAAGCTTTCGCAAATGGGTGGTGGACTTAGCGGACTTTTGGGCGGAGGACAATAGGTTTTAACTTGACTTTTTCACAAAAACTGTTATACTATAAGATATGACTACAGAAGGTAGAACCGGACATCTTTATGGTTCTGAAAAAACTGGATTGGGGATAAAACCCGGTAGGCTTACTGCGGAGCAACAAGCTCAGGTAGTTATGCATGCCTACTCACTTGGTGAGGTCGCAAACTTATCTAGAGGTCTTCAAAAAGTTGTGACTTTAAGGTATCCTCCAGATGGAAGTATACGTCCAATAGAAATCATAGCGAAAGAATTACGTAGACCTGAACGTTCAGTAGAAGTCCAAATCTCAGCAGGAGTTACTACGTTAAAAAATGTATTATATAAAGATTCTTTAGACATTTTACATCCCGATCAAGCCTTTGTAAAAGAGGCATTGGAAGCAGGCGACATAAATGTTTTATCTCCAAAACGAAGAAAACTTCTTACGGAAAGATTTTTATCTCCCGATGGAAAGGTAAGGCCATATGAAGACACAACTGTTAATTCAAAGAAAAATATAAATGCAATTAAAGCAATGGAGAGGATGTCTTTGAGGATATTAATAAGAGCAAAAACTGCTCGGGAATTAATTGCCAGGCAGGAGGAATTGTCGATTGAAGCGAAAATGACCAAAATATTTATAAAGGGATTATTAGACATAAGAGAGATTGGTAAAATGTTTAAGATGAACAGAATAGAAGCAGAGAGAAGAATAAGAGGTTACTTGGTTTCATTAGAAAAAGATAAATCTGATAGCGGACTTTTACAAAAACCAGAAAAATAGTATACAATGAGTTAATGAAGGTTTTTGCGGGGACTGCAAATAAGCCGCTTGCCGAAAAGATTGTTAAAAAATTAGGAATCGAATTATCACCTCTTGAAATTCACATTTTCCCAGATGGAGAAAAAAGAGTCCGAGTGCTTGAAAGAGTTGTTAATGAAGATTGCATCGTAGTGCAGCCAACATCTCCTTCTCCTGACGTAAATTACATGGAGCTGTTTTTCATAGTTGATGCTCTCAAACGATCTGGAGCCAAATCCATAACTGTGATTGTCCCTTATTTTGGTTATCAGAGACAAGACCATCAGTTTAGAGAAGGCGAGGCTGTTTCCGTAAAAGTTATTTCCGAAATTTTGGAAAAAGTCGGAATCAATAAATTAATTGCCTTGGATCTTCATTCAATCAAAATAGAGGAGGCTTTTAATATTCCGGTTGTGCATCTGTCTGCACTTTCTATTTTTGCAAAATTTATAAAAGAAAAAGGATGGGACAAAGATTCTGCTACTCTCGTATCGCCTGACATGGGCGGAATAAGAAGAATTAAGATTTTGTCAGAAATGCTAGGTAATATGCCTTATGCAGTGATTGAAAAGAATAGGGATTTGGCAACCGGAAAAGTAACAGCTGATAAAATCCAGGGAAAAATTGGCAAAAGAGCAATTATAATTGATGATATGATTTCGACAGGCGCAACTATTGTTACTGCTGCAAATCTTTTGAAGAAAAATGAGGCAAAAGAAATTATTGTTTTTGCAACTCACGCTGTTCTTTCTGACAAAGCGCCAAAAATTCTTGAGGCATCTGAGGTTGAGTCGGTGTATGTGACAGATACAATTTTTGTTCCCGAAAATAAGCAATTTTCCAAGCTTGAAATCTTATCAGTAAGCGAAATGATAGCAACATCGTTGTCATCCTGAACTTGTTTCAGGATCTAATCTTGGAGAACTGAGATGCCGAAACAAGTTCGGCATGACATAAAGAAGCATGAAAATTCCAAAAGCTGTACAAAGTTTGATTGAGTCTTTTGAGAAGCTGCCGGGTATTGGTCCAAAAACAGCCCAGCGTCTGACTTTTTACCTCTTGCACGTTCCGCAAGGTGAGTTAGATCAGTTTTCAAATTCGGTTCAAAATCTAAAAAAAGGAACAATTATTTGTTCTACTTGTTTTGCGGTAGACGAGAGTGATCCATGCAGCATTTGCGCAAATTTGCAGCGGGATAAGTCAATTATTTGTGTGGTTGAAGAGCCGTTGGATGTTCTGGCGCTTGAAAGAAACGGCAAATATCATGGCGTTTATCACGTTCTTCATGGAAAAATAGATCCTTTGAATAATATCGGACCGGATGAAATTTATATCAAGCAACTGCTTGATAGAGTCAGTGGGAATCAGCAGTCAGAGATCAGCGAAATCATTCTGGCGACGAATCCGACGATGGAAGGGGAGGCGACGGCAATGTACATAGCAAAACAACTCAAAACTCAAAACTCAAAACTCAAAATTACAAGGATAGGACGGGGGTTGCCAACAGGTGCGGATTTGGAATACGCTGACGAACTTACTCTTCAACGCGCTATGGAGGGGAGAAGCGATTATTAAAAATTATGGATGATACAACGATTTTAGGAGGGGTTTTGAATCAATTGGGGCAAACTGCCAAACAAACTGTAAAACAGGTTGCGAAATTGCCTGCCGCTTCCGCCGAAGGCTCCGGCGAGCCAAAGGAAGAAAAAAAGCAACAGTGGCAGTCGGATGAGGAGAGAATTAAATTCTTAAAAGACCTTTATGGTTCCGATAAAAATGCAAATCCAAATCCGCCAGCCACGTCAGACGTGGCGCCAGCCGGCGGAAAACCAACAGAATTTGAAGAGCAGAAAAAATTATTGGAATTAAGAAATCAGCTGCACAAAGAAAATTATTATGCCCCAACTTTTAATCGAAAAAATCCGCCAGCTGGCGGAGAAGAAAGACCTGCAGAGAAAGTAGAAAATGAGAAAAAACAAGAAATGATAGATCTTCAGAAAAAAGAAGATAAAAAACCGCCACCTTTGGCTGCGCAAAGAGCAGCCCAAAGAGTGGAAAATCTCCCCGGCGCAGGCTGATATTTATTTATAGTATAATTACTTCATGTTGAGAATTTATAATACTCTTACCCGAAAAGTTGAGGAGTTTAAGCCGCTAAATCCGCCGGTTGTAAATATGTATACATGCGGACCCACAGTTTATGATTACCAGCACATTGGACATATGCGCCGATATGTCGGAGATGATATTTTAATTCGTACTTTGGAATTCAATAATTTCCGCGTAAAGCAGGTCATGAATATTACGGATGTTGGGCATTTAACTTCAGATTCCGATACCGGGGAAGACAAGATGGAAAAAGGAGCGCGCAAATTCGGAATGAGTGTCTGGGATATTGCCAAAAAATTTGAAAAACAGTTTTTCGATTCTGCTGATGCATTAAATATAAGAAGGCCTAATATTTTGATGCATGCAACAGATTATATAAAAGAACAAATTGTTTTTATCCAAACACTTGAAAAAAAAGGCTTTACTTATACAATTGAAGACGGTATTTATTTTGATACTTCTAAGTTTAAAAACTACGGCAAACTTCGGGGAAACCAAAAATCAGAAGAACTAAAAGCAGGGGCGAGAATTGAAATGGTTGCGGGCAAAAAAAGTCCGACAGATTTTGCCCTTTGGAAATTTAGTCATCCCAAGGTGCAATCGGAAAACACCCCAGGGGTGTCATCGGGAGACAAAAGACAGATGGAGTGGGAAAGTCCGTGGGGTCCGCCAGCTGGCGGAGGATTTCCAGGCTGGCATATTGAATGTTCCACGATGGCAATAAAAGGTTTGGAAACGGAAACTTTGGATATTCATACAGGCGGAATTGATCATATCGCAATTCATCACACCAATGAAATTGCGCAATCTGAGGCGGCAACAGGAAAAGAATTTGTAAGATATTGGGTGCATCATAATTTTTTGCATGTTGATGGAGCGAAAATGAGTAAAAGCACCGGCAACATTTTTACAGTTGAGGAAGTTGTCAAAAAAGGATTTGACCCCTTAGCCCTTCGCTATTTGTACTTGCAGACTCATTACAGGCAAGAAATGAATTTCACATGGGATGCTTTGGAAGCAGCACAAATTGCGTACAAACGCTTGATCGAGGAAGTTTCGAATTTTAAAAACCCTAAAATCGGATGTGCGGAATACGAAGAAAAATTCTTGGAAGCGATAAATGATGATTTAAATATGGCAAAAGCATTGTCTGTAGTTTGGGAATTGATCAAATCTGATTATCCTGACTCCGCCAAGGCGGAGAGCATTTTTAAGATGGACCAAGTTCTGGGTCTTGATCTTGAAAAAGCGCGGGAAAAGAAAAAAAATATAAAAATTGTTGTTCCCGCGGAAGTGCAAAGACTTATTGAAGAGCGCAATGGGTTGAGAAAGCAGGGAAGTTATATTCAGGCAGATCACCTCCGAAACAAAATCAAAAAATTAGGCTACAACATCAAAGACACGAAAAAGGGAGTTGAGGTAGAGAAGATTTAAAATCCCGATGTTCAAAGCTAAACAACACCGGGGGTTGCTCAGATACGCAACCTAAGGAATTTTAATGTTTCCTGCGCGGTTTGAAATTTCATAAGTTCCATTCGGAAGTCTCTTGCGTCGGGCATTCCGGAGACATAGATTTTGTAAAATTTTTTCATGATGGAAAAGTTTTTAGTCCGTCCCCAGGTTTTGTCAAAAAGAGTTATGTGCTCAATCAATAATTTTAATTTTTCTTTGTAGGAAATGTTTGCAGGATTTATTTTTTTGTTGTAAATCCAAAGGTTGTCAAAAATTCCGCGTCCTATCATAACTCCGTCGACTTTGTATTTTTCATATTTTTCCATCGCGTCATTTAAATCTTTTACATCGCCATTTCCAATAATTAGAGTTTTTAATTTCATTTTATTTTTTAAATCGACAACTTTTCCAATTTCATCCCAATGAGCGGGGACATCTGACATTTCCGCGGCTGTCCGGCCGTGAATTATCAGGGCATCAAGATTAAATCCTAACAAAAAATTAGCCCATTCTTCAGTCTGAATATTCTTAATTCCGATTCTTGTTTTTATACTCAAGGGAAGTCCGCCGGCGCCCTCCCGAGTTGCCGAAATAATCTCTTTTGCTAAAGGATGATTGTTTATCAACGCCGCGCATGATCCTTTTTTGACAACTGATTTTTCAGGACAGCCCATGTTGATATCAATTCCGTCAAAACCCATATTTTTTATTAATTTTGCAGTTTCAAAATAATTTTTGGGATTATTTCCCCAGATTTGCGCAACAATCGGGTGTTCAGCATCTGTAAATTTTAATCTTCTGCCGACCTTGTCCCGGCCTGCCGAACACATTCCCTCGACATTTGTAAATTCCGTAAAAAATACATCAGGTTTTCCGCACTTCGTAATAATTTGCCGAAAGACAGTATCAGTTACATCTTCCATTGGCGCTTGAATGAGAATCGGTTTTTTAAGATTGTCCCAAAAACCTTTCATAGCTTGGAGGGGTTTACGCGGATTATTTTGTCATCTGTTGTGTCGGGAATTCCGCGGCCGTCACGGTTATTGGTAGTTATGTAAAGTAAATTATCCGGTCCGACAACGACTTCTCTGATTCTCCCGACTTCTCCTTTGAGAAATTCTTTAATAGTAACAGAATTTCCATTAATTACTGCTTGATACAAAGCCTGGCCTCTGAGGCCTGCAAAAAATATAGAGCCGTTCAGGTATGCAGCCCCGCTTGGCGCCCAAGTATCAGATCCGCTGTTAATTACCGGAGTTTCCATTCCTTTTTTTGTTTGATCTCCTTGGATTATTGGCCATCCGTAATTTTTTCCTTTCTCAATAATATTTATTTCGTCCAATGCGCTTGCTCCATGTTCTGTTTCCCACAACCGACCATTTTCATCCCAAGCCAGTCCTTGAGGATTTCTGTGTCCGTAACTAAAAACCTCACTTTTGAAAGGATTGCCCGGCGCGGGTTTTCCGCTATCTGTGACTCTTAAAATTTTTCCGGCCAAAGATTTCGTATTTTGCGCAAGAGATGGATTTTGAGAATCTCCGGCTGTAATATACAAAAATCCATCAGGGCCAAATTTTATTCTTCCTCCATCATGAAAAAGAGCCCCACGAATTTTGTCTACAATTATGTTTTTGCCCGAAAGGACATTGTTTTCAAATTTATATCTCACAACACGATTCAAAGTTTCGTCCCCATTTGCCCCATAGGTGTAGTACAAATAGACAAAATGGTTTTGCGGAAAATTGGGGTGAATTGTAATTCCCAAAAGCCCGCCTTCACCCTCTTGTTTGACATCATCTATAACAATAATTGGGTTGGGGTCAAGATTCCCATTGCTATCAATAAATCTTACTCTCCCAACTCTCTCTGTAAATAAAATACTCTTGTCAGGCAGAAAAACCAAAGCCCACGGAACTTCAAGATTATCTGCCACAGTAGACAGCCGGGGAGCATTCTTTTGCATTTCACCAACTTTTATCTGGGGAATTTTGGACCTTCTTTGGAGAAATTGGGAATAGATAGTGCCCGCAATTAGTATTATAACGAGACAAATAATTAATAGAACCCATTTATTTTTTGACATGTTATCTTAAATTATATAACAAAAAACTTAATTTATCCTGATAAAACTTAATCTTGGGGCTTGTAGGATTTTCCCTATCTTGTCAATTACCTTACTCTTCATTTATTTGACATATTGGGTGGTAGATACTACTATTAATAAATATGGCCACGGTCCATAAGAAACACGAAGCGGATAAGGAAGAAGAAGCGAAAAAAGAGCCGGTTGTTGTTTCAGATGTAGTAACTGAAACCACAGAGAGAATAGAAGTAATTGAGGAAGTTTCCCCGGATGAACCAAAAGAAGATCCGCTTGCGAGTTTTAAGGAGAAAATGAGCGAAGAAGAATCTTTACCTCCTGACGATGTGCCAGGACAAAAGAATTTTATGTGGCCGATTTTATTTATTTTCATTATTGCCCTAGTTCTTTTGGGCGGAATTTTTCTTTACAAAAACACAAAAACACAAAAGATCAACGTAGTAACACTTTCTCCAACCCCAACTCTTGCTCCGGCACCAACTAAAACAATTGATTTATCAAAATATCCGTTAAGAATATTAAATGGCAGTGGTATAGATGGAGAAGCGTCAAGACAAAAAAGTAGTTTGGAAACGGAAGGCTTTGTAGTTTCCTCAATTGGCAACGCGGATAATTCTAACTATTCAAATTCAATTATCCAGGCAAAAAAAGAAGTTGATAAAGATTTTATAACTAAGTTAAAAAATGTTCTTGAAAATTCATTCACAGTTGGTGACGCAGACAGTTTATCGGATAGTGCCTCAACCCCTGTTGTCGTAATTCTCGGAACCAAGAAATAAAATTGCCCGCTTTTTTATATGGATGGTCAAGATTTAAAAAAAATGCCCGATGAATATTGGAAGAAGAAATTAACACCGGAACAGTACGAAGTTTTGCGGGAAAAGGGAACAGAAGCTCCATTTACAGGGAAATTCTATAAAAATTTTGAAAAAGGAATGTATGTTTGCGGTGCATGCGGGCAGGAACTTTTTGCATCCGATACCAAGTTTGACAGTGATTGCGGGTGGCCAAGTTTTGACAGAAGTTTGGAAGGAAATGTAACTTTCCACGAGGATAATAGTTTTGGGATGAGTAGAACAGAAGTCTTGTGCAGCAACTGCGGGTCGCATTTGGGTCATGTTTTTGATGATGGTCCAATCAATCCTTCGACAAGCTCAGGACATTCTGCAGGGAAAAGATTCTGCATCAATTCCATTTCTCTAAACTTTAAACCGCAGAAGTAACTTTTCCTATGTAGTTTGGCGGGACAATCTTTCGTAACTCTTCGTATGCAATTCTATCAACAGCTCTGAAATCGCCTCCTGCTTTTTCCATAAGCTCGTGATTTGTAAGACAAGCGCCTATATTTATGCCATATTTTTTGAGAAGATTAAACCCCCTAACTTTTTTGTCCGAATAGTTGTCTACTCCTTCAACACGAAATCCCATAAACAAAAATGCAAATTTTTCAAGACCATTTTTCTTAGCTCCTGCCATAATGGTTCCAATAATTGGTTTATCCGGCTGTCCTAAATAAGACATTCTAGTTCCTTGGGGTGCAAGCACAACAACTCCTCCTTTTTTTAATAATTGTGTAGATTCATTCAAGTATTCTATCTTACCCTCGTTTAATTTATGGCCATTATTTTTTCCTTCTTTTACAGAATTCTCTGTAACAACGGGAGTTAAAGTCACTCCAATAATTTTTCCAAGCTTGTGATACCAATCTTTATCCATATGATAGGCAACAGGGGCGACAACTTTTTTACTGCCCATTTCTCTATGGAGAAAAACTTCATTTATTGCTTGGGGAGGATCTTTTAGGGAGAAGTGATTAATTACAATTATTAATCCGTTTCCTTGTCTTAAAACTTCCTTTGCTTTATCAATTCCATGACCATTGTCTGTCCTTTCAGACCTAAATACGGTGTGACTAAGTACTGTAGTTGTAAGTTTTCTAGCTGCATGTTGCAAAAACCCTACATTTGCTGTCTCTGCCTTGACCATAATATTCCCCGCATTATAACAGAAATCCGTTGGTTTTTTCTTCTTTAAATCCAAAGCCGAGTACCAGACGGTACCCGGCAAAGCGGAATTTGTTATAAGTTATTGACATTTGGAAATATTTAAATGTACACTAAAAAGGTGGGCGATCCGCCGATTCTTACTTCTTGCCTTACCTATTATTCATAGCGCGGCTCGAAGAGCGAACTTAGGCGGACGTAAGAAAACTGTAATTCCAAATTAAAATTTGGAAACAGTTTCTAACGAAGGGGGTGAAAGATAAAATGGCAAAATCTAAGAGGTCAAAGGGAGACTCAATTACGCTTTCAAAAAATGGATTTATCGGATTAATTCTTTTTGTTATCGCGTGTACAATTTTCGCAGTCTACGCATATTTAGGATACGCGAAATAATTTCAGCCGCTTAGTTTTGAAAGATAGGGAATTTTGTGCGCAAGATATGCGATTGCATAAGAAGCGCTAATAACGCAAAGAAAAAATAAAAGATTAAACAAAATTTCCGGAGTCTTTGAAAAAATTCCGCGGCCCAAGTAAGACCAGAAAGTTTCAAGAACAATTACATGAATGAAGAATACGAAGAACGAAAGGCTTGAAAGATTTTTGACAAATGCAGTATTTAAATTGTTTTTATTAAAAATAATATACATAAGACCTGCAAGAATAAGAGAATAGATGAAAACGCTTGGCCGCCATTGTGAATAAAAAAATAAATAATTATGAGTTTTAAGATACAATAATTTCCCCTCAAAAAAAACTACAAAAGCTAAAGCTCCCGTAAAAATTGTTATTGGTATTTTCCACTTTCCAATTTTTTGCAAAAACGACAGATTGCGTGATACAACCACACCCAATATAAAAATATAGAAATTTAAAAGCGCAATACTAATTGGATAATAATAAGGAAGAGGTTCAACATAATATTCCTGATAAAGTAAGAAGAGCTGGACAAGACCCAGAATTATAAGGATCCATTTATTTGCAATAAACCGATAGCTTTTGTGAATAAGGGGGAAGAGAATATAGAAAATAATAAGTGTTGGAATAAAATATAGCTGGTAAGATGCGGCTCCATATAAAAGCGTGGTGGAAAAAGGTATTGTATGCTTTGTGTAAACAAAAAAATAATAAATAGCGCTCCAGAATAAATAAGGAAGGAAAATTTTGGCTAATCTTTTTTGAAGATAGCTCAAATAGCTTTGGTTATAAGAATAATTTAATTCAAGAACAAAGCCTGAGATCATGAAAAACAACGGAACTGCAAAACGAGAGGCCTGATTAATAAAAAGCGAGAGGCTGTATCCTTGAAGATTGAAATTAGATGCTTCAAGTATACGAGTTGTTGTATGAATTGCAATTACAGCCAAAATGGCAATGATTCGCATGGCATCAATAGCAACGTTATAGGTTTTTTTCTCCATAGAAGGTAGTTTATATTACTGTAGACTTTATTGCAGCTATCGTCAAGAGTTGACAAAAACTAGTTTATCCTATAAGATATTTATCCAATAAATAATTTTATGAAAATTTTAACTGCATTATTCAAGAAAATTAAAAAACTTCCAACACGATACAAAATTGTTGGTTTAATTACTATAGTTGTGCTGGGCTTTTTTCTTTTTTCAGGCAATAAAAAAGCAGCCCCGCTTCAATTTGCTTTGGCTAAAAAACAGGATATACAGCAAGAGATAGCCGGTTCCGGTACGCTGTCCGGAAAGAATAGTACGAGTTTACACTTTAAAACTAACGGAAAATTGGCATACATCAATGTAAATGCCGGTGATGAAATTTTTCAAGGACAAGTTATAGCAGGTTTGGATACAGAAGAATTGAATATAAATTTGCGTGAAGCACAGAATACGCTTAGAGATAAAAGGGCAATAGTTGACAAAATCCATGATGATTTAAAAGATGTGGGAGTGAGCGAAACTTATTCTCAAAGACAAACCAGAACAACAGCAGAAGTCGCGCAGGACAATGCATACGAGGGGTTTTTGGCAGCACAAAAAGCAATGCGGGATTCAGTCTTGTATTCACCAATCCCCGGTGTTGTTACACAAGCATTGAATGTGGTTGGGCAAAGTGTAACAACGTCGGATTTAATTGCTCAGATTATTAATAATTCAGAAATATATTTTGATACGGATATTGATGAAGCAGATATCGGAAAAATAAAATTAGGACTTGGTGCCAAGATAACTTTGGATTCATACCACGATACTATATATAAGGGATCAGTTGCTCAAATTTTTCCTCAGACAAAAACAACAACGTCTGGTGCAACTGTTATAACGGTTAGGATAAAGCTTGATACGACACCACCCAATTTTGTAAATGGTTTAAGCGGAGAAGCATCAATCATAATAAATAGTGTAAAAGACGCAATAACAATACCTTTGGAGGCTTTAAGAGGGGATAATGCTGTTTTTGTCCAATCCGAAAAAGGCTTAAAATCATTCAAAGTAACGCCCGGAATTAGCTCAGACACAGATGTAGAAATTATTAAAGGCTTGCAAGAAAAAGAGCGGGTACTTTTGAACCCTCCAGCTATTGGCATTCAATTTAATCAAAATAGATCTCCTCTTACAGGCATATTAAGAGCAATAGGTGTGGGAGGCCGGCCAGGTGGCGCAGTGAGAGGAAGATGAGTATCGTAGTCAAACTTTCAAAGATAAACAAAATCTACAAGACCGATGAGGTTTCTTTCCAAGCGTTAAAAAATATTGATTTGACTATAAAAAAAGGAGAGTTTATAGCGGTTGTTGGTGCCTCAGGTTCGGGCAAGTCAACTCTCATGCATATCATCGGACTTTTAGACAAACCAACATCAGGCGTTTATGAGTTGGACGCGAAATCAACGTCTAATTTAGAAGAAAATAAATTAGCGCAAATAAGGAATAAAAAAATCGGCTTTGTCTTTCAGTCTTTCAACCTGCTTCCTCGGACCTCAGCTTTGGAAAATGTGGCACTTCCTTTAATGTACGCCGGAATTAAAGCATCGGAAAGAGAGAATCTGGCAAAAAAAGCTCTAGAGCAAGTTGGGCTTTCAGATAAATTGCCTTCTCATCCTAATCAACTTTCCGGAGGACAGCAGCAGCGAGTTGCTATTGCAAGAGCCTTGGTTATGCATCCGGATCTTCTTTTGGCAGATGAGCCAACCGGAAATTTAGATTCAAAAGCGGGAAACGAAATTATGAAAATTTTTAAAAAATTACATAAAGAGGGGAAGACAATTATTATGATTACGCATGAAGATAATATTGCCAGACAAGCGCAAAGAATTATCAGAATTAAAGACGGAGAATTAGAATAATATGGATATTTTAGAAACAGGAAAATCTGCTTTGACAGCTATTTTGGCAAATAGAATAAGATCATTCTTAACGGTTTTGGGAATTGTTATTGGCGTAACATCTGTGATTTTGCTTATAGCGATTGTTACCGGACTTCAAACATTTATTACAAATCAAATACAAGGTTTGGGAGCAAATCTTTTGTTCGTTATTCCGGGAAGAATCGGTGGAGCAAGGTCTCCGGGCGGGGTGCAGGCCAATAGACTAGTCTTTTCTGATGCCATCAATTTAAGGAACAAGCTTGCCAGTGAAGCAGAAATCTCTGCAGCCATCCAAAGGAATTCCACCTTAAAATTCGGCAATAAAATAGATCACGGCGTTGCTGTTTTCGGAGTGGAAAGCAACTATCCTAAGATTTTGCTGGCAATAAAGCTACTAGAGGGCAGATTCTTTAAAGAATCTGAGGCACAGTCTTTTCGAAAGGTGGCAGTGATTGGAAAGACTGTCAAAGAAAATCTTTTCGGGGCAGGCAGGACGCTGGGGCAAATAATTGATGTTGGCGGTTTAAAATACACAGTGATTGGAGCTTTGGGGGGAAGGGGATCAATTTTTGGCATTGATGCTGATAATGCAGTTTATCTGCCTTTTATGACTGTCCAGAGGCAATTTGGGATACAAAATCTTAACACGATTTATATCTCAGCATTAAGACCTGAGGATGTTAAAGATGTGCAAAATAAAGCCGTTGGTATTATGAAGAAAAGACTGTCTGAAGATGAATTTTCTGTCAATAGTCAAGAGCAGGTTTTATCAACAATCTCTCAAATCACAAGTGTTTTAACCCTAGCACTTGGCGGAATTGCTGCAATTTCTTTGATTGTCGGAGGTATTGGTATTATGAATATTATGTTGGTTTCAGTTACTGAGAGGACAAGGGAAATTGGACTTCGTAAGGCAATTGGAGCAAAACCGTCTGATATATTGAGCCAATTTTTAATCGAAGCAATAACATTGTCAGGCCTTGGAGGAATTATTGGTGTTATTTTGGGTATTGGATTTTCTCTAGTAATCGGAAGATTTTTCACAACAACTGTTCCGTTATGGTCTGTAGCGCTTTCATTTGGGTTTTCAATGCTGGTCGGAGTTATTTTTGGAGTAGCCCCCGCAATCCGCGCTTCACGCCTTGATCCAATCCAAGCTCTCCGGTACGAATAAAAGTTTAATAAAGTGTTAGAGATTTAACGAAGTTACTAACAACTTGGGTGTAAAATCCATCCTGTGACTTATTGAATTCTCCGCCTGCAAAAATATAGACGACCTTGTTAGTTGAGTAGGGAAGATAGATTGTTGTAGTGAGGGTTGGTGGGAGTAAATGCAACTTATACCCTTGTCTTCCTCCAACAGTTACTTTCTCCGGGGTATCTTTGGCTTCCGCCTGACTCTTCGCATAATCTTCCATAGAGAGTTTTTTAGGATTGTCATTTATTCTTATAGATATGCTAAATCCAAGCCCATTTTTATCAACTTTTTGTATCTCCATTCCTTGAACATTTGGTTCGTTCAAAAGCTGCCAATCAGAAGGATACGAAAATGAATAGCGATAATCTTTATTCGTAAAAGTTTTGAGACCATTTACGACTTGTGTTTGATTTACTATTTCGTATGTTGCTTGCACAAGCGTTGGGGTTGGGGTATTTCTTTGTAAGTAGCCAACTATTTTTTCCCTTATTTGATTTTGCGAAGAGGAGAAAACTATGAATCCTACTGATAATGCAAGCATTGAAAGCAGAAAAAAAGATAAACGTGTCATATTATTCTTGGACTCTAAATTGAAACCCAAGTTCTTTTAATTTATCAATAATAATTGGAAGTGCTTTCACAGTTGAAAAATGATTTGAATGGAGCAAAATCACTGAGCCGGGTTGAGTATTTTCTATAACACGGTTAACAAGTTCCTCTGTTGATGGATCACTCCAGTCTTTTGGATCAACTGTCCAGAGTTTTTGTTTCAGTCCCAGACTTAACGCTACTTTCTCAACAGCCGGATTAGTGCCACCATATGGAGGTCTAAAAAGAGTAATTTTCTTTGCACTCTCTAAAAATCTATTGAGAATATCTTCTGTGTTTTTGATTTCATCATAGATCTGCTGAGGTAACAACTTTGCAAGGTAAGAATGAGTAAGAGTATGGTCTCCAATTATATGTCCTTCATTAACAGTTCTTTTTGTAGTACTTTCATAAAGCTTGCTGTTGGAACCAACCAAATAAAAAGTTGCTTTCACATTTTTGTTTCTAAGGATGTCAAGGAGCATGGGATGGTAAATAATATTAGGACCATCATCAAATGTCAGGTATGCGATTTTTTCACCAGTCTGGTTGGCTACTCCCAAAACTTTAGGTGGGAAATTTGAACCGGTTGATACTTCAATCAAACGTCTAGTGCCAGTATAAAATTGACTATAGATTGCTACGCGTGAATCATGATCATTAAACTCTGCGTTTGTTGCTTTCTCTACTTCTACCGCATATGGATAAAGTTTCTGAGTTAATTTTTGTCTATCCAGAGCGAGTGTCATGATTGTTTTTTTGGGATCTTTTGGATTAGGCTGTTCGGTGACAGTCAGTAAGGAAACCAAATCTTTTGAGGTTAGTCTAAGAATTACGCCCCCGCTTGTAATAGAAATAGGTTCGTGAGTCGATTCACCTGCCTGTTTTCTTATCGCTTCCATATCGTAGTTGGGGAATTTTCTGGTAATTTCTTTTGTTGGTATGTTCGGTGCAAAAAATGGCGGAGAAAAAATATTATCGGCGATAATTCTAGTAAGATTTGCAGTATTTACCTTAACACCATTTTTTTGCGGAATAACTGTTTTCGAGCTCATTTCGAAATCTGGCATTGGAGGTTTCGGATCTGCATTTATATCATCAGCAATAGACAATACTTTTATAAGCAGTAAAGATTGAGATATTTTCCCAATAAGAGTAGTGTTGCTTAACCCAAAAAGAGCTTTGTTTTGAGTTAATATATTTTGTATAGTATTTTCCCCTCTTCCAACTTTGTGTAAGTCCTTAAGCACTTTTTTGTAGTCAATTCTGGCTCCCACATCTGCTTGGCTTACCATAAATGTTTTGTCTTTATATTGTAAGCGTAGTGGGGAATCTTTTGTCAGCTTATCGTCAATAAGTTTTGTAATTTGCCCATCACTTAGCTCTGAAACACGTGCACCATTGAGCCTCTGGCCAAATATTGCGCGACTTTTATTGTTTGCATTATAAATGAATAGAATATTTTCCAACAGAAGGAAAATAATTATGCCTGCCAAAGCAATAAGAAACTTTTTCCCTTTTATAAATTTTGCTTCTTTGACCAACTTTATTTCTTCTATTTTTTTCATTTTTGAAGTGCCATACAAGTACCGCGTGTTATTTCAAGGTTTTCTTCCACATCCTCTGGTACAACGAGTTGCTGAGATCGTAAAACATTCTCAGTATTTTTACATACAGTTTCAATTTTGGTGCGTAATTGTTCTGCTTCAAGAGGCGGAAGCTGTTGGATGGCATCCAATGACTTGTCAATTTGATCATTTAATCTTACCGCGTTAAAAGAAACATCATTAAAATCGTTCTTTTTCAAATTTGAATCAAGAAGTTTCACGTTATTGTCGGCATTTTGTATAAGTACTATGGTCTGTTCCGCCGGAGTAGTGGCTTTTTCAAATTGTTGTTCCTCTTCTTTCACTTGGTTAACTGTCTGTTCAGAGAGTACGCTTGAAAGATTTTCTTGGGCATTATCTTGGAAAATAGCATTATCGAGGAAATTTACAGCTGGTATTGTAGATTTCTCAATTGCCGGATTTTCACTGGGTTTCTCTTGCTGTGCTGGAGTGCCTTCTTGAAGCGAATTATTTTCGCTTGGTGTACCAGCATTTTCTCCCGGTTGAGAAGTACTTTCGGTGGGAGAAAGTCCAGACTCTGGAGAAGGATTTTCAGCTGGAGAAGGATTTGCCGATTCTCCTTGTGAAGGTGTAGTATCTACCTGAACCGGAATTGAATCTGAATTTAGAACAGAAGCATCAGGCTGGGGTGAAGATTGATCTTGATTGGGTGATGAATTATCCGATGGTGGCGCCGGTTGGTCAGGAGAAGATGTGTCTTCATCAGCTAAGACATGGTTATTAGATGTGATATGGTGCAGTGGAGCAGTTGATATAACTCCAATTGCAAGTTCCAAGGATATTATTAGAGCAGCGAACAAAAACATCCTATTACATTAGTACCACAAGTGAATGAGGAAGTAAAGGGTTATAGGAAGAAAGATTTTTTTCCAATTTGCTTGTAAGTGGGAGGAGTAAAATTAATATGATACTGTGTTTTTTGAATTTTTAGACGATTCCCGGATGCAATTATACTCTGTGTAAAAAATACTTTTCTGCCAGCATAATAGGATATGATATTTGGCTGAATAAACCAGGCCATTTCAAGCCCACTCCTTCCACGATAATACTTTCTGTGCCAGCCCCCATCATATGCGTAAACGCCAAGAACTTGTACGAAAATACTCCACGAAATTAACAGAGAAAAAGCTATATATGAAATTTTTTTAAGCGGAATACTGCGCAGAGTAAAAAAATAGAAAGCACCAAGATATATAAGAAAGGGTATTGCTTCTACCAATAGTCTTGGTCCCCAGGAAAATCCTCCTTCCCATGCCCACCAAAATGAATTGAACATCAAAAGAAGAGTAAAATTGATAGAGGAAATTATCATAAACACAAAAAGAGGGTTTGTTTTATTGTTGTTTTTTAAATGAGATCTAATGGTTGCATAAATTCCTAAAAAGCCAAAAATGGCAATAGGGCAGAATATCAAAATTCCCACATTGGGGCTTATCAAAAGACTTCCAAAAGCTGCCCCAATATTCAAAGGACTAAATAGTTGTATTGATCGAATAATTTCTTGGTTGTATCCGCCCGGAATGCCAATAAAAATGGTAATGGACTGCCAGAGGAGAATTAATGTCAGAAAAACAATAATTGGGATGTTTAGTAGTTTCCGATACGGTTTGTAAAAAAATAACACACCTATAATTCCTAGGAAAAAAAATAGATTTGTAATTCTAACAAGCGCTGCAAGAGCAAGCAAAATTGATACAATAAATAAAAGCGATTTACGTTTTGTTTTCAGGAAATTAAATAAAAAATAATACGCGCTATTTATTAAAAGGAGCGAAGGCGCATGCTGCCAATTTCCTAAGGCAGCAGTGCTATAAACACTTGTTGCAAACGCATAGGTTAGGCTTGCGATACCTGCATAAATACTATTTTTAAATAACGATATTAGCGTTAGATATATGAAGAGAACAGAAAAACTCGATAAGAGCGCGGCATAATATTTTCCGACAGATTGGTAATACGTTTCATAATCTTTATGCAAGAAATCAACGGCTGAAATTTTTTGAATATTATGTATTTTGTCAAATAAGTAAAAATATGGAGCGGCAAGTATGCCATTTATCACAGGTGTTTTTGAGTAGAGAATATTATTGGCATTCTCTGTGACCACACTTCCTTGATTTTTTTTAAGAAAATATGACCGAAAATTCTCCAAATCCAATCGGTTATGATAAATAATATTGACTGTCGTAAAGTTGTTTGGTATGGAATCGCTTGTTGCGCTAGAGTTGGCATGTAAATTGTATACAAAAAAAGTAAAAAGCAGTATGACAATCCCTAGTAAAATAGAAAAAATTGGCGATCTTAGAAAATTTCTATTTATAAAAGCATTTGCAAAAACATACCTAATAATTTCAAAACTATCTAAGATATTTATTTTTTTGCCTTGCTTATAGCCTCTGGGATAATAGTGAACATCAGCCTCTGCAAATTTCCTTCCGCTATTTAACGCCGTAATAACAAGCTCAGATTCTAGCCCAAAACGTTTTGTTGCGAATTCGTGATTGCGAAAATCATCAGCATAGAACAGCTTGAGACCAGATAGAATATCTTTGACATGTATATTATATAAGGCTTTTGTTAATAACCCCGACGCTTTCATTCCAAGCGCAGTAAGAAGTCTTGAATAGGATATTTGTTTGGTTTGGGTTGGGGCACGTGAGCCATTCGCAAAACGGGCATTTTCTTTTTTCAAATCTTTGTATAATCGTAAAATATCATTAGGATCTAGCTCAGAATCTCCGTCTAGAATGGCAAATAAATTTCCTTTGGCTTTTTTAAATGCAAGCTGTATGCTTATAGATTTTCCAAGATTTTCCCTGTTAACAATAATAGTTACTTGCGGATAGTCTTTTTTAATTGCATTAAGTATTTTTTTTGTTTCAGAATATGTAGATCCATCATCTATGATGAGCAGCTCTTTTTTGAATGGAAGTTTTACAACTTTCTCAACCAAATTAGCTAGTCCGTTTGTCTCATTAAATACGGGAATTGCTATAGAAATATAATCATTATTTGCTCCCATAAGTATTTGTCGAGCTTATTATAAGCTAAATTCAACAAATAAAAAAGATTCTGTTATACTGAGGAAGATGCACAAACGGATTTTATCTCTTGACGCTTTTCGAGGAGCCTCTATTGCGGGGATGATTCTTGTCAATACTTTTGAAGATAATTCAATAACCCAGCTGCAGCATGCCCCCTGGCATGGATTTACTTTTACAGATTCTATATTTCCTTTTTTTCTTTGGATTAGCGGTGTTGCAATGGTTTTTTCTTTCAAAAAACATTTGGAAGAGGGTACTACCAAAAGCAAAATTATCCTGCAAGTTATTAAAAGATCATTAATACTTTTTGTTTTAGGAATACTTTTATATAGCTTTCCTTTTTATGATTTTCAGACAATTCGCATTCTTGGAGTTTTGCAAAGAATTGCCATTTGTTATCTTGTGGTGAGCACAATATTTTTGTTTACAAAAGTTCGAGGGCAAATTATATTTACAGTCCTCCTCTTATTGGGATACTGGTTTATACTCAAAAACATTTCAGTTCCAGGAGTGGGGAGAGGTGTTTTGGAGATGAATGGAAATATTGTTCAGTATGTTGATTTACTTCTTCTTCGCGGACATCTGTGGTCACCTATGTGGGATCCGGAAGGAATTCTTAGCACCTTAGGCGCAATAGCAACAATGTTTTTTGGCGTTCTTTCGGGACATTTTCTTTTTGCACAGAAAAGCGAGACGGAAAAGATTAAAAAACTTTTTACATTTGGCATAGTATTGACAGTTTTTGGATTAATCATGAACAATTTTTTGCCGATTAATAAAAATCTGTGGACGACTTCGTATGTAGTATTTACTGCTGGACTTTCTTCTTTGGTTTTTGCCTTGCTTTATTTTGTTGTTGAATTAAAAAAGTATATTCGATGGACGCACCCATTAGTAATTTATGGAATGAATCCAATTGCAATATATGCTCTTAGTATTGTTATTGCAAAATCTTTGATGCTTATTAATTTTCATGATAATTCTTTATGGGAACATATGCATAAAATCATTTTCACAATAATTAAAAACAATACTAGCGTTGAACTTTTATTTGCTTTTTTGTATTTAGTATTTCTTTATGCCATAGCATATGTCATGTATAAAAGAAAGTGGTTTATAAAAATATAAATCTAGACTTTTCCAAGTAGGGAGTTTTGGAGTAGCTGGTCTGTTTTTGCTTGCAAAGAAGTTAAAATCTGGACCATCTTCTCAAAAACTTCAAAACTTGGTCTCAACTTTTTTACAGATCTCAAATATCGTCTATCTTCTTCACTCATACAAAAACAATATACATAAAAATTTTTTGTCATGCTTGACGCGATTCGGACATTTCCCAGACAAATGAGGTTTGGTATAATATAGGCGGTAAAATTCCCCAAAATAAACTTTGCTCTTGCAACTGTGAGAAAAATCTGTAACAATTAATTGATAAGCTCAATACTGCCCTTGAGGTCTGAAAAGGCTGATTCGGATCCTCAAAAATTAGCCTCTAAAAGCTGTTTTGGCTCTATACTCCCTATTTTAATAATATTTCTTGTATTAATCGGACTGACTTCTTTTTTTCCAAATACTCTTGTTCAAAGCGCAATGTTTTTTAGGGAAAAACCAAAACCCATCACGCAATCTTCCCAAACTTTGCCATCAAATATCCAAAAGGCAATTGAGAATCTGGCAAAACAAGAAATTAAAGGAGAGCAGGCTGTTGCAACTCTTCCCGTAAATATTTCCATTAACGCCACATTAACAGAAACATCTGGTCCAAATATTCAGCCACTCATTGATTCATTTGTAGCAATAACCGGGAATCCTACTGAAAAAGCTCAAGCAAGACTTGCAAGAGTGGATGGGCTAATTAAAAAACTAGTAACTCTTCTAACGAAAGATAAATCAGACCAGGCAATTAATTCAGCTGTAACAATTATTCAAGATATTGGCAGGGAAACAGACGCTGTGGTGACTGATAAAGACGTTCAAGCTAATCGGGATGTCTTGAGGCTTTTAATAGAGCAATACAATAGGCTGCAGCTAATTATTCAGCAGCTGGAAGATAGATTGCCAGTAAAGGCATATTTGGAAATCGAACAAGCTCGGCAAAAATATTTGGTAGTAACAGCCACAGCGTCAATAAACGGCGCTCCTAATTTGGATGCAGTTCATAATATTGCGCTTAAAGAAGTGGAAAGAGTTGTAGGCAGTGATTTTTCAGAACTTAAGGCAATTGAAATAATTTCGGATTTTGAAGCTGGTATACTTCCTTCGGCTCGCCAAAAGCTCACAGTTTTGCAAAAACAATTGGCTTTGGATTTTGAGAAAAAAATGCTCAAGCTTCCAAAAGACGTTAGGAACAGAAAGCTCCAAGATTTTATTAATTATTCCTTTGGGAACCCTTTAAATCAAGCGGAGTCTTTTGAAAAGATGAAAAGCTTTGTTAATGATCGGGAAATGATTTTGGGGTTGGATTCTCTCAAGCAATTGGCTTTGAAAAGATTGGAAGATAGAGTTTTTGAGATTGACAATCAGATTCTCCAGAATAAATTTTTGGACTTAAGTCTTAGAAAACCCGAAGATTTGAAAATTCTTGCTCAATTAAAATTAGATGTTTTAACATCAAAAGATGAGCTTCATAAAAAGAAAATTGCGGATTTGGAGAAAATTTCACAAGCTAAAGTAATTGAAATTTTTGGCAACAAGAAAAATCTGGATACATATTTTAGCGACAATTCAATAAAAAATTCAGATCTTTTGTCGGTATCGGTAGTGAGCCAACTCTCCGATATTTTAAATAATTCTTCGCAGGTAAGTAAAGATGCTAAAAACGCAATGAAAAACATCAAGCAAAAAACTCTGCAAAATTTCTCAGAAAATATTAGAAAGACAAATTTTACAACCCTTGAAAAATCAAGCTACAATCCAGTATCTGAAAATGCCGATGTAAGATTGCTTCTTCCTAGCCCGCAAGCGGTTTTACTTTTGGAGAGCATTAAAAGTGATTTGGACAGCAAAGACAAACCAGTAATTGCTATTGCCCAAAGGTCAGTAGCGTCTCTTATTGTTGGCCGAAAAGATCAAGTTTTAGGAAGCCAAAACCAGAAAGACCAGCAAAGGCTATATGAGAAAGTACAACAAATTACTCAGTCTATTTTTGCGAAAGGGGATCAAACAGATTTTGAAAAACAATTACCAAAAGAACTTCAGAAAGATATAAGATCTTTTAAAAAAACACTTTCACAAAGAAGTGTTCCCAAAATTGTTACGCCTGCCGGTGTCATTTTGCCAAAGATTGCAAAACTTCCGGATAATATAGGGCAGGCAATAATTCTTGCAGCAAAAGCAAGAATAAAAAATAAAGAAATAAGTCAGGATGCCGTGCTGGATTTAACAGTTCAGGCAAAAGATTTAGGGGTAAGTAACCCAATTATTTTACCAGACAATCCAATGTACAAAATAAAATCAGTCCTTAGGTTATTGCAGTTGGCAATAACTTTTGACCCTTTGCAAAAAGCCGAACTTCTGGTGCAGCAGGATAATCAAAAGACTCTGGAAGCAGCAGAATTAATTCGAAAAAACAGCTCTTTAATAACAATAAATAAATCTTTGGGAGTTCTATTGGAAATACAGCAGGACTTTTCAAAACTAAAGTCCCACGTAAAAGATTTTGCCAAACTTAAAAAAGAAAATCCAAAAAAAGTTGATGACTTAATTAATCATATTATTGCAAATGGTTTGGCAAGACAAACGGTTTTTTCTGCAATTGAGGGAAAAGTATACGGAGATGATTTTGTAAGAATAGAAAAGATCAGAACGAGCGTTCTTAAAGATGGTATTGACACTCTTTTGCAATTAGCTGGTGGGGATGCGAAGATACTGGTTGACAAACTGGAGCAAGCTGTAAATGCGGAATCGGGAAGTAAATTTAAAGGGTTAAAAGCAATAGAACTACTAACCGAAATCAAACGTTTCCAGCCTGAAAAAAATAGATTAATTATTGCAGCATCGGAGACTAGACTAATCAAAAAATTTGAAGCCAAAATTCTGGAATTAAAAACAAAAGATCGTAACGCAGAACTGCTTGCCTATACAGGAAGTTTCTTAGGCAATCCAGTTAGACAATTTGAAACATTAGATAATCTAAAAAAAGATTTTGTTAGTCCCCAAACAAAACTTTTGACAGAGGCTTTGAAAGACGTGGCTATCGAAAATTTGACGAATCGAATTTCAGAAATAACTAGCGGCACCTCTCAAAAAGAATTTGTGAATTCTATTGTGGGAGATAAACCTGAAGATTTGAAAATAATCACAGAAATTGAGTTGAGAGTAGAGGGACCGCAAATAGTAGGTTTACCTCAAACAAATATAGAGCAAAAGGTTAATGATATAAAAGCCGCAGTTGAAGAAAATATTATAGATACTTATAAAAATGATGCCGCGGCACTTGCCCAAACAGATTTTGTAAAAGTAAATACTCCTGATGTAATTGATGTTAAAGTTGCTCAAGAATTATCTAATGTTTTGTCCCGCACTCCCGAAGTAGCGCCGCAGGTAGTTGCTCTTGCACAAAAAACAGAAAATAAAATTATTCAGGAGTTTGAGAATACTGTTTCGCAAACTAAGACTTCAGCGATAGACATTCTAACACCTGTTCCGCAAGTTTTGGCAGAACTTGTACAGCTAAAAAATGAAGCTCCAACAACGAGCGAAAAAGCAAAAATTGATGTGGCGATTAAGGAGGAAGTGAAATTAATAGAGGAGCATTTGGTTACGCAAGTAACTGACCCATTAACTGCGCAAACATATATTAATCAGATAACTAATGATCCGGTAATTGCTAAAGTTGTTGAGGAAGTTGGAGGAAAAAATCTAGTCCAAACATTAGAAAATAAAGCACAAGAGATTCAAGCAACTACAGTTTCCCAAGAGACAATTTTGCAAACAACTGTTACCCAAGTTCAACAGGAAATTTTTCAGGCTCCTGTGAGCAATCCTTCGACAGTTGAACAAACCTTGCCCCAGGCTGTTCAACAAGAGATTAAGGTAGTTAAAGCAGAAGTTCCGGTGGAACAAATTCCTCAAGTTAGCGTTTCGGTTCAGATAAATACTTCGGCAACACCTTCTGTGCCTGCGGAATCTACGTCTCAACCCACAACCGCGCCCGCTACAGCTCCTAGCGTATCAGCAGAGCAGCCAGTAGCTCCTCAACAATCTGCGCCAGCGGTTCAAGCTCCAGCCGAAAGCAAACCCGCAGAACAACCGTCTGTTCCGGCTGCGCCTGCAGTACCAGGTTTATAGTAAGGAGGTGAAAATTAAATGGGAATATTGGAATTAATAATTGGCGCGTTAATCGTTTTTTGGTTATTGGGATTTTTCCTTCATATTGCTGGAGGACTGATTCATATATTGTTAGTTTTGGCAGTAATTTTAGTAATAGCCAGATTTTTGGGATTTCATATCTAAAATGATTATTGACAAAGTTATAACTTTGTTATAACATGGTTATAATATGATACAAAAATTAATTACTGTTGGAAATTCTCGGGCACTCACCATTTCCAAAGACATCCTTAATCAGATTGGGGAAGCCGATATTGCGGACGTACATTTTGTGCCTGCAAAAAAACGAATCATCGTTGACTTTGATCAAGAAGAAATTGTAGAAAATCTTGTAGATCCAGAGGTTTATAAGGTAGCCAAAAGCCTTCTCAAAAGATATAAAGCAGCTTTTACAGAACTTGCGAAAAAGTGAAATATTTAACTGTAAAAGACGTTGTCCTCCTGCACAATCTTGCGATAGATAATTTTGGGGGTTCTCATGGGCTTCGCGACTTTGGACTTCTTGAATCTGCTGTGATGCGGCCCCAAGCATCTTTTGGGGGACAAGATCTTTACAAAACAATATTCCTCAAGGTTGCCGCATTGCTTCATTCATTATTACTAAATCACATGTTTATTGATGGAAACAAACGAACAGCAATGTTTGCCGCAATGACTTTTCTTGAACTAAATAACTATACTTTTAATGCCCCTCAAAAAGAGGTTGTCAAAACAGCAATGTGGATTGAAAATCAAAAACCGTCCCTTGAGGAAATTTCTGCCTGGCTGAAGAAAAATTCAAAGAAAATATAGTAAGGTCGATAAAATTCCCCAACCCCATCTTCGATAGAAATTTGGTCATAGATGTGCTACATTAAACTTGATGTCCCAAAAAGGATTTGCTTTGGTTTTGATTATTATTCCAGTAGTAATATTGGTTGCCGTTGTGATAGTTGGAGGTATATTTGTTGGCAAAAAAACTCACATTTTCGGATCTTCTGCCGAACAAGCAGGGAGCAAATTGGCTGGTGGTAATTGCTCGGGTTCCGGACCGGTTACTCTTAGCGTTTCGCCAATGAAAGCCGGCGATATTTCCAGCATTATCCCCGCTGGTTTAATGGTTTTTCAGCACGTTATACCAATCGACCATCAATATTTTGCACCAGTAGATTGGAATTCACCCCGGGATGCATATGAAGTTCGGGCGCCTGCTGATGGACATATAACGCAAATTCAACACCGTACTTCTGATTATTCATCATTTACTCATGGCAAAGTAACTGATGAATATCGGCTGGTTATTGCATATACTTGTACCTTTTTAACTTATTTTGATCTTATAACCAGTCTTAGTCCCGACATTCAATCTTACGTTGGGACACGGCAGTTCATAAACGTAAATATTCCTGTCAAAGCCGGACAGGTTATCGGGAGAATCGGCGGTCAAACCCTCGATTTTGCTGTATGGAACACTACCAAAACGCTTCCGGGTTTTCTGGTGCCGGAACACTATAAAGGGGAGCCCTGGAAACTTTATACGGCTGACCCGCTTGATTATGTAACACCCGAACTTAAAGCTTTCATGCTTAGTTTTAATCCACGTAAATCTTCTCCAGTGTCCGGTAAGATTGATTATGATATTGATGGTAAGCTCTCTGGTAATTGGTTTTTGAAGGGTGGGGATTATACAGGGGGTAACTCGAATAGTCACGATTATTGGAAAGGACAGCTTGCTTTTGCTCCAAATAATTACGATCCAACACTTTGGGAAATCTCAAGCGGTGCATGGGGAACAAATGGTAGCCAGTTTGCCATAAGTTCTTTGCAGCCAACGCCGGATAGTGTCGGTGTAGCAAACGGACTAGTGAAGTACGAGTTGTACCAAGTTCAATTGCTGGCTGATGGCAAATTACTTAGGGATGAACGTACAATCAGTGGCAAGCAAACTATCACTGCAAAAGCCGGCGGACAATCTATGGGCTGTATGTTAGTTCAGCTCACCGCACAGCATGAAATGAAGGCAGAAGGTTTCCCCGGGCAATCTTGCATACATATCAGTGGTTTCACTGGAAAAGCCAAAATTTACGAAAGGTAATCAATGCTCATTTTCATAACGGAGAGATAAAATTCCCCAACCCGTTTTATTCTGCTATAATCTTGGCATGGGAGAATCAAGCGCGGAATTCAATAGCGCTCAGCAGGCAACCCGCGAACAATCATATCTAAAAAGATTAGCAAAATTGGAAGGATTAAGGTTTTTATACAACAAGCCAACTGTTGAAGGAAGAGAAAATTTACCATCCGGTTCTTGTGTCATAGCAACGACCCATTTATCTATTTTTGATGTGCCAGAAGTTGCAGCGGAGATGATGCATAGCAGAAAAACAGGAGTAGTATTGCAATCGCATCTTTTAAGCATACCTTTCTTTAGGCCTCTCGTTCATTTAATGGGAAAAGAAAGGTTTTTTCCTCTCTCCAACAGGGATGCATCCGTTTTGCCTGCAGGAGAGATTGAGCAGATGAAAGATGCAATTACGAGAGACAGAAGGACATTAGTCGTTGCGGCTTATAACCCTAACGATAAGGCAAACTCAAAATTATCTGATAAACCGGGTTTGGCAGCGATAATTCTAGCTCATAGAGCAAGAGTACCTTTGGTGCCAGTAGTTTTGAATATTGAATCAAAAACTCCACTTATTATCGGGTTTAGAATTAGAAGATTTGATGTAGGATTAAAAAATTTAATGCTTGGAAAAAAGCCGAATGCAAAAATGATTATAGGGAATCCGATTTCATATCCTGAAATACCAGAGGATAAATTGGAAGCAGCAATAAATTTATATTCTCTTGATAAAAGAAGAGTAATGACAGATCAGCAAATAGTTGAAGCTAAAGAAACGCTTGCGGTACTTCAGGCAGAAGCGGGAGAAGTAATGAAAGCATTGGCATCCAACCTACCTCCAGAAAAAAGAGGAAAGTGGGGCTAAGCTTTAAAATTCTGCTATAATTTTCAAAGATGCCCATAATAAGGAGAATCATTTATCGTCAATCAACTAAGGCTGCAGTATTTATTGATGCAGCCAACGTAATTTATTCCCAAAGAACTCTGAGATGGCAGATAGATTTTAAAAAGTTAATGGACTATTTTAAGAACAGTTATCAACTAGATAACGTTTATTTCTACTTTGCATATTTAAAAGATGACAAAAAACAACAAGGTTTTTTTAGGAAATTAAAACAATGGGGTTACAAAATCAGGACTAAGGAAGTTAAATTAATCAGGCAAGCTAATGGGACTATTTTAAAAAAGGGGAATTTGGATGTGGAGTTGACCATAGATGCAGTTAAAGATCTCAAGTTTTTCTCAACAGCTATTTTAATGAGTGGCGATAGCGATTTTCATGCCTTGGTTAGATATCTGCAAAACCGAGACAAAAAAGTGGTTGTAATTTCTTCGAAAGGACATGTTTCTTATGAACTTTTAAAAGCCGCGAATAAGTATATTAATTTCAACACATTAAGAGAACTTGTGGAGAGGACTTAGATTCCAAAAACCCCCTTTCAGGGGTTTTCAGATGATTATTGATTATTATTCTAGCGTATTAGACCACTCTTGTCAACTGGAAAAATTAAATGAAAAATAAACCTCGATAAAATTTACCAACGCAATTCATTATTTGCTATAATCTCTCTATGATCTCTTGCGGAATAGTTGGGTTGCCCAACGTCGGGAAGTCGACGCTTTTTAATGCGCTGTTGAAAAAGCAACAAGCGTTTGTGGCGAATTATCCTTTTGCAACTATCGAACCAAGCGTTGGAATTGTACCAGTACCGGATTCTCGTTTGGAAAAACTGGCAGAGATTATTGCTCACGAGTCTAGTTCCGTAGGTGCAATCGACAAACACCCCAAGGGTGTAATCGGAGGGTTGCCTCCGGTAAAGCCGGCTGTTGTAAACTTCGTAGATATTGCAGGTTTAGTTAAGGGAGCATCGGAGGGAGCAGGACTTGGGAATAAATTTTTATCTCATATCCGCGAGGTTTCGATAATTGCTCACGTGGTTCGCGCGTTTGAAGACCCGAATATTATTCGGGAGGGAAGTGTTGGTCCTAAAGAAGATTATGAAGCGATCAAAACAGAACTTATTCTGGCAGATTTACAATCGGTCCAGCAAGCGCAAGGCAAAGTAAAAAGATTTGCGAAAGAATCGGAAAAAACTGCGATTGAGAAATTGTTTAAAGGCCTTAACGAAGGAAAACCGGCAAGAGAAATTATTTTGTCTGATGAAGAACAGGAATTTGCCAAAACATTTTTTCTTTTGTCAGCAAAACCTGAGCTTATCGTTTTAAACGTCTCTGAAAGTGATTATTCCGAAAAAAAATTCGCTGAGATCTATTCAAGATATACCAGTATATCTTCAATTGATAATATGGTTGTTGTCTGTGCAAAGATAGAGTCTGATTTATCAGAACTTTCTGAAGAAGAACAAAAACAATATCTTGCAGATTTGGGAGTTAAAGAATCAGGCTTGGAACGACTAATAAAAAAAGCTTACGAAACCCTTGGTTTGATTTCATTTCTCACTGCAGGGGAGAAAGAAGTGAGAGCTTGGACCATTCGACAAGGTTTAACCTCGCTCATGGCCTCTGGCACTATACATACTGACTTCATGAAGAAATTCATCAAAGCAGAAGTTGTTTCATATAATGATTTTATTAGTTTGGGAGGATGGAAATCTGCACGAGAAAATGGAAAGGCAAGACTTGAGGGCCGCGATTATGTAATGCAAGACGGCGACGTTGTGGAATTTAAGATTGGTGCCTGAAACTACATGTCTAGGTTAGTAGTTTGGGGATTACTTTTCTCTGTAGAGCGAGCTGCTTTTCTGTAATACCATAAGCCAATTCCTTCGATGGTTTTAGTTCTCTAGGAATTCGATAACGTTGGTTTTCTAAATCTCGAAAGAGCTGTTTAGCTGTTTGCGGACTGGGACAAATAATAACTGTTGTACTTTCTCTCATGATTGGTTTTTTGCCTTTGATAGCTATAGCTTCTGCATCAAATACAATTTTAGGATAAGTGAATCCGCCATTTTCATCATATGCTCGAGCTTGTTCAAAGAAGAAGGGGCTATTCTCGTCGAATGGTTTTGGAAAAGAAAATTCATTTGTAATAGTGTCAACAAACTCATTAAGACTTGGAATATCATATTTTGGATCGATAGGAGATATAACCAATATTGCATATTCTCCTTCTCCTGTATTACGTTTTACTGCGCTTTCTATATGAACTCTCCTTTTTTCACCTTTTGAAAGCGGTTTCAATATATCGTAAACCTGTTTTAAAAATGTGAGCCGTTTTGGAATAGCTATTTCAGACCTTGGTGGAGCTATTTCTTTTGCCATAGATGCGTTTGCACTTTACCATAGTAGATTAACAAAGTCAATCAAATCATACTGCTCCAAACTTGTATCTTGCTTGTAAAATATCAATATGATAATATTAGCATGAAATATGAGATCATACGAATTGATTTTGGTTACAAAAACGTCTCTAACTGATACTTTAAGGAAAAAGCTAATTGCATCAGTTAAGTCTTTTTTGAAAGATCTGAAAATAGTAAAAGAGAATGAAGTAGGACAGAAATCATTGGCGTACAAAATAAAAAGGGAAGCAAATGGTTTTTATTGGGATTTTGCATTGGAAGGGGAGGTAATCCCAGCGGATTTTGAGAAAAAACTTTTAGAAAACGACAATATTTTAAGACACCTATTGTTGAGAACGAAATAATTTATGGCGCGAAGTTTGAACAAAGTACAATTAATTGGGAATTTGACCAGAGATCCGGAATTGAGATATACTCCAAATGGTACAGCTGTTTGTTCTTTTGGGTTGGCAACCAATAGAACCTGGAAAACAGATGCGGGAGAAAAACACGATGAGGCAGAGTTCCATAATATTGTTGCCTGGAATAAGTTGGCCGAACTTTGCAGTCAATTTTTGGTAAAAGGAAGAAAAGTTTATTTGGAAGGAAGACTTTCAACCCGTAATTGGACAGCTCAGGATGGAACACAAAGAAACAAAACAGAAATAGTTATTTCCGACATGATACTTCTGGATTCCAGAAGGCCGGAGGCAGTTGCGGAAAACGGAAGTGAACAGGTGAAGGAAGCCCCGGCAACTTTAGAAGTATCAAAAGAACCCTCCTCCGCTAAAGCTTCCACCGACGCCAAGGCTATGGCGGACAAGTCGGAAGGGCAAGGGAAAAAAGAGAAAAGCGAAAAGAAGGAAGAAACAAAAGTGAAAGAAGAAGAGCCAACCGCGTCAAACGCGGCTGCGGCGGAAGAGGTTGTTCCGGATGATATACCTTTCTAAGAAATATGAAAAAAGTAATTAGAAGACCAAGAAGAAAATTTTCGGTCCCAAAGGTCTGCTATTTCTGCGCTGATAAAAAGGAACCTTCTTTTTGGGAGATGGGAACACTCGCAAAATTTTTGACAGAAAGAGGCAAGATTATTCCGGGAGGAAGAAGCGGACTTTGCCTAAAGCACCAAAAGAGAGTAGGCATCAGCATAAAACACTCAAGGCACTTAGCGCTAATGTCATAATATAAAGCTTCCTCTTATGAAGATTAAATCCTTACAACTTATTGTAATAATTTTAATTGCAGGTTTAATTGGTTACTATGTCGGCGTCAACAATGTAAAAGTCTCCTGGAAAAATTTTAAACCGTCAGCTTTTGTAGTGAATAAAGAAGCACCTGCATCACTCTCAAATGTTGATTTTTCTCTTTTTTGGAGCGTTTGGGACAAATTAGAGACAAATTACTACGACAAAACCAAACTTGATTCCCAGAAAATGTTAAATGGAGCAATTGAGGGTATGACGCAAAGTCTTGGGGATCCTTATACAATGTATCTTCCTAAAGCGCAAAACACTAATTTTAAAGATGGTCTCGCCGGACAATTTTCCGGAATCGGAGCGGAGCTGGGGACAAAAGATAAGCAAATTATTGTTATAGCGCCTCTAGCGGAAAGCCCGGCTGAAAAAGCCGGAGTAAAAGCAGGGGATGAAATACTCAAAGTCAACGGAGAAACTACAGTTAATTGGACTCTGCCTTTTACAGTGGAAAAGATTAGAGGCCCCAAAGGAACAATTGTTAGTTTAACAGTTTTACATAAAGATTCTGATAAACCTTACGACATAAACATAATAAGAGATACAATAACGGTAAAAAGCGTTGTCGGATGGGTGAAGAAAGTAAAAGATATAAGTGAAGTTCAAAGTTCAAAGTTCCCCTCCTCGGTGGGCAGGCAAGTTCAAAGCGAAGATTCGGTTGCATATATTAGGCTTTCGCAATTTGGAGATTCAACCAATAATGATTGGGTTAATATTATTGGTAAATTTAGTCTTCAAATGCAAAGCGATCGCGATATAAAGGGGTTAATAATCGATCTTCGCAACAACCCCGGAGGATATCTAACAGACGCGGTTTTTATTTCCTCTGAATTTCTAAAGCAAGGAACTCCGGTTGTTTTGGAAGAAAATGCGCAGGGAGTACGGTCTACACTTTCTGTTATGAGGAAGGGGCTTATGAATGATATTCCTGACAGACAGCATTTAATTATTCTTATAAATAAGGGGAGCGCTTCGGCAAGTGAGATTGTATCTGGCGCTTTAAGAGACAATAATAGGGCGGTTTTGGTTGGAGAGACATCTTTTGGTAAAGGGACAATTCAGGAGGCTACTGATTTGGGAAATGGAGCGGGACTTCACATAACTGTCGCAAAGTGGCTGACGCCAAATGGAGCCTGGGTAAATGGCACGGGCTTAAAGCCAGATATAGAAGTGAAACTGGATGAAAAAGACCAAAGTCACGATACACAGCTTGAAAAAGCAGTTTTACAATTGTTAAAATGACAATGGCAATTGTCATCCTGAGCATTAGCGAAGGATCCCACGAAGAAATAGATTCTTCACTTCGTTCAGAATGACAGTCGCTTACAATATGAGAA
>Ga0209515_10001864_pt1 | contig 33879 bp, 32 predicted proteins | sample Subgroupgradi54m_FD_187454 | JGI IMG/M metagenome (GOLD analysis project Ga0209515, IMG submission 187454) | Subsurface groundwater microbial communities from S. Glens Falls, New York, USA - GMW60B uncontaminated upgradient, 5.4 m (SPAdes)... ... | reverse complement strand
CAATTTTACCCTTAAGAGTAGCGCCGCCTGTAAGAACGATGCTCGTATCAGAGTTATAACCTTCTTTTTGACACTGTTGCCTATAATGCAACCGTTCAAAAATCATCTTTCTTTTTACTATCTCATCGGAAGAAAGCGGGGGGACAGATTCTGCCGCTCCACCACTCTCACATGAAGTGACCAAAGAAAGTTTGGGGGGTATGGGTGCACGAAGCGGTCCATGAGGTTTGAACATGATAATTCCTTTCAGTATTGAAAAAACATATCCTGAACAAAGACTATCAGGTACTACTCATGCGTCAAGGTTTCGTTTACACACTCCAACCTTTCTTGGCGATTGCAGCGAGGGCGGCTGCTTGTTCGGCATCTTGCTTGGAGCGGCCTTCACCCGTTGCGACGAGTTCGGAGCCAATATGTACTCCCACCTCAAAACGTTTATCATGATCAGGTCCGATCTCCTTCAACACCACATAATTCGGAGTAACTCCGGTACGCTCTTGAGATTCTTCTTGGAACTGGCTCTTTGCATCTTGCCATAAGCGCTTGCCAACAATGTCATCGAGTTTTTTGAAGAGACTCCGACCGATAAAATCTTTCGCCATATCATATCCTTGATCAAGAAAAATCGCGCCGATCACCGACTCGAAGGTGTTCGCAAGAATATATGCTCGGGCACGGCCGGTATCTTTCGCTTCTCCCTTGGAGAGCAAGAGATAGTCATTCATCCCCCATTCCGTTGCCGCATCGGAAATTGAATTGGTGTTTACCAATGCCGAGCGATACGCCGTGAGCTTTCCCTCCGGTTCCTCGGGGTACGCTGCATAGAGATATTCGGTGATAACAAGTTCGAGTACCGCATCGCCAAGAAACTCGAGGCGTTCGTTATGCTTCAACCCCGTTGCGCGATGCTCGTTCAAGTATGAGCGATGCGTAAATGCCTCGCGCAAGAGTGCGAGGTCCTTAAAGGTAATTCCTGCATGTGCGGCAAACTCCGCATAATTTTTTGTTGCGTGTTCCATAAGTAGGCACCCATCACAAAAATAATGAAGCAATGCGACTAAAGTGATTGCGTAATTATTTTTAAGATGAGTGTAGTCTCACCCTAACACATTTTTATATTTTGGCAACTAGCTCGTTTTCATGAGCGAGGTGATCGCTTTGGTGATGAGCGGAAGAATGTCATCATAAATATTGAGATCGACAAGATCACTCGCTTTAAACCACCGTGCATCATCAAGTCCACCCTTGCCTTCTTCCAATTGCAGCTCCTGAAACGGTGCTTCGGCGAGGAAGTAGATAACGTGTTTTCGGAGCTTCCCTTTCTCGGGATGTGAGGCGATATATTCGTTTTCGCCCAATTTTTCTTTTATCGTAATGTTCGCATTGATCTCCTCTTTGAGTTCACGAATCGTCCCCTGCTCGGGGCTTTCCCCTTCTTCGATATGGCCCTTTGAAAGTGTCCAGTGACCGAAAATATCATGAACAAGCGCAAGGTAAATATCTTTTCCCTGCCGTGCATACACCACTGCTCCGCCGAGCTGCTCGAGCGGGAGCGTAGCGGGGTCAATGACTTCGCGTTTTTTGTCTCTCGGCTGACTGACTTCATCCTTACCGGGTTCGCCGATTTCTTTGTAGACCGCCCCCAATACACCGTTTACAAATTTACCGCTGTTCTCGCCGCCAAATGTTTTGGCAAGCTCAATCGCTTCATTGATAGCGACCTTCGGAGGGACTTCACCCCGATCTCCAAAAAGCAATTCGAAAAGGCCCAAACGAAGGACATTGCGGTCAACCGGTGAGATACGGTCGATAGGCCATGCGGGAGCAGCCTTTTCGATAATAAGATCAAGCTCGGGCTGCTTGGCGAGAATATGCTTGAGGAGCTCCGCCATGAACGTGGCATCATTCAAACCGGGAGCGAATTCTTCAATGTTGCGGGTCAATACATCATCAACACCGGCGGTATTATGCCCATTAAAATCCCACTCAAAGAGGGACTGAAGGACGATGCTTCGTGAAAGGTGTCTATTTGCCATATATAAAGTTCTTCCTGATTAGTATATGAAAATGCAGCCGTTCGGTCAACTTATTGCAACAACAAGCGAAAGGGTGCAAAAAAACCGTCGGGATTCCGGCGGTTTTTTGTTATTTCTTTTTGGATTCTTTCTTTGCCGCCTTGATTTCCTTCGGAGCGGCTTCGGGATTTGCTTCGGGTTTTTCGTGGGCAGCATGAGCTCCTTTCTTTGCTTCAGCTTTCTTTGTCGCCTTGACGGTCTTCTTCATCACGTCAATGACCATGCGCCCGCGATAGGTGCCACACTTGGTGCAAACGCGATGCATCAGATGCTTTGCGCCGCATTTTGCGCATGTCTCAAAACGCGCCCCCTTGAGAGCGTGGTGGGAACGGCGATTGGCCGTATGTCCCTTGGTGTGTCGCATGTGTACTACCATAGTGTTGTAGAGTATACGCAAACAAAAGAAAAGTGCAAGTGGGGGCCACAAAGTCGCAGTCTAATAAAAAAACACCATCCTGTGTCGGATGATGTTTTGGGGTTTTAAACTCGGGGTTTACGTTTTTCCATGTTTTTTCCTTTTAATTGTGAGTAATCCTTATTTATTATTGCAAAATAGAAGATATGTTGCAAGCATTTACTCAACCAAATAAAAAAATGCCCAAGAGGGCATTTAGGCATGGGGCGTTTTGGCACGAATTTCCGCAACCGCATCAACAATAAACTGATAGAGGTCGTTCACCGAACGGATACGCTCGTCGACCAAAATTTTAAAACGGTCTTTGCGCGCATATTCCATGGCACCGCGTTCATTTGTTCTCCACTCGAGGGAAAGTCCGAGCTCTTCATAATGACTGATCACCATTCCAGTAAGTTCACCTTCTTCCCGAATATTCTGGAGCCCTGTAACACGAACAAATTCACAACGCACTGTACGCACGTAGACTTGCTTTACTGGATCCATCGCTACTCCTTTTTCAAATCTGCGTTCAGGCTACAACTCTCACAAAAAAATGCAATATCTCCACGCACTACGAAAAATTTCCACAAAAACTCTTGCGATGGAGCACTGATAGTCCATGTTTTTTAATTGCCGCAATATGGAGGGCTGTGCCATATCCTTTGTGGCGAGGAAAATCATATTGAGGAAATTTTTTATGAAGACGAATCATGTGACGATCCCGCGCAACCTTCGCCACAACTGAGGCCATGGCAATCGCGGTTTCCGTCGCATCACCTCGGATAATCGTCTTTTGCTGAGAATAACATTCCGGGGCGTGCAATCCCCCATCAAGCAGTACGAGTACCGACTCAGGGTCCACGTCGAGCTTCGCGAGCGAACGACGAAGCGCGGTCCGAATGGCGAATGTAATTCCTTTTTTATCAATGACACCAGCACTCACAAAAGATACTGCAAAAGAAAGTTCTTCACCACACGAGGCATTAATGGAGAGAACCCATGCTTCACGTTGCTTCGGGTTCAGTTGCTTGGATTCTTTTATTGCACGAAATCGCCAAAGCATGCGCGGCGTTGCCAATACGGCTCCTACGGCAACAGGTCCCGCGAGCGGTCCACGACCTACTTCGTCGACACCGATAATAAATTTCCATTTTTTCATCGTGCATCCATCATAACAAAAAAAACACACTCATCAATGAGTGCGTTAGCGTAATCCGTCTTTGTAATTTTTTTGCTCTTCTTTATTTGCACACCACTCTTCGTAGGCTTCTTTCTTTTTGGAGAGGCGAAAATATTCTTCACCATGATCCTTGAGAAATTCTTCATTCGCACGTTTATCAATTTGGGCACGCCATCGCACCATAAACAAGAGGAGGATAAACGCGCTGAAATTGAAGACCATTCCGACACATCCGGACAGAGTGATCGCACCACGTGTCGACGGGGAGCAAAAGGTGAAGAATAGTCCAACGACACAAAGTGCAAGCCATGCGCGTTGCCATGGGCGCAGCTTTTGCAAATAACGTTGCTGCCGTTTGTCTCCTTCGGCCTGCAATTGCTTGAGGCGAAGGTGATCGTATTTACTGAACATGGGAGGTGGGGAATATTTTTCTCCGCCACCCGATTCATCAGGTGTGCGGGAATCCTTTTCCATAATTTTCCAATCTCCATCCGCTCAACAACATCCATAATTCATGCTAGCACTCGGATTTTTTCGCGCAATCAGGGAATATGAATTTCAAATCTTCATACATCAAACGTCAAATGGGTGCGCATTCCCCCAAGCAATCAAGCAACATCCGCATCATTTGATTTCTTCAAAAAAATTTCCCTGTCGGTACAATATCCACACCTCGGCAATTCTCCGTCCTCTGCTATAATGCGCCTATGAATGCGACTCCAAAGCTCCCGAACAAAACTCCCGACTCCCCCGAAGGAACACGCACCAAAAAAATAGAATTTATCCATCTTCATACGCACTCACATTTCTCACTCTTGGATGGACTCTCGAAGATCGACAAGATGGTGGGGCTCACAAAAGAGTTTGGCATGAGCGCCGTCGGACTCACCGATCACGGCGCGATGTACGGTGCAATTGAATTTTACAAAACATGCACTGCACAAGGTATCAAGCCGATCATCGGTATCGAAGCCTACATCGCCAATCGTACACGTTTCGACAAAGAGCCGGGAATCGATAATAAGCGCTTCCATCTCACGCTCCTCGCAAAAAACAATCAAGGTTATCGCAATCTGGTGCGCCTTACGACACTCGCCAATCTCGAAGGCTATTACTATAAGCCGCGAATGGACAAAGATCTTCTGCGCGAATACGCCGAAGGGATTATTTGCCTTTCGGGATGTTTTGGTGGTGAACTGGCGCGTGCCGTACGCAATCGCGACAAAGAACGCTCTATTGCCGTCGCGCGGGAGTATCAAGAAATTTTTGGCAAGGAAAATTATTTCATTGAGATTATGCACAAGCCGGAGATCGAGGGACACAATGAAGTCGAGCGCGAGCTGATCGCCCTTGCGCGCGAACTCGACATCCCTCTCGTCGCAACGCAAGATTCGCATTACCTCCATGAAGATGAGCGCAAGGCACACGACACACTCTTGGGAATTCAGACCGGCGACAATGCAGGCGGCGATCGTCTCATGTTCACCTGTGATGCATCATTTATTTCCACGGAAAAAGCACTTGAACTTTTCCGCGATACTCCCGATGCAGTCACCAACACAAAAAAAATCGCCGACATGTGCGATGTCACGCTTGATCTCGGGAAATGGGTATTTCCTCATCTCGAATTCAAAACGGGAAATGCGGATGATGAATTGCGCCACCTTGCGTATGAAGGTATCGCCTTTCGCGAACTCAAAGAAACTCCCGAAATCAAAGAGCGGATGGAATACGAACTCGAAGTCATCAAGAATAAAGGCTACTCGCCCTACTTCCTCGTTGTTGCCGATCTTTTGCGTTTCGCACGCGAATCAAATATCTATACCACTGTCCGTGGCTCGGCGGCAGGCTCCCTCGTTACCTATTTAACGGGAATTACGAACGTCAATCCGATTGAATTTCAACTTCCATTTGAGCGCTTCTTAAATCCTTTCCGCCCCTCCGCTCCCGATATCGATATGGATTTTGCGGATAATCGCCGCGAAGAAGTTTTGGAATATGCGAAGAAAAAATATGGCACCGACAAAGTCGCGCAGATCGGTACGTTCGGTACGATGATGGCGCGCGGTGCGGTGCGTGATGTAGCACGCGCCTTGGGAAAACCGTATGATGTGGGTGATCGCATTTCCAAACTCATCCCGATGGGTTCGCAAGGATTCCCCATGACACTCGAACATGCAATGGAAATTGAACCCGATCTGAAGCGCATCTATGATACCGAAATGGAGACACGCGAGATCATTGACCTCGCCAAGAAACTCGAAGGCTGTGTGCGACATGTATCCGTCCACGCCGCCGGTGTCGTCATCTCCCCCACCCCGCTTATCGACTTCGTACCGACACAATACGATCCCAAGGGCGGTAAAGTCATCACGCAGTATGATATGTATTCCGTCGAAGATGCGGGACTCCTTAAATTCGACTTCTTGGGTATTCGCAATTTGGCGATTTTGGGAGATGCCGTACGCTTGATCGAACAATATCACGGAGTCAAAATAAATATTGAAAAAATTCCTTTCGATGACAAAAAAACATTCATGATGCTTGCCCGCGGTGAGACCATCGGACTGTTCCAATTAAACGGTTCCGGAATGACGAAAGCACTCATGGATTTGAAACCAACGACCATTCACGATATCAACGTCATGGTGGCACTCTATCGCCCTGGCCCGATGAAAACGATCGAAGAGTATGTCGCACGCAAACATGGGAAACATCCGGTGAAGTTTTATCATCCCAAGATGAAAAGTTATCTTGATAAGACCTACGGGCTTCTCGTCTATCAAGATGACCTCCTCTTTACCGCAATCGAGCTTGCCGGATATGATTGGAACGAAGTCGATAAATTCCGCAAAGCGGTGGGAAAAAAGATCCCTGCAGAAATGGCGAAACAGCACAAAATTTTCGTCGAAGGCTGCCAGAAACATTCACAAATGACCGAAGCGGAAGCGGAATTTATTTGGACACTCTTCGAGCCATTCCAAGGTTACGGCTTCAACAAGGCGCATGCCGCATGCTATGGCCGCGTCGCGTATCAAACCGCCTACCTGAAGGCCAATTACCCTACTGAATATATGGCGGCAGTACTCACCGCAGAATCCGGAAATACCGAAACAATTGCAGAGACGATCACCGAATGCAAACGCATGGCAATCCCCGTCCTTCCTCCCGACATCAATGCGAGTTTTGCCCAATTTTCCGTGATTAAAGCTGAACCTTCCCTCACAGGATCACGAGATCAGATTCGTTTTGGTTTCTATACAATCAAAAATCTCGGTGAAGCGATCTCAAACGCCATCATCAATGAGCGCGAGGTGAATGGGCCATATCGCTCGTTTACCGAATTCTTGGAGCGGGTAACCCACAAAGACCTTAATAAAAAATCGCTTGAGTCCCTGATTCGCGCGGGAGCCTTCGACTTGCTCGGAGAGGAACGCGGAGCACTGCTCCACAATATCGACGAAGCACTTGAGTATCACAAACTTCATGCCAAGGAAATGGCGAGTGCTCAAGTGTCTCTCTTCTCCGTGATGGCCGATACGAACAATTTACCGAAATTGCGTTTGAAACCCGCTCCCGAGATTTCCATGGAAGACAAATTACGATGGGAAAAGGAATTGCTCGGCCTCTATATCTCGGGACATCCGCTCGAAAAACATCGTGAAAAACTTGAGAAAAGCGGCATGAATATCAAACACATGAGCGAACATTATCACGAAGGGATGACCACCACCTTGGCCGGCATTATCGAAGAGCATCGCATGGTTATCACCAAGAAAAACGAGCACATGGCGTTTATTAAAGTCGCCGACTTCACCGGCTCAATCGAAGTGGTACTCTTCCCTCGCACCTTTGCCGAATGCAAAGAGATGATTGCGGTTGATAAATTGATCGCCCTCAAGGGCCGCTTCTCACGCCGCAACGACTCCCCCTCCGTCATTGCCGAGAAAGTGAAAGAATTATAAAAAAAACGCACTACATGAGTGCGTCGTTTAAAAGAGACGTTAGAGCAATACCTTGAGTAGCGACGGGGATGTTTCATTCATCTCGCTAATAAAAAGTGCGCGTGCGGGAGGACATTGTTCCAAAATATACGAAATCAAATCCTTGAGTGCGGAATTCAATGCATGAGTACGCTTATCACTCATGAAAACCAACATCAATATCGCCTCGACAAGCAGCTCATATCGCTCATGTTTATTGGCCATATCAATTGAAAGTTGCAAGACCCCTGCCGCCATATCAAGACTGAGTGCATCCTGTCCCAATTGAAGAAGCTTGGCATTAACCCTAAACCATTCATGCAAATCCATTATCTCTCCTTATGTAAAAAGCCAGAGTAATCCTCGCACGAGAATTCACGACTGTCAACAATTCGCGAAAATGAAAATAAATGCTACTATCCGTAGATGGAAAACAGTGAAAAACTCCACAATATCCGCCATACATTGGCACATTTGCTGGCCATGGCCGCAAAGGAATTTGATCCGGAAGTAAAACTCGGTATCGGACCAGTCACCGATGATGGGTTTTATTATGACTTTCAATTCACGAAAACTCCCACCCCTGAAGATTTAAAGCAGTTTGAGAAAAGTATGCGCAAAAGTATCAATAAAAAACTCCCCATGACGGGACGAGAAATCACCGTCCAAGAAGGGGAAGAACTTTTTGAAGGACAGCCTTATAAGTGTGAGCTTCTCCATGAGTATGCAGATGAAGGCAAGACGCTCACCGCATATACTGTTGGTGAATTTACTGACCTCTGCAAAGGCGGACATGTTGAAAACACCAGCGACATCGACGCTGGGGCCTTTACGCTCACCCGCATCGCAGGAGCCTATTGGCGTGGTGATCAGAAAAATCCCATGCTTACGCGCATTTATGGCTATGCATTTCCCACCACAAAAGAACTCGATGAGTATACGCACATGCTCGAAGAAGCGAAAAAGCGCGATCACCGCAAGCTTGGAAAAGAACTCGGGCTTTTTGTTTTTTCCGATCTCATCGGTGCAGGACTTCCCCTCTGGACACCAAAGGGAACCATCATCCGTGAACTGTTGAACGATTATGTTTGGGAACTCCGCAAGGAAAAGGGCTATCAGAAAGTAACCATTCCGCACATCACGCGCAAGGAACTCTATCAGACGTCCGGCCATTGGACGAAGTATGCGGATGATCTCTTCAAAGTGAGCACGCGCGAAGGACATGAGTACGCAATGAAACCCATGAACTGCCCGCACCATACGCAAATTTTTGCCGCAGAACCACGCAGTTATCGTGATATGCCACAGCGCTTCTGTGAGACCACAATGGTCTATCGCGACGAACAATCCGGCGAACTTTCCGGACTCTCCCGCGTACTCGCCATCACGCAAGACGATGCGCACGTCTTCTGCCGTGAATCACAAATCGAGGATGAAGCATTTGCCATTTGGGATATTATCGATCAATTTTATAAAACGTTTGGCTTCAGCGCGATCAAAGTCCGCTTCTCTCGTCATGATCCCGAAAAATTTGAAAAATATCTTGGTACTCCCGAAGTGTGGAAAAAGGCGGAAGATGCAATTTTATCACTGATGAAAAAACGCGGGATTACCGATTATATCGACGGCAAAGGCGAGGCGGCAATCTATGGTCCGAAAATTGATTTCATTGCAAAAGATTCCATCGGACGCACTCAGCAAATCGCAACAATCCAGCTCGACTTCAATCAACCGCTCAATTTCGGCCTTACCTGTACCAATGAAAAGGGAGAAAAAGAAACCGTCGTCATGATCCACTGTGCAATCATGGGATCGATCGAACGCTTTATGAGTGTCATGATCGAGCACTTCGGCGGCAACTTTCCTCTTTGGCTCTCCCCCACTCAGATCAGCATTCTTCCCATTACCGACAAACATGCCGCATATGCAGCAACAGTGTATAAAAATTTAACTGAGGCAAACATTCGTGCCAAACTCGACGACTCAAATGACGGGCTTGGAAAGAAGGTCCGTACGACGCGCGAATCACGAACCCCCTATTGGGCGGTTATCGGAGATGCGGAAATGGCCGACAACACCGTCACGCTCGAACACCGCACCAAAGGAAAAGTGGGACAAGTAAGTATCCACGAATTGCGCGAATTGCTCGCTACGGAAATCCACTCAAAGACATAAAATGGAAGGAAATCCGACACATCCTCAACTGTTTTCGGAAAGAGAAACCATACGCAACGAACAAGAAGCTGCTGAAGCGATTATTGCGGCTCAATTTGAAAATAAGGAAAAACTTAAAGAAAATGCGCTCCAATTTTTTGCACTTGAAACCGGAGGGGACGAAGAAATACTTTCTGAAAACGAACTAAGCGAGTTCGGTATATTTGCCACTCATGCAACAAAACGCATTATTCATGCAGAATCAAGAAAATATGATGGAAAATTTGGAAATTCACATCTTGCCATTGCCGATCTCTCTCTCCGTGCGGAAGACCCCTACATCACCGGCCCGCTCCTTCATGACATTGCTCATGCGGCAGGTCTGGTCTTAAATGGCACTGTTGCCGAAACTCAAGACTCGCTTATACCAATATTCTTTCGACATGAGGTCAAAGAGGATTTTAACAAGAGAGAAATCATGGAAGAAGAACTATGGGCATATATCTTTTTTAAAGTCGGGACCGCTGGTACATACGAAAATTTCACACGACACATACTTGCAGAAACGTCATCGTTCGAAGAATTTTCCTCAGCATTTATTATGCGATGCATGACAAATATCCGGCGGGATAATTCTTCGCTTTTTTACCAAGGTGAACTGAGTGAAGAAGAACATCGAGACCGTTACACTGCGCCAGAAGAAGGAGAAAAAATTATTGAATCCATCCTTCAACATCCTCCTGAGCTTTTTTTAAAAACACTCCACATCATTTGGGAAAATCGAAATAATCCCCGTGTACTTGCGGAACTTTTTTCCCACAATGTCGGCCCCTACATCCAAAAGCTAAAACAGCGAAAAATGTATCAAGAAAAGCCACAAGCGACGTAAATCATAATCATTCGCGACCACCCCAACTGACATGGTTGCGTACTTCCCTCCCAACCGTATACTCAAAAGAGAGTCCCTTAACGTTCCATGGAGGCAATGATGCGCGTTTGTCCGATTCTTCCGCAAGCCGCACCGCATCCGAATATCATTCCTCATGGCAATGTACCGGTGGGAATGTATCTGATTTATGATGCGCATGAGGAATTATTTCTCGAACACTTGCTCGTGTTTCTGAAAAATTTTTTTCAAATCGATGAGAGCGAAGCAACGAGTAAAAAAATCTCCACTACACCGAATCCCCGGCATCCACATTGTGAGGTGGGCAATGCCAAAGTAAGTTTGCCGGTACTCCTCAGAGTGGAAAAACCGCTCGCACGTGAAATTCCGATGGTTGTATTCGGTTTTTATTATCCCGATGCAACGTTCAAAAAAGATTCGTGCGACATCGCAACCTTTCATGCCTACAAATCCCATCTTGAAAAAGATGTCGATCCGAAGCTTGATGATGTACGCGAGCTCCTTGAAATGGCGGAAGCACACTACTTCCCCACCCAAAAACATCGCTCAATATTGCATTAAAAAACGCATCGATATTACTCGTATGCGTTTTTCTTTTTAGAATAGGACCTACGCAAATAGATGAAATTCGCGGCGCGGGGTGAGGAATGGGGAGGGACCCATTCCGCAAGACCTTTTGAGCTATTTTCGGAAATAGCCAAAAGGTGTACAGCCCATGTAGTGGGAGATACGAGGAAGGCATATTCCTATATGACGACCGAGTAGCTGGGGCCCCGCAACAAAGAAGTTCGCTATTTGCGTAGGTCCTTATGTTACACATCCAAATTCGCGTATTTTGCGTTTGACTGAATGAATGATTTGCGCGGGCCAACTTCGGAACCCATAAGGAGATCGAAGACTTTATCAGCCTCCTGTGCGTCTTGGATGCTCACTTGCTTCAACACACGATGAAGCGGGTCCATAGTTGTTTCCCATAGTTCTTCAGGATTCATTTCTCCGAGACCTTTATAGCGCTGAATATGCGGCTTGCTTTTCTTTTTTGATTTCACATCCTCCTTTGTTGTGTCCTCTTCTTTTTCTTCATTCTCGGAATTCTCTGGAGACTGCTCTTCTTCCTCTGTCACTTCTTCGAGTTCGGCCATATTGAATCCCATTTTCAAAAGATAATCATTTTTCTGTTCATCGGAATAAAAGTAATTGAGCTCTTTACCCATTTTGATCTTATAAAGCGGGGGTTGGGCGATATACACATGCCCCGCATCAATCACGGGACGGAAATAGCGGAAAAAGAGTGTAAGCAGAAGCGTACGAATATGCGCACCGTCAACATCGGCATCGGTTGCGATAATAAGCTTGTGGTAGCGCAGCTTCGAAATATCAAAGACATCCCCAATTGCCGTGCCAAGCGCAATCACGAGTGCACGCACTTCATTCGAAGAAAGCATTTTATCAAGACGAGCACGCTCCACATTTAAAATCTTACCCTTGAGTGGCAATATCGCCTGCGTACGGCGATCTCGCCCTTGCTTTGATGAGCCACCTGCAGAATCTCCCTCAACAATGAAAAGCTCGGACTCTTCTGCGGAGCGGGACTGACAGTCGGCAAGCTTTCCAGGAAGCGTGAGTCCTTCGAGCGCACCCTTGCGCAGCACCGAGTCCTTTGCCGCCTTTGCCGCCTTGCGTGCCTTGAGCGCCAACACGACTTTCTGAATGATAGACCTTGCATCATCAGGATGCTCTTCAAGAAACATTGCAAATGCGGCTCCAAAGACGGTCTCCGTTGCACCGCGTGCCTCCACCGAACCGAGCTTTGCTTTGGTTTGTCCTTCAAATTGAATCTCGGGCATCTTCACCGACACCACCGCCGTCATTCCTTCGCGCACATCATCACCGGTAAAACTTTCATCAGCATCTTTTGCGAGACCGTTTTTCTTTGCATAGTCATTCAGTGTGCGCGTCAGTGCAGTGCGAAAGCCGGTAATATGCATTCCGCCTTCGGAGTTATAGGTATTATTGGCAAACGCGATCTCTCGAGAAGTGATATCATCAACGTATTGTAGCGCGATTTCAACGCTCACATTCCCCTCTTGCTTGTCGACATAGAAAATCTCTTTTTGAACGGGAGTTTGTGATTTATTATAAAACTTTACGAGTGAATACAGCCCTCCTTCAAAATAAAATGACATTGAAGGAACATTAAAACCTTCGTCCTTCAGGTAAAATAAACCGTCCGCATCAATCTTTCCCGTATATTCGCGCAAATCAAGAATGTTGATTTCCACACCCTTGACCAAGTACGCCTGCTGACGCAAGTGACTCACAATTGTATTCCAATTAAATTTGATCTCGCTGAAAATTTCGGGATCCGGATCAAAGAGTACCACTGTTCCGCGAAGTTTTGAGGAAGCAATTTTCTTTACCTTCGCCTTCTGTTTGCCACGAACATACTCTTGCACATGTTCTCCGTCATCACGATGGACATTGACCTTGGCATATTGACTGAGTGCATTCACCACCGATGCTCCCACACCATGGAGACCTCCGGAAACCTTGTAGCCGGAATCCTCGCCCCCGAATTTGCCTCCAGCATGAAGTGTGGTCATTACCGTTTCAAGCGCAGAAACTTTTGTCTTGGGATGAATCGCGACGGGAATACCGCGACCATTATCGACAACGCGCACACGGTTGTCGGGAAGGAGTGCGACTTCGATACGGTTGCAGTGTCCACCCATCGCTTCATCGCGGGAGTTATCAAAAATTTCCCAGATCAAATGGTGAAGCCCCTCAACACCAGTCGAGCCGATATACATGCCCGGACGTTTGCGCACGGGCTCAAGACCTTCAAGTACCTGAATCGCTTCGGCACCATATGCTCCTTTTTTTATTTCTTTTTCGTCTTTTTTTGCCATAAAGGTTACTCGCTTCCGCGTTTTTTAAACATAATTACCCACCCGAAAGTGAGCAATCTGATAGAGGCAGTATAGCAAAAAATCACGATTATTCAAAGCTTTTTTTAGGAAAAAAGCCCTTTAAAATAAGGCTTAAAATATGACGTTTGGGAGGTCAACAACAACTATACACGTACCTGCCAAGAAGCATTCGCGAGACGGAGTGCATCGACAACACGATCATAAAAGGCATTTGCCTCCTTGTCCTCGAGTGTGCGTTCGTCGGATTGGAGCACCATACGAAATGCCAACGACTTCCTCTGCTGCTCGGGTTGTTCAAATACATCAATAAGCGCAATCGATTGCACAAATGCGTCGGCATTGGCACGAATAATACCTTCAACTTCCCCCGCCATTGTCTGAAGGGGTACAAACAATGAGACATCGCGCATAAGCGATGGATAACGCGAAGGAACTTTATAGCTCCAACGTTCGACGTTTAATCCAGAGAGTGCAACTATTTTTTCAAAATTCAATTCAAATCCATGAAGACTCATCATGCCGAGGAGCTCCGCACCTGCATACACACTTGCGACCAATTCGCCGCTTGCCGCTTTGTATTGCATATTGGAAATACCGAGCGCTTCGCAGACCCGGTCAAGTGCGCCTTTTAATGCAAAAAAGTCTTCTTTCTTTTCAGCTTCTTTGCGCTTCCGGAAACCCATAAGTGCGCCAAATGAAATTTCTTCATTGAGCTTTCCCTCATTACGTCCAAAGATGTGACCAAATTCAAAAATACGCACTCCTTCCTCGTGTTTCAAATTTTCTGAAACCGCAAGCTTAAGTCCCGTCATTAAATTATTGCGTAAGTATTTTTTATCGGCGGCAATCGGATTTGCAACCGCCACTTCGCCCTGTCCGAGAAATGTGTACGTATAGACTTCGGAAAACCCTGAGGCAAGCATCACCGTGCGCACCACATCTCGACACCACCACTCTTTGTTTTGAACAGGAAGAATGAGAGGTTCCTCGGGCATCGTTGCAGTGAGTTTATGGTAGCCCAAGAGACGCCCCACCTCCTCAACCATGTCTTCCTTGATACGCAAATCAAGACGCGCATCGGGGATCGTCACGCGATACAGCACCCCTTGAGTATTCTTTGTTTTTACAACGGAAAATCCGAGCCGCTTCCAGACCGAAGAAACGTCGCGATCAGAAAGTGTGGTCCCGAGAATGCGATTGATGTCGAAGAGTGTAACCGGAACAATAACCATCTTCGTTGGCTTCATGAATTTATCCAAAGGTTTACCAAATATGATTTCACCGCCGTTTGCAATTTCATTGATCACCTGTGCGAGCATTTGCATACCCCCCTCAGCAAGTGTCGGTGTGAGCCCCGATTCAAAACGCTTTGATGCGTCAGTCTTGATACCCAGTCGCAGTGCAGTGAGGCGCACCGCACTCGCATCAAAATTAGCCGCTTCGAGAAGCAAGGTCGTGGTTCTGGTGGTCACTTCGGCTTTGGTGCCGCCCTTAATTCCCGCAAGCGCAAGTACATCCGTTTTGTCGGCAATGACCAAAACATCGGGAGTGAGGACTAGTTCACTGCCATCAAGAGTTGTCATACGTTCCTCCACACGTGCATGACGTATCATAATCTTTCCTCCGCTCACCTTATGAAAATCAAACACATGAAGAGGCTGTCCCGCCATCAACATCACGTAGTTTGTTGCATCAACCACATTATTGATCGAACGTTGTCCGAGTGATTCGAGTGCCTCGGCAAGCCATTTGGGTGATGGACCCACCCTTATCCCATCGACCACAAGACCCATGTAGCGAAGACAGTGTTTTGATTTTATTTCAAGACTCAATTTAGGTGCGCGCGTATTCGCTTTGGGAAAATTTATCCGAGGCAATTTCTTCATCGGTATCTCAAGAATCGCACTCACTTCACGCGCAATGCCATGATGCGAAAGACAGTCATGCGCACGATTCGGAAGCACTTTCACATCGATTATTGTATCGGTACCTTTTTTCTCCATCCCCTCGATCTCAAATGCATGAAAAGTGAGTGCATCCGCAACAACCTCCGGTTTCGGAAGTTTTTTATCAAAATATGTTTGGAGCAATTTGTAGGAAATAATCATACCGTTTTAAATTGCTTAATAAGCCGCAGATCACCAATATAAAGTGCACGTACATCGGGAATGCCGTATTTGAGCATTACGAAACGATCCACGCCACCACCAAAAGCAAATCCTTGCCACTTGTCGGGATCAATTCCTCCGGCACGAAGCACCTTGGGATGCACCATACCGGCGCCCATGACTTCAATCCACTTTTCCACATTCCCCTTCGCGTCCGTCCATCCGATATCGATCTCCACCGATGGCTCGGTAAACGGAAAATAGCTTGGACGAAAACGTACTTCCATCTTTCGTCCAAAAACTCTTTCAAAGAAAGCGGAAAGGACGCCCTTTAAATTTGCGAGCGAAACATTTTTTCCGATCATCAATCCTTCAAACTGATAAAATTGCGTTTCATGAGTGGCATCAGTGGCCTCGTAGCGAAACACCTTGCCGGGAACAATGATGCGGATCGGGGGGGCATTATTTTCCATGTAACGAATCTGCACCGGTGAGGTATGGGTCCGCAGAAGCAAGCGCTCAAGGCGATATTTGTCTTTGAGCCAAAAGGTGTCCCACATATCACGAGCGGGATGATCTTCCGGAATGTTGAGTGCGTCAAAGTTATAGTGCTCCGTTTCCACTTCCGGGCCATCGGCAACAGCAAAACCCATATCGCCGAATATGGAAGCAATATCACGCATCATGAGTGTAATTGGATGGAGATGTCCGCGTGGGGGTTGCTTTCCCTGAATGCTGACATCAATAGGCAGTGCTCCTTGTGACATTGTCCCATTATAGGGAAAATCCCAAGAAAAACAAAACACTCGCCCAAGGGCGAATGTTTCAGTAAAGAATCGACTAAATGACCCGAGATACGAGGCGCGGAGAAAGCGATGAAGAAAGCGTATTCTTATACGATGACTGAATCGCAGAGGTGAGGTGCGAATATACAAAGCACCGCAAGACCTTTAGAGATTTTTTCTGAAAAATCCTAAAGGTATACAGTTCCTGTAAGGAAACGCAACAAAGTAGCTCGGGCATTTAATCGATTCTTTTATTTTTCTTTGAACTTAAGTCCCGGTGGTACACCGCGACCGGTGACAAAGAATTGACCGAGAGGGACACCGGAAAGCTGAACAATACCTGTCGCCGGACCAACCATCGTTGGTGTAAATCGAACGGTAATTTGCACTTCTTGTCCGGCATTTAACGTGTAATGACAGAGACCGTCGCTAATATCCACCGGATTCACACAAGTAAATGCACCACTAATCGTAAAGGTTCCACTCCCAAGGTCCACCGTACCGACATTTTTTACCTTAAAGATATGTTCTTGATATTTACCGACAATAACAGGTCCGAAGTCAGTATCATCACCACGGATATCAATAATCGGAGCAAATGTTGCATCGCCAAACACCGAAAGTGTTTGATTACCGTTTGATGCATTGGAATTAAAACGCGCCGTATCAGTCAGAAATCCTACCGCAAGCGGAGCAAAACGGAAGGTAACCCACGTTGAGCTTCCTGCGGGAAGACTATAAGTACACTGGCTCATGCATTGAAAATGCATACCACTCGCCAATGTTGCACTTCCCGTAAGTACTCCCAACCCGACATTGGTTACCTGAATGGTACGTTCCGTATATGCACCGAGGTTGGCCGAACCCATATCTTGCGCCACACTTGGAGTCAGGAGAATTGTTGGCGCAAGATTGCCAAGCCCGACAAGGTAGGTGCGATTGTTTCCCCCATTGGAGTTTACTTGCGCGACTCCCTGATACCACATGGTTGTCGTGGGTGCAAACTGCACAACGGCATAATGATATTGTCCGTTTAATATTCCGGTAAAGGAACAACCGGAGAGGCACGTAAATGCAGGACCCCCAGTCCACCATGTCCAAGGATTGGGCGTCGTGAGTGTTCCATCAAGCGTACTTGTTCCGATATTTGTAATGGTAAGCGTTGTTGTCGTTGGACTACCGACATTCGTCGACCCCGGCCAACTAAAGAAAGACGACGGGGTGACGGAGAGAAGCGGTGCGGCATACGATCGTCCCGATGCATAATAAATTCGTTGTTGAGGACCGCTACCGTCATCATAATTCACAACAACTTGTTCATTGTAGTCTCCTTCTGCTCCCGGTTGAAATTCAATAATTGGAAGCTTCCAACTAAACCATGAATTTAGAGGCTGTGAGGGATTCGGAACAAGTGTTCCCGAACAAGGGCCCATACCCGTACTAATGCAAACGAAATGTGCACTATTTTGTATTGAATAGGTTACCGGTCCACCGCCTAAATTACTCAGATGAAGATACATATCGGCATTTTGTACCGGTGTACCAAATGTCGTCGTTCCGTAATCATAAGCAGAAAGCGCAGTGGGGAAATAGGTTGTCACGTCAAAGTCACACCAACCGCTGCATGAGGTGTCATAAAAATATCCGTATTCTTTGAAGTTTGCGGGAGGAATACCATTTCCCTGCAACGCAAGGGGTTTGGATGCAATGGTTGCACTTGCAGTAACGACTCCGAGTCCTACGGGAGAAAATGAAAACACTATTGAGGTAGAACTCCCTGCGGGAAGACTGTAGGTACAGCCGGACACACACGCGAAAAGCGAGGAAGCGAGACTCACGGTGCCCGAGAGAATACCGACACCGGTATTCGTGAGCGTTGTGGTGGCATAGGAAGTTTGTCCAACGATAGTGTTTCCAAAATTGAGCGATGGACCAAATGAAGCAACAGGGCTTGTATTGCCATTTCCCGAAAGAGGCACAAAGACGCTGACTCCCTGAGTATTGGTAAACTCCGCCGTTGCTGAAACCGGTCCTGCAACCGTGGGAGCAAATTTAATTCCGACAAACCAAGGTATTCCCGGGGCAAGATTGGTGTAGGTACAATTACTCACGCAAGAAAAGCCATTCATTGGGAGACCGAGCACCGTTCCCGAAAGGAGGCCTGCTCCAGTATTACGGACGGTAAAGCTTCCGGTAACCGAAGAACCAACATTGACTGTTCCCGGAATACTCCACGACAAGGGAGAGACGCTCAAGATCGGAAGATCATTCACTTGTGCTTGAAGTGCCACTGTAGCCCCAGCACCACCCGAGAAGTTTGCGGATTCATTCACCGGACCCGATGAACCTCCGGGCGGAGAAAAACGAATCGTAATCGTTGTTGTTGCGGCGGCGAAGAGACTGTAATTACACGAAGGGATACAGGCAAATTGAGGTGAACTGAACGTGATTGAACCATTCAAAAGTCCTCCCCCATGGTTGGAAACATTGATATTGAGATTCGCTGATGATCCTGCATTCACCGTTCCATAGTTCAATAATGATTGACTGAGCCAAAGTGCAGGAGGCATCGCAGTACCGACAGAATTTCCAATAATATGCGCCGTGAGCGAAGCGGTTTCACAAGGAAGAGGGCTGCCGGTGCACGAAAAGGTGGGAAATTCGCTAAATGAACTGACGGTCGTCGGCACGAACTGAATTTGTACTTGCTGTGCCGGACCTCCGGGGGTAACAACATAATTACAACCTGAAATACAGTAAAATGGCGGAGGGAGTCCGGAAATTGAACCGGAAAGTGTTTGACCACCGGTATTGGTGAGGGAGAAATTCATCACCTGAGATCCACCCGAGGGAACACTGGCAAAATTAAGTGCAGGATCGCTTGAAGGAGTAATCACGAGGCGCGGAAAAGGAGGATTTCCCACGCTATAAGAACGCATCGGGTACACAAGACTTGGGGCAAAATTTAATGTTGTTACCGGACAGGTGGGGACAAAACTTGTTCCAAACATCACATTCAAATTTGCATTGACTGCACACTCTTCTCCTCCCCAAAATTTCAACTGAATATTGTGTACCCCGCTTGTTTGAGGACCAATATCAATATTGAATGAGCCCGTTGAGGTGGCCACACCGCCGATATTACTAATGGTCGTCGATGCAACCTCAAGACCATCTTGAACAACATAAATATTTCCCGCCCAATTTGCGGGGAGTTGCCATGTTCCCTGCAAGACTACCGGACTTCCGAACGTATAAAATGATGACGGAGCGGGAGTCGTCCACGTAGTGATGATGGTAAAAGCGGCGGCCGATACCATAAGCGGGAGACTCAGCATATACAATCCTAAAATTGATACGCTGCACGCAATAAGTTTTTTTATATTTTCCATAAAAATAGATTAGCGAGAATATGGCGGAACCCCCAGAGGCGTATTCATTTTTGATGCAGGCATCTTTGGTAAGGGGTGAGACTGTCCGACAGGAACAGTGGCACTTGAAGATGCTTTGAGCTCGGGATGAAATGCCTGACCCAACTCAAGTACCTTTTGATTCCATTCCTCCTGCGAAACTTGCGGGGATTCTTCCGGTAAAAGCGGAGCAAGTGCAGGTTCAGGTTTCAAACGAAATACAAAAGTGAACACCAACACTAAAAGCAATACGACGAATGCAAAAATGAGTACAAACTTGCACATTGTACACTCTCCATCTCCGCCATTGTGTTCAAGGCGTTTTTTCAACTCTTGCGTCTCATCAATATTCAATGTATCCATACTTCTCCATTATATACCCCTCATCTGAGAATTCAACAAGAAATGTTCAAAAATAGAGAAAAACCCCTTGGGGAGTTCTTATTTGGAGCCGCCTCCCAGATTCGAACTGGGGACCTACTCATTACAAGTGAGTTGCTCTACCAACTGAGCTAAGGCGGCAGAAATATGAAATTCGTATTTTATATTTTACGCACAGTAGCACATTTTTATTTTTTTGCCAAATCGGAATTTTTATTGAGTCCTTCTTTATGTTCCGCAATATGCTTCAAAAAGAAGGAGGAGGCTTTGCCACGCTCTCGAACAATACGACCGAAAATCCGCTCAATGAAATAATCATGCCCGCGCGTTACCACCCCAATAATAACGACACGTAATTGTCGCGCGTGCGGTTCGGTATGTTTTGCTGCACTATGCAGATGGCGGAAAAATTCCTCAACCTGAAGATGCACAAACCCCGGGAGCTCAAGATGAAACGGCGATACGTGCCGAGAAAAATGAGCAGGTACGCCGCGCATGCGCAACAATGCAAAAAGTGAAAGCGCGAGCATCAGCAAAATTGAGAAAAGCCAAATTAAAAGGAGTGTGATCATGTATGTTAACACCGCTACTGAAGAGCACTGCGATGAGGATATTATTTTCCGACTGCAAAACGCACAAAACGCGTCAATTCCGTTTTTTCTCCGAATTTCTGGACGGCCCCTTCAAGTAATTGACCGATCGTCATATCGGGATTTTTTACATACGGCTGGGCGACCAAGACCTGTTCCGCAAAATAGACATTCATCTTTCCTTCGAGCGCTTTTGCCTTGATCTCCTCAGGCTTCCCTGCCATTGTCTTTTCAACTTCTTCGGCAAAAAATAATTTCGCCTTTTCACGATCCGCTTCGGAAATGTCGGTCTCAACACGATACTTGGGGTTGGCGGCGGTAATATGCATGGCGATCTCATATGCCAACTTCTTGAACTCCTCATTCTTCGCAACAAAGTCAGTTTCACAAGAAAGCTCCACTAATGCACCCACTCCCGCATTGCCGTGAATATAGGAAGCGATCACTCCTGCACCAAGCGTGCGGTCACCCTTCTTTGCGGCGATCTCTCCGCTTTTCTTGCGCAAAAGCATTCGCGCCTTCTCCATGTCACCTCCCGCCTCTTCAAGCGCTTTCTTGCACTGCATAACCGCAACACCGGTCTCGTCGCGAAGTTCTTTAATTTGTTCCATGCCGATTTCCATAGTAATTTGTGTGAAAATTTAAAATAAAAAACCCATAAGAATAGAGTACGCGGTGAGTACCGCAAAACTTTTCTTATCTACACCCCTCTTGTCTTCGCACCCGCCTCATAGGCCTGACCCAACGCTTCAAGAAAATATTTAACACTTTGAAGAGCGGAATCATTCGCGAGAATGGGATACGTAATTTCATTCTTATTGCAATCGGAATTAAGAATTGCAATGGTCTCGAGTTTTGTCTTTCGTGCTTCAGCGATGGCAATATGTTCTTCGCGGGGATCAACAACCACAAGTGCTGCGGGTGCCCCTTCGAGGCCGGCGATTCCACCGAATTCCGCTTGGAGCGTGCCGAGTTCGCGCTCAAAGAGCAAGCGCTCTTTCTTGGTATATTTTTCCAACTCGCCTTTTGCAAATTTATCGGAAAGCTCCTTCAGACGTGCGGTGCGCTTTTTGATCTCACTCCAGTTCGTGAGAATTCCGCCGACCCAACGCTCTGCGACATACGGGAGATTAAGCGACTTGGCAACCGCCTCAACCGTATCGCGCACTTCTTTCTTTGTGCCGACAAAAATGACCGGCTTGCCGAGCTTGCCGAGCTCCATCATGCGCGCCTTTGCCGCATCGAGCATGAGTACCGTCTCTTCAAGGTTGATAATATCGACGCCATTCTTCGCGCCATAGAGATGTGCCTTGACCGAAGCGTGGCGGCGAGCGCGCGAGTAGCCAAAATGCGCACCTGCCTTAAACATTGCTTCGATGACGGCCGTATCTGTGTGTGTTTTTCCTTCAGTCATAATATTTTGTGATTTGGAGAGTCTAACAAAGACTGGCATATTTTGCAATAACCTGAGAACCTGTCTCAGTCCTCGTCCTCAGCCGGTCCCAAGCTACCCGTGCGTGCGCGGTCGGCAATTGTTGAGACAATATCGTCAATCTCGCCGGCAAAAATTTTCTCAATGTTGTGCCATGACTCCTTGATACGGTGATCGGTAACACGATTTTGAGGAACATTGTAGGTGCGAATTTTTTCCGAGCGTTCTCCGGTGCCGCTCGCCGACCGCAAACTTGCATTCTTCGCCGCCTCTTCGGCATTCTTTTCCTGTTCGAGCTTTGCCGCCAAGATCGACATTGCACGCTCACGATTCTTGAGCTGTGAACGCTCTTCCGAACAATGCACATGGATGCCTGACGGCTTATGAAACAAGTGCACTGCTGTTTCAACCTTGTTCACATTCTGTCCTCCCGCACCTCCGGAGCGCGTGAATTGCATTTCAAGATCCGAAGGATTAATAATGACGATTGCTTTTTTGCGGATGGGAAGGACTAAAACGGATGCGGTGGACGTATGAATGCGTCCCGATTTTTCCGTTGCGGGAATGCGCTGAATACGATGCACGCCTGTTTCATAGCGGAGCTCATCCCACACACCATTTCCTTCAAGCGTAAATGACGCTTCTTTATATCCCCCCATTGGAGATTCGGATTTATCATTGGCAAAAAAACGAAATCCGCGTTTCGCCGCGTAACGCTCATACATCATCGCCAAGTCTTGCGCAAAAATTGCCGCTTCCTCTCCCCCCACGCCCGCGCGCACTTCAAGTACCACTTCCTTGGGTTTTTCTTCTTCAACCTTTTCCTCTTCGAGAATCATTTCCATCTTTGCACCCAGTTCTTTCATTGAACTCTCGAGTAACGCAATATCACCTTCCGCAAGCTTGTCCATTTCAGGATCAACACCAAGCATGGCCTTTGCCTCGTCCAATTCGCGCGAAAGACGCTCGTATTCGTCGGCGAGATATTTGGTTTTATAGTTTTCTTTATACAGTGCGATATCCATAAATTTGCAAGCAAAAACCCGCCTATATAAAAAGCGGGTTCTCGGTTGCGGTCGTTACTTTCCTTTCTTTTCCTTCGCGGGAGTTGCAGCGGCACGGCGAGCTCTGAACTTCTCGACACGACCGGCGGTGTCGACAACTTTCTCCATGCCGGTAAAAAGCGGATGACACTGCGAACAAATTTCCATTTCAATAGCCTCCTTGGTAGAACCAACGATCATCTGCGCGCCACATGCACATGTCGCTTTTGCTTGGATAAAATATTTTGGGTGAATCTCGGTCTTCATATGAGTCCACACTCTAGCAAATCCCTCCATTTTTGGCAAATAAACATAATTGACAAGTTTACAAATTTATGATAAAGTACTCTTGTCGCCATCAAACTTGCTGGGGACATTCCTGGGCAGAATTTTTGCCTGTTCTTTAAAACCAAATCGACTGGAGATGTGACCGCTGAAAAATCGGCATAATCAAAAGCGATATTGCGAAAGGAAACAAAATGAGCGTTCGAATATATCTGAAAACAGAAGCGGTCACCCAAATCCCCGGCTCTCGTGCATACAAATGCGACGAAGTGCCGGGATTTGAAAGGTCTATCTGTTCTTCACACTCGGGACACTACGTCAGCGATTCCGAGCAATGGTCAATCTTTGATGGCATCCCGTTCCGCTCCCTCCTGCCTGAAGATATTGTGGATCGTGTCAGCCTTTTCTACACCTTCCCTCGTGATGGCTCTACTAATTGCGCTTCAGTAATTGGAATAGGAACCTTTCATTTTGGTGAAAGCATTATTATCATCAAAAGAAACCTGGAAGGTGGCTGGAACATTACCATCGAGTCACCGTCGGTCAGTAAGTTCAATGAGACCATCTCTGCGATTCGCAGTGGTGAGATCACTCAGGAAGGAAAAGACCGCACTGTTCTTGAACTTCTGACTGATGATTTGCATCATGCAAAACTCTGCATTAAGAATGTCCAGGCACTTCTGGAGGAAAGCTATATAGAGTACCTCAAATCAACCCGCTGGTACAAAACAATAGGACAGTTCTTTGGTAAGCTCAAGAAATATTTCCCCCCTCGTCGGCGCAGTGCCTAAACAGCAAATGCAATGACACAAAAGGCGATCTGCGGATCGCCTTTTTATTATTTAAACTTTTACCCGGAGCTTACTGGCAACGTATTCGGCTGACACAAAAGCATTTTTGCTTCAAAAGAAAGTTCTTCGATTAAGGCTGCGGAGCGCTCTCCTGCTTGGTCGACAAAACGCATCTTCCCACGCTCTTCGAGCAAGCGGAGTGTGCGAACATAAAAACTCCAATCGCTTATTCCCCACTGTCGCCTTATGATATCGACAAAGCCCGGGAAAGCGGAAGTTCCCTCTGCATACATCCACCGATAATGAGTAGTGCTCATATTGCGGCGTTCAATATTATTTTGCCCAAAGGAGCCGTACGATTGGATCACGACGATAATGATGTCGCCCAACAACCGTGCGGCTTCATTCTTTTCCGTCTCCACGCGAAACGTGAGTGCCGCGAGTTGTCGCTCCATTTGGGAAAGTTTGGTCAATTGATCCGATAATTCAAATATCCCGCGATGAACTGCCACAGAAGTCATATGGTACTCCTTTTTAAAAAACTCTCAGGTCATCCTAATCGGAGTACTCGGCGAATGCAATAGTTAGTAGGACTTACGCAAAAAAATCCCGCATCGATAATGACGCGGGATTGTCCTAACTTTTTTTAATGAACTCCCGAATTTTCGGATACACTGATTCCCGAAAAACTGCTCCGCCGAAAACACCGAAGTGTCCGACACCGAGTGCCAAGAAATGTTCTTTTTCTGACTCCGGAATCTTCGGAGCAAGCAACAGTGCCGCATGGGTCTGACCTCGTCCGACGATGTCGTCATTTTCGCCTTCAATCGTAAGGAGTCGTATGCGGCGAAGTGTACCAAGATCGATACGCTCGCCCCGATGTACCCATTCCCCAAGCGGAAGCAGGTGGCGATGAAAAACCCAATCGACGGTTTCGAGGTAGTAGTCCCCCGAAAGATCCATAACGGCATTGTATTCTTTGTAAAAATCCTCATGCCGTTCGACTTTTCTTCGATCACCCTGCCATTTGGCTGAGAAATGTTTCTGATGCTCTTCAATGTGGCGCCGCATGTTGGGAGCCATAAAAAGAGAAAGTTGGAGAAATCCGGCGTGCACCTTTCGCCCATATCCTGGATATTTGTTTGGCACTTCATGAATCATGTGCTCGTTGAACCAATCCAAAGAATACTGCTCGGAAAATTTATTCACTTCAGTCGGGCTGATACGCGCATCAATCGGCGCGGCCATCAAGGTGAGCGACTTGGGAACATTTCCCTTATGCGCCGACTCAAGTGCGGTTGCAACCAACGTCGGCACTCCGGGTTGGCACACGGCGACCACATGAAATCCTTTTGCACCCTTATTCAAGAGCGCAAAAAAGTTTTGCAAATAATCGACATAATGCTCCATCCCGAAATTCCCCACCGCAAGCGGAACATCGCGTGCATTGGCCCAATCCGTAATATAAACATCGTGGTCTTCAAGAAACTTGCGCGCAGTTTCACGAAGTAACGTTGCATAGTGTCCGGAAAGCGGAGCAACCAAGAGTACCTTGGGGAGCCCTTTGCGCGGTTGCGCAAAATGGAGCAATCGACAAAACGGCAATTCAACGATCACTTCTTCGTGGATGGGAATGAGTGTTTCCCCTGCTTTGATTTCCTTGATTCCGAACTCCGGCTTTGGCACATCGTTATAAAACGCATTACTTAACTCGTTGTGCACGTGCGCAAGCGGATTTAAAGAACTCATCACATTCAAGGGGTTGGCAAAAACCGACAACCATTGCTGCAAGAATGCTCCGAACATACGGAGCTCATAAAGATTTTTCATAACATACCTCCGTGCGAAATGGGAAACAACAATACTGTCCGTCATTTTACTCGGAAAACCCCCGAGGTCAATTTCTTTTCTGGTTTAAAAAAAACCACAGCAAATTGCCGTGGCGAGAAAACTCTTTCATTATTACTTGAGCGAAATAAAACATTCGGCACAAAACCAATCAAATCCGACAATGCGCTTGTCGTATACCGCAGTCCATAATTCCCGAATGGCTTCACGAGGGTAAGGATTTCCGGCTCGCCCACCTTGATCGGGGTGCAAACATTTTTTCAACTGTTTTCGAGTCAAACCTCTGTCAGGAATACACATGAGCGTCCATATTCCCGTCTCGGGAGAAGGAATCGCCTTGAGTACGATCAAATCAAGCAGGGTGTCTACATCATTCATGCGGGCCGAAACCTTAAGCAGCGAGAATGGAGGGGGCAATGAATTGATCTCTTCAAATTTACTCACCTCAATATGCAGTTGATCAACGCCAATCTTGGTCGCAACTTTTTCTTTTCCGAATAATCGCTTCCACCACGGAGCCCTCCGCTCCTCAAATCTATCGACATCAAAATTTGCCGGAACCAAAATACGCACCACTGTTTTCATAAAATTCCCCAAAGATGAACGCAGTCGAAATCTTTGCACATGTTACAAGAAAATATACTTTTGACAACGCGCGAGAAAAACCGAAAGTGCAGAATACGTAACTTTGGATGTGGAATTAGGTATTCTTAAAACAAGTTAAATGGGATGAGATGCGGTGATGCCGAGTCGAGTGTGTCTGATCTAAATCGAAGGAGTAAAATAGCTCATTTTGGATGCAATACGAAGGTTTGGACTGAGGGAGTGTTTGAGAAGCCGTAGGTCTTCTACTGCTTCCAAACCTACCGAAGGAAAACCGAGTAGTGCGCCAAAATTAGCTATTTTGCAAAGGGTCGATCATGGTGGTTTGAATAGTCGTGGCTTTCTGCATCACCTGACTTCCGTACGTTGCCGCCCAAGTTGATTTACTGCACTTCGAACCTGAAAAATAGCGACATGCGGCATCTCGTTCCGCACTATACGAATTGGGAGTTGCACCAAGATCGGTAAGATAAATACCGGCCGCCATAAATGCATCGCGCGCACTCCATGGATCCGCAACATCTGTTCCGAGTGCCTGCGTAATTCTACTCGCAAATAATACCCACGTTGAAGGAATGAATTGTGCGGCACCCATCGCACCGCCCCATCCCACCTCTTGCGGACAGGAAACCCGAGTATTCAAAGGATCGCGACCGACTTGTGTAGTAATAGAAAGAAATGGGGGAACATCGCGCGTGGGATTCATGACTTTTGCCTTGGGACTTCCCGTCTTAATGCTTATCCCCTCTCCGGTCGATTGATTTTTCAACAAACAGGAACCTTGATTTGCACCAAAACTGGATTCTTGCTGAAAAATTGCGAGCAGATATGCCGGGCGAATTCCTGTTTTTGCAGACACAACAGTAGCGTAATCAAATGCCTTTCCAAAAGAAATTTCTCCGGAATCACGGAGCGCGAAGAGTGCAGCTCTGATTTGTGCAGCCTGTTTTTTGCGATCGGCAAGCACTTGTTGATATTGTTTTTCTTTATTTTTAGTGATTCCGAGCAAACGCTGTTTTTCAGCTTGATTCGACAGGACGATTCCCTTGTTGCGCTCAAGCTCCGCCTTGGCATCACTCTCTTGGCGCTCGCGTTCTTCAAGTGCATCTTGCGCTGCTTGGGTTTCCGTCTTGGCACTCTTCAATGAATCGGAAGAATTTTTTAACCCTGCCCGCAAGGCATCAAATGAATCGAGATCGAGAAAAAAATTTGAAAGATCGTCATTGCCGAGCACAATTTCCGGCAGTGATGCTTGATCAATTTCATTCGTCTTGCGAATAAGTTGCGCAAGCGATTGTCGCTCATTTTCAAGTCGCTGCGAAAGCGTCTTGACCGTTTTTGATTTCTCGGCAATACCGCTCGAAAGTTTCGTCAGCTCAAGATTTTTTGCCTTAATATTCAAATTTGCCCGGTTAATCGTCGCATTTAAGAGCTGAATATCGCGATCAAGACTTTGTCCTTGACCCTGTAGACCGGTAATAGTGTGTCCAAGACCTTTGATCTCTTCATTGATGTTATCAAGCTGCTGTTGGAGTTGCGCTTCTTTGTCGGCCGGAGATGCGGGTGGAACCGTCTGTGCAAAAACGGTCGGAAGAAAAATGAACGACAAAGAAACAAACGCAATCATGATAATTGCGCCCAAGATTCCTCGCCGTCTTCCGCCATAACATTCCTCCATCATATAGGTGTAACAATTATATCAGCAAAATGCGACAAAAACCCCACACCAAGAAGTGGTATGGGGTTTCTGAATACAGTAAGACAAAAAACAGGGGCTATTCAGCGGGAACTTCCTCTTCCTCCTGTTTGCCCTTCTTTGCAACTTCGATTGAAGAGAGGTCAATCGGTGCAATCGGGGTTTCCGCTTCTTCTTTTGGCAGTGCAACGTTTGCAATAACTTCCGTTTCAGCAGCAAGTGCGCGCACTCCTTCGCCAAGTTTCACATCACCGACAGTGATATGGCTTCCGATTTCCGCAAGCGTAGAAAGGTCCACGGTAATGTGCGCAGGGAGTTTTGCAGGAAGTGATTCAACAAGCATTTCGTGCATCACCTTAAGGACTACACCACCTGACTTCTCCGCAGGGGCGACTCCGATAAATTCAATCGGCACCGCAACCTGCAGCTTGTGATCTTTTGAAGTGATGTAAAAATCAACATGAATAGGATCTCCGAGCACGGGATGGAGATCAACATCGTGAATAAGTGCATCGAGAGATGCATTCGGAGTCTTGAGTGTAATGATCGTCGACTCACCCGCATCGGCTAATACTTTTTTAAATTCAATCTTGCCGATCGAGATCGGTGTCGATTCCTGCCCTGCTCCATAAAAGATCGCGGGAATTTTTCCCTGTTTGCGAATCATTTTTGGATTTACTTTCACGTCACGCAATTCAGCATTCAGCGTTATCATAATCGCAAAAATTAATAGTTAATTGGTCAAGACTAGCAAACTATCCCCTGTTTGGCAATGAGGGCTTGACAATATCTTCAATATAGAGTAATATAGTCAGTACGATAGTGACTCCAAATCGGACGATCTCGTAGGCATTATCGCGTTGGTCAAGCGGACTTGTTCCGCCACCAAGTTTGCAAAATTGAGGTCACGTGCCCCGGCAATCGCTGGGGCACTTTCTTTTTATATTATTGCACTAAATTTGATGGGGTGTTCCCTTCAAAAAATGCAATGAGATTTTCTGCGGCGAGTTTTGCCATATCGTTGCGTGAGGTTTCCGTGGCGGATGCAGTATGCGGAGTAAGGACAACATTTGCGCACTCGGTAAGTCCCGTGGCGGTTTTGGGCTCATTTTCGTAGACATCAAGTGCGGCCCCGCGAATAATATTGTTTTTGAGTGCATCAACCAAGGCCGCTTCATCGACAACCGGGCCGCGCGACGTATTCACGAGATACGCGGTCGGCTTCATCATGCGCAAGCGATCGGCATTGATGAGGTGATGTGTCGAGTCGAGGAGCGGTACATGGATTGAAACGACATCGGCCTCCTTAAGCACTTGATCGGTGGTGGCATAAAAACGCCCCCCCGTTTCCCCTTCAAATTGCGGATTGGGTTGCATATCGGAATAAATAATATTCATATCAAATCCATGCTTTGCGATGTGCGCCAAGCGTGAACCGATGCGGCCTGCGCCCAAAATTCCCAGTGTCTTCCCTGCCAGATCAGTACCAAGAAGCTGCATCGGGCCCCATCCATCCCATGTGCCACTGCGCATCAATCGATCCCCTTCAGGAATGCGCGTAGCAATGGCAAGTATCAGCGCCATTGTATGCTCCGCAACGGTATTGGTGAGCGCTCCCGGTGTGTTGGTGATCACCACTCCTCGCTTTTTTGCTTCGGTAACATCGACGTTGTTGAAACCAACGGCATAATTGGCAAAGATTTTTACGCTTGGGGCGGCATCAAAAACGGCGGCGTCAATGGTATCAGTAAGAAGACACAGTACTCCGTCATACGGCTTGGCACGGAGTGCGGCAAGAAGTTCATCATGGGTCAGTGCACCATCCTTCGTGCTCACTTCAAGCGCAAAACCTTTTGCCCGAAGCAATTCGAGTCCGATTTCCGGAATATTGCGCGTAACGTAAATCGTCGGCATAAAGAGGAAAATTAATTTGCGGCACTTAATTGTGCACGAGTAAGGAGACCCACGTAGCCGGTCGAAGGAAGTCCTTTTGCCTTCTGGAATTTAATAACCGCCGCTTTGGTGAGTCCGCCGAAATACCCCGTTGCAAGCCCCGCACTGAGATGACCTTGTGCAACAAGAAAGAGTTGAAGATTTTTGACATCATCGCCGTGGACGCCAAACTGAAGATTACGCGTCAACATTACGGGCGAAGCAACACTCGCAAGCGGAGCACCTGTGGCAGGATTTAATGTGGTTACCGTTAATTGAGGCGTGGAAACTACGGCACTTGCAGTTCCCGTTGCGGACGCGGCAGGAGCTACTTTTACATACACACTCGTATTTACCATTCCTCCCTCACCGAGACATGAAAGCGTATAAGTTGAATCACTGCCGATGTTCGTGATAACCTTCTCACCCGTAAATGCAACTGCGCCTGACCAATCTCCACTTATGCTGCATGTGCTCACCTTTTGCGCCGACCATCTAAGCGCAACAGAGCCTCCGTAAGGAATTTGCGTATCGGAAGTTGTAAACGAAATTATTGGGCGAAGTCCTACGGGGACGCTCGGGCGTTTTGCATTCTCCTCATCGTAGAGGGCCTTCGCTTCATCGGCAGAAAGTGCTCTCTTGTAAAAACGAAATTCATCAAGATACCCTGAGAACACTCCGGCGATATGATTATCTCCTGCGCCGAATTTGTATTGAAGTGTATACGCGGAAGAAAGCTGAGGAAACCATTTTCCGGTGTTCGAGCCGAGCATGGTGAGCGGTTCACCATTCATCACTAAGCGATAGTTTGATCCGTCACTCGAAAGCACAATGTAATACCACTCATTCACATTTAATATCTTTGAACCTTGAGCAATATTTTCTGTTCCATCCGGAGTCGACTTATATTTGAGCGTTAAGCGTCCGTCGCGATCGACATACAAACTCATGTATACGGAATTTTCGCCTTTCGCTTGAACCGACAAAATCACATTGCGATCGGTTAAGCTCGCAAGTTTTACCCATCCGGTAAATGTACCCGCGGTACCCGAGAGTACTCCATCGGGCAATACGATTCCTTCCCCGTCCATGCCATCCATCACCAGTCCGGTTTCTGATTTTCCCGATGTCCAGCCGAGTCCGGTTGAACTTCCCGTAATGGTACCGTTTTGGCCACCAACAGTGTCTCCCACAGTTTTTCCCATTCCTTCATCGAAACTCCAGTAATTTGAATAATCGCTCGTGAGTGCAAAAGCGGGACTTCCCGTAAAGAGGGCCGCGAGAGCGAAAAATAATGCGAATCGTTTGATATTGTTCATAAATGAAATGATTATCGAATAAGATGTTAAATAAATTAAAGATCCTGACTTCCCGAAACAAAATCTCCTCCGAGCGATTCTGCGGCAAGCGTGCCTTTCGTTGCATCCACCGCAATTGCGAGTTGATGCGCAAATATTTCTTTTGATCCGGAAATGTCGTCGCGATGGGCGGCCCAATGCTTGAGCACCGGATCCTGAAGTCCGCGCGAATACGAGAACGTGAGTCCCCATGGATGCGGTCCCTTTTGTGCAATGGCATTCAAATTAAGAAATGCCTGTGAAGGCGTCTGACCTCCCGAGAGAAATACTACGCCTCCGAGTTCTTTGGGGACATACCCATGGAGTACGCGTACGGTCCTCGTGGCGACATCATCGGGATCGACAGGGAGACCCGACTCCTTACCGGGCAAGACCATACTTGTCTTCAAAATTGCTCCGGGAAGATACACACGATAACTTGCAAGTGCGGCAAAAAGTTCTTGATACACGCGCACCATCACTTCTTCACACTGTGCGATGGTGTGGATGCCATCAAAAAGCACTTCGGGCTCGACGATTGGTACGATATCGTTCTCCTGACAAATGCGCGCATAGCGTGCAAGCACAAATGCATTTGCGGCGATCGCTTCATCGGTGGGGGTGTTTTCAGCAATGGTGATGACCGAACGCCATTTTGCAAATTTCGCTCCGGCTTTTGCATATGGTGCAATGCGTTCAGGAAGCGTATCAAGACCTTTGGAAATTTTTTCGCCGGGAAATCCGGGAAGATCGACAAGGCCTTCATCGACTTTAATACCGGGCAGTATTCCCGCTTCGGCAAGCATTTGATGAAATGGTTTTCCCTCATCGGATTTTTGCCAAAATGTTTCATCAAAAAAAATTACACCCGAGAGACTTTCTTTTGCACTTGGAGTCGTGAGCAAAATCTGTCGATAGACGCGGCGGTTTTCTTCCGTACTTTCGATACCAAGGGGCTCAAATCGTTTCGTACACGTTGCGCCGGACTCATCAGCCGCAAGAATCCCTCGACCGGACTGCACCAAATATCGCGCCGTTGTTTCAAGTTCTGTTGTATTCATGATAAAAACATTGTAGCAAAATTCCGGAGGAGAGGAAAATGAAATTACCGAGCGAGGCTCTTGTGTACGATGGAGGTAAAGTAGGTCTGATACGGGATACCCTCTTCAAGTGCCCTTGCCTTCAGTTTCAAAAGATCACTTTCTGAGAGACGAATATTGATCGTGCGCGTTTTCTTTAAGTTCGATGAAACGTAGCTCTGAATACGCTTTATTTCTTTGGAGGCACCTTGAACACTTCGAAGTTTTCCAGACTCCAGTTCTTTTTCAATCACCTGTTCATCTTTGTTTATTTCGAAATATTTCATATTTTTTTGTTTGCTTTGTTATCGATAATATATTGCTTCGTTGCCTTTCTGCTAGGAATGATCGTTTTCAAAAACAATTCTTCCTCTGTTTCTACAAATGGAACGAGATACGCGTAGAGATTTATTTCAATCACCAAAATACGCTGATGCGCGTATTTTTTATTGGTGTGTTCGAGGATGTCCAGCAATTTACCCTCTTCAATAGCGATCAACACCTCCTCAAAACTCACCTCGCGCTCTGCCTTAAGCAGAATATTCTTTTGTTCGTCCCATGCAATTACCTTCATATATTGAGTATATACAAAAAGTATACATTGTCAATAAACTTGACACATTGATAGAACAATATAAATGTCTCATCGAGAAACGGGGTTAGGAAACGGGAAACCGTTTAATAACTATAGTTCACTCCGTTGATTGTCGTGGGAGCATGCGGATTCGCAAACCCTGTCCCTGCATAGGTGTATGCACCCACATCAGACTTGTTCAGGATGTTGCCATTCACGTCATAGCTGTATGTCTGGAGCCAGTCGGTGAGGGCGTCGGTACTGCTTGCGCGAGTGAGGCGATACAGATTGTCATACTGATAACTGGTGGATGCGGCACCGTTGGTACCCGAGAGGTCGAGGATATTGGTGAGGTTGCC
>Ga0209515_10001862_pt1 | contig 33887 bp, 29 predicted proteins | sample Subgroupgradi54m_FD_187454 | JGI IMG/M metagenome (GOLD analysis project Ga0209515, IMG submission 187454) | Subsurface groundwater microbial communities from S. Glens Falls, New York, USA - GMW60B uncontaminated upgradient, 5.4 m (SPAdes)... ... | reverse complement strand
GATTCGAATCGTAAACGATTCACGGGATGTCGATCATCATGCGCCTGCCCAAAGATGACCCCGGGCCCAGCGCAGACTTCAGTCGTTTGCACGGTGACACGAGGCCTCGCAAGCGAACACACTGGATGCGGAAATATAGGGACATACGCGCACGCGGGATTTGTGCGAGACGAGGGATACAGGGATGTATACGCTCGGAATTAACGCCGTCTATCATGATTCGGCGGCCTGTCTGGTGCGAGACGGGCGTGTGGTCGCGGCGGTCGAAGAAGAACGCTTCACGCACGTGAAGCATGGCAAGCGCCCGGTTCCGTTTTCGACTTACGAATTGCCGTTTCACGCCATCGATTATTGTCTACGCGAGGCCGGTATCGGGCTCGCCGACGTCGACGACATCGCCTATTCCTATGCGCCGCACATGCGCCTGGGCAAGCATCATGACGACTCGATGCTGACCTTGCCGCTCGAACCGAGCGCCAACCCCACGCCCGAGGAATGGGAATCGGTGTGGGATCCGTTGTTCCTGGCCTCGGTCATTAACGCGCCGCGCCACTTGGCCTCCGGTGCGCCGCTGCACCTGCAGGCGCGTTTTCGCGGCGCGCGCGTGAAGGAGCTCACGCGCCGCTGGCACTTCGTCGAGCATCATTTGGCGCACGCGGCGAGTGCCTTTCACGCCTCGCCGTTTGCGCGTGCCGCCGTGCTCACGCTTGACGGGCGCGGCGAGCGCGCCACGACCGGTTATAACGTCGGTGTCGGCAACCAGCTCACGCGCCTGGGCCAGGTCGACATGCCGCATTCGCTCGGCCTGCTTTACGAGCACGTCACCAGCTATCTCGGATTCCTGCCTTCGAGCGACGAATACAAAGTGATGGCGCTGGCGTCGTTCGGCAAGCCGGTGTTCCTGCGCGAGTTCCGCCACATCATCCGCCTCGGCGACGACGGTCAGTACACCATCGAAGCGCCGCAGCTGGAACAGCGCTTCGGACCCGCGCGCCAGAAGGGCGAGGCGTTGTTGCCGCATCACTACGACATCGCCAGCTCGCTGCAGGTGGCGCTCGAAGAGGCGGCGCTGGAACTGGCCAGTTGGCTACAGCAATCCACCCACGAAGAAGACCTGTGCCTCGCCGGCGGCGTGGCGCTCAATTGCGTGATGAATGCGCGGCTGCGCGATCGCGGTCCGTTCAAGCGCATCTGGGTGCAGCCGGCCGCCGGCGATGCCGGTACCGCGCTCGGCGCCGCCTTGTGGATCGACGCGCTCAGCCGCGGCGGCAGCGAGCGCGCGTATCGCATGAACGACGCCTTCCTTGGCCCGGGGTATAGCGATGCCGAGATCGAAGAATTTTTGTCGTGGTCGAATCTGCCGTATCGGCGCATGCACGATATTGCCGGCGAGACCGCCGATTTGCTGGCGCAAGACAAAGTCGTCGGCTGGTTTCAGGGGCGCATGGAGTTCGGGCCGCGCGCGCTCGGCGCGCGTTCGATTCTGGCCTCGCCGATTCACGCCGAGATGCAGGTCAAGTTAAACGAGATCAAGGACCGCGAGGACTTTCGTCCGGTCGCGCCGGTGGTGCTGGAGGAAGAAGCGGCGCACTGGTTCGTCAATGCCGGCAGTTCGCCGTTCATGTTGTTCGTGTATGACGTGCGCCCGGAGAAGGCGGCGCACATCGCCGCCGTGCGTCACGTCGATGGCACGGCGCGCATTCAGACCATCAACCGTGATCAGCATGCGCGCTATTACGACCTGCTCAAGGCGTTTCAGGCGCGCACCGGTGTGCCGGTGCTGGTCAACACCTCATTCAACACCCGTGGTGAACCGATCGTGTGTTCGCCGCGCGATGCGCTCGAGTGTTTCTGGACCTCGCCGATCGATGCGTTGGCGATCGGTCCGTTCCTGCTCGAGAAGCAAGGAGCTCAAGCATGAATATCATTCGTGTCTCGGTCGTGGTGCCGACCTATCAGCGGCCGGATTTATTGAACCGCTGCCTGGCGGCGTTGTTGACGCAGGACTTCGATCCCCAGGGTTACGAGATTGTCGTCGCCGACGACGGCGTCTCCGAAGAAACACGCGCGCTCGTGTTGCGACGCGCTATCAGCCTGCCGCAGGCGCACTTGCGCTACGTGGCCGTCACCGGCACGCACGGCCCGGCGGCCGCGCGCAACACCGGCTGGCGCCACGCGCGCGGCGCGATCATCGCCTTTACCGACGACGATTGCGTGCCGCAACCGAACTGGCTGAGCGCCGGCGTGGCCGCCTTGACCCGCGACGTGGCCGCGGTGTGCGGCCGCATCGTCGTGCCGCTGCCGATACAGCCGACCGATTACGAGCGCGACGTCTCGGGTCTCGAGCGCGCCGAGTTCGCTACCGCCAATTGCTTCTGCCGGCGCCAGGCGCTGCGGGCGGTCGGGGGTTTCGATGAGCGCTTTACCATGCCGTGGCGCGAGGACAGCGATCTGCATTTCACTTTTCTGGAGCGTGGCTATCGCATGGCGAGCGCCCCGGACGCAGTGGTGGTGCATCCGGCGCGCTACGGGAACTGGAACGTCGGCCTGCGGCAGCATCGAAAAATCATGTTTAACGCGCTGCTCTATAAAAAGCATCCGATGCTGTATCGCGAGCGCGTGCAGCCGGCGCCGCCGTGGCAATACTATGGAATCGTCGCGGCGCTGCTGTTCGCGCTCATCGCGGCGGCATCGCTGCATGGACTGCTCGCGCTCGCGGGTCTGGCGCTGTGGGCGTTGATGACGGCGCATTTCTTTGCGCGCCGACTGCGCCACACCTCGCGCCATCCGCGGCACGTCCTCGAATTAATCGTGACCTCGGCACTGATTCCGCCGGTGGCGGTGTTCTGGCGCCTGGTCGGCGCCGTCAAATTCAGAGTGGCGTTCGCATGACGGCGCAACATATTCCACAAGGCCGAACCGTGGCTGGTAACGCCGCCGCCGTGCCCTTGCCGCGCTACGTGCAGATCGAGCCCGTCGGACAATGCAATCTGCGCTGTCGCATGTGTCCGATCCAGTTTCGCGACACCTCGCCAGATGTGCCGGCCTTCATCGGTGTCGAGACCTTCTGCCGGCTGGTCGATCAGTTTCCGGCACTGACTGAATTGCACCTGCAGGGAATGGGCGAGCCGCTGATGCATCCGCGTTTCTTCGAGATGGTGCGCTATGCGGTCGCGCGCGGCATCGAGGTGTCCACCAACACCAATCTCACGTTGTTGACGCAAGCGCGTGCCGACGAATGCGTCGCCAGCGGGCTGCGGCGCATACACGTCTCGCTCGACGGCGCCACCGCCGAGACGTATCAGTTCGTGCGCGTGCGCGGCCGCTTCGAACGGGTGTTGCGTAACCTGGAGCATCTGCTGGCGGCAAAAGGGCGCGCGCAAAGCGAGTTGCCGGAAATCGAACTCGTGGCCGTGGCCATGCGCAAGAACCTGCACGAGCTGCCCGGTCTGGTTCGCCTGGCGTACGAGTTCGGCATCACGTTGCTGTCGATACAGCACCTGTGTCATGACTTTTCTGAATCGACGCTACCGGCGCGCTATCGGCCAATGCGCGAGTTTGTCGAGGCCGAGACGTTGTTGAATGAAGACCCGCTGCGCGTGGAGCAATTTTTCGGCGAGGCGCGCACCGTGGCGCAGGCGTTGGGCATCAGCCTGCGTTTGCCGAAGACCACCGCGCGCCCGCATGACGCCTCGGTCAGCGGCCGTTCGCGTTGCGACTGGCCGTGGCGGGGCGCATACCTGGCGTATACCGGCGAGGCCATGCCGTGCTGCATGGTTGCGACGCCGGATCGCATCAATTTCGGCAACATGGCACGCGAGGGCGTGAGCGGTGTCTGGAACAACGCGGCCTACGAGACGTTTCGCGAGCAGCTCGCCGCAGGTCCGCCCCCGGAAATTTGTCGTGGTTGCGCGGTGTACGCCGGTACGTTTTAAGGGCGCCTAACAAAATGAAACTGAGCTCATATATGTATCCCCTCTCCCGGAGGGAGAGGGAGTTAACCTGCGTACGTTCATTATGTGAGGCGCTTTCAGGTACATCACTCGCGGTAGCACCTGCGGGCGGAGCATTGGTCAAACGACCACCGGCCTTTCTTTTGCGCCGTAGCGCTGAATGAGAGAGAAAACGATGAAAGCCGGACCGACCGAACTGGGAAAAATGCTGGTGATCTCTCCGCACCTGGACGATGGCGTATTCAGTTGCGGCGAATTGCTCGGCTCGCATCCGGGTTCGGTGGTGCTGACCGTGTTTGCCGGCGTGCCGGCGGACTTTGAAGCGCTCACCGATTGGGACGCGGCGTGCGGTTTCGCGAGCGCGCAGCAGGCGATTGCGATGCGCCGTGCCGAGGATCGCACGGCGCTCACACTCCTGCATGCCGAACCGTGCTGGCTGGAATTCTACGACAGCCAGTATCGGCAGGCGCCGCGCATGGACGACATCATCGAACAGTTGCGCGATGCGCTGCATGAGCACGACGTCGATACCGTCGTCATACCGCTGGGGCTGTTTCACAACGACCATCGGCTGGCGCACGCGGCCGCGCTGCCGGTATTTCAGGAAGTGCGGCACAAGACCTGGCTCGCGTACGAAGACGCGCAATACCGCCGTGTTCCGGGCCTGTTGCAGCAGCGCTTGATCGCGCTCTCGGGCGTCGGCATTACCGCGACGCCGGTCCAGTACCACGTCGATCACCACGAAACCAAACGCCACGCGATCCATTGTTACGCGAGCCAGTTGCGCGGTTTATCCACGCCCGGGCGACCGGGTTATCACGATGTGTTTGCACCGGAACGCTACTGGCGTCTGACGCCGGGTTGGCAGGGAAACGTATAAATGAAAACGCTGAAGCACCGACTGTCGGTCGTCATCCTCACCCACGATCGCCTGCCGGAAGTGTTGCGCACGGTTGCACACATGCTGGCGTTGCCCGAGCGTCCACCGATCATCGTGGTCGACAACGGTTCGCACGATGGGTCGGCGCTGCGAATCAAGCAGGAATTTCCGCAAGTGAAAGTGGTGCCGCTGGCCGGCAACCTCGGCGCCGCGGCACGCAACATCGGCGTGCGTAACGCCGACACGCCCTACGTGGCCTTCTGCGACGACGACGTGCAGTGGGCCGCGGGTTCGCTTGCCCGTGGCGCCGATCTGCTGGACGCACATCAGAATGTGGCGCTGGTGTCGGCGCGCGTGCTGGTCGGCGATGAGCAGCGCGAAGATCCCGTGTGCGCCGTGATGGCGGCGAGTCCGGTGCCATCGCATGGGCTGCCCGGCCGGGCCGTGCTCGGTTTTCTCGCCGGTGCCTGCATGGTGCGGCGCGATGCGTTCCTGGCGGTCGGCGGTTACGAGCCGAAATTTTTCGTCGGTGGAGAAGAAGAACTGGTGGCGCTCGATCTGGTGGCGCGCGGCTGGACGCTTGTCTATTGCGATGCGTTGGTGGTGTACCATTTTCCATCGACGCAGCGCGATCTACGGATGCGGCGCCGATTGCTGGTGCGCAATGCCTTGTGGGTGACGTGGATGCGTCGTGGAATTATTCCGGCGCTGCGCGGCACGTGGCGTATCTTGCGCCAAGGACCTCGCGATCGTGACCGGATCGCCGGATTTATCGAAGCCGTCGAAGGGCTGCCGTGGGCGCTGCGCAACCGGCGCGTGATCCCGCGACACGTCGAGGCGTGGTGCGCGCGCATTGATTCGTACGGGGTGCCGCCGGGGTGGACTGAAAACGTTCAGTCGATGACGGCGGCGATTTCCCCTCCCGCGCCGGGGGACGGGTAGGGCAGGCGCGTGCCGAAGTCGGTTTAAATCTCTATCTGCGTGCCTAGCTCAATCACGCGGTTAGTCGGGAGATTGAAATACTCCACGACGCTACCGGCGTTACGCGCCATGGTGGCGAACAAGCGCTCGCGCCACAGCGCCATGCCGTCGACGCGAATGCTGGCGATGACGGTTTCGCGGCTGAGGAAATACGACGTTTGCAGAGTCTGGAATTCAAGGCTCGGCTGACACTTAACACAAAGCTGCAGTGCCTTCGGTACGTCGGGTTTATCTTTGAATCCGAAGTGCATCAGGATGCGATAACACTCGTGACCGAGCGGTTCGATAACGATGCGATCTTCTTCCCGCACAAAGGGCACGTCTTCGACCGTCACAGTCAGGAACACAACACGCTGATGCAGCACCTTGTTATGCACAAGATTATGTAACAGCGCATGCGGGACCGCGTTGGCAGTCGAGGTCAAAAATACCGCGGTACCCGGCACGCGCGTCGGTGGACTGCCCAGCAGCGATGCGAGAAACGTATCGAGCGGGATCGATTGCTGCTTCAGGCGCGCCATCAGGATTTCGCGCCCGCGCCGCCACGTCAGCATGATGGTGAATACGCCCGCGCCCATCGTGAGTGGGAACCATCCGCCCTCCAGTACCTTGACGAGGCTCGCTGAGAAAAATGACAGGTCGACAAGGATGAAAAAGCCGGTCGCCAGAACGCATAACACCAGCGGGTAGCCCCAGCCGTAACGGATCACGAAGAACGTGAGGAAGCTCGTCACGAGCATGGTGCCGACCACGGCCACGCCGTAAGCCGCGGCGAGATTGGTGGAGTTGCCGAAACCGACGACCGCCGCCAGCACGATGACGAGCAGAAACCAGTTCACCGCGGGAACGTAGATCTGTCCGATCTCGCGTGCCGAGGTGTGGGTGATGTTCATGCGCGGCAGGTAACCGAGGTGAATCGCCTGCTTGGTCATCGAGTACGCGCCGGAAATCGTTGCTTGCGAGGCGATCACAGTCGCCGCCGTGGCAAGCGCGATCATCGGATAAAGCGCCCACGACGGATACGCAAGATAAAACGGGTTCGAGATCGCGTCCGGATTGCCGATGAGGAGTGCGCCTTGCCCAAAATAGTTGAGCACCAGCGCCGGTAACACGAGTGTGAACCAGGCGATGCGAATCGGGTTTTTGCCGAAGTGACCCATGTCGGCATACAACGCTTCGGCGCCCGTGATGGCGAGCAGCACTGCACCGAGCACGATGAAGGAAGCGAAACCATGCGCCGTGACGAAGTGCAAGGCGTAGCCGGGATCGAGCGCATGCAGCACGGTCGGGTGTTGTGCAATGTTGTACGCGCCGACCGCGGCGAGTGCGAGAAACCACAGTACGCAGATTGGTCCAAAAAAGGCCCCGACCACAGCGGTGCCGTGGCGCTGGAATAAAAACAACGTGACGATGACGGCGATGGCGATCGGCACCACATACGACTTAAGCGCCGTGGTGCCAACCTCGAGCCCTTCGACCGCGGACAGCACCGAGATCGCCGGCGTGAGTACCGCGTCGCCATAGAACAAGGCGGCGCCCGCAAGACCGAGATACGTGATCGGCGCGATCCAGCGCGGGTTCTGTTTGGCCGCCGAGGTCGCAAGTGCAAACAGCGCCATGATGCCGCCTTCACCCTTGTTGTCGGCGCGCATGATGAGCGACACGTACTTAAGCGTGACCACAATCATGAGCGACCAGAAGATGGCCGAACAGCCGCCATAGATGTTTTCCGCTGTCAGGGGAATCCCGTGCTCGGGGTTGAACGTTTCCTTGACTGCGTACAGCGGGCTGGTGCCGATGTCTCCGAAGACGATACCGAGCGCAAGCAAGGTCAGTGCAGCCGTAGATGAGCGCTGGGTGTGTGAGCCGCTATTCAAGTTCTTGTTCTCCCGGGGGACCCGAATGCGCGCGGACGTTACTCCCCCCGTTTGGCAAATGCAAATCAATAGGTGGTATCAATTCTCAGCATGATCGGGTGCAATTGCGGCTGATGAAATAGTCGATTGTGGTCAAGGAATAGCGCAAGATCGGCGATAAAAAGGGCAGCGCACAAGGGGCAAGAAATGACAGCCGAAACACAGGTGCTGGTGGTGGGGGCCGGGCCGACGGGGCTCATGCTGGCGCTCGAGTTGGCGCATCGCGGGGTGGCGGTGCGGATCGTCGACACGCTGGATGCGCCCTCGCCGTATTCGCGGGCGCTGGTGGTGCATGCCCGTTCGCTCGAGCTGTTCCAGAACCTGGGGCTGGAAACCGAGTTCCTCGCGGCCGGGTATCGCGCGATTGCCGTGAGCGGTTATGTCGAAGGCCGCCACGTTGCCGACTTCGGACTCGGTGACATTGGCGCGGTCGCGACACCGTTTCCTTTCATATTGTTTATCTCGCAAGCCGAGACCGAGCGCATCCTGGAGCAGGCGCTGGTGCGTCGCGGCGTGCGGGTCGAACGCTCAACGACGCTCGCCGGTTTCGCACAAGACGACAATGGCGTAACCGCCACGTTGCAGCGCGGTGATGGCTCGCAGGAGACGTTGCGTTGCGCTTACCTTGCCGGTTGTGACGGCGCGCACAGCGCAGTTCGACATGGACTCGGTCTTTCATTCGAGGGTGCCGCCTACGAACAGGATTTTGCACTCGCCGATGTGCGTCTCGATTGGGCGCTGCCGCGCGATCGGCTGATGATATTTTTCGGACGTCCGGGGTTACTCGCTGTGTTTCCCATGCCGCAGGGAATTCACCGTTTGATCATGATGGTGCCGAAGGGATTTTCCGATTCGCGCCAGGCATTGACGCTGGCCGAGACCGCGACGCTTGCGCAACGCCTGAGTAAAACCGAGCTCAGACTTTCCGAACCGGTATGGCTGTCGCGCTTTCATCTGCACCATCGCGGTGTGGATCGCTATGGCATCGGGCGCGCGTTTGTCGCTGGCGATGCCGCGCATATCCACAGTCCCGCCGGTGGCCAGGGCATGAACACCGGCATCCAGGATGCCGCCAATCTGGCGTGGAAGCTGGCACTGGTGATCAAGCGTCAGGCGACACCGCGCTTGCTAGAGAGCTACAGCACGGAACGTTGGCCGATTGGGCAGGTGCTGCTCAAGCGTACTGACCGCTTGTTTGAAATTGCTGCCACCGGCAATCGCTGGGTGGTTGCGCTGCGTAATCTCATCATACCGCGCCTGATGCCGCTCATGGGTCAGCATTCGCCGTTGCGGCAACGGTTGTTTCGATTCGTGTCGCAATTGGGCGTTCACTATCGCAAGAGTCCGGTGGTGCTCGAACTCGGCGAGTGGCGCGCCGGTCCGCGCGCCGGTGAACGTGCGCCGGATGCGTCGTTGTATCGCGGTCACCGGGCGATTTCACTCTTCGAGGCGATGTGTGGACCGGAACATCATGTGTTAATTTTTACCGGCACGCGTGACGGCGCCTCGATGCCTTTGGCGGATTCGTGGGAGAAGCGCAGCAAGATGGCACCGTTCCCGTGTCGCGTGATAGTGGTTGGGCGTAATATTTCGGGCGACAGCGCACTGTCAGATTCCGACGGCCGCGCGCATGCGTTGTACGGTGTGCCCGAAGCGGGCGGGATCTATCTCATTCGCCCCGACGGTTACGTCGGTGCGCGGGCGCCGTTGATTGATGCAGCGAATATGTTGGCGCAGTACGTGCGGGCGATTTGAATTCGCGATGGGCAGTGCGCGCGCTTAGGTTCTTTTCTCCGTACGATGTTCAGCGAATTGCTTGAAAGGACAATCCGTAGCGGACAACGCTACAAGCGCCCGTTCGCGTTGATGCTCATCGATCTCGACCGGTTCAAAGCCATCCTCGAAGCGAAAGTTAAAAGTCACTTGCTCCACTCTATTTTTTCTTCGTAGATTCCCAATGCGCGCAGGCTCAACGTCTCGATCGTGTGTGTCGGCGAGTACGTAGGATTGGAGGAAATCGACGATGGAATCTGGAACATAAGCTTCGGACCGCTCAGGCTCGATCGCTTGCACGAACGTCACATGCGAATCGAGGATGCGTACGACAGATTAAAGCGCCACCATGTGTAACCTATGTCCCCGACCGCTCACCATTCTCCGTTAGTAAATACCTTTCGCAACAGGCCTTTCAAATTTCGTTTTGTCCAAAAACTGGGAGATGAAGCCTTGTCTCTTCCAAAGCAATTCGTGGTAAAGCGCTTTGATTTCTGGAACACATGATTGCTGAACTGCATTGAGTGTCAGCAGGTTTTCTTTCCAGATATTAATTCGCAGGTGCCGTTTTTCATCTAGTATTCCTGGCTTTAATTCGTCGAGGTATTTCAGCCGTTGAAATAAGGGCGCGTAGCTGGCATCCACTAACGAGAATTCGCTACCGTTAAAAAAGGGTGTGCCACCGATCGCCTTTTCTATTTGATCGAACTTGTTCAATAAGTCATCCAAGGCGTTGTTAAAGTCTTCTTCCTTTTCTTTGACGCTCAGATGAAAGGCACTCCACGTGCAAACGTTACCAAACTCTATCCAACTCCGGTTGTGCGCGCGCAGGACAAGGTTGCTCGGGTGAAGTTTGTTTGGGTATGCCTCATCAATATATTCGTTGATAGCCGTCGATTCGAATATGACATGATTTTCCACGAGCAACAGCGGGACTTTCTTGAGTGGAGACAGTTTTAGAAACCATTCCGGAGGATTGGCCAAATCGACATAATCGATGTCGTACTCGACATTCTTATACTGCAGCACGATTGCCGCCCTCTGCACGAAGGGGCACAGCTTGAAGCTTATCAATCTGGGTTTCACGGTTTTCTTGTTTTCAGGAATTTAGTTGAGGCCTAACGTGTTGTCGAACCGCGCCGACCACTGACCTTACAGGAAACTCCGCGGCGCTTCATGGCGTCGGCTCGAACAACTGGTTAGCCGTCGTCAATGCGCCCTCCTGGATCATGGTTCTTCAGCCTCTTCTCTATGCGTTTCATGAGCCATGGCTCAACGAGCTTTATGGAAACGATGTAGGGCACGCACCCCAATGCCAATACACACATGAGTACCACGAGCCTCGGATCAGCGGCCGCGAACATGAGAAACAGCGTGAGAATCCATATGGCCCACGACGCTAAGATTCCTACGGCGCGCGCGTTACGGACCGAGCGCGAGTGGTATGGATCTAATTGGTTGTCCTCGGTTGATCCACCGGAGGTCGGAGAGGAGGTTGTTTCGATACAAATTACTATCTCGTTGCTCTTGGGTTTACGAGAAAACGCGACGAAAGCAACAAGTGCAATCAATACGAGGAGAATAAACCAAATCATTTGCGGTTCCTCCTGGCGATCTCTGAGAATCGGAACTTCATTCCATTAGCGGTCCAACGCGAAGTTAACCGGCGCGGGCCACTAAAACTAAATACTGCACCGTCGTCACCCCGCGTCCGGCTGAACGCCGGGTTAGCGCGGATTTTTTGTGATTCAGTTTAATGCGCATTTTTGCAAAATAACCAATAAAACTAGTGCCAGGATGATTCCTATAGGCTGTAACCAGTTTTTATGGATTCTCTCCCTTCGTGTAATTTCAGAAGATGGGATTAATTGGCGGCGGCTGTAGAGCCACATTGAGAAACGCCACATGGCAGCGCCCCACAGGAAACCACCTACAAGACAGGCAGCCAATGATGCGTACCACGGCAATGAAAGCTTGGCTACAAATTCGGCAATAACAAAAAACAGAACCCCGAAGATAGCACTATTGAAGAAAGCGAAGCGCCAAACTCCTTTCTGACGTCGTCGTTCCCAACGTTGGAGTCGTTGCTCCTCCCAAACTGAGTGGCTAACTGCCGTTGGAAAGACAAGGCCGTTATCTAACGCGGCATATAAGACGCAAAAGATTAAGATGAAAATTAAGAAAGCCATCGGCGCCATTGGTTTGGGCGCTAACGAATAGCTTGAGCGGCGCGGGCCACGATACGACAGGAAATGCGCCGTTGTTTCACCGCGTTGGCTCGAAGGGCTTGTTATACGTCTTCGTTTTTCTTCTTAACAAGTTTAATCCCCATTTTGGTAAGGATAGCGGCGATGAATATGAACGGGAGACCGACCAGAATGAAGAACAATTGCCGGACTCCAGGTGTATCGATTAGTTCTGCAAATGTCGTTTCGGTTTTGATATAGCCAATTGCGAAAACTATAGTACCGATAGAAAGACCAACAAGGATAAAACCCGCTTTTGTAACATGTAAGTTCTTATCTATCGGATTTGAGAAGACGGCAATTTTCTGTTCTTTCCGAAGTTTGCGTTTTATCCAGAAATGCGCAGGGATGTAGAGCAACGCACCCAACACGAGAGTGAACAGACCGATTGCGAAGAAGGCTTCCCAGTTCATTTGTTTTGAGACGTATAACGCCGAGCTAAGCCGCGCCGGTCCCGAACAGTACCGCGAAGCGCCTGCGACGTTTCACGGCGTCGGCTCGAGCGACTTGTTGGGCCTCATGAACCATTTTTTTTGACATAGATTGTGCCATTCTCAACTTTAACCGCGAGGTTATAGCGCGCAGCAATTTCATACATTGCCTGGTCCCAAGGCACCTCGAAGTATTGAACGGCGATAGTTCCTTTGATTGCCGGGTCGATGCTTATCTTGTTTCCCGAGTGATTGGCAAATATCGCGAATAGAGCTGCTAACTCAACGCTGCTGAAATTAAGACTGAGCTTTTCGCCAACATACTTTTTCGCGGGCCTTCCATCGACTTCTTTCGGTTTACTGGTTGGCGTTTTGGCCGCAACACCGCTGTCCGCAATGATTACAGCTCGACCGTACTCGTTTAGGCCCTCGGCTTGTACCATTGCGCTGCCTATCAAACCCGTGACCAGTGCGATAATTGGCAGCGATTTTCTCTTTGAGGTTTTCATCGTTACGCTCCTTTCAGTTGCGGTATAGAAGGCGATGCCCAACTTAAATTCGACCGCATATCCAAACTCGACAGGCGCGCGTCAGTGCGATAAGACCTTATCCCACTACAGGTTTCACCCTCGACGCGACAAGTTTCGCACGCTCGCGTGCCTCATTAATGTCGGCGCCATTCGCGAGCGCCACGCCCATGCGGCGTTTTACGAATGACTCCGGCTTGCCGAACAAACGCACATCCGATTGCGGGACTTGCAGCGCCTGCGCGACGTTTTCAAACGCGATGCCTTGGGCCGCGATGCCGCCGTAGATCACGGCCGAGGCGCCGGGGGCGCGCAGGCGGGTGTCGACCGGCAGGCCGAGGATGGCGCGCGCGTGCAGATCGAATTCGCTTTGCACTTGCGAGCACATGGTCACCATGCCGGTGTCGTGCGGGCGCGGGCTGACTTCCGAGAACCAGACTTGATCGCCTTTGACGAATAGCTCGACGCCGAAGATGCCGCGGCCGCCGAGTTCGGTGGTGACTTTTTTCGCGATGTCGCGTGAGGCGGCGAGCGCGGCGGGAGACATGGGCTGCGGTTGCCAGCTCTCGACATAGTCGCCGTTGATTTGCACATGGCCGATCGGATCGCAGAAAGACGTCTCGACCTCGCCGGCGTTGCCGACGGCACGCACGGTGAGGAGTGTGATCTCGTAATCGAAGTCGATGAAGCCTTCGACGATGATGCGGCTTTGTTTGACGCGCCCGGCGGTCTGCGAGTATTCCCAGGCCTTGGCGACATCGGCCGCTGTCTTGACGAGCGACTGGCCCTTGCCGCTGGAGGACATCACCGGTTTGACGACGCAGGGATAACCAATGCCGCCGTCGATGGCCGCTTGCAGCTCGGCCAGGGTGTCGGCGAAGCGGTACGGTGAAGTCGGCAACGACAGCGTCTCGGCTGCGAGCCGGCGTATGCCTTCGCGGTTCATGGTGAGATTGGCGGCGCGCGCGGTCGGAATGACTTCGGCCAGTCCTTCGCGTTCGATCTCGATCAGCGTTTCGGTGGCGATGGCCTCGATCTCGGGCACGATTAGATGCGGGCGTTCTTGCACAATGACTTCGCGCAGCTTGGCGCCGTCGGTCATCGGTATTACGTGGCTGCGATGCGCGACCTGGTGGCCCGGTGCATTCGGGTAGCGATCCACCGCGATGACTTCCACGCCCAGTCGTTGCAGCGCGATGATGACTTCTTTGCCAAGCTCACCGCTGCCGAGCAGCATGACGCGGGTGGCGGAAGGGGAGAGCGGAGTGCCGATGCGTTTCATGTGTCTCTATATATAGGTGGTGGACGCAACACCGGTTCGGTTTTTCCGAACGGGCGGTAGCAGCAGAATCGGTGACAATCGACGTTATGTTGGGGCGCGTATTATCCCTGAAACTGTCGCGGTTTGCCGCGCGTCGGCACCTGGTCGGATATACTTTGCGGCCGGCGCGTACATGGCGCTGGCTATACTAAAAAGCCAGGTAATCCCGATTTCCATGAATCCGTCCGATCTTTCTCCCGCTGATTCCGTTGTGCTCAAAGGCGACGACGTGCGCGCGTTGTATCGCCGTGCGCTGGAGCGCCGCGGGTTCATGGCCGATGCGGCGCAGGAGCGTGCGGTCGAGCGTCTGCAGCGGCTCTTCGACGAATGGCAACACTATAAGAATCGGCGACGTACCAGCCTGCATCGGCTGATCGCGCGTCCGGCCTTGCCGCGCGGCGTGTACCTGTGGGGTGGTGTCGGGCGCGGCAAAAGCTTTCTGATGGACAGCTTTTACAGTTGCGTGCCGCTGGTGCGCAAGCAGCGCGTGCACTTTCATCACTTCATGCGCGATGTGCATCGCGAGCTCGATACGCTCAAAGGCCAGGCCAATCCGCTCGATGTGCTGGCGCGGCGCCTGGCGTTGCGCTGGCGGTTGATCTGCTTCGATGAAGTGCACGTCAACGACATTGCCGATGCCATGATTCTCGGGCGCTTGTTCCAGCGCACCATGGACCTGGGCGTGGTGTATTGCATGACCTCAAACTACCCGCCTGACGAGTTATATAAGGATGGCCTCAAGCGCGAGGATTTCCTGGCGACGATCGCGTTTCTGAAAGAATGGCTCGATGTCGTCGAGGTCGACAGCGGCGTGGATTACCGCCGGCGCGCACTCGAGCGCGTCAGTACCTACCAGGTGCCGGCGGGCGCCGAGGCCGACGCGGCGTTGATGGAGGCGTTTCGCCGTATCGCTGAAACCGACGAACAACCCGGGCCGCTCAAGATTGAAGAGCGGGTCATTCCGCACCGGCGTCACGCCGGTGGCGTGGTGTGGTTCGATTTTGACGTGCTCTGCGGTTGGGGCCGTTCGCAACTCGACTACCTGGAACTCGCCACCGAGTTTCATACCGTCATTGTTTCGAATGTCCCGCGCCTCGGTCCCGAGCGCCGCGATGACGCGCGGCGTTTTACGCTGATGGTGGACGTGTTCTACGATCATCGCGTGAAGCTGCTGCTTTCCGCCGCCGCCGAGCCTGAGCAATTGCTGATACGCGAAGAAGCCGCGGCCAGCGCGCAAACGCAGGCGATGATTTTCGAATTCGACCGTACCGCCAGCCGCCTGATCGAGATGCAATCGCAGGAATACCTGTCGCGCGGCCGGTGATACCGCCAGGCCGCTGAGGCTGCCGACCAAACAAGAAGCAGTCACTGCGCACCAGTCGGCGACGACGACGTGCCAAGCGCCGCTTCGCTGCACTGCGGCGGGACAGTTCACAGTGAGCGGCAGTCGTTGCGACAATAATGTCGATGCGCGCATCAGTGATGCACGCCGGCAAATTCAGGTAAAACCGGTCTTGCCGGGGCAGTCCGCTAAATGCATTCTGTGTATCGCCAGGAGGCAAAGTTCTGGCACAGGGACGTGCCACTTCCCCGCTTCCTTGGCCACGTTCAGTCGGTCAGACGCGTCACGATCCTGATTTCGGACGTGAGTGTTTTGTGTACCGGACATTTCTCGGCGATCTCGAGCAGTCTTTGACGTTGGCCGGCGTCGAGATCGCCTTCGAGGGAAATGTCGCGCTCGATCTGATCCAGTTTCCCTTCCCGGGTTTCACACTCTGCGCAATCCTGCGCGTGAATCTTCCGATGGCGCAGCATGACGCTTACGCGTTTAAGCGGCAGGCGTTTGTGCTGCGCGTAGAGGCGCAGCGTCATGGACGTGCACGCGCCAAGCCCGGCGAGCACATACTGATAAGGATCGGGACCGCGGTCGGCGCCACCGGCAGCGACCGGTTCGTCGGCGAGCAGCCGATGCGGGCCGGCAAAGACCTCGTTGGTCAGTCCGTCACCGGTCTCGCGCACCTGCACGTCGCCGGCGCCGGGTGTCGGCGCCGCGGCGTCCGCATTCGCCACCGGCGCCATGACGTAACGCGTTGACCACGCTGCGACGATGTCGGCAACGAACACGGCGTCTCTCGGATCGCTGAGCAAATGATCGGCTCGATCGAGCGAGACGAAGCTCTTCGGGTGTTTCGCGGCCTGGAAGATGCGCGCGGCCTGATCGATCGCAACGATATTGTCGATCGGTGAATGCATCACGAGCAGCGCCTTGTGCAGCTGCACGATGCGCTCATCCAGCATCTGGTCCTTGATGTCGTCCAGAAATTGTTTCTTGATCGTAAACTGGCGGCCCGCCAGATTGACCGTGGCGAAGCCTTGTTGCTCTATGGCCTCGCGCTCATCGGCGAAGAAGTGTTCGAGATGGGCCGGATCGCTTGGCGCGCTGATGGTCACGACGGCTTTCGCTTCCGGCAGTTCGCCCGCCGCCGCCAGCACAGCGGCACCGCCGAGGCTGTGGCCGATCAACAATTCCACCGGCCCGTACCGGTCTTTCAAATGCCGCGCCGCGTGTACCAGGTCGCGCACATTCGAGGAGAAGTTGGTATTGGCGAAATCGCCGTCGCTGTTACCCAGCCCCGTGAAATCGAAGCGCAGCACCGCAAATCCCCGAGCGGCGAGCGCGCGCGAAATTCGCGTGGCCGCCACCACGTTGGCCGAACAGGTGAAGCAGTGCGCGAACAGGGCGTAGGCCTTCGGCGTGGCGTCGGGGCGCTCGAGCAGGCCGGCCAATGTTTCGCCTTGTTCGTTGGGAAAGCTGACGCGTTCGCGAATGATCGGATTTTCGGCGGGCATGTGGTTGCGGTCCTTGGGGCGTGCTCATGCCCGGGTGGTTCGATGCTGGTTCGACTGCGTCGTGTCGATGACGTTGCGGCCAGTCGGCGTGGTTACCGCTCTTGCCAGTGCGGCGGAATGGTCTTGGCAAAGTACGGGAGCTTTTCGACGCGCGCAAACCATGCCGAAAGATTCGGCCCCAACGCGGACCGGATACCGAGGTCGGGCTTCTTCTTGTCTTCGATGCGTAAGGCGAGCGCGATCAGCGGATAGACTGTGAAGTCAGCCGCGCTGGCAGCGCCGACGAGAAAGCCGTCGCGCGGTGCGTACGCCTCGAAGCGATTGAACTCGGCGACCAACTCGGTTTTTCCGGCATCGATCGCGCGCGAATCCCACTGTTCGCGCGGTTTGAACAAAATTTCCTCTACCAGCTTTTCCATGGCCGTGGCCAGGTACTGATCGCCCTCGCGCACCAGGCGCCGCGCGCGGGCGCGCTGTGCGATGTCGAGCGGAAACAATCCCGATCCGGAATTGGGATAGCGGTCTTCGAGGTACTCGACGATGGCCGCCGATTCGTAGAGCGCAAAGCCGTTGTCGGTCACGACCGGCACTTTGCCGCGCGGATTGAGCGTGATGAATTCCGGCGTCTTCAGGTCGCCGGAAGAGAACGACAGGATTTTGAGCGCGTACGGCAATTGCTTGTGTTCGAGTGCCAGCCACACGCGCCAGGCATAAGGCGAACCGGAACCGCAATAGAACGTGATGCCCATGGCTCTTCTCCTGTCGTGTTGCGGGGAAACGGCGCAGTGGCCACTTAATCGCAGTCAACGGGCATGGTCAATACAATGTTTGAAGTGAGCGATTAATTCTGGAGTCATCTCCCCTTCACGGAAGCGAAGGGAGTCGGGTAAACCGAGACACGGTGGCGCGTGTGGGTGGCTACGCTTTCGCGCCGGGCCGGCCGTCTTCCACGATGAATGTCGCTTGCGTTGAAATCCCCGCGTCCGGATCTTTTTCGCTGGCCACGGTGCGAAAACGTACCTGCGCACGCTGCTCATTCAGCTCGACCGTAACGTAACCGCGCTTTTCGCCGCTGGCGAATTTAACGTGCGGATTGTGCGCCAGCCAGTTCTCCACCTCGGCCGGCGTCGGCCCTTGCGAGGTGATCGAGGTGCCGCAGAACTCGGTGGCGATCACCGGCGCATCCGGTTTGTCGAAGTCTGTTTTGAGATCGCACACCAGACTCATATGTACATCGCCGCCGATGACGAGCGGGTTGCGGGTCTGGCGCCGCGCCAGTTCCGTCAACAGCCGCCGCCGCGCCGCCGGATAGCCGTCCCAGCCGTCAGTCCAGAACTGCGAGCCCTTGCCGTTTTTCTTGCGGTCCAGCTGCGCCATCAGCGTTTGCTGCGCCAGGATGTTCCAGCGCGCCTTCGATTGTCCGAGTTGATCGGCGAGCCAGGTTTCCTGTTCGCTGCCCAACAGCGTGCGCTCCTCGTCTCGCAGTTCGCGGCATTGCTCCGGGCGCACGACATTCGAACCGCCGCGCCCACGTTGCGGACAGGCTTGCGGCGTGCGGTACTGGCGATCATCGAGCAGGTAGAAGCGCGCGAGGCGGCCGAAGTCATGGTGGCCATACAGGCGCATGCCCGATCCGTTTGGCTTCGCGCTCGCGCGCAGCGGCATGTGTTCGTAGAACGCCTGATACGCCGCCGCGCGGCGTTGCAGAAAATCGGGATCGAGATTCTGCGAGCGGTCGTTGGCGTAGTCGTTCGATACCTCGTGATCGTCCCAGGTCACGAGCCACGGAAAGCGCGCATGCGAGCGTTGCAGATCGCTGTCGCGTTTGTAGAGGGCATAGCGCTCGCGGTACTGCTCGAGCGTGAACGGTTCCGGCGCGCCGTGCTTGCGCACGTGATTTTTCCCCCACGACGATTCGTAGATGTAATCGCCGAGAAACACCACCAGGTCGAGATCCTCTTCGGCGAGATGCCGGTGCGCGACGAAGTAACCTTGTTCGTACTGCTGGCACGAGGCGAAGGCGAAGCGCAGGCCGGTGAGCGCATCCAGCGCGGAGGCGGTGCGGGTGCGGCCGACGGGACTCACGGCATCGGCCGACATGAAACGATACCAGTACCAACGATCCGGTTGCAGTCCCGTTACCTCGACGTGGACGCTGTATCCATAGGCGGGATCGGCGTTGGTCTTGCCGTGGCTCACGACATTGCGAAAGGCCTCATCCACGGCGACTTCCCATAACACCGGGATCGGTTTGGAGTCGCCGGCGTTTGCGAGCGCGCGGATGTCGAGACGCGTCCACAGTACGACGCCGTCAGGCAGCGGCGAGCCCGAGGCAACGCCGAGCGTGAACGGATCGATGACAAAGCGCGGTTTGAGGGGTTTTGCATTTCCGGCAAGCGCCGGCGCGAGTACCAGCGTACCGGCCGTGCGCAAGAACGCGCGGCGACTGAAACGGTGCGTCATTGACACTCCTGCACGGCGTGAGCTGCCGTCAGTGAAAACTTATAGCAGATATCCGGCGGTTGCTTTGGGCGTGGCAATTTGCGCGGATCAGTGGCGTGGCTTAGGCAATTTCAGCCAGCAGCCGTGTGGCCGCGCCGGTGATGCGGCGGCGCGAAAAAAGCAGCTGCCAACGGCGTCCACCGAGTTGGCGCCACAGGAACGCGGCGCGCACGCCGGCAAACAGCAGCGCGCGTACTTTTGCCGCGACCAGCGGGTTGGCCAGAAATCCCTGCTCGCCGGTTACCATGATGCGTGGTGGCAGCGCGCCCAGTGTCTGGATGTACAGCTCGGCGAGTTTTTCAATCAGTATCGGGTGCGCATGATCGTCGCTCGGTTCAAAAAACTTCATTTGTCCTTCGGCGGTATGGATTCCGCGGCGAATGGTGTCCTGGACATCCGTGTGCCGCGCCAGCTGTCCGGCCAGATGCACCATTGAGACAACGTAGCGCGCGATTTCAACATCCAGCGGGGTGGGATCGGCGTCGGAAAGCTTGGCGCGCAGCAGTTCCAGCCCATCGCGCACGCCGGTGCCGCCGCCGAAAACTTCGTCGGTGTTGCGGGCATCAATCCGCAGAATGCTGTGTATGCTTGTAGAGAAGGCGCCCGCATCGGCGCGCCCGTCATGCGCCAGCTGCTGCACGAGACGGGCGGATTGAAATATGCCGGCCAGGGCCAGAGTTCGGTTACGCAAGCGCACTGACGTGTCTCGGAGGTAGCGGTGGTGTGGCGTGCGATGGTAGCCGATGGCGCCGGGCAGCGGAATATGGCAACGTATCCCCGCACACCAGTAAGATCGGGCGCGGGAGGAGAAAAACAGCAGTGACACAGAACGGAAAACCGACAATTGCGCTCGTGATGGCCGGCGGCGGCGCACGCGCGGCGTATCAGGTAGGTGTACTGAAGGCAGTGTCGACCATCCTGCCGCACAATCGAATCAATCCGTTTCCGATTCTTTGCGGTACCTCGGCCGGCGCCATCAATGCCGCCGCGCTCGCGGTGTACGCACCCGATTTTGCGGATGCCGTGCGCCGACTCAATTTCGTGTGGAAGAATTTTCGTGTCGATCAGGTGTTCCGCGCCGATCCGTGGGGCATCGTCAAGACCGGTGCGCGCTGGTTGTCGGCGCTCATGCTGGTCGGCCTCGGCAGGCACATCCCGCAGGCATTGTTCGACCGCGAACCGCTCGGAGTCCTGCTCGACAAGCTCATGCCCTGCGACCAGATTCAGGAATCCATCGATTCCGGTGCCTTGCGCGCGCTGTCGATCACGGCCTCCGGTTACGGCTCCGGACAATCGGTGACGTTTTTTCAGGGGGTTGATTCGCTCGAGCCTTGGTCGCGCGCACGCCGGATCGGTGCCAAGGCGCAAATCACGACCGCGCACCTGATGGCCTCGTCGGCGATTCCGTTCCTGTTCTCAGCCGTGAAGGTCAATCGCGAATATTTCGGCGACGGCTCGATGCGCCAGATTGCGCCCATCAGCCCGGCGCTGCACTTGGGCGCAGACAAGGTGTTTGCCATCGGCGTGCGACACGAACCCAACGGCGTGGGTGTGCGCCCCGAGGCGCAGGAATATCCGTCGCTGGCGCAGATCGCCGGCCATGTGCTGAACACCATTTTTCTCGATGCCCTCGAAGCAGACCTTGAGCGCCTGCAGCGCATCAACCGCACGGTGAGCCTGATTCCACCCGAATACCTGCACGAAAAAGCGGTCACCCTGCGGCGCGTGGATACGTTCTTTATTAGCCCGAGCCGCGACATCGAACCGATCGCCCTCAAGCACGCGCATCATCTGCCGCGCGCGTTGCGGATATTGCTGCGTGGTGTCGGTGCGCAGCGGCGCCACGGTGCCAACTTGTTGAGCTATCTGCTGTTCGAGCGCCCCTACTGCCGCGAACTGATCGCGCTCGGTTACGCCGATGCGATGGCGCGCAAACACGAGATCCTGGAATTCCTCGAAGTCAATCACTGACATGCCACGCGCGCTGATCGCAATCGGGATCCTTCTGCTTGCGCTCGGCCTCGGCCGGTTGCCGGGCGACATCGCGATCGAGTGCGAGAATTTCCGGTTCTATTTTCCGATTTCGATGTCGATCGTTATCAGCGTGGTGTTGTCGCTGGTTATCTCGGAAGTAGGTAAGGTGCGATTTTCTGCCTTCAAGATATCGGTTAAATAGGCCGCCCTGTTTACTCGCTAACGTGTTGGCTGACACAGACGACTCAAAGGCAAAACCCATGAAAAAATACTTTCTCCTGACCGTTATGCTTGCTTTGACGACCGCGTGTTCTAAAGAACCGTCGGTTCAGCGAACCGTAGAAAGTCCTCAGTATGGCTTTACGGTCTTCATCAACGGCATCGCGAAATTTCCCTATGAAGCGCCCAAAGCAAGACAGGAAAAAGTGCAGGGTGGGTACGCACAAATAAAATTAGGGATGAACAAGGAAGACGTAAAGAAACTGCTGGGGGAGCCCGATGCTGAGTTTATGACCTACCGTGCATCGAAAGGCAAAGAGACGCTTGCCAGTTCATCCTGGGCGTACTATCTGGCCCGCCGTGAAATAAAGTTTGCGAACGAAAAATACGACAAGATTGTTTTCATTCACTTCGACGCGAACGAAAAATTGTACTGGGCAGTGCCGAGCAATGTTGAACGCTTGGCCCGAATTGGCGAGCCGCCTCGCGACTGACGCATCGTTCCCGCGGATATTGCGGTGCTTGAGAAGCGCTGAACAACTTGTTCCCCTTCTCCCTCAGGGGGGGGCTAAATCAGAGGCTCCCTAGTGTTCGACACGCGTATCGCCGTGCCCGCCAAAAAGGATTCGTACCCGATCGCCGACCTTGAAGTCTTCGTCCGCCGCCTGCGTGACGGCGAGCAGGCGACCGCCGTCGAGCTTGACGGTGATTTCGAGACCCTTCTGGCGTGTCACACCTTCTTCGACCGCGGCACCGGCGATGCCGCCTGCGACCGCACCGGCCACGCGCCCGACCGGTCCGTGGCCGCGCATGGCACCGACACCGGCGACCGCGCCGGCAGTAGTGCCGACGCGCGATTTTGTTCCTTCGATCTCGACTTCTTTTACATGCTCGACCATGCCCATTTGAACCTCGTGCGCGGTGCGGGCCTGGCGGCGTTCATACGAACTGGCAGACATGCTGGAGGCGCAACCGCTTAGCAAGGCGACGGTCGCGGCAAGAAAAACCAGGGCGGTGGTGCGCATCGGGTGCTCTCCAGGATGATCGTTATTATCGAGTTTATGCCAAGCCGTCATTGGCGGCGGCACCGGTTTTCGCCGGTGTCGTACCGTTTAAAGAAATTAACGCCTGCCTTTGAAATTGGATGACAGCGTATGAGGCGCCCCGAGTCCACTTGCGGACTTGCCCCGTGCGGAAACGGAACAGGGCAGCATCGGGTGAAGGGTATTGAAACGGTCCCGCTGGCACGGGGACGGTCCGCGGCTTTTCGTGCGGGAAAAACGCGCTCGATTAAGCGCGCGGTACCGGTTTCTGCGCCAGCAGGTGATCGAGCCAAAGCTTGGTGAGATGTTCCTGCAGTTTGTTTTGGCCCAGACGATCGTCGAGGTTGTCCATGTCGACGATGTCGACCGGCTGGTCCTGCCATGAGCAGCCGAACACGGCCTTGGTGCGCCGCCCGGTGTGCGGATCAATCTGCCATTGCAGGCACTGCGAGCACACACCCTTGAGACCGCACTGGATCGGCGTCGTGATCGAGGCGACAGTTTCCGGACGCACGGTGAAAAACGGCGCCAGTTCATTTTCGCGCGCATGTTTCATTTCGCGGATCACGCAGCTCGAGGCCTGGATCATCAGTCGTTGCACATCCTGCAGCTTGATCGCTGGCGCGCCCATTTCGCCGGCGGCGTAACGGCGAATGATGTCAACCGTGTTGCCGGTGGCAGCGCGATCCTGCGGGCGGCGCGGCGTGATCGGATCGCCTTCTTTGGTGATCCAGAGCGTGGCGTCGGCCGCGGCTTCCATGTCGTCGCGCAGGTAAACGTCTTCGGCGCGCTCGTAGAGCGCAACGTGCAGCACGCGCGAGCCCTTGTGCCGCAGCGCCGGGCCGACGGCGCGCAGATGCGCAGCGCCGAAGCCTTCGGTGACGACCATGGTGGTTTCGTTTTCCGAAATCCTGGTCTTTACCCCGGTCGGGCCCATGAGCGCAATCGGATCGCCCGGTTGCAGCGTGGAGATCACGCGTGTGCTCACGCCGGTTTCGTGCACGATCAATGAGACCGTGCCTTTTTCGCGATCGATGTGTGAGCCGTTGAGCGCCAGCGTTTCGGTTTGCAGTGCCGAGCCGTTGATCTTGGGGGCGTAGGTCTCGAACGTCTGCAGGCGGAAGAATTGTCCCGGATGGAAGCGCTTGGCCGCGAGCGGCGCACGCACCGTCAGCTCGACCACGTTCGCCGTCAGGCGCGTCACTTTCTCCACGCGCGCATCGAGCAGGTGCTCGATCTTGCTGTGGAACGCCGCATATTCCTTTTCGTCACCACGCTGATTCGCGCGTTCGCCGAGCGCGGCCACAATCTTCGGATACGTGCGCATGCCCGAGGCCACCGCATTCACCACGCTGCCGTGAAACACGGGGTGCGTATCGCCGATAAAGCTCACGCGCTTGTTGTCGACGTGATACGACGTGAACGGACCGAAGTCGTTGGTCTTGGTGTGCTTGGCGACCGGAATCGGTTCGAGCTTGCCGTCGACGTCGTGATTGGTTTGATAGTGACCATTTTCCTTGTGGAAATGGCCCTTATGTTCGAACTCGTAAGCGATGTTCGGGCGCGCCCCGGTGGCGACCAATACGGCGCGCACGGGCAGGACGACTTCTTCGCCGGTCGCCGCCCACTTGCCGTCTTCACCGCGCGCCTGCCTGCGGAACGACATGGCCTCCACGTGGCCGTACTGATCGAGCCTGGCTTCCTGCGGATCGAGGCCGTCGGCGTAGTAAATGCCTTCTTCGAAGGCCTTGGTGATTTCTTCGTGGTTACGCGTGTACGCCGGTGAGTCGTTGATGGTGCGCCGATAAGCAATCGTGGCGCCGCCCCATTGCTGCAGCAACGGAATGAAATTCGGTTCTTCGTGGATTACCCTGGCGCGTGCGCGCTCGCCGCGCACGGCGCGACCGTGGGTAAGGAACTCGTCCAGAATCTTGAGTGACGCTTCGTCAAGACCGGCGCGTACTTTCGCCTCGCCTTGTTGCTTCGCCAGCACTTCATAGCGCTCGAGTGTCTTCTCGACCTGAACGATGTAGTACGCCTGTACTTCGGTGGCCGTGTCCACGCCGGTGAGGCCGCCGCCGATGACGATGGCGGGCATGCGCACCTGCAGGTTGGCGAGGCTCGATTTCTTGGCCGCGCCGGTAAGCTGCAGGGCCATGAGGAAATCATTGGCTTGACGCATGCCGATCGCGAGACTGCCCGGGATCGGTAGCGGCTGCGGAAGACCAGCGCCGACGCCGACGACGACGTGATCGAAGCCAAGGTGCCACGCTTCTTCCACCGTAATCGAGCCGCCGAAACGCACGCCGCCGAAAACCTGGAAGTGCGGGCGACGCGAGAGCGAGAGATAAATCAGCTTAAGGAAGTTCTTGTCCCAGCGCACGGTGATGCCGTACTCGGCGACGCCGCCGAAGCCGGCCATGACGCGCTCATCGAGCGCCTCGACCAGTTCGGAATAATCCTTGATCGGTTTGTTGACCAGTTCTTTCGGCAGCGGCTCGACCTTCAGGCCTTCGATGCCGACGACGGCGAAACCTTCCATGAGCATGTGGTGTGCGAGCGTAAAGCCGGCCGGGCCCATGCCGCAGATCAGCACCTTCAGACCGTTGTACGGTTTCGGCAGCCACTGTTTGGCGCGCAGCGGATTCCAGCGCGTGAGCAGGTCGTAGATTTCGACGCCCCACGGCAATGCGAGCACGTCGGTCAAGCAACGTGTTTCGATCTCGGGGATGTTGACCGGCTCCTGCTTCTGGTAGATGCAGGCCTTCATGCAGTCGTTGCAGATGCGATGCCCGGTCACCGGGCACATCGGGTTGTCGGCCATGATCATGGCGAGCGCCGCGACGGTGTCACCCTGTTTTTTCAGGGTGTGCATCTCGGAAATTTTTTCGTCCAGCGGGCAGCCGGCGAGCGTCACGCCGATCGGATTGACCTTGAAGCCCTTGTCGGGTTCGCCCTTCTTCTCCGGGAAACCCTTGGAGCAGAAGTCGCCATCGTGATCGTGGCACAGGATGCAGTAGTTGATTTCACTCACCACCGAGCGCTGGTTCATGCGCAGGTCGGTGAGCGTGAAGCCGTCGCGGCGACGGAAGTGCTCGGGCTCGCCGTGGAAGCGCTTGGCCGGGTCCTGCTCCATGCGCACGAGTGGTACAAGATTATCGAAGTCGGTCGGACGCGGCAGCTTGAAGCTCGACCAGCCGTGGACCGCGGCCTTGCCCTCGGGTGTCGTCAGCGCGCGGATGCACCAGCGCGTGAGCTTCTCGACGTCGTCGGCGTTCGCCTTTTCGTCTTTCAACAGATCGACGCCGAATTTTCCGATCGCCAGTTCGCGGTCAGCGAGCGTGAGGCCGTGGGCCGCGAGCGCGGCGGCGAGCCACTGGTCCAGTTGCGCGAAGTTCTCGAATTCTTCTTTCTTCAGCAGGCGCTTGCGGGCGCGGCGTTGCACGAAGTGCTTTTTGAATTCGAATACCGGGTTGTGCGTGACCGTAGCCTCGCGCGTCAGGCCCAGGGCGTCTTCAATGCCGAACAGTTCGCCGACGAACGCCTCCAGCACCGGGCCGCAGGCGAGCAGCAGCTCGCTGATCTGCAGCGTGGTATAGCCGTGATCGCCGCGACGATAGGCGAGCAATTGTTCGTAGCGCGTGGCGTCGTGCGCCATCAGGTGCGCGAGGAACATCGCATCGAGTCGTTGCAGGCTTTCGAACTGGAACAGCGATTCGTAAGCGAAACCGTGTTTGAGCTTCAGAGAAGATGCGGGCATATCAGTCGGCGGTTCGTCGGCCCGTTGGGGCCACCCGCTGTCTAACCTTATAAATGGGCATTCGGGCGCGGTATTGTAAGGGGTTCGGCACACGATTGCAGCCGGTGTCGCGGTCTTGTTTAGTGATAGCGCCGGCCCCTCTCGTGCGGCAGCCTGTTGCTGGTTTCGGGTTTGTGGTTATATCCGACTATAACTTTGTATATAACTTATCTGGGAGGAAGTATGTGCATTTTCAAGGCGACGTGGCGCGGTTTCGTGCCTGTCCTGCTAGCAGGTTTGTTTGGTCTTCCAATTGCCGCCGCATCCGACATGGGTGTTCCGGTCCCGCCTGGCAAGGCACTCATCTACGTGATCCAGGGCGAAACCGGGAATTTTACCAGCGTGTCGGTGTTCATCGACGGGCGCAATATCGGGCGCGTCAAGGCCAATAGTTATCTGGCCGTTGCGGCCGATCCGGGTATGCACCAGTTGAGCTCGGCCGGCGTGAGCACGGCATCGATCCCGATCAGCCTCGACGCGGGCAGCCGCTATTACGTCAGTCAGCGAATCAACGCCCAGAGCGCGCCTGAATTTCGCTTGTTGTCAGTGTCTGAAGGGCAGCAGCTCTTGGCACGGACGACATCAGCACGCGACGACGTGGTCGTTGTGGGTCCTGGGTCGCCGGTCCGGACGCCGACCGCGGCGCCGGTATCGCAGTCCGTCACCGCACCGGTATCTCGTCCGGCGCCGGATTCGGAAAGGTCCCGCCCGGCGGGCCGCGACCACGTTGCCGTGATTTTAAAGACCGGTGCCTATTCGTTGTCTAACGCCACTCAAAACGTGGTTAGCCTCGATACGACATTTAAGGCACCGTCCTCCGTTCTCGGTGGTGAGGTGGAATATCAGTTTGCCAATGGCTTCGCCGTCGGCGGTGAACTGTTCGGATATAAAAGCAGCTTCACCCAGACGGGCGGCTCGTCAGGCACCATGACGGTGTCCTTCGTACTCCTGAATGCGAAGAAATATTTTGCGGTCACCAGAATGCTGCGGCCTTTTGTCGGTGTAGGCGTGGGCCGGGCGGGAACGGGTTTTAGCGGCAGTGTTACTGGCAGCACGACCGGTTCCGCCACCAAGTTCATGGGCGGGCTCGAGTTGCGCTTTGACAACGTGGGTCTGTATCTGGAACTGAATTCCGTCGGCGCGGACACCAAAGATACGGCTGGCCAGACCGTCAAAGTCGGCGGCACGGGAAAATTCGTCGGCGTGAGCGTGCACTTCTGATCCACCGCGCAACGAGGTGTAGCAATTACGCCTCGTTGCGTTTCCAGTCCCCCGAGCGCCCGCCGGACTTCGATACCAGGCGGATATCCGACATCGTCATTCCGCGATCCACCGCTTTACACATGTCGTAAACCGTCAGCAGTGCGATCTGGACCGCGGTGAGCGCTTCCATTTCGACGCCGGTCTGGCCGCTGGTGCGCACGGTGGCGCGGCAGCGGAGGGCGGATTTTTTTTCGTCCGCTGTTAGCGTGACGTCGACCGCGGAGAGCACAATCGGGTGACACAGCGGCACCAGTTCGGCGGTCTTCTTCGCCGCCATGATGCCGGCCACGCGCGCGACCGCGAGGACGTCGCCCTTCTTGTGGCCGCCCTCGAGGACCAGCGTGAGCGTGGTCGATTCCATGCCGATCCAACCCTCGGCCACGGCTTCGCGCGCGGTGACGGCCTTTTCGCCGACGTCGACCATGTGGGCCTCGCCGCGCGGATTGAGATGTGTGAGTTTGGTCATGGAAGATCAATCGTCTGGTGGCTAACGCTATTCAACTGCGCGCGCAGGCCTTTGTCCACCGGCGTGCCGCTTCCGTTGACCCGCGCGTCCTGCTAATTTGCCGCGATGCTTACACTTGAAGAAGCCCGCACAGCAATTCTCGAGCGCGTGACGCCCGCGACCGCCACCGAAACTGTGGCACTGGCCCGGGCGCGCGGCCGTTTTGCGGCCGCGGAAATCCGTGCGCAGGTCGATAATCCCGCATTCGAAAACTCGGCGATGGACGGTTACGCCCTGTGCGCCGCCGATCTTGCCGCCGCCGCGTTCAGCTTGCTGCTCGTGGGCGAATCGAAGGCGGGTGAGGCACCTTCGCCACTTGCGCCGAAGACCTGCATGCGCATCTTTACCGGCGCGCCGATCCCCGCGGGCGCCGACACGGTGGTGATTCAGGAGGATTCCCGTCGTGATGGCGAGGCAGTGAGTTTCCCGCGCTCGGTGCAAGTGGATGCCAACATCCGTCGCCGCGGCGAGGATTTTAAAGAGGGCGAGTCGCTGTTTTTGCCCGGGCAACGGTTGGACGCCTACAAGCTCGCCTTGCTCGCCACCGCCGGTGTGGCGCAGGTACCGGTCTACCGGCGCGCACGTGCATTGGTGGTGGCGACTGGCGATGAACTGGTCGCGCCCGGCGCGCCGCTCAAGCCCGGACAGATCTACGAATCGAATCGGCTCGCGACGCTGGCGCAACTGGAGGAGTTTGGGGTCGAGGCGGTGGACGGTGGCACGGTCAGTGACGATGCCGGCGAACTGCGCGCCTTGCTGCGACGCTCGACCGACTACGATTTCATTATCACCAGCGGTGGCGCGTCCGTCGGCGATTACGACGTGGTGAAACAGGTGTTCGCCGAAATCGGCGAAATAGAATTCTGGAAGGTGAAGATCAAACCCGGCAAGCCGCTCGCCTTTGGCCGCGTGGGCCGGCGCACGCATTTTTTTGCGCTGCCCGGTAACCCGGTGTCGAGTCTCGTGACGTACAAATTATTTGTCGAACCGGCGCTGGCGGTATGGCATCACGCAGTGCCACAGCAGTGGCAGTTGCCGGCGACCGCCGCCAACGGCTTTCGCCGCCAGGTGGGACGCACCGAGTTTCTGCGTGCGCGACTCTACATCGAAGACGGCAAGCTCATGGCCGAGGCGCTCAAGGGCCAAGGCTCGCACATGCTCGGGCCGATCCGTGCGACCAATGGCTTTATCCGGGTCGAGGCCGACAGCAGCGGGTTTGCCGCCGGCGATGACATAACCGTCATGCCGCTGACTATCTGAACGGCCGCGTGGTTACGCGCGAACCCGCAGGGCGTGGGCGAGATAAAGCGCGACCGTAAAAACCACCAGCGCCCCCGCCTGATGTGCAGCGCCAAGCGGTACCGGTACGACCATTAATAATGTGGCGATGCCGAGAGCCACCTGCGCTAGTACCGCAACGGGTAACAAGTGAAACGCCCAGCGTACGCGCGAAGAAAATTTCACCCGCCGCGCCAGGCTCCAGTACCCCGCTACTGCGAGCACGACGCTGTAAGCCAGCAGGCGGTGATCGAACTGCACCAGCGCGATGTTCTCGAATAAATTTGTCCACCACGGCTCGAGCGCGAAGATCCCTTCGGGAACGAAGCGGCCGCTCATGAGCGGAAACGTGTTGAAGGCAAACCCGGCGCGCGTCCCGGCCACGAAACCGCCGGCCAGGATAGTGACGAACACGAGCGCGGTGATTGCCGCGCCGAGGCGGCGCAGTCTCGCCGGCACCTTCGTTTCCGGTTTCGGATAGAGCAGCCCGAACGCCACCCACAACAGGTAGGCGTAAATAACCACGGCCAGGCCAAGGTGCGCCGTCAGCCGGTACGGGTTCACACGCGGAATGTCCACCAGGCCGCTTTCGACCATAAACCAACCCAGCGCGCCTTGCAGGCCGCCGAGAATAAAGATTGTCACCAGCTTCGGAATCAGCGCCCGCGCGATGCGCCGGCGCGCGATGAAGTAGAGCAGCGGCAGCAGCATCGCGAAACCGATCAGGCGTCCGAGCAGGCGGTGCGCCCATTCAACATAGAAAATGCCCTTGAACTCGGCGAGCGCCATGCCGCTGTTCACGTGCCGGTACTCCGGCGTCTGTTTGTACTTGTCGAAGGCCTCGCTCCACTGCGTTTCATTGAGCGGCGGGATCGCGCCCACGATCGGTTGCCACTCGACGATCGAGAGGCCCGAGCGCGTCAGGCGCGTCACGCCACCGACCACGACCATCGCGAACACGAGCGCGGCGACGGCGAGTAGCCACAAGGCGATCGGGCGGGAAGCGGTGGTAGTCAGGTGCGGTCTCCAGGATTGCGGCGCATTGTGCCGCGTCGAACGCCCCGGCGAAAGGCCAGTGGCGCCCGGCGCGCCGGATGTCTTGCCTCGGTGCGGGTATTTGTGATGGACTGCGCGCCTCGTTTCTATCTCCATCACCACACACTGCATGCACAACCCCGACTACGCGCTCCCGATCCCTTTCGATAGTCGCCTGCGCCTGGCGCGCGGCTGGTTGTTGCTCGGGTTGTTTTCGCTCATCGCACCGGGGCTGTTTGCGCTGCTGCTGGTGGGCGTGCGTGCGCCCGGCGTGCAAGGCATGGCGCGCTGGGCGGATTTCTTTCAGACCGCGCTGGTGTTGCATGTCGATCTTTCGATCCTGGTCTGGTTCATCGCCTTCGGCGCGGTGCTTTGGAGTCTCAACTGCGCCGCGCGCGTGATGGCCTTTGGTTGGGCCGGACTCGGGCTGGCGGCGGTGGGCGCGTCGCTGATGGCGATCGCGCCGCTGGCGGGGGAGAGCCGGCCGTTGCTCAATAACTACATCCCGGTGCTGCAGCAGCCGGTGTTTCTTATCGGTCTCGGGCTGTTCGGTCTGGCCACGTTGTTATTCGTGTTGCGCACGTTGAGTACGTCTCCTGCTTTGGGTGCGACCAACACCGGTACGGCGACACTGCGTTTTGGCCTGGCGGCGGCGGCCATCACCAGTCTGTTCGCGCTGATGGCGTTTGTGTGGTCGTTTCTGTCCATTCCCGCTTCTTACAGCGGACGCGCCTATTACGAATTACTGTTCTGGGGCGGCGGCCACCTGTTGCAGTTCGCGTACACGTTATTGATGCTGGTGGCGTGGCTGTGGCTTGCCTCGGCCTCGGGTGTCGCGCTCGCTATCTCGGCGCGTGTGGCCAAGTGGCTGGTGGCACTTGGTTTCCTGCCGGTGTTGGTCGCACCGCTGGCCTATTTTTTCTATAGCGTTGCCAGCGCCGAGCACCGCGCGTTCTTTACGCTGCACATGCAATACGCCGGCGGACTCGCGGCCGTGCCGCTCGCGCTCATCATTGCGTACAGCGGTTGGCGCGCGCCGCGGGCAACGGCCACGCAGCGACCCTTGCGTGCGGCGCTGATCGCGTCGGTGTTGCTCTTCGGCGCCGGCGGCGTGATCGGGTATCTCATTCGCGGCGTGAATGTCACCATTCCCGCGCACTACCACGGCTCGATCATCGGTGTGACGCTGGCGTTCATGGGGCTGACGTACTGTCTGCTGCCGAAGCTCAACTATGGCGAACCGAATCGTCGTTGGGCGGTCATTCAACCGTGGCTGCTGGGCGGCGGGCAGCTTTTGCACATCGTCGGGCTGGCATGGCTCGGTGGTTATGGCGTGCAGCGCAAGGTCGCCGATGGCTTGCAGGCGAGCGATACGCTCGAGCGGCTTGCCCGCGGCGTGATGAATCTCGGTGGATTGCTTGCCATTGTCGGTGGCCTGGTATTTTTGGTCATCGTGTTCGCCGCCATGCGTCGCCGCCGCTGACGCCGTTTGCGCGGCGTCGCCGCAGACACGTTGTGGTGCAAGTCTGTGGTTGGCTGCACCATCGCAGTCCGCAAACGCCGACATGTCGCTGTCGCTTTTATCGTATCTCTCCGATTCCACTCGCAATTTCGAATTTCCGTTACGCGGCATACTCCTTGCTCTAGAGACATTGAAGACATTCTCGAGCCGCGCCAGCGGCGCTAACGCAACAGCAGGAGTATGCCCCGTGGTGATGTCAGTGATGAAGTCAAAGGCGACAGCGGCGCGTCGCGCGCCGGCGTTCGTGGTAGCGGTACTCGTTGGTATCGTGGCGACCTTCTCGACGGTGAGCGCAGAGGAGATGACTATCAATTCGGCGATCAACAAGTCCGGTCGCCAGCGCATGCTCTCCCAGCGCATGACCAAGGCGTACTGTCAGGTCGGTCTGAACGTGCGCAGTGACGAGGCGCAAGTCCAGCTCACCGAGGCGTGGCAGCTCTTTGAAAAACAACTCGTCGAGTTGAAGGGATTTACACCGACGCCCGCTATCGCGGCGGCGCTGGTAGACGTTGAAACCAAATGGGCGCCCTTCAAGGCCGTCGTCGCACGGCCCTATAGCCGCGAAGGTGTCGCGCGTCTGCTCGATCTCAATGAAGATCTGTTGCAGGCCGCGGATCAGGTGGTGCGGTTGTATCAGGAGCATTCCGGCAAGCCGGTGGGACGGCTCGTCAATATCTCGGGCCGTCAACGCATGCTGTCGCAGCGCCTGGCCAAGTTCTACATGCTGCGTGAACTCGGATTTCGGCAAGCGCGGGTGATCGACGGGCTCGACCAGGTGCGACGGGAATTCATGGAGGCCCAAACCGAACTGCGCAGCGCGTCGCAGAACACGCCGCAGATTGCCGAGCATCTCGCCCACGTCAGCGTGCAATGGGAATTGCTCGACTACTCGCTTCGTAGCGACAACGGCAATCTCGCGCTTTTCGTGGCGCTGACGACCGACAAGATTTTGAGCGCCATGGATGCGGCGACCGGCTTGTATGCGACGCTCCCCTGAAGCCGCGCCGTAATGTGAAGGCATGCGCGTTCACCGGCCCGGTCGGAGTTGTGTTGAGCGGGGACGTACAGCGCATTCCTCTGATCGGCGATGTGCGTGGTCCACAACGTTACCGATCGGATGCGGCTATTTCCTTCGGGCGGGCGTATTCGTCTCGCCCGAACAACATTGTCACGAGGGTATTGGACCCGCGTTGGTCCGGTGCGCGGGCAGGGAAGCGGAGGCACTCGAACTGTCCCCGGCTCCACCTCTTTAGCTTCTTCTCCGTTTGCCGAGGGTTTTTATCAGTGGCTCGGATGGGGCGTGGTGGAGCGCAGGTATGACAACAAAGGGATGGATGTAACCAGGATGTCGCGCGCGGCCTGGGCCGCGCAGGCGATTCGTAGAGCGTGGTTAGATGGGGATGATGCTCAGCCGGCGGCGCGATGATGCTTGCCAGACTGCCCCTTCAGCGGTGCATGCGACGCGGGTTTGATTTTCCCACGGCGGATATACTGGATTGACGCGCCCGCACGTCGCGGTGTTTCGTATTCGTCGCGCAAGCGGCCGGTGCGATGGATCGCAGTTCCGAAAAGCATTGCCGCCACCAGTCCAACCACCAGCCAGAGTGCCGCAATTGAGAGGATCGTCATGGTGAATCTCCTGATACCCGTCCGTGGGCGCTATAGCTTCAGCATCCTCCCGTTAATCGGTCATTGCAAGCGTTCACGCGCTACGGATTCTTGAAAGGACCAGAGCGGGCGACCAGCGGTGCCGTGCCGGAATTCACCAGTGTGGCTTCACGAATTTTCGTCGAACGGACGATAGCGGACCGCTCGTACCGTGTAGGAAATCGGCCCGTTAGGCAGCTGCACCGTGAGTTCATCGCCCGG
>Ga0209515_10001861_pt1 | contig 33945 bp, 31 predicted proteins | sample Subgroupgradi54m_FD_187454 | JGI IMG/M metagenome (GOLD analysis project Ga0209515, IMG submission 187454) | Subsurface groundwater microbial communities from S. Glens Falls, New York, USA - GMW60B uncontaminated upgradient, 5.4 m (SPAdes)... ... | reverse complement strand
GGCACATAGGTATGTTTCCGGCTGTTCAGACTGATTCTGCTGGAACAGGCATGACAATGATCAATCAGTGCCTCGCGATGCCGCTCGCAAAACACCGTGTAGGCAAGCCGCCAGTGCGCACGAATGTGGGGCACTGGATCCTCTTCCAGGCAACGCGCACAGATGCGGTAAAGGGGCAAGCCGTCGGCGTGGTGCTTCATAAAATAATACGTGTTTTTGCCGAGCAACAGCTGGCTCCGGGCAAACCCGGAAGCAATGACCGCCACATCGTTCAGGGTAATGTAAGCCACCGTCGGGATATCGGGCGGACTGTGGGTGAAATCGAGAAACGCCAAATCTTTTCCCCAACCCAGGCGTTGGCAAATCTCCTGGGGGTGCCAGCCGTGCCTGGCGGCGACGCGGTAGACCCAGCTGCTGGGGACTTCCCCATCGATCATCGGCGGTGATCCATACAGGCGCATGATGGGTGGGTCGGCAGGTATGGTCGGAGTAAGCACCGTCCATGAGTGCTGAGCATTCTCGTGATCCGGCACGATTAAGTCCTCGCAGTCAGTGCTCAAGTTCAAACCCCATTTGCCGATCCAATTGCCGCGGAAGCTTGCGCATACCCAGCTCCCGCCACAACCGGCGGATCTGCTGTTCGTAGGCGAGACGGATGAAGGCCAATTCCTCATCGGCGAGTTCCTGGTCGATGTAGGTGACGAGCGGTTTGAACGCACGGCTGTAAAGCTGGACCGAACTTTTGCTGAGTGAATCTTGCGCGATCAGCGTGAGTCGCTCCCACAGCGACTCGGGCCATCCGGTGAGCAGGGAGAAGGCCTGCTCAATCATCCGGTCGGCCCAGGCACCTCTGGGTTTGGTACGACCATGGCCTATGGTGCAGCTGTTGAAATCGGCAATACGATGGCCCAGAAACCAGATGGTCTTGCATAGCCCATCGAGACTCAGCGCTGCCAACCGCTCGCCGATATGGCCAGGCACGGTCGCCGGTATGGTCAGGCGAAAGCCCGGATCGAGACGGTGCTCGATCAGTTGGGCCGTGAGCCACGCGGCCGGTGATCCGGGCTCGCCTTCGGCGTTACGCAGGTCAAACCCGCAGCCACATCGGCAAATGGCGGGACGTGTCCAGCGCAACGGCTTGTGGCAGTCGGGACAGCGGGCAACAAGCCGCGTGCGATGGAACGCGCAGGTGCGGTAAAGCGCCACCTCCCAGGTGCCGGGGACATACGGGATCTCGCGCAGGCAGTCAGTGCAGATGGCGAGCGAACGGGAGGAGACGAAATTAGCCTTCGTGATCCATTCGGACCCGAGTCGCCAGCAGCGCACGCCGTCTTCGCGGCGCAGTTGGAAGCCGAACAGCTGAGCGATCTCGGAAACAGAACAGCGGCAGAACTCGGCCAGGCGTTCGACCTCCTCCAAGCCCGGCGGGCGGCTCGTGCGACCCAGAACGGCATCCAGGGCCGCGAGACTCGAAAAATGATTCGCCTCGGCCGCCCGCATCACGAAACCCACAAGCGACTCGTGGACCTTGGGTGATACGTGGTGCGGCAGGTTCATGATTTCCTGGGGGGACCGAAGGGATTTTTCCGGGCGCCAAAATAAAATTGGCAAGACCAGCTCAGGTCCGGTCGTTCGATGCGGGGTGCGCCGGCCTGGGAGGCACTGAAGATCGCGCCGCTCAGCAGATGAATCAGCTGGCGCCAGTTGGCTTCCTTATCGACTTCCGTGACCTGGTAAATATCCCAAGCCAGTGTCTTTTCATCGAGCCCGGCAGGTTCAGGCATGGGGATGGCCGCATCCAGCGCCCGGAGCATAGCGATGTAGACGGCGTCGAACCCGATTTTTGAGAATTCGTAGCGATGGGGAACCCGGGTTTTCAGTTGCCGGTCCGCTTCGAATGCCTCATCCCATCCGGGCACACCAAGGAAAATGCCAGGCCTCTTGGCCTTGTCGAGGAAGCCCTTCAGCCAGTCGCCCGACCCACCGGCCAGTCTTGCGGCACTGCGTTTGCCATACTGATTGACGTACACCAGATGCTGCGACTCATTGAAGAAGAAGCCGAGGGTTTGGCAAGCACTCATGGCTTCCAGTAGGTTGTCCTCAAGGTCCGAGATATGGTGCGAGATTTTGTGGACACACTGCAATTGTTGCAGCAGGTGTTTCAGGATGTCGCTGGTCGCCTTGCGTTCGCGGAAGTTGACATGAAGAATCGGGCAGACATAGGTGTTACCGAGACGCCGCGGACTGTACTTTTCTAGGAAGTAGCGAACGATCGCGTCCTTGCCTTTCCCGCCCGCGGCGATGATGCGCATCCCCCCCGCGTTCGAAAAAATTCCGGCGTGGCTCAGCAGCTGTTCAACGGCAGAGACGGCATATTGGAAATCGGGCGTAAAAATGAAAACCTTCTTGAGCAGGAAGTTGACGCGATCTTGCGGTGTGCCCTGTATCGCAGCCTCCCTCTCCCGCTGCCGCCGCCGCAGCGGGTCTTCCGGCTCGACAAAGCCGTCAAATTCAAGGTCAAGTGACTGCGTGTCACGAAAATCCTGTCGCGCTGCGCTGGGTACAACGATACTCAGTCGTGGAAGGTTTGTGTGAGCTTTTGCGGCCATCACGCGACCCCCCACTCGAAAATGGGCACGTCCACGAACGGAGCGTCGGGGATGAAAATTTTTCCGGTATCGGAAGCTGCCATCTCGGGGACCAACTGATCGGGATTTGCCTGGGGCTGAAGATCAGCGAGCGACTTCGGGCGGCCGGTAAAGACCGCGCTCGAATCGATGCCGTGATAACGCGCAATTTTTTCCTTGGACGTGCTGTTTTTGTGGTCGATCTCTTCGGCCATTCGCTCCTGTATCTTGGTGCGGGCGCGGCATAGCTGATCAATATCGTGGGCCGATTCGCCCGCCGCCTTGGCCTCACTCTTTATATACTGATGTTGTTGAAGCGAGAGCCTTGAAGCGTATTCGGGACGTGTGCACTCAACCTCGAACCAACGACGCTCACGTGGATGCGCTACGAGAATGCTCCCAAGATTGTCTTCACCGACGACAAATGGAATTTTTTTCTGACACGTTTTATAGACTGAATGGTAGAGCTGCTTCAACGAGTCATTTGTATACGACAGGTCCTTGAAGCGGATTCCTGTATTCCCAAGGGAACCCATGTAGTGCATGCCAAGTTTGATTCTGAGTGCATCCTTATTGGGCATCTGACCAATGGGGGCCTCCGCGAGGCCGTCGTTCCACAGGTCGATCAGTCGGGCGCCCTTGCTGTTTTTGACGGTGTAGGGAAGATAATCGCAGGCCCACTTGACCATGAGGTAAATCAAGGTGGAAAAGCGCACCACTGCGTCTTCTTTGGGATTGTAGTCGCGGCTATACGTCACTCCTTTGAAGACCTGACCCGGAAGCGTCTCGAGCAGGTCTGCATGCAACGTTAGAAACACACGCTCGATATTGGCCTTGTGCCACGGCGTGCGTGATTCGCAGTAAATCGGGTAGCCGTAGATGTCGAAGATCGCGGAGCGGTAACGATCGCTCAAGAAATCGCTCCCGCGATCGCTCACATAAAAAAGTCCCGGCCCGAAGGACGTCCAGACATGCTCGAGGTCGGGCCACTTTTCATTCAGTTTATGGTGCGATTCAAGCGAATGGCGGATCGACGAAAACGTGGAGGCCAGCGACGGCCCGCGAAAACTCACATAAAACCCAAGCAGCATCCCGGAATAGCGATCTCGAATCGCCGTCACCCAGGGCCGGCCGAGCGGCAGGAGCAGATCGTCGTCGACCACCCAGAGGCGTAATTTCGCGTGGTCGATTTCGACGTAGTCGAGCGGCCGATCCGCCGGCAGGTGTCCGCTGATCATGCGAAACATGTGTCGGGCTTCCTGACGTCCCAGGCGCGCCACGGCGACATCGTATTTGTCCAGGGCATCGATGCGCCGATTAAACGTGCGCAGGGAAATAGGCGCGAAGACCGATTGACCGCTGCGGGCACGTTCGGCGTTGAGGGCGGTGAGCGCAGGAGTGTAGTTGTCTTGATAAACGTCGCTGGCCTTGAGTTGGCTCCGGGTCAGGTAATGATCGTCGATAGTCCTCTGTACGAGCGCCTCGTGGTCCGCCTCGTGACGCTCGCGTTTGACTTTTTTGGCGTGCCCCGACACCAGCACGTAGACATCGCCCCGGGCACGCTCAAACGCGCACATCCATCTCGACACTGCCCTTACGCTCGGCGGTTTGGCGTCTTCTCTTTCGGCCGCGATTTCAGCGATCGCTTCGGCGATGAGAATGAGTTGGCCGCGCGTGATGCCGCGTACTTGCATGCCCTTCACGTACTCGAGCTTGCGCACCTTATTCGCCTCATGCTTCTCGTTCAGCACGATCGGCGCCGGCGGTGGTTCGGGAAGCTGTAATTCCTTGGGCGAGGAGAAGGCGTCCAGGACGGTCAACTCGCGACACTCATGCTTGTCCCAGAACTGCTCTTCCGTGAGTTTCTCGATATCGCCGGTCTGGACGTTCTCGAAGTAATGGAAGGCGTCGCTCCGGTGATGGTATTCGAGGGTGCGACCGTCATGTTGAATGGTGAGACCTTTCTCGAAGTAGAATCGTTGCATTCGTCTGTCCTCCGTGGTTATTCCGATATCCGCCGGTGTCCTGGATTTGAGTCCCGCGTGGGTCCGTGGCATTGCACTCGCAGCCCAAGAATGCATCGGCTATAGCGATCCACTACCGCCGTCACCTGCAGCTCGCCGAGTGGCAAGAGAACGACATCTCGGCGCCCACACTTGCTTGACTGCGCCGCGCTTTGATCCTGAAGGTCGCCGGGCCGGTTGGGCGGCTCGAATACTCGAGGAGTTCTGGAAAGCTTTTGCATGGGGAGCGGCGAATGGCGGATGATGTTGCGCTCGGCGAGCACTGAAGCCGCCATACGGCGACGGAATGTCCGTGCGGAGATCGGCCGAAGGCCCTCGAGGCCCGCCGTGGCGCGTTCCGCGTTGTATTGTGCAAGCGCCGGCAGGTAATGCGATATGTATATGTGTGTCATCGGAATGCGCCTGGGATCCGCCACATGGTGTTGGATTACTTTGGCGATCAGGGTGGTGTGGGTGTGGTCTAACCGCGCTGGTTCGGCATGGGGAGGTCGTCTCAACACGTAATGAGTTGGGAACATTTTGCCCATGTTCTCGGGCGCGCGAACCGTGATAAATACTCGAGGAACGAGCCCACTGAATGCTTGTTCAATTGGGGTACGTGCCGGATCCCATAACGCCCGAGCCAGTACCGAGATCTGACGTTGCTCCACCTCGCACCAGAACTGGTCCTTATTTATCGCTTCGGTTTCGCCGGTTCCGGGTTCCTCGAAATAGATGGTGGAACTCGCGCGGTGGCTGAAGTGCAAGGTACGGCCTTGCCGCAAAATAAAAAGGCCTCGTCCGAAACAGAATCGTTCCATGGTTCATTTCCTCTCGGTTGGTTGAGTGTTTGCTCGATTTGCCGGGTCATTTTCTGGAGCCGCGCTACCGGCAGCGTCGCGAGCGCGGCGGGACACCTGTCGCTCAAAATGGCCAAGCTGTGCCGGGCTGAATCCACCGACAAATCCGAGGGGCGAAGGACCCGATAGTGGCCATCGCCGAGCGCCCGCAGCCGCCAACAGTCGTTCATCCGGCGGTCGATGACCCAGAGCCATCGACGCCAATAGATCAGCGAACCGACCCGAAGTACGTATGGCGTCATATGTCATCCTCTTGAAGGGTTTGTCCGGCAGGGACACGAGTGCGTTACTGGTCAGGCGCTCATTCCAGTTAAAACAAAGATGGCGACGGGCGATCAGTGTGTAGACGTCGACCAGGGCCACGATGGACCCCAGTTCCGTGAGCACATCCCGAATCGTGCGGGGTCCGTTTTCAAGCGCCTTACCCACTTGTTCCTGAATTGGCGCCGGACATTCCTGCTTCAGATAGCGCAGCAACAGATTTGCATTGCTGGTCCACATGGGCGGCATTTGATCGTTGGTGATGAAATCAAGATGCTCGCCCTGTGATTGAATGGACTTGGCGATCGCGAGGTACTTCTCCAGGTTTTTCTCGCGGATGAGCTGCGCGAGCGCCTTGACTTCGATATATCGCTTCAGATTGTTTATGACGATCTCGATGTCCGGCGTGTATCGGTGCATAACGCCGTCGAAAAGGTAGACGAGGTGTATAGACTGAGCCTTGATCATGGAAACGTCCTCGCAAAACGCGAGTAAACAGATCAGAAAGCGTTCTAAATGTGACTCCCAGACGGCCGGATAAACCGTTACGCCTGGGAAATCCATGGCGCCGGTCATCCGGTGCGGGCATTGTTCGATGACGGTCCGTACCGGGCCACTGCCTGAGGCAGGGCACGATTTTTTCTTCCGTTTCTTCTTTGACATGGCGTATCTCCTTTTACTAATGGTTTAGGCTGCTTCCCCACGGCGGCATGCGCTTGCAGTCACGCCGGCTGAATTTTGGGTGAGCGCATCCCTGCCGGGTGGGGCATTAATGCTGAAAAAGAGAGGCTTGACGTCGGGTGGCGGACGGAAGATACTGAGATTACCAGTCGCAGTATTTTCTTAGTTCGCCGTACCCGAACGGGGCAAGCCGAAAGGTTTGTCCCGTTTACATTTTCCCCTCCTTGCTAGTGCTAACTAGCCTATCGTCCCCAATGCCACCCGCCGTGGCTGGCAAGGGATGCTTATCCGATTGATGTTCAGAGCCACTGACCGATGTGAGCCAAGCGGCGACGTCGGCAGTAAGCGCAAATTTTCCGCGCCGTCCCGGGACGTCGAATATTCGTATTTTCAGGGTTTTTTCACGTACGGCGCGTTGGAATGTGGCAGCACTTCGGAAGCCCAGTGCTTTGCGCAGATCGACGCCTCCGATCAGTGGTCCGAATTGCTTTAACAGTTCGTCATTCAGTTGGCGTGTACGCGGCGGCATGATTGTTAATGCACGTCAATTAATGGAAATTACCGATTAGTATTTATCCGATTTCACATCACTTAAAAGGCCGCAACAATTCAGGAATTGTTGTGCCCCAATAAACAGAACATTAACAAAATCTTTCAGAGCCGTTTATGCCATGACTGCGAAACAGAAAGTGCGGAAGCAACGCCAGCGAGGACGTAAGTTTCTTGATCGTGCCGAACTTCTGCGCGTCGCTGTTTGGTACTGGACACTCAGGGGTCGTGGATTCTCAGATTATCAATTGGACCTGATGTTCGACGGCCAGGACCCATCCGCGACGACTCGTGGCGTGAACCGAAAACGCATATTTGAAACCATACGCAAGCGTTACTCTTTGTCTGGCCGCAGCCAGGCGGAGAAAAGTGCGTTTGTGAGACGTGTTGATGCCCACCCCGGCCTTCGTGGAACCGCCAAAATATATTTTTCCGAGTTCTGGAACCTTATGACGTTCTGGGAGCTTCCGCATCAGGAGGCGCGCCGGCTTCTTAACACCTGTTTGCGACGGCATGGTCTCAGAAGGTTGACGTATTGGTCGAGCGAGGAATATCGGAATGCATTTAAACGGGCCACCGGACCCAAGGAAAAGGAGGAGTTTAGGGCAAAGGATTTTGCCAAAAAGGTGTTACACCAAGCGTTGGTGAGATGCCCCGTTGATCTGAATCTGCTTGCCTTGGTCGGGGCTCTATACAAAGAGGCTTATCTCGTCCAAGACTTGGATCTGGCTCTCGACTATCGCCACGAGTACTTCCGACTTATTGTAGAGTTTGCTGAACAACCGTGTATTGACCCCATTGCAGATGATTTCCGGCTATTGGCTACCAGAGCGATGCTCCGCGGACGCGTCTTCGATTTCGACGGCGCCGATATCACCAAGGACCCGTCGGGAGAGCGACTTCGTCGGCTAATTGTTCGGAAGGATGACCCACTGGCGAAATACGCTGAGGCCAGTATAAAGAAAATGCCAAAGTCACTCTTGCGGCATCTCGAAGATACATTGAGGGTCGGAGAATGACATTGCGATACTTGGCCAATAGCTATAGAGGCTGAACAATTCAACCAGTCCTGCTGGTTGACCCAGCACTTTATGTAATTCGTGGATCAAATGCAGAGACCAAGACGGTCTTGGCTTGCAGGCTCGAAAAAGGAAAGCGGGCAAATTTGTTCTCAAGCAACAGGGGTGCACGTCGTTCAAAAACTGTCTGCATCGGGAACAGCATGAGCGCCGATATCGCGGCAAATCGGGCATTCAGGTGTGACGTCAGCGCATCAAGCACGACTCGCGTTAGCCCAGGCTCGGGAACAAAGTCGGAATAAACACAAACCACTCCTGGAGACTTTCCGCTCAACTGTTCGGCTGCCACGCTGATGGCATTTGTGAAAATTCGCCTGAGTTTTGCCACACCAGATATCTCGGCCCCAGATACCGACGAACGAGTTTGCGCATCAAGCGGAAGAATTCTGCCCGTCATCAATCCATCGATCTCAAGCTCGACAGGGAGTTTCTCTGCCGCCAGTTTTTCGATAATGGTATTTCTAATTGCCTCGATGAGGCCGCGCATTATGGAGTCGTTGAATTGCGGATACCGCTTGTCGTCGAATCGAATGTCAGCGATACGTGGGTTGAGTTCGACCTGCACGGCAAAATCGTGACGGTGAGTGACGTCCATCACCTCGCGCATGATTGTCTGCGTTAAATTGCGCTCCCACTGCTCCCATTCTTCGACATTGAGATACTTGCATTCAATCTCAACCGGGCCGTCGGAACAGAACGCCACGATGTCAGGTATTTTTGTTGGCGCGCGTTGCGGGAATTCGACCCGAATTTCTTTCTCTGCGAACGCGTAGGCCATCTGCAGCTCAAAAAAAGCGCTGTTGCTTTCATTTTCTTTAAGGCGGCGCAAGACATTGGGATAACCCGGCATTTCTTGCAGCGCTTCGATGATCTTTCCGAGAGAGATCAGGTTCCGAAAGTAAGGGTGGCCCCGGCCAATCAGCATTGGCATAACGACGTTGAGCCTCGGATGTTCCCATAGTTGTTTTGCCCAGTCCGAGGGAAATGCCTCTTTCAGTATCTCAATGAGTTCCCGAATTCGCTCAACGGAGTCGCGCGCCGTGCTCAGATACTTCGGATCTTCCCACCAAGGGTAATGCCACCATTCGCCTGTGGCGAAGATTTGATCGAAGGAATCGTTGTTCATCTGCGGGCCATGTCTTCCAGCCTGATGTAATCGTCGCTATAAATCGGCAAGAAGATTTAGTTTATGTCGGCGCTTCTCGTAATCAGGCATCAGGTGACTCAGCAACCGCCAGAATCTGGGCCCGTGGTGATGCTCTTTTAGGTGACACAGCTCGTGCGTGATGACGTAATCGATACATTCCTTTGGCGTTTTGATCAGCTCCGGGTTGAGGATAATGCGACCCGATCGGCTACAGCTTCCCCAAGTAACCTTTAACTTCCGGGCCACGATCTCGGGACGCGGGATGTTCATTTGTTTCGCGAGCTTATGACATGCGTCCAGGCGCTCCTTGAAGACCCGCCCTGCTCGATCCAAATACCATTCCTTGACCAAGTTCTCAACGAGCCTCGGGGTTGGTGAACCTTCGGTAATGACCCATAGGTAGCCGCGCAGGCACTTGACACTGTTCTCGCGACCCTTGATTGCCTTTAGCCGATATTGGCGTCCAAGATAGCGGTGGCTCTCGCCGTTGATGAAACGACGCGGTGGCATTTTCGGCAGGAACAGGCCAAAGTCTCGTTGGGCATTGCAGATCCACTTGCTTCGTTTACGGACCTTCTCGCGGATCTTCACCGGATCAGTTCCTCTCGGTGCCGTGACGGTAACAGAGAGGTCAGGATGAACGCTGATTGCCAACGTCTTGCGCCTGGCGTACTTGTACCGGTAGCTGATCGTCGTATGGCCCCAGTGCACCTTGTCGGTCTGTCCGGTCATCACGCCCCTGCTAGCTTGCGCGCCACGCCAAGGCAGCGCTCAAGGATCACGTCCATGTCGGCCGTTTCCAGTCTCAGGCCGTACTTGTCTCGCAGCTCGAACAGGTAGTCGTCCAGTTCGTTCTCAATCTTCTTGAGAACGTCTTGGTTATGGACCCAGTCACGAATCTTGTGTGGCTCGATCCGATCCTCAATATCCAGTGCCAGCTGCGCCAGAAAATCCTTCTTGTCCTTTCCTTTTGGCGCTTCATAGTCATCCAGTACCTCACCGAGAATGCCGTAATGGGCCTGTGCCTCGCGGTGCCCCTCAAGTTTCTCTGGCATGTCGCCTTCGTGACCGCGGCGGACTGTTTCCTGATACTCCTGCACCCGTTTCAGGTACTCGGCCTCGTCGATTCGGTTCTGTCGATAATCGTCAATGGCTTGTTGCACGAGGTCTGCAAACTTCTCGTAGAAGACGGGGTCTTCATCCATCTTTTCGGTGATGGTCTTCTTTAAGCGACTGGCTATCGTGTCAGCCTTGGCTGCTTTGCCTTCGCGTTTCTCAACTTCCTTGTCGAAAGCTTCAACATCGAAAATGTTGACGAGTTCCGTAATCACCCCGACATCGGGTGCCTGGATGTGGCTGTCCATCACTTTCCGAATCTGCTTCTCGTACAGAGAGTAATCGACGACCTCTGCGTAGCGTTGCTGGACCGAAGCGCGTAGTCCACGGAAGAACTTCAGGTCGTCCTTGTACTTCTGAATCCGATCTTTCGGCGTATCGTCGTAAAAGTGCTCGGTGGAAAGTGCGACGGAAATGATCTTCTGATACTCGGTGAGGGCATCATAGAATTCCTGGCGGCGATCTTCCGCGGCCAGGTGTTGTTCCAATGCTTCGACGTCGTTCTTGTTGCGTACTTCCTTGAAGGTGGCCCAAAGGTCAGTGTGTGCCTGTGGGAGCATCGCGATCTCGGCATGGGTATCGATGACCGCCCCGGTGAGGTTGACGTCATTCGGGTCGTACTTTGCCAACGCATCGTAGGTCTGCATGGCCTGGTTAAGGCTGCCGAGCACACCGCGGTAGTCAACCACGTAACCGAAGTCCTTCCCCGGGAACAACCGATTGACGCGCGCGATCGCCTGAAGGATCGCGTGTTCTCTGAGCGTCTTGTCGATGTAGAGCACGGTGTTACGTGGCTCGTCGAACCCGGTGAGGAGCTTGTCTACGACAATGAGAATCTCGACTCCATCAGCGCGCGAAAACGAGGCAAGGATTTGCTTGTTGTATTCCTCTTCGGAGCCGAACCGCTTCATCATCTCAGTCCAGAACTGGTTAACGAGTGGTGTATCCTCTTCCTCGGTGGTTTCGCCGCCCTCACGAAGATCGGGCTGTGACATGATTACTTCGCTCGAAACGGTGCCGAATTCATTGAAGAATCGACGGTAGAGAATCGCGCTCGCTCGGGAATCCGTAGCAAGCTGTGCCTTCAGCCCGGTGCCCTGGAAGTTGTCCCGGTAGTGAGAGCTAATGTCGAATCCGATAACCTTGATGCGCTGTTCGGCTTTTTGGATGACCTCCTTGGTCGCCATCTTGCGCTTGAGGTCAGCCTTCTGCTGGGGGCTTAGTTTCTCGGTCAGACGCTCAAACCACTTCTGCATGGCCTCCTTGTTCTGCTCAAGGAGTGCCATGCGTCCCTCATACAGCAGCGGCACCACGGCGCGGTCTTCCACGGCCTCGCGCATAGTGTAGTTGTGCACGAACCCGCCGAACTTCTGCGCTGTATTCTTTTCAGTCTTGAGAAGGGGGGTGCCCGTAAAGCCGATATAGCAGGCGTTCGGGAAGACCCGCCTCATCTTGGCGGCAACCGTGCCATAGTTGGTTCGGTGACCCTCATCAACGAGCACAAAGATGTTCGGGTTCGGATCGGAAACCCCATGCTTACCCATCACCGTGGCGAACTTGTCAATCACGGTGGTAATAACGCTTGCTTTGCCCTCGGTGATCAATCGTACAAGGTGTTCACCGGTCTTGGCGCGCTCGGCCGATTTCCCGCAGGCCTCGAAGGTGCGCCAGATCTGGTCATCCAGGTCGATACGGTCGGTAACGAGAACGATCCGAGGGTTTGTAACGTCCGGATGTAGGGCAAGCGCCTTGGCGAGCATTACCATCGTCAGCGACTTGCCACTTCCGGTTGTATGCCAAACGACACCACCCGCACGGCGCCCTTCGCGGAGTACTGAGACCTTGCTAACCGTTGCCCTGACAGCAAAATACTGTTGGTAGCGGGCTATCTTGCGTACGCCTGCATCGAATAGCACGTACCCGTATATCAGTTCGAGAAGCCGCTGTGGACGTAATGTCGCCCATAGCATTCTATCCTGCGCAGTTGGAAGTCGATCGCCAGCGGCCCATAGCGCATCGAAATGTTTGCGGGCCTCGCGGTAGGCGTCCGCGTGCCGGGTCTCAAGTGGCGCGAACACCTTGGCTTCGATCTCGGCTGGTAGGCGCTGGTTAGCAGAAGCGTGAACGGCCTGGTCGTGCTGGCCTTCTTCGCGCCATACCCCCCAGAACTTCTTTGCAGTGCCTATGGTGCCGTAGAGGATATCGTTAACGCTGGTGGCCAATAGTAGCTGGGCATACTGGAACAGCGTTGGGATCTCCTCGTCTTTCTGGTATCCAATCAGCTGTTCGACAGCAACGTCAATCTGCCGTTTGCCAGCCTGCGCGTCTTTGTCACGGCGTTTGCACTCAATCACGACAAAGGGAATGCCGTTGACGAACAGGACGAGGTCGGGACGGCGCGTGTCATGCGATTTGATGCGCTCGACCGCGAACTCGGCGGTGACGTGGTAGACGTTCTTTTCCGGGTGCTTCCAGTCAATGTATTTGAGCGACCGTCCTTTGCGGTCACCCTCGATAGTCTGGTCCAGACTCGTACCCAGGGTGAGCAGGTGGTAGAGCTTCTCATTGGTCCGCACGAGCCCGTCGTAGGGTTCATCGGTGAGCCGACGAATTGCCTCGGAGATGTTGCCGTCAGTGAAGAGATGCGTCTCTCCCTTGACCTCGATGCGGTTATTCGCCTCAAGCCATGACCGCAGTAGCCCAGACAGTATGACGCGGTCCTCGCGGCCATCGCGCAACGCGAGCGCTTCCTCGCGGCTCAGGTACTTCCAGCCGATAGCGTGCAACAGCTGGATGGCTGGAACTTGTGAGTCCAGGTCTTCGAGATAGGACAGACGCATTCTTCGTTACCTATGCTGCGACGGGTACATTCACCCGTCGCTTTCCGGTGAGGAGTTGCTGCATCAAGCCCTTCTTCTGCTCCTGTAGGGCTGCCAATTCGTAACGCAAAAGTGCGATCTCGCGATCAGCCAGCCGGAACACTCCGGCAATGGCTGTCTGTTCTTCCTTCTCTGGAATTGTGACTTTGATTTTCGCCAAATTGGTAAATTTCAGGTTCAGGGTGTCATCAACCATGCCTTGCGAGTACCTCCAGAAGAGGTGCACGAGAGGTTGATACTTGAACAGCACAGCCATGAATTCTGCATCGATGGAGGAATCCGGTGTGATGACTGTATAGGCTGGGCTGATGATTCCCTCCAATTGTGAAAGCCCAGATACACCTTGCCACATACGCATGGTGTTGTATCCGATGTCGCCTGGACAGATTCGAAGGTAGGCGCTCTTGTTCTCACTCGATGTGTCCTTACGATCCACGCCTGCACGAGGTATGACGCCTTCGAGCGTTGTTATCGACAGGAGCGGAAGATCTGCACGATTTGTCTCAAGTCGTTCTCGAAAAATCCTTCCAAGACGTACTGTCCTCCAGGAGGACGAGAATCGCGGAAGCCGACGCCTACCCGTAAGTAGCTGCTGCATTAGTCCTTGCCGCAGCACTAGTTTGCCTGAGAGCAGCCTTTCGGCTATTTCGATCCCTTGGTCCCAACATCTGATTATCGAAACGATCTGTGTCTGTTCGCCAGCGGAAGGCAAGAGGACTGGATACTCCTTGAGCTGAGTAGAGTTTATGCTCGCAAGGTTTGTGGTTTGTTTTGAACAGTTCAAGAAGTAGCCCCTGCCATATCCACTCGCTGTTTGGTACGCGAGAAAGTACGGATCGAGACGATCTCTGTTAGGACGGACTGCAAACACATGGTTTTGGTGCAAGCAATTCGGGATCTGCCCTTCCCAGACGAAACCTCGCCCAAGTTTGTCAAAGTCCCCACCTTCAGTCATAAGTACATCGCCGGACTGCAAGCTGTATCGGGTAACCTCATTTTTCGACACAGTAATCGTCTTGATTTCATGAAGATCAAGTCGACCATCCTGAACATTTGCAACTCTCAGGTAAGGTAGCTCAATTGGTTCAGTGAACTCCCTTTTCCCTTTCGCCACACCCGTCTGCACGTGTGCGAGCTCGTGGAGGCTTACCCTTTTCCATCCGTGAGGTACAAAGTGATCAGCCGCCATAGCCGAGTTCCTTTAAGTACTTGTCCATCTCACCCCGCACCTGACCAAGTTTGTATTCGAGACTTGCTATTGATTTCTGTACCTCAGCGATGTCGATCTCGCTCTCTTCTTCAAAAGTGTCCACGTATCTTGAGATGTTCAGGTTGTAATCATTCTCAGACAGCTCGTCTCGTGTCGCGAGATACGCATACTTATCGCTCGCCTTCCGAAAACGGTAGGTTTCGAGAATCTTTCTGACCTCGACATCGTCTCGGATGAAGCTCTGGTTCTTGCCCCGCTCAAATTCGCGACTTGCGTCAATGAAGAGCACATCTGTACGGTTACCACGGTCACGACGAAACACGAGAATAGCTGCCGGAATGCCGGTACCAAAGAAGAGGTTGGGTGGTAGGCCAATGACCGCATCGAGCAGGTTCTCTTCAATCAAGGCCTGACGGATTCTGCCTTCTGCCCCACTGCGGAATAGCACGCCGTGTGGCACGACGACGCCCATGCGCCCGGTGCCTTCGGTCATGGTTTCGACCATGTGACTAATGAAGGCGTAGTCGGCCTTGCTCTTGGGCGGTACGCCGCGGTGCCAACGGTTGAAGTGCTTGGACTCTTCATCGGCCTTATCCGCACCCCACTTGTCGAGGGAGAAGGGCGGATTCGCCACGACCACCTCAAACTTCATGAGCTTGTCGTTCTCGATCAGTTTGGGTTCGAGTAGCGTGTCACCCCACTCGATGCGGGGATTGTTCACGTTGTGCAGGAACATATTCATCATGCACAGTGCCCATGTGCTGCTGATGGCCTCTTGTCCAAATAGAGAGTAGTTGTCAGCGCCGACTTCCTTTGCGCACTTGAGCAGTAACGAGCCAGAACCGCAGGTCGGGTCGCAGATGCGTTCACCCGGCTTGGGTTCCAGCAGCTTCGATAGCAGAATCGACACTTCGGGTGGTGTATAGAATTCACCCGCCTTCTTGCCGGCCCCGGCGGCAAACTTGCCGATGAGATACTCGTAGGCGTTGCCAATCACATCCAGAGTGCCGATACGCGAAGGCCGCAAATCAAGCCGGGAATCGGCGAAGTCTTCCAACATGTGTTTGAGGATGTGGTTGCGTTTCTTGGTATTGCCAAGCCGTGACTCCGAGTTGAAGTCGATGTTGCGGAACACGTTGGTGAGCTTGGCCTTATTGGCCATTTCGATATGTTCCAATGAAATATTGATCAGCTCGCCGAGATTCGGCGCCTCACGATTTGCATACAGGTAATCAAAGGCGCTTTGCTCTGGCAGGACAAAGCGTTCGCGCTCCAGCCGGCGCCGAATGCGCTCCTCGTCATCGCCGTACTGCTTCTTGTACTCCTCGTAGTGGTCTTTCCATGTATCCGAGATGTACTTCACGAACAGCATGACAAGGATGTAGTCCTTGTATTCGGTAGCGTCGACCGTCCCGCGGAACGTATCGCACGCGCGCCACAGGATGTCATTAATTTCTTGCTGGGAGACTTTGTCGGCCATAGTTCTATCCTCGACTTTCAATTGTTTTGAGCAGCTGCTGGCCTAGGAGGCGGTGGTAGTGCTCGGTTTCATTAACGAGTTGCATACGAATCTGGCGTTCACGGGCCATGAGGTCACCAAGCTTGGCGATTTGGTGCTGGAGCTTTAGCTCAGGCAAAGGAATGGGCATTTCGGCAAACACGTTGCGCTGTACAATCGGTGTTCCAGCACCGGTTCGCACCTGGTTGATAGCCGCTTGCGCAGCAGCCTGATTGAGGTACCAGGCAACGTATGCAGGGTCGATCCCGGGTTTGATCTTGAGCACATACAGCGTGCTCGAGGCCAAGGTGTTGTCCGGCACCGATTCAACCACGACGGAATGGTTCTTTGTTCCGCGCGATACGAACAGAACGTCGCCGGCTTGCACAACGTACCTGTCGACGTTACCTGTCGGTGTCATGTGCAGTTCGTCCTCGTCCCGGTAACGGTACGGCATGCCCTCGGTTAGATGTTTTGCCATGAGGATCTGATGAGTCCCTTCGGGCTCGTGCTCGGCACGGGCCTTCAGGGAATAGCCGGGCACAACCTCGGCACAGCCGCCAATGCGAACGACGTTGACCTGCTTCGGTTTGCCCGGCATGTGACTACCCGTTGCAGCTCGGCTGGTGCTTCGTAACCAGATCCGATTCGATCTGGAGGCGCCGCTTTTCGGACGGCTCGACCAAGGCAGCGATGTGGGTGCGACCTTTACGGTCGAAGCATGGCTGTTTGTGGTGGCTGTCGAAACGGGAGCTGAGATCGTCGGTTTGGCCAACGTAAAGGAGGTCGAAGCTGGGGTTGCCTTGCCGGAGGACGAGGTAAACGGCACCAACTGCTTTGAACGTTGTGCCCCACGGATAAACATTGAACGAGTACTGCGCCCCGGAAGACCCGATGGCGGTTACAGTGTTTACAGCAGTTGCAGTAGTCATAGAAACTCCATCAACCAATGTGTGGCCTGAATTGGCCCTTCTGCATTGCGCGGAGTACACTATGGTTGCTGTACCTAGTGACCCTGGCTGCATCAGGCTTCTCCTGACCGGTTTGGGTTGCGGAAGCCCGTGTTAGCGCACGGGCTTTTTTTGCCACCAAATTTGTGGCTGAAACGGAGTAAATCAGTTATTGGTAACATTGTAAATAGTTTTATTAGAGTATTACAATTCGTCTATTTAAAAACATAAAAATAAAAGGACTGTGAAACGAATAGATCCGGTGGATCGCTAGCCATGGACGTTGCCAAAAGTCAGCTTGTAGCTAGGGCAAGATGACCTAGAGGGTAGTCGTGGCGCGGACATTCCGCGCTCGCCATGGTCAGTCTTGAGGTACCGCTAATACGGCTGCGGCAAGCAGGCGCTATCGAAAAACACGTGGGGAAGCCATTTATCGTGCTTAACAGCACAAATTGTGAAAATCGTTGGCGACCAATAATGGGCTGCCAACTTTAATGGCGCGACTGCCAACTTTAATGGCGCCCGACAACTGAATACCTGAGCCCTGGGGTTGACAAGATTTAGCAGCCGTTTATCATTAGCACTCGCTTGATCAGAGTGCTAACAGCCCTCTTAACCCCGATTTTCAACACTTTACCCGAGTGCCAGTCGCACAGGATAAAAGTCAATCAAGGAGCACAGCATGAGTGTACAACCCCAGTCCAAAGGAGAAACATCCGTGAAAATCCGTCCGCTTCACGACCGCGTGATCGTGCGCCGCCTGGAAGAAGAGCGTAAGTCACCCGGAGGCATCGTCATTCCCGATACCGCCAAGGAAAAACCGATCCAGGGCGAAATCGTCGCCGTGGGTCACGGCAAGATTCTCGAGGACGGCAAGCTCCGTCCGCTCGACGTCAAGGTCGGCGACAAGATCCTTTTCGGCAAGTACTCCGGAACCGAAGTCAGGATCGACAATGAAGAGCTGCTCGTGATGCGCGAAGAAGACATCATGGGCGTCGTCGAAAAGTAACCAACCAAACGAATAACGAATTCAGAGAGGAAATACATTATGGCAGCTAAAGACGTTTTATTCGGCGATCACGCCCGCACGCGCATGCTGCGCGGCGTCAACATCCTGGCCGATGCGGTCAAAATCACGCTCGGTCCCAAGGGCCGCAACGTGGTGCTGGAGAAATCCTTCGGCGCCCCGACGGTCACCAAGGACGGCGTCAGCGTCGCCAAGGAAATCGAGCTTAAAGACCGGTACGAAAACATGGGCGCGCAGATGGTGAAAGAGGTCGCTTCCAAGACCTCCGATGTCGCCGGCGACGGCACCACCACCGCCACCGTGCTGGCTCAGGCGATGTTGCGCGAGGGCCTGAAGTCCGTGGCCGCGGGCATGAACCCGATGGATCTCAAGCGTGGTATCGACAAGGCCGTGGTGGCAGCGGTCGAAGCGATCAAGAAAATCTCCAAACCCTGCTCCGACCCCAAGGAGATCGCCCAGGTGGGCACCATCTCCGCCAATGCCGATGAGTCCATTGGCAAGATCATTGCCGATGCCATGGCGAAGGTCGGCAAGGAAGGCGTGATCACGGTGGAAGAGGGCCAGAGCCTCGATAACGAGCTCGAGATCGTCGAAGGCATGCAGTTCGATCGCGGCTATCTCTCGCCCTACTTCATCAACAAGCAGGATACGATGAGCGTGGAACTCGAGAATCCGCTGATTTTGATCTACGAGAAAAAGATCTCCAACATTCGCGAGATGTTGCCGATCCTCGAAGGCGTGGCCAAGCAAGGCCGGCCGCTGCTGATCGTCTCCGAAGACGTTGAGGGTGAGGCGCTGGCAACCCTGGTGGTCAACAACATCCGTGGCATCCTCAAGGTCTGCGCCGTGAAGGCGCCGGGCTTCGGCGACCGCCGCAAGGCGATGCTGCAGGATGTCGCCACCCTGACGGCGGGCACGGTGATCTCCGATGAACTCGGCATGAGTCTCGAGAAGGCCGATGCCAGCATGCTCGGCTCCGCCAAGCGCGTCACGGTGGACAAGGAAAACACCACCATTATCGATGGCGCCGGCAAGAAGCAGGACATCGAAGGACGCATCAAGCAGCTCAAGGCCCAGATCGAGGAGGCCAGCTCAGACTACGACAAGGAGAAACTCCAGGAGCGCACGGCCAAGCTCGCCGGCGGTGTTGCCGTGATCAAGATCGGGGCGGCGACCGAGATGGAAATGAAAGAGAAGAAGGCGCGCGTGGAAGACGCGTTGCATGCCACCCGCGCGGCCGTGGAAGAAGGCATCGTCCCGGGCGGCGGTGTGGCGCTGGTGCGTGCTGTCACTGCTATCAAGGGTCTTAAGGGCGACAACCACGATCAGGACGTCGGCATCCAGATCGCCGTGCGTTCCATGCAGGAGCCGCTGCGCCAGATTGTGGAGAACGCCGGTATCGAGGGTTCCGTGGTATATCACAAGGTCATGGAGAGCAAGGACACCAACTACGGCTACAACGCCGCGACCGGTGAGTACGGCGACATGATCAAGATGGGCATCCTCGATCCGACCAAGGTGACGCGCATCGCGTTGCAGAACGCGGCGTCCGTCGCCGCCCTCATGATCACCACCGAAGCCATGGTTGCCGAGACGCCGAAGGAAGAATCTCATGGCGGCGGTGGCATGGGCGGTATGGGTGGAATGGGTGGCATGGGCGGGATGGATATGTAAGGTTCGCCGTAGCCAAGCAGTAACAGTGAAAGCCCCGCCGTTGCGGGGCTTTCTTTTTTGGTTATGGTATCGCGCGCTTGGCGCGCGATCTCAACAGCTAATGGCGGTTCCCCGCCCCGCAGGCGGGTTTCTTTCTTTGCTCGTGCAAAGAAAGAAACCAAAGAAAGCACGCCCCGGATGGCGCCAAGACTCCCTCGCCTCCGCGGCTTTGGGTCCCGGCGCTGGCCCAACGAGACTTCCTGTCTCGTGGGCCAGTCGCGCACATCCCTGTGCGCGACCCCTTCGGGGCGCTTGCCCAAAGCCTTACGGGGCTCGGGTGCGCCATACGGGATCGAAAAGAACCCAACTCAATTGTTGGTGTATGGTAGCCCGGATGGGGCAAAGCGTAATCCGGGACTGTTTGTAGTTAGCGTTTTCTAATCAAGCTCATGCCATCGCGCACCGGCAGCATCACGCATTCGACGCGCGGATCGCGGCGGACGTGTTTGTTGAACGCAACCACGGCGCGGTCGGTTTTCTTTTTCGGCGCTAGCACGCGTCCTGACCACAGCACGTTGTCGGCGACGATCAGCCCGCCGCGCCGTAGACGCGGCAGCACCGCCTCGTAGTAGTTCACGTAGTTCTCTTTATCGGCATCAAGAAAAACGAAATCGAAGCGCGCCGAGGCTGGCAGGCCCGCGATGGTCTCGAGCGCCGGGCCAAGATGTATCTTGATCTTGGGCCCGTGAGGACTGCGGGCGAAGAACGACTGTGCGATCTCGGCATGCTCCGGCTTGATCTCGCAGGTGGTGAGTCTGCCATTCCTGGGTAGCGCTTCGGCCATACACAGCGCCGAATATCCGGTGAAGCACCCGATCTCCAGGATACGCCGCGTGCCAGACAGGCGCACGAGCATGGCGAGCAAGGCACCCTCATGTGGGCCGATGAGCATCTGGGCATCGGCGCAGTGGCGGTTGGTGTACTTCTCCAGCTCACGCAGCAGTTTATCGCGCGCGCTGGTGTGGCGCAGGCAATATTCTTCGATCTTTCGGGGAATTATCGCTTTCACGGACGGGTTCCTCGCCGACGACCACGCTTTTGCTCAGCAACAAGAACCGCTGGGCACGGTGCCATTCTCCGGACCTGTGGCGGATTTGGGTTCGCAGTCGAACAGGCCATAGTGAATACGGGTATCGCCGATGACATTGAAATGCGGTGCATAGCGCGTTTGGTTCAGCATCGCGGCGGTATTGCCGCAGACCGGCTGCGGTTGACCCGTTTCAAACAGGTGGTGATCGTCCAGAACGAAACCGCGGGGCTGTTCCGCGACGGTGCCGAGATAATGGGCCACCTGCCCGTAATCCTCGCAGCGGTCCTCGAGGTCGAGCTTGAAGGCGCGCACGGTGAGTGAATGGAAACCGATCATGCCGGCTTTTTGTTCGACGGCGGGATCGGTGAGCGCGAGCTTTGAATGGCTGACGACCCGGTGGTCGAGACACCCGACCCCGGCGAGCAGCCGCCGGAAATCCTCGATGTAGAGCGCGCCGCCCAGACACTCGCCCAGCAGCACCGGGTCTTCGGCCAGATGTGTCGGGATTCTGCGGTCGGCAAACACGTCGGAGAAATACAGCTCACCGCCCGGCTTGAGCACGCGGAAAATTTCCGCGAACACGCGTTGCTTGTCCGGCGAGAGATTGATGACGCAATTGGAAACCACGACGTCGACCGAGTCGTTTTCGATGCCGAGACTTTTCAGGTCTTCGATGTATCCCGACAGGAACTCGACGTTGGGTTGCGGGAAACCGAATTTTTCCATGTGATACCCGATGTGACGACGCGCGGTGTCGAGCTGTTCCGGCGTCATGTCCACGCCGATCACGCGGCCGGCGGGGCCGACCAGCTTGGAAAGAATAAAACAGTCCCGGCCCGAACCCGATCCCAGATCGAGCACCGTCCGGCCCGTCAGTTCGGGCGGGATCGGCGAGCCGCAGCCATAGAATTTGGTGACGACATCAGGATGAATCTCTTTAAGGATCTCCCGTATCTGCGGCGCGGGCGAGTCGCCGGTACAACAGACGTTGGTTTTCAAATCCTGATTCGTCTTGAGCACACGCCCGTAATAATTCCGCACGCTCTCGAGCGTTCTGGTGTTGCTGTTCATATTCAATCTCCGTTTCCGTGTCGCCACCGATTTTCCGAAATCACTTCGCCGTGGTCCGGTTTGCGCAAGACCACCGCCAGGAACGCGCCCCACGGCAACACACCGGGGAACATCGCCTCGGCCATGCGCGCGAATGCGTCGCCGCTGGGCATGAATATGGCGCTGCGCGACATGATCCGCGGCGCGGGTTCGAATTGCCGCGCCCAGCGCCTGACTGCCGCCGGTGTATCCCAGCGCGCGCCGCGATAGGCGCCGCGGTCGCGCTTCTGCCGATAGAGCAGGCTGCGGCGGTTGAGCAGCCCGAGCAACACCGCCCGCCGCGCCACGCGCCACATCTCCCGCAATGCCTGCTCGGGATCGGCGATGAAACATAAACTGGTTACCGCCGTAACATAGTCATAGGCATTGTCGCCAAAGGAAAGCGCGGTTCCCGTGCCGAGCAAATAGCTTACTCCATCGCCGAGGCCACGCGCATGTTCCAGCATCGCCGGATCCGGGTCGAGGCCGGCGACCTGTAGACCGGCGGCGGCGAAGCGGCGGCTGAAATGACCCGTGCCGCAACCGACATCGAGCAGCGTGGCGCCGGCCGGCGCATCCAGCAGCCGCCTCATCAGGTCGAATTTGCGGCCGGCGATCCAGCTTCCGCGCGCGGTTTGGTACCACGCTTCATACTCGCTGGGATTCAGCATTGTTTAACCGGCTGTTACCCCAGCATGCTGGGGTACGGTGGTAGTTTCGGTCGCGTTCTAAAAGGTGATCACCCGGTCGCTGTCGCGCACGATTTCATACAGATCCTTCATGGTTGAAACCGGACACAGCTCCGAACTTTCCGTCTGGCGCAGCTTGAGACAGGTACCGCAGGCCAGGATAGCGCCGCCGAGATCGAGAAATTCCTGCATCTGCGCGGTTACCTTGAACCGTTCGGTATCGAGCTTGTCGCATTCCACGCCGCGCGCCAGCAGGAACAGCTTGACGCGGTCGCCTTGCTTCAGCGCGAACATGCCAAGGCGCAGGACATTCGATACTGTTTCCGCTTCCGGTGTGTATATGACAATCCCGAGCTTCATAATCGAACCTCACTTAATCAGAGCCACTTGAACAACCAAAACTTCGCATAAGCCACCTTGCCGAAATGCCGCAGCCGGCTTGGTGAATAAAGCGCGATCTGGGGTTTCGGTTCGGCGTAGAAATTCCCGCTGCCAAAACCCGCGCGGCCGTCGCCGATCTCGATGAAACAAGCGCCCTGCCCCTGGAAGCTGTGCGCTTCGCCCCGGCCGGTGACAGCGCGGACGATGTTGTGTGCGACGACCTGGGCTTGCGCCTGGGCGAATACAGCGGCCTTGGGCAAAGGCTTGCCGATGGCGAGCGGGATGCCGGTTACATCGCCGATCGCATAGACGCCGGGATATTTCGTTTCGAGAGTGCCGCGATCGACCGGTATCCAACCGCTTTCGCCGCACAGACCGGCATCGCGCACTACCTGCGGTGCGCGATGCGGTGGAACATAAGCCAGCAGATCGAAGCTCGCCGTGGTGTCGTTGCTGAAATAAATCGACCGCGATTGCGGATCGATATTGGTGACCGTCTGACCGGGGTGGAAGACGATGCCCTTGCTTTCGACCATCTGTCGCACCATGGCGGAAACTTCCGGACCGGCCGCGCCCATGGGTCCGGGTTCGGGCGAGTAAAGGTCGATGGTGACGCGATCGCGCACGCCACGCCGGCGGAAGTCGGCCTCCAGCAGCATCGCCGCCTCGTACGGCGCCGCCGGGCATTTGAAGGGAACGCCGCTGACCAGAACCACCAGCCGCCCTTCGCGGAAATTCATGCGCGCCGCGCGCAGCGATTCCGCCCCGGCCAGGGTGTAGATGTCATGCCCGGCCTGCGCCAAACCGGGGATGGTTTCCGGCGCTAACTCCGCGCCCAGCGCGATGACGAGATAGTCGCCGGTCAATTCAATTCCGTTTACCTTGACCGTGCGCGGCTGGGGATCGATGCGCTCGACGTTTCCTCGTATCAGCTCTATTCCCCGCTTCTTCAGCGCATCGAGCGGACCCGAGATGCGCTTCGGCGTGTACTGGCTGGTCATGAGCCAGAGAAAGTAAGGCGGAAAGACATAACGCTCCTCGCGTTCCACCAGCACCACCCGATGCGTGCGCGGCAGGCGCTTCCGCAACAGGCTCGCGGCAACATTGCCGCCGACGCCGCCGCCCAGAATGAGCACGGTTTTGCTCATGGCGAGCTCCGGTTCCGGCCGAGCCGCTTGTCCATGGGCTTGCTGAGCAGCACACGCAACTGTTGCCGGGCGATTCGCGCGATGTGCCGGGGAGTCAAGCGCTGTGCGCGATAGAGGAATCGGTGTTGTAGCGCGCGGTTTCCATACAGCACGTCGGTTTTGTCAGGCGCAAAAGCGCGGCTGGCGGTTACGCGCGCGATGCGGCCAAGATTGATGCCCCGGCCGTCGTCGAGCACCAGCATGTGCGGATAGAGGTGGTTCGACGGGTCAGGACGTGGGAACGCCACGACGTCGAGCAGCACGCGTGGCTCACCGTGGAAGACCGCGCCCACGGCCAGACCGTTGAAGGTCAGTTCCACAATATGGATCGGCTGCCCGATCCGGTGTTGCAGTGTCGCGACTTGCCGCGCATAGCTCCGCGACGGCCAAACCGCCGTCCGCAGCGTAGACGGCGGCGCGGTCAGGTCGGAGCTAATACGGTTTCCCCTGTTGCGTACATTCATGGCTCGATCTCTTGACTGTCTCGTGTGGTTCAGAAGACAAGCACTTTGTCAGCCCAGACGGTCCACGCGCTCATCTCGGCGAGGGTTCCGCGCAAGGCTCCATCGACGAGATCGGTGTCGATCATTCCGCGCGCGTCCATGCAAGTGCCGCACACGCCGATCTCACCACCGGCGCGCGTGATCATCTTCAGGAACGACTCGAGATGGTAGTAACCTTGCGGCACCTTCTGGCCGCTCTTGGCGCACGCCGCCGCGTCGCCGAGTAGAAACACATGCACCTCGTTGCCCGCCTTGGGGTCCTTGAGCAGCTCACGCGCCAGACGCAATCCGTTGTAACTGCGCTCGGTACCGTAGGGCGGATCATTCAGAATGAACAGGTATTTCATGTCATGGACTCCTTAATGTGGAATTTCTCTTCTCAGCCATCGAGGTCGCGCTTCTTCTGTTCGAACTCCTCTTTGCCGATCTCACCGCGGGCGTAGCGTTCCTTGAGGATATCGAGCGCGGTCTTGTCGCGCGGCGTATCACTGGACCGTTCGAAGATCCATTTCCCGAGCGCCACAAGCACCACGATGACCAGAACCCAGAACAGCAGCATGGGCAGGGGCCCGAATCCCCACCACCAGCCGTGATTGCTCATATCACTCCACATCGTTGCCTCCTTACCGCGCAAACGGCGAATCAAATGAGCCGGAGACGCACTCGCTCAGCGTTTGCGGCCACCGCGATGCGGCTGTGTGCGTGCGCACTACACTCTCAAGCCTGGCTTACCCTCAGTTCGTCATGCGCTTCCCGGGCGACCGCGAGCGCCGAGCGCATGAACATGGCGCAGATGAAAGCACCCACGAGAATGTCCGGCCACGGAGACTGCACCTGCCACACTGCTAGCGCGGCGAACAATACCGACAAATTGGCGATGAGATCATTTCTCGAGCAGAGCCAGACCGAGCGCATATTGATGTCCTCGGCGCGATGCTGCCAAAGCAGCCCGAAGCAAACCCCGTTAACGACGAACGCCAGGGCGCCGACAACGCCCATCGCTACAAAGTGCGGGACTTCAGGATGGACAAGCTTAAAAATGAGCTGGCCCAGGACGACGGCGCCAAAAAGACCCATGACCGCCGCCTTCGCCAAGGCCACCCGCGCCTTCCAGACAGCGCTTCGGTTAACTACGTAAAGACTGAAGCCGTAGACCAGAGCATCACCCAGCATATCCAGCGAGTCGGAGAGCAGCGCCACTGAGCCAGCAAGCAGGCCGGTGACGAATTCAACGGCGAACATCCCTGCATTCAGGAACAACACGACGCGAAGGGTCGCGGCTTGCCTGTCGCGGAGCCGTGTCAAGGCAGAAGATTTATCAGCGCAGCACTCGTCCATGGCCATCTCTTGGATTTAGAACGTCAGGTTCATATCTGCCGGGATCACGACTTCCTTGTAGTACTTCGCCGGATCGGCCACCTTGACGCCGTCCACCAGGTCCTTCGGCGTCATGCCGAAGAGCGGCAGGTTGAGCGGGCAGGCGAGCACGGTGGCGCCTTCCGCGATCAGCATGACGAACAGGTCCTCGATCAGCGGCAGGCTCATCTCGTCCATCTTGGCCATCATCGCCTCGCCGATTTCCCGGGGTGCGTCGGGCAGGCAGGTCAACGTCTTCATCTTGTCGCGGTGCACGACATTGATGCCGCGCGAGCCGAAGAAGAGTGTGACTTGCGACCCCTCGCGCAGCAGACTCAGCGTTATTATCAGGGCGTTGAACACCTGGCACAGTTCGTCGTGGAAACACATTACGGATACTTTCTTCATGGCAAGGCTCCGTTCGTGAGCGGCGTCGACCGCGCGGTATCGGACACAATGATATTGGTGCGTGGCAGATCCCCGTCGGGCACAGGCGCCATGGCGCGTGGGTGGGTTATGAAACGTGCAATCTGTCGCCCGGCGCGGTAGACGCGCAATTCGCCGGGTTCAAAGGCGATCCAGCCCGGGTCCTCGGTCAACGGCTCGGTGGCGATGACCACCGTCTCGGTCGCGGCATCGAGCCGCAAGGCGGCGCGCGAGTCGGCGAGGCTGTGCAGCCGGTCGTGGCCGTAGGCGATGAGGTGCACGCCGTCCGACATCAGGAAATTGAAGCGGCCGTGGGAGGCGAGCGTCTCGGCCGCGCGCGCGAGCGCATCGAACCAACCATGGTCTTCCGCGGTTTCCGACGATGAGAAAGCCGCCGCGATGTAGTCCAGTACCACGCAGAAGGCGTGCTCGGAATCGGTCACGCCCGACAGCGCGCAAAGCGACGCGACACCTGGGCCGCCGAGCGCGGTTGTGTCGGGGATGATCCCGTTGTGCGCGAAAATCCATTCGCGTCCGCAGCAGCTGCGGCGAAACGGATGCGTGTTATCGAGAATCTTCGCGGTCGGCGGGTTGGCCTTGCGCACATGTCCGAGGATCAGCGAAGCACGCGTCTGCCCGCACAGTTGCTGGAAGCGGGCGCTGTGGGCCGCGGCGTTCGGCTCTTTCGTCAGACGAAATGCACCGTCATCGAGCGTGGCGAGACCCCAGCCGTCGGGGTTGTCGGCGGTACTACCGCCGCGCGCTCCAAATCGGCACAGCAACTCCCCCGGTGGCACTGGCCGGTTGCTGCTGAGTCCGAACAATTCGCACATGGTCGTGGTCCTCAGAAAGTCAGAACGATGTCGGATTCCTTGATCCAGCCCGTGAGCGCCGTCATCGAGCCGGTTTGCACGCCGGCGATGAGGTCGCGTTCGTCGAGCTTGCATTCGTTCATCGCCATGGCGCAGGCGCGCACCTCGAGCCCGCACTCCATGAGTTCTGCGAGCAGTTTCTCGAGGTCCACGGCGCCGTCCGGCACCTGGTGGCCGCGCCGTGCGAGCACCGCGCCGTCGTCGAGCAGATGCACGCGCACCTTCATGTCCTCGGCCAGTGCCGCGCCCGCGAGGCGCAGCGCGTGCCAGGCTTTGTTGTCGCCCTTGTACGGTGCGTTCTGGATGATGATGGTGATGGCTTTGCCGGTGCCGGCGCTTACGCTCCCCGGTACCGGCATCGCGGCACAGGCATTTTCCTGTCCGGCGGGCAGGGGTTTGCCTTGTTGGCGTTGCCAGCCGACCATGCCGTCGTCCACGAGCAGCGCCTGCTTGAAGCCGACGCCGCGCAGGAGTTCGACGGCCTTGCCGGACATCTTGTTGGTGCGGCAGACCACGGCGAGCGGATGGTCACGATAAGGCTCGAGCTCAGCCAGGCGTCGTGGCAGTTCATCGATTGGGATGTTGAGCGAGCCGGCGATGTGGCCGAGCTCGCCGGTGTAATCCTTGGCGGGCCGGACATCGAGCACGGCGATGTTGTCGCGCCGATCGAGCCGTTGCTTGAGGTCGGCGCTGGAAAGTTTGCCTTCAGCCGACACGGGCGCGCCGCGCAGGCGCTTGATGAGACGCGGCAGGAACGCGACCAGACCGAGCAAGGCAAGCGCGAGCAGTCCCTTCTGGATCAACCCTTCGCCGCCGGCGACCGCTTCGCGCCCGGCGTAGCCGAGGTAGGTGAAGGCCACCGCGCCGGGGAACATGAAGACGTAGGACGCGACGATGTAGGTGACGAGCCCGATGCGCGTGAGCCCGAGCGCGTAGTTGAGCAGGATGAACGGGAACAGCGGCACCAGCCGCACGAACGCGACGAAACGCCAGCCCTCCTTCTCCACGCCTTCGATGACCTGTTTGGTCCAGCCGCTCGCCTTGCGGCTCACCCAGTCGGAGGCGAGGTAGCGTGCGATCAGGAATGCCGCGGTGGCACCGAGGGTGGCGCCGGTCAGATTGTAAAGCGTGCCCCACACCGGACCGAAGAGCGCGCCACCGGCGAGCGTCAGCACCGAACCGGGCAGGAACAGCACGGTCGCGATCGCATACACCGCCATGTACAGCACCGGACCGAGCGCGCCGGCTGACTTCACCCAACTTTCGAGCGCCACGACATTCAGCGTATCGTGGTACGCGTAGGCCAGGGCGATCGCGGCCGCGAGCGCGGCGAACAGAACAATGCGAGAGAGCGTCTTGCGGTTCATGGCTTGCCACTCCAGTTACGGCGATTGATGGCGTAGCCGGTGATGCGCCCGAGGAACGGCAGGATCAGCATGCCGGGCAGGTCGCTGGCGATCTTCGGTTCGCGATAGTCGCGAATGCCGATGGTCATGGCCTCGTGTCCGGCGTCCGGCTGATCCTTGTAAGTTCCAAACAGCCGATCCCACAGCGGCAGGTTAAAACCGAAGTTGCTGTTGGTTTCGTGATCCTCGATCGAGTGATGCACCCGGTGCATGTCGGGCGTGACGACGAACAGGCGCAGCACGCGGTCGAGTCCGACGGGCAGGCGGAAATTGCCGTGATTGAACATGGCCGTGGCGTTGAGCAGCACTTCGAAAATGATCACCGCCGCCGCCGGCGCGCCGATCACGGCAATGACCGCGAACTTGATGAGCATCGACAACAGGATTTCGATCGGATGAAAGCGCGCGCCGGTAGTGACGTCGAAATCGAGATCGGCGTGATGCATGCGGTGCAGCCGCCACAGTGCCGGCACCGCATGGAACATTACGTGCTGCAGGTAAATCGCAAAATCGAGGAAGACGACGGAGGCAATAATGCCAACCCAGGCCGGTGCATCGAGAGCGTTAAATACACCCCAGCCACGTTGCGCGGCAAACACGGCGAAGCCCGCCGCCGTTGCGGGCAGGAGCAGGCGCACGAATAAACTGTTGAGGAATACGATGCCGAGATTGCTCGCCCAGCGACGCAGCTTGGAAGCGGTTAACCGGCGGCGCGGGAGGATGATTTCCGCCAAGGCCACCACGGCCAGGACCCCGAAAAAGGCCGTCAGCCGTATCACCGTCTCGTTTTGCAGCAGTGTTTGTAGCATGTGGTCCCCCGTGTATCCGTGTAACTGCCGGTTTTATGACTACTTAACTACTTGAATTATTATGTATGTATGCTAGTATTCAAGTACTCAATTGAATAATAGATTATAGAACTCGGACATGTCAAGACAGAACCTGAAACAGCAGATCTACAGCCAAGTGGCGCGCATCGGCAAGGTGGTCGGCCATGGCCACCGGCTCGAGCTGCTCGAATATCTGGCGCAAGGTGAACGCACGGTCGAGGCGCTCGCCAAACTCACCGGCCTGTCGGTGGCGAATACTTCACAACACCTGCGGGTCATGCGCCACAGCGGGCTGGTGGAGGCACGCAAGGATGGCCTGTACGTCTATTACAGTATTGCCGACGACGAAATCGTGCGGCTGCTTTCCAGCATGCGCCGGCTCGCCGAATCGCACCTGGCCGACGTGGATCGCTTGGTGCGCGCCTACCTCACCGTCAAGGATGAACTTGAACCGATTCCGAGACAGGAGCTGCTTGAGCGCGCACGCCGGGGCATCGTCACGGTCCTCGACGTCCGGCCGTCCGAGGAATTTGCGTCCGGGCATGTCCCGGGCGCCGTCAATGTATCGCTGAAGGACCTCGAGCAATGGCTCGAGAAACTGCCGCACAATCAGGAGGTCGTTGCCTACTGCCGTGGTCCGCATTGCGTCCTCGCCTTCGAAGCCGTGGCCAAGTTGCGCGAAAAGGGATTCCAGGCGCGACGGCTCGAGGACGGTTTTCCGGAATGGCGCGAAGCGGGATTGCCCGTCGAGAAAACCGTCATGCCAGAGTCGGGAAACAGCAAAGCCTAACTGTAATCACTCGCGGCGCACACGCGAGTAAACCACGGTCCCTTTGGGTATTATGGCGGCATGCCCGATTCCGCCCAACAACCGTTCGATACGGCACTCGACGCGATTCCCGAGGCGTTGCGAGGACGGGTGTCCGCCCACTGGCGCGAGCTCGCGCCGCATCTGACCGATCTGCCTTCCGCTGAATGGCTGAGAACCCTGCCGCAGGTATTTGCCGCCAGCGAATTTGTCGCGCGCAGTTGCGTGCAGCAGCCGGAACTGCTGAGTGATCTCATCGCTTCTGGTGATCTGTTACGTTCCTATCCGTCGGGTGAATTGGCCGTACGCATCTCCACGGCAGTTGCCGTGGCGGCGGATGAGGCCGCGTTAAAAACCCGACTGCGCCAGTTGCGCCGGCGCGAGCTGGTGCGCATCGCGTGGCGCGACCTCGCTGGCTGGGCCGATCTGAACGAAACCATGGCGACGCTGTCGGAGTTCGCCGACGCCTGTGTCGACGGTGCGCTTGCGAAATTGCATGCCTGGGCGGTGGAAAAAAACGGCGAGCCCAGGGGCGAGCACAGTGGCGACCCACAGCGGCTGGTGGTGCTGGGCCTGGGCAAGCTCGGCGGACAGGAACTCAATTTTTCCTCCGACATCGATCTCATTTTCGCCTACCCGGAAGATGGCGAAACACAAGGCGTGCCCCGCCTCAGCAACCACGAATTTTTCATCCGCCTCGGCCAGTCGCTCATCAACGCGCTCAACGAAAATACCGCCGACGGTTTCGTGTTCCGCGTGGACATGCGTCTGCGGCCGAACGGCGCAAGCGGGCCCCTCACACTTTCCTTCGCGGCGATGGAGTACTACTACCAGACGCACGGCCGTGACTGGGAACGTTATGCCTTCATCAAGGCGCGGGTGATTGCCGGCAATCGCGAGGCCGGCGCGGAATTGCTCAAGACGCTGAAGCCGTTCGTGTACCGCAAGTATCTCGATTACGGAACGATCGAGGCGATTCGCAGCATGAAAGGGATGATCGCGCGCGAGATGGCGCGCAAGGGCATGCACGGCAACATCAAGCTCGGGCGCGGCGGTATCCGCGAGATCGAATTCCTCGCCCAGACGCAGCAGCTCATTCGCGGCGGGCGCGAGCCGCAACTACAGGACCGCCGCCTGCTCAGCGTGTTGCCGCGATTGGTGGCCGCCGGACACCTGAGCCCCGAAACCGGAACCGCGCTGACGCAGGCCTACATTTTTCTGCGCAACGTCGAACATCGTCTGCAAATGGCGGCCGATCAACAGACCCAATCGTTGCCGGCCGATGAGACGTCACAGCTGCAGCTGGCTTTCGCGAGCGGCTTCGCCGACCTCAAGACCTTTGCCGATGAACTCGAACGCCAACGCGATACGGTGCATCGGCATTTCACGCAGATTTTCCATACCGAAGCCGAACCGGTTGAGGGCCTCGACCCCGGCGGGCTGGCGGCGGTGTGGCAAGGAATGATGGATGCCGAAGCCGCGATAAAGATTCTACGCGAAAGCGGTTATACCCAGCCGGAGGAGGCACTGAATCTGGTGAATGCCCTGCGCGAGGGGCCAATGGTCAGCGCGTTTTCCACCGGCGCCCGCGCGCGCATGGACCGGGTGGCGCCGCTGGTGCTCAAGGCGGCTGTGGCGAGCGACAATCCCCTGACGACCTTGCAGCGGCTGGTGCATCTGCTCGAGGCGGTCGGCCGGCGCACCGTCTATTTCGCGCTCATGAGCGAAAACCCGCAGGTGCTCACCCAGCTCGTGCGGCTCGGGAGCGCCAGCCCGTGGATCGCGAACTGGATCGCTCAGCATCCCATTCTGCTCGATGAACTGCTCGACCCGTCGCTGTACGAATTGCCGACACCCGACACGCTGCAGGATGAACTGCGGCAACGCCTGGCGCATATCCCCGAGGAGGATCTGGAACTGCAGATGGAAGTGCTGCGCGAGTTTCGCCACGGGCATGTGCTGCGCGTGGCGGCGGCTGACCTTGCCCGGGATATCCCCGTTGCCCGCGACGGAAGTCATGTGACTCGCGACACTTCTATCTCTGTCAGCCTGGCGCCTCCGTCCGAAAGAGCTTCGCCTCGGGACGGAGGCGCCCAGGACATCGGTCCGGGTCTTGCGCCCGAGCAAACCGGCGCCGCACTCGCCACGGTGGCGGAGAGCGTGATCGCAGCGGGACTCGAGCTCGCCACGCGCGATCTCGAGCGCCGGCATGGCGCGCCGGCCTGTCCGGGCCGGGAAACACCCCCCGGTTTCGCCGTCATCGGTTACGGAAAATTGGGAAGCCGGGAACTTGGTTACGGGTCCGACCTCGACATGATCTTCCTTTACGAAGGATGCGAGGAAGGCTCTACCCACGGCTCGCGGCCGTTGCCCAACGAAGCGTTCTTTGCCCGTCTCGGGCAGCGGCTGATCCATATCCTCACCACCCGCACGCCCGGCGGCATCCTTTACGAGGTGGACATGCGCCTGAGGCCGAGCGGCAAGAGCGGCCCGCTGGTGACCAGCCTCGCGGCCTTAAGCCAATATCAGCGCCGCCACGCCTGGACCTGGGAGCACCAGGCCCTGGTGCGGGCGCGCCCGGTGGCCGGCAGCCCGGCATTGGCGCGGGACTTCGCCAAAGTCCGCGAGGAAATCCTGTGTCTGTCGCGCGAACCCGCGAAGCTCAAGGCCGAAGTGCGCGAGATGCGGGAAAAGATGGCCGCCGCGCAACCGCCGCATGAGGCCGGGCAGACGGACGTCAAGCATGACCCGGGAGGTATCGTCGATATCGAATTTATGGTGCAATATTGGGTCCTGCGGTGGGCGCACGAACATCCCGGGCTCACCCGCCACACGGAAAATATCCATATCCTGGAAGCCCTCAAGGCAGAGGGCCTGCTGGAATCGGAGCGGGCGTGGCTGCTGACGGAGGCTTACCGCCGCTACCTTTCCGTGGAGCATCGACTGAAGCTGATGGAGCGCGGATCGCTTGCCGATGCCGCGGAACTCGGTGACTGGCCGGAGCGGGTGCGGGAGATTTGGAAAGAAGTATTTGGTGAATAGACAGGATTTTTCAGGATTTACAGGATTACTTCAATAATTCTTTAATCTTGTTAATCCTGTTTTAATCCTGTCCATTTTTATTTGTTGGAGATATTACGATGTCGATGTCGGATCGTGACGGTGTCATCTGGTACGACGGCAAGCTGGTGCCGTGGCGCGAGGCCACGACCCATGTGCTGACGCATACCCTGCATTACGGCATGGGCGTATTCGAAGGCGTGCGCGCGTACAAGACCGCCAAGGGCGCGGCAATCTTCCGTCTGCACGCGCACACCGACCGCCTGTTCCGCTCGGCGCATATTCTTGGGATGAAAATTCCCTATGACAAGGACACGATCAACGAGGCCACGCGCGCCGCGGTGCGCGAGAACAAGCTCGAGTCCGGCTATATCCGGCCGATGTGTTTCTACGGCGCCGAAGGTATGGGCCTGCGTGCCGAAGGCCTCAAAGTGCACGTCATCGTCGCGGCCTGGACCTGGGGTTCGTACATGGGCGATGACGGCATCACCAACGGCATCCGCGTGCGTACCTCGTCGCTCAACCGCCATCACGTGAACATCAACATGTGCCGCGCCAAGGCCAACGGCAATTACATGAATTCGATGCTGGCCTTGCGCGAGGCGCTGTCCGCCGGATGTGACGAGGCGATGCTGCTCGATACCGAAGGTTATGTTTCCGAGGGCAGCGGCGAGAATATTTTCATCGTGCGCGACGGCGTGATGTACA
>Ga0209515_10001860_pt1 | contig 33950 bp, 35 predicted proteins | sample Subgroupgradi54m_FD_187454 | JGI IMG/M metagenome (GOLD analysis project Ga0209515, IMG submission 187454) | Subsurface groundwater microbial communities from S. Glens Falls, New York, USA - GMW60B uncontaminated upgradient, 5.4 m (SPAdes)... ... | reverse complement strand
AAAGCAAGAAAAACAGTAAAAGCACAAGAGTTATGGTTTGCAATTTTAGAATCCCAAATTGAGACAGGTACTCCATATATGCTCTACAAGGATGCCTGCAATAGAAAATCAAATCAGCAAAATCTTGGGACTATAAAAAGCTCGAATCTTTGTACTGAAATAGTAGAGTATACCTCCTCCGATGAAGTTGCAGTATGTAACCTAGCTTCAATTGCTCTTCCTCACTTTGTAATTGACGGACAATTTGATCACAGTAAGCTACTTGAAGTAACAAAGGTCGTTACAAAAAATCTAAATAAAATTATTGATGTAAATTATTATCCTGTTGAAGAAGCAAGAAGATCAAATATGAAACACCGACCAATTGGTATAGGTGTTCAAGGTCTTGCTGATACATTTATTCTGCTTAGAATGCCTTTTGATTCAGATGAGGCAAAAAAACTAAACAAAGAAATCTTTGAAACAATTTATTTTGGAGCAATGACTGCTTCAATGGAGCTTGCAAAACAACATGGTTCATACGAATCCTACAAAGGTTCTCCGGTATCAAAAGGGATTTTCCAATATGATATGTGGAATGCAGAACCCTCAAAAAGATGGAACTGGAATGAATTAAAAGAAGAAGTAAAAAAATACGGTGTAAGAAACTCTCTTTTACTTGCTCCAATGCCAACAGCATCTACTTCTCAAATCTTAGGAAATAATGAGTGTTTTGAGCCATATACATCAAACATTTATACAAGAAGGGTTTTATCAGGGGAATTTATTGTTGTAAACAAATATCTTTTAAAAGACTTGGTAGCACTAGGTATTTGGAATAATGATTTAAAAAATAAAATTATTGCAAATAATGGTTCTATTCAAAACATAGATGAAATACCTCAAAAAATAAAAGATCTGTATAAGACAGTATGGGAAATTAAGCAAAGAAATCTTATTGACATGGCAAGTGATCGAGGTGCTTTTATTTGTCAGTCCCAGTCACTAAATTTATTTTTACAAGACGTGGACTTTGCAAAGCTTACATCAATGCATTTCTATGCTTGGAAACAAGGCTTAAAAACTGGCATGTACTACCTGCGTACAAAAGCAGCAGTTGATGCCATTAAATTCACTGTAGAAACTCAAGCTGATGTTCCACTTACACCAGTTATTTCAAAAAATGGTAAAAGTGGAAAAGTACAGGAAGTGGATAAAGAGAAAGAAAAAGCTGCTATAGCTTGTTCACTTGAAAACAAAGAAGATTGTATAGTTTGCAGTAGTTAGGAACTACTTAGGAGTTACCTCAAAACTTAAAGCTCCTTCAAGAACTTCTATTTTCCCATTATCCTTTCTGTTATAAAGAGGATCATCACTTAACTCAAAACATATAGAGGCTTGAATTGGTTTTCCATCTTTATGAACCAAATTTTTGCCTTTAATTTCATATAAAAAATAGTGATCTGGTGGTTTACTATCAAGTAAGCGAGAATCATGTACTAATAATTCACTCCAATCCCTAATAAACCCAGCAGCAGTAACAGCATGTCCGCTTTTTCTTTTATAATGATCTTTTGCAGAATTATACTCATATATACCTAGCCAAAGTATAGAGTTATTGGATCCAAGGACTCTTTGCATTATCCATTCGGGATAGGGAGCTTTTTCATCTTTATATTTTCCATCATAAGGCCACCCTGCCCACTTGATCTTAATTTTATATCCCCTATCTTTGACATATTTTTCAAGTCCATCTGTTAAACCGTCAGGAACTGTGCCACTTTTTGTTGTGTCCATTGCTTTTGCTAAAGCTTCTATTAATTTAGATAGAAGATAATTTTCATTTAGCCTATAACTTAATGGTATAAGTCTGCTGCAATTATGCTCTGCTAAATAGCGAATTATATTAGCTGTAGCAATAGGTGCACAACAGGAGGATTTTATCTTAGGTTTTAAATCTAGAGAATATCTATCTGAATTAATATTGGGCATGGTTCTCTTATAAGCCCAATCTGGAAGTATGCTTCTTATATGCATAATATCTTATTTGTTGATTTAGATTGTTAGTATTCTATACTGATATACAATACTTAACCAAGAACATTTGTTAAAAAATATATAAAATAATCTTATGCAAGCACCACAAGTATCAGAGTATACAGAACTACAGGTTATTGAAAAAACAAAACATGCAGCAGAAATAGCTGAGAGGCTTTTAAATGACATCTCACAAATAATTAAACCTGGGATTTCAGAGGGAAAAGCGCGAAAAGAAGCATTAAAGCTATATGAAAAATATGGAATAACAAAAAACTGGCACAATCCTTATATATTTTTTGGCACAAACACTATTCTTACTTTTAAAGACAAAACAAAAGAAGAGTTAATTTTACAAAAGGAAGATATTGCTTATATAGACATTGGTCCAATAATTGATGGAGTAGAAGGTGATACAGGACACACACTCGTATTTGGGAATAATCCTTTATTTAAAGAGCTACAACATCAGAGCGAAAAAATATTTAATTCAAGTGTTGATTTCTGGCGTAAAAATAAACCTACCGGTATTGAACTTTATGATTTTGTTTATAAAGAAACTGAAAACAGTGATTTTATTTTCAATTTAAATCCCGCAGGGCATCTTATAGGATCCTTTCCACATAAGGGGTGGAAAGAGGGTTTAAATACTTATCCATATATTCCAGAACCTGGATATTGGATTTTAGAAATCCAGATACGTCATCCTGAAAAATCATATGGAGCGTTTTTTGAAGCCGTGTTACTTTAATTTATCATGAGTACAAACAATACAAAATTAGAAATAAAAATTCATAAGGCTGTTGCAAACGATTCCGATTCACTTTTAAATTTAATAGATGCACTGGCTGATTTTGAAAAGTTAGAACCTCCTGATAAAGAAGCAAGAGAAAGATTAAAAAAAGATATATTTGGAACATCACCTAAAATAAATGTTTTGCTTGCTGAAGTTGAAAACAAATCAGTTGGCTATGCAATTTATTTTTTTACTTATTCAAGTTTTCTTGCAAAATCAACTTTATATTTAGAGGATATCTTTGTACTTCCTGAATATCGTTCAAAAGGAATAGGCAAACTGCTTTTCAAGGATTGTGCAAAAGTAGCATTAGAAATGGGTTGCGGACGTATGGAATGGCAAGTACTTGACTGGAATAAACCTGCAATTGATTTTTATTTAAAAAACGGCGCAAAGCATATGAAAGAATGGTTTCCATTTCGATTTAATAGAGAAGATTTAGAAAGAATAAGTACAAAAGCTTAATTACTATACCTGTGTTAAAGATTTAGCACTGCAAAGCTCATCAAAGTACTTAAGTCCATTTTTACATTCTGACGTTAACTCATAACTTAAATGCTTAAAGTAATCAGTGTAAAACTCTTTTGAAATTAATACTCTTTCTTGTGCTTTTCTTATAACACTGTCAAAAAGATTATTTAAGCCAACTTGTTTAGCGACGTTTAGCCCTTTGGATACTTTTTCAATTTCTTCTGGATAATTTTGAATAATTTCTTTCCTTGCAACCCAAATTCCAAAGACCATTGGAAGGTTTGTATATTTTTTCCATAATGAACCCAAATCATAAATAAAAATATTCCTTGGCATTTTGGAGTATTCAAGGAGGGCTTGATCACCTATTAAAAGACATGCGGCATATTTGTTATTCTGTAGAGGCATTTCATGAAATGCCTCTACAGAAGCAATTTCAAAGCGCACAATTATTTTTATAAAATCCTTAAATATAATCTGCAATAATTTATTTGATGTTGATGAGGCAGGTGATAGCGCAATCTTTGCTCCATCTAACTCTTCAATTGGAAAACGCGAGAAGAGTAAAACACTGTCAGCAGGACCATTTGACGATATGCAAAGATTTGCTATTGGGGCAAGTTTATCCTTGTTTTCAATATATGCAAAGGATGAAACAGGAGCAATATCTATTTCTCCCCTAAGAATCATTTCGTTTAGTTTGCTTGGTACATCACTAATAATTTCTGCATCAATATCTACTTTGTTTAATTCAATAGGTAGATTTATTGGTAAGCAATTTATAAATTCAACCTGTCCTAATTTAATGGGCATATTGCCATATGTCCTTACATCAGATTTGTTCTTTATATCTTTGTGCAATTGGCATTCTCCATCCATATCCAAATGATCTGCTGGTTAATTTTAACCCTGGTGCTGCCTGCTGTCTTTTATACTCACTTGAATCTATCATATTACAAACTTTTTGAACTGTCTCTTTTTTAATTCCATTTTTTAACATTTCTTTTAGTGGTTTGTGTTCTTCAACATATGCATTTAGGATTTTATCGAGCTCATCATATGGAGGCAATGTATCTTGATCCTTTTGATTTAGCTTTAACTCAGCCGAAGGTGCTTTTGTAAGAATAGAGTTTGGTATTAATTCTTTACCTTCTTTCTGATTTATATATTTTGCAAGTTTATATATCATTGTCTTTGGTAGATCTGAAATTACAGTAAGACCGCCACACATGTCTCCATACAGAGTACAGTAGCCAGTAGCCAGCTCACTTTTATTTCCTGTTGAAAGAACAAGAGCACCAGTTTGATTTGAAAGTGCCATTAAAATTAATCCTCTTATTCTTGCTTGAATATTTTCTTCAGTAGCGGCTTGCGGTCGCAAGTCTTTATTTTCTTTCAGGGTGGGTTGTAATAAATTTAAAAAAGCTTTAAAGGGTTCTTCTATGGATAAACTTTTTGTTTCAACTCCAATATTTTCAGCATGTTTTTTTGCATCAACATTACTTGCTTCTGAGGTATATCTTGAGGGCATTAAAACTCCAAGAACATTTTCTTTTCCAAGAGTATAAGCTGCAATAGTAGCAGTCAATGCAGAATCAATTCCTCCTGAAAGTCCAATGATTACTTTTTCAAATCCACATTTTCTGACATAATCGCGAAGCCCGCAAATCATTGCCTGAAGTACTTCTTCTTCCTGAACAGGATTTAGAACATTAATCGAGGAGCTGGTTAAAACCGCATCAATATCAATAACATTAAAATCCTCTTCAAAACTTTTCAACCGTATAACAGTACTTCCATCTTTATTTACTACACAAGAATTTCCATCAAATATAAGCTCATCATTGCCACCCACTTGATTAACATAAATAATTGGGATGTTATATTTTTTTGCACATTTTTTTAATATCTCTTCCCTAAGAGCAGGCTTTCCAATGAAATAGGGAGAAGAAGATGAGTTGATTAAAAAATCAAATTTTTCTTTTACTAATTCATTTACAGGATCAAAATGATATCTGGGTTTTGTCCATTCAATACTGTCATGCCAAATATCTTCACAAACAGATAAACCTATTGATCTTCCTGAAACATTCACTATACAAGGCTTTTTCCCGCGTTCAAAATATCTATCTTCATCAAAAACATCGTAGGTAGGGAGAAGAATCTTTTGATATGTGGATTTAATTTGATCTTTTTGAATAAAAGCAAGTGAGTTAAATAATGGTTTGCCTTGTCCTTTATTTTCCTCTGCAAAACCTATTACTACTGATATTTCAGATTTAATATTTGCTGCAAGTTTATCTAAGTATTTTTTATTGTCTTCTATAAATTGTTTTTTAAGTAATAAATCTTTGGGTGGATAACCACACAATGCAAGCTCAGGAAATATAACAAGATCTGCTCCTTGTTTTTCTGCTTTAGAAATATTTTCAAGGATTTTATTTAGATTGTTTTCAAAATCACCAATTGTAGGATTTATTTGTGCTAATGTAATTTTCATTGTTAATTGTCATTGCGAGGGCTTTAGCCCGAAGCAATCTCATTATCTTATAAGCATTTTGAGATTGCTTCGTCAGGTCTTCGACCTTCCTCGCAATGACATATTAAGATTATATATAAGTCTTGCGAGGTTGATTTAATTCGGTTAAAAAATCACCGATAATGTTTAAACTTAAGACTGTAAGCATAATCATAATGCTTGGATAGAGTATAAGATTTGTATTTGTATTTAAAAATTGCCAGCCATCACTTGCTAAAGTCCCCCAGCTACAATTTGGAGGAGAAAGTCCAAGTCCAAGAAAGCTTAATGTTGATTCAGCAATTATTGCCCGCGGCATAGTAAATGTAATTGCTACTAATATAATGCTTAAAATATTTGGCAAAATATGTCTAAAAAATATTGCAAGATCAGAAAGTCCAATTGCTTTTGCAGACAGTATAAATTCATTTTGCTTGAGTTTAAGAATCTCAGCCCTACTTAGTCTAGCTACATCCATCCAGCTTATAAGTCCAATTGCAAATAAAATGCCTGTTGTAGATCTGCTGAAAAGCAAACCAATAATACTGAGCATTAATAAGTCTGGCAAAGAATAAACAACATCAATTGCTCTGGTTACAAATGAATCAACTTTGCCACCAAACATTGCAGCAACACTGCCAAATAAAATTCCAACAAACAGTGCTATAAATGCTGTAACAACTGCAACAAGAAGTGATAACCTAGCTCCATAGATAAGTCTTGCAAGCAAATCTCTGCCTAATTGATCAGTTCCCAAAGGATGTTCAAATGAAGAAGACTGAAGAAGCATATCTTGGTCCTGCATATCAAAAGAATATTTTCCAAAACTGACTCCTGTATATGACATAAAAACAAGCGTCAATAAAAAAACAATGAATAAAATTGAAATTGCAGCAATTTTATTTTTTAGTAAAAAAGACATATAAAAGTTAGTTTAGATTATTAGCTGCAAAAGAAGCTTGAATTTTTTCTATGGTTTCATACATATCTTTTGCTTCAGTTAAGTATGGATTTAATTCAAGAGCCATAGCAAATTGTTCTTTTGCTTTAGGATATTTTACCTTTGGTGGCAGTCCTTTATCATCACATAGTGCAAGTCCGTAGTCTGAGTAAGTTTTAGCCAATATTGATTTAAAAGGAATTGAAGCAGGATTTGACTCATATTCCTTCTCAAGCACATTAATAGCCTCTTCAAATTTTCCACTTCTAATCAGTCCTTGTGCTTTAGTCATAGGATCAATGAAAGAACAACCAGAACTAACTGCAACAATAATTAGTACTATCAAAATATTTTTCATAGTACTATTCTAGCTTATATATTAGCTATTCCAGGGTAACCGTAATCTAACGATGCAATTTAAAGTTCTTTACAGGACTAACTTTTTTGCTTTTCTCGTAAGCTCGAAAGCGCAAAAAAGTGTCCCTTCGGCTTTAAATTGCTAGCTCACATTCGATGCCATAAGTTAAAATAAATACATGCATGATTTAAAAGAATTAAGAACAAAGCCTGACTTCTTTAAAGATAAGCTTTCTAAAAGAAATAAAGAGTTGGTCTCAATTATAGATGAAGTATTAGCCATTGACCAAAAAAAAAGGGAAATTCAAGTCAAAGCTGATGAGCTTAGAAAACGAAAAAATCAAATAGCTGAGGAAATAGGCCGTTCAAAAGGTGATCAGCAAAAAATAGAATCTCTGAAAAAGGAAAGTTTAAATATTGGGTCCGATTTAGCAGAAGTAGAAAAACAAGAAATAGATTTAAATCACAATCTGTCAGAAAAGGTAATGTGGCTGCCAAATATCATCTCTGATGATGTCCCAGAAGGTAAAAGTGAAACAGAAAATAAAGAAGTGCTTAAATGGGGAAATCCTAAATCTGAAAAATGGATTAAGCCACATGAAGAAATAGGAACAAAACTAAACATTTTTGATTTTGAGCGCGGAGTAAAAATTTCTCAGTCAAGATTTACTGTTCTAACGGGGAGCGGTGCAAAACTAGAACGTGCTTTGATGAACTTTATGCTTGATCATGCTAGTGAAAAAGGTTATAAAGAAATATTTCCTCCAATATTAGTTAACAAAGATTCAATGACTGGCACTGGTCAACTTCCTAAATTTGATGGGGATTTCTACAAGTGTGAAAATGAACTCTTATACTTGGTTCCTACAGCAGAGGTTCCACTTACAAACCTACATAGAGACGAGGTTCTATCTCTTGACCAACTACCAATTAAATATTGTGCTTATACACCATGTTTTAGAAGAGAAGCCGGTGCAGCCAGCAAAGATACTCGCGGAATCATAAGACAACACCAATTCAACAAGATTGAGCTTGTAAAAATTACTATGGCAGAACAAAGTCCGGAAGAACATGAAAAACTTACAAATGATGCAGAAGAAATTTTAAAAAAACTAGAGCTTCCTTACAGAAAGATTCTTCTTTGTACTGGGGACATAGGATTCTCTGCAATGAAATGCTATGACCTTGAGGTTTGGTTTCCATCACAAAACACTTATCGAGAAATTAGTAGTTGTTCAAACTTTGGAGCATTTCAGGCAAGAAGAATAAATATAAAATACAAGGCTTCAGTAAAAGACAAGCCACAATTTGCACACACAATAAATGGTTCAGGGCTTGCAATAGGAAGAACAGTGGCTGCAATTCTTGAAAATTATCAGACTGAAAAAGGTACTGTTATTGTACCAAAAGCTTTAGAAAAACATCTAAATGGAATAAAAGAGATTATTTCATAAATTTATTTTTTATCTCAGTTAAAACCTTATTTGCTTCTTCAAGTCTTAGTGTTAAAGCAAGTCCAAAATAAATAAGAAAACATGTCATTGAACTAGTGAAAATCAAGATTCCTTTGGAAAAAGGATCATAATACTGAAGATGAATTGGAAATAATTCCAAAAACAGCAGTCCAAATAAATACATTAGAAATGCTGAGATAATTATCTTTATAAAGGATCTTATATGTTTTTTCCATCCAAGAAAGCCAATTTTTCCTCTAAGTAAAAACCAAAGAAATAAAAAATTAAAGACTGTTACAAGAGAAGTAGCAAAAGCAATACCTGGAGCATGATATTTTTTGACTAGAATGCTGTTTAAAAGAATTTTTAACAGTATTGAAAAGACTGCTATGAGTAATGGAGTTTTAGAATCTCCTAAAGAGTAAAAAACTCTTGTCAATGTATCTCTTGCAACATAAGCAACCATAGATAACAAAAGAGCAATTAAAATGCTGCTTGTAAGAACTGTTGATCTGTCGTCAAATGCACCTCTTTGAAAAATAATTTCAACAACAGGCTTTGAAAACAAAAATAGATAAACTGCAACAGGAAGAGTTAAAAACCAAAGGGACTTTATTACAATAATGCTTGTTCTTTTTAATTCTTTAAAATCGTTTGAATGTGCAAGTTCAGAAAATCTAGGAAAAAAAGGAACAAGGAAAGAAGTAAGTAATACCCCAAGAGGTAATTGAATCAATCTATTTGCAAAGATTGTTGCTGTCCAGCTCCCTTCTTCAAGACCTGAACAGAAAAAACTATCAATATAAACAGTAATTTGTCCAATAGTAGTGCTGAGTAATGCAGGACCTAAAAAATGACCAAAGTTTGAAACCACTTTTTGATTTTTTACAATTGCAAATTTAAGATTTTCAAATAATCCTGCTTTAATTAGATCCGGCAGCTGAACAATTAATTGCAAAACTGAGCCAATAAGAGTTCCTATGCCAAGTGCCAGTCCAAGCTTTAAATCACCATAAGCAAAAACAAAGAAAATAATTGCAACGCTTGGTAGGACAGGACTAAATGAGGGCCAAAAATATCCTCCGTAAACATTTGCTACACCGCATAATATTCCAAGTAAACCTGAAATAACAATCAATGGAGACATAATCTGCAATTGTAATGTTGTTAATTCCCACAATTTTTGCTGATAAGCGGGAGCAAGTCCTTGTGCAGGAACCAAGAGGTGAACAATTTCATTTTTAAATAAAATCACAGCAATCATTAAAAGAAGTAATATAAAAAATGTTGCTGTGAAGATTTTTATTAAAAAGCTCCCTGATTCTTTTGCATTATCTTTGACTTTAGTAAGAGTTGCTATAGTTGCAGAATGAAATGGACCTCCAAGTCCGCCAAGAAGCACAAGGGCATTTCCTGTTAAAAGATATGCAAAGTTATATGCATCAGCAGTTATTGAAGTTCCAAAAAATCTGGCTATAACTAAATCACGCAATAAACCAAACACTTTACTTATTATCGTAATAATTCCGACAAAGCCTGCAATCTTAAATAATTTTCTATTTGCCATAAAATACAATTTGATCCTAGAATTACAAGATTCTTAGACTATCTCGCTATTATATAGTTTCGTACTAAAAAGTTGACAAGTGAAGGTTTGTCTATAAATGACAAACCTGAACGTCTTATATAATTAGCATCTTTAAAGCGAAATAATTCACGTAGGCTAAAATATATTAGCCGCAGTGAATTATGGAGCGAAACAAAAATGATTCCATTTTTAAAACCAACATTAATTTACGACGGTGATGTATCAAGCGTCCGTCTGGAAGATCTAAAAAAGCTTGATATTCAGGGTTTGATTCTGGATCTTGACAACACTATTATGGCTCCAAAATCAGCTAGAATTGATCCCCACGTTCAGCCTTGGCTTGAAGTAATGAAGAAAAATTTTAAAATAGTTGTTCTGACAAATAATAAAAAAGCTTTTTATTTAGAAGCAGTAAGACAGGTACTGGAACTCCCTGTTATTGGATTTGCAAAAAAGCCTTGGATTGTTGAAAAAGAAGTGCATGATATTTTAAATCTTCCAAATGATAAAATTGTAATAATTGGAGATAGACCTTTAACTGACATCTGGCTTGGGCAAAGATTTGGCTTTAAGACAATCTTAGTAAGATCGCTAACTGCCCATATAGAACCAAAATGGAAATATTATTTAAGAAAACTTGAGTGGAGTTTTATTAAAAAACTGAAATGAAAAAAAATATATCAATTATACTTGCACCTTTTTCAATAGGCGGTCCAAATGAAGCAGCAAAAGACGGACCAAAGGCTTTAATGAGAAATGGCATTGATCAGGATTTAAAAGAACTTGGGCTTAATGTAAAGGTTATAAAATCACCAAAAAATATAATTTTTAAAAATTGCAGTAAAGACGCGATTAATCGCGTCTCAACAAGTAAAATTAAAAATCTTGAATCAATATTAAAAACAAATCAGTGGTTATCAAAAACTGTAACTGAGGAAATTAAAAACAACTCAATTCCACTTACAATTGGCGGGGATCACAGTCTTGCCATTGGAACAATCACAGGAACAAGTGATGCTTTAGGAAACATCGGTGTTTTATGGATAGATAGACATTTTGATGCACACTCACCAAAAAATACCCCCTCATGGAGAGCCCATGGAATGCCAGTAGCAGTCATAAGCGCCGATAAAAATTTTGACACTCATCCAGATTTCCAAAAATTACTCGCAATTGGTCAAAATAAAAAACTTCCAAAAGTAAAACCAGAAAATATTGTACAACTCGCAATAGGAGAAAAAAGTCACATTAAACCAAAAACAAAATGGTATTCAATGGAAGATATTGATAATATTGGATTTAAAAAAGCTGTTGATGATGGAATAAACTATTTACTTCGTAGAGTTAAACATATTTATGTAGCATGGGATATAGATTCAATGAATGTAACGGGCACAGGTACAAGTGGTGATGGACAGCTAACATTGAGGGAGGGTTTATATCTTGCAAGAGAAATTAATAAAAAAATAAGATTAAAAAACAGGCTTGCTGGTTTTGAAATAATGGAAGTAGCTCCAAAACTAGAGCGTAAAGATTTAAGAGGACAAACCGTTGATTGGGCAATTCAGCTTGTGACAACATGTTTTGGGGCAAATCTATTTAATAATCTGTCTAGGTTAACAAAAAACATTCATGTATAATATTTTTAAATGAAGATTCAAGCAAAAGATAAAACCATTACAAATTTTGAAGAAGCAAAAAAGTTTCTAAAAAAGTATGGACTTTATATAGAGTTCTGGGAGCCTGAATTAGAAGATGTAAGCATCTCAGATCCTTTACTAAAATACAGGAACCAGATTGAAAAACTAAAAAAAAGATTTAACTATGCAACAGCAGATTATTGTTCACTTGATAAAAGTAGTCCGGATCTTGATAAAATGCTTCAGCCATTTATGAAAGAACATCATCATACTGATGATGAAGTAAGGTTTACAGTAGAAGGAAAAGGAATATTTGGAGTAAATCCTATTTCTGATCCCACATTTGAAATTTACGTAGAACCTGGAGATCTTCTAGTAGTGCCGGCAAACACAAGACACTGGTTTAAGCTCACTGAAGAAAAGAATATTTGTTGTATAAGAATATTTAAAGAAAACCCTAAGTGGGAAGCTGTTTATGAGATGTCAAAGGGTCAATTAGTTAGCTAGACTTAAGCGTCTGTTCTTTTATTCTATATTCAAATAAAAACTCAAAAATTTCTACATGTCTTTTAGCTTCTTGTACTGTTTTTCCCCAAGCATATATTCCATGACCTTTTAAAAGAAGTCCTGGTACTTCTTCGTCTATATATGATGGTGCAATTTGTGCAATATGTTTCATATCTTGTGAGTTTTCAATTATTGGAATAGAAATTTTCACATCATGAGTTTTAAATCCCAACCCTTTAAGCATTTCTAGATCACTAAACATGATGCTGTCTTTTGATTTCATTGATAATAAAGTACTGTTTGTCGTGTGAACATGAAAAACTGCTTTTGCTCCAGTGTTTTTATATATAGCACTATGAAGCAATGTTTCAGCAGAAGGCTGCAACAATTCTTGTAGTGGCAAGTCGCGACTTGTTACTAGAGATTTACCATTCTCATCAACTAATAAAAAATCATCTTCAGTGAGTTCACCTTTATCTTTCCCACTTGCTGTTATTAAAAACTGTAATGGGTTTTCTTCTATTAGTATTGAAAGATTTCCTGACGTACCAAGCATATAGCCACGACTGTAAAAGCTTTTGCTTACATTGATTAAGTCAGCTTTAGCCTGAACTTGTCTTAAATCTTTGTTTGTAGTTTTAGTGATACTGATTTTTTTAACCTTATCTTTCTAATATTCAATAGAGTCAATTTGTATATGATTATTTTAGCAAACATTTTACTCATTAACTTAGGATTACTAGCTTGTAACTGCTATATTATAGATTACTTTTTATAGATAATTAACAGGAGAAACCATTATGGCAAGCGTTGTTTCTAGACTAGGTGCAGCTGTTTTACTTGGCACTATTCCATTTACAGCAGCAGGATGTAAGGGTGAAAAGAGCAGTACGGTTCAAGCAGAAGAAGTAAAGCCTACTGCTAGAAATATATCTGAGGTTTTTAAATATAAAAGAGATTATAGTAATCATAAAATATTTGTCAGTTCAAATAAAGACTACAAGATAGTTAATGATGCGCTACATAGTCTTGATATAGTTGGAGAAGACATTAGAAGATTTTATATATGGCAACAAGATTTTAACAACAGAGCTTTTGATTTAGAACAAAGAGAAATAAGGTTTGATCTTCTTTCTGCACCTCCTAAGCCAATAGACAGAAATTTGCTTCCTGTAGAAGAAAAAATAGATGTGTTTCCATTTATAGATCCATTTAAAGAGAAAGAGTTAAAATCTTCAAGTTTTTTACTTTTACCACGCAGCAATTTTAGTAATAGTAAAATTCCTTTAGGAATCACTTTAAGTGAAAGATTTAAATTTCTACCATACTCCGTAGAAAGGCGTCATTATCTCCACAGACACAATGATGGTCTTTTGCAAGCAAAAGAAGGAATTTGTTTTAAAGTTCAAGAAAGAACTAATAACCCCGATGAAGAAAATAAAGGAGTCGGTATCAGTATTCCTTTAAGTGCTCTTCCATTTACAATTGACATGAAGTTTAAATTTACAGAACCTGAAGGCAAAATACTTGACATAGTCGTTCCAGTAGAAAACGCTCCTATTGCCATAGACACAGGAAAAGCAATGTACTTAATTGGCATGGATAAAGTAACTGTAGGAGAAGGTAAATTTGGAGTGGTTGAACAGTAAAAGAGTTTATCTCTTCACTATTTCTATTAGTTTTTCTTTAATCTCATAAAATGTTTTAAACTCTACATAAGGAATTTTTTCCTCTTTTAAATTATTTATCAAATCGCTCCTTGCAAATACAAGATCGGCTATCTTTGCTGGGAACAAGTCTGCAAGCCCATCTCCTATTACTATTCGGGTAAAGTCATTTTTTGGATATTTTTCCACTATTTCTACTTTACAACAGCCACAGTTGCCACATATAGAACAGTTTTTTGGTAAATATTTATAATCAATTTTTATTTTTTCAAAAGCAAAATTTCCTTTATTGCAAAATATGTTTATTTTATTTTTAAACTGATTAAGAACCTCTTCAATAAAAAAATCCAGTCCACCACTTAGTACATTAAATATAATTTCATTTGCTTTACAGAAATCAACAAACTCAACAAAGCCATCTCTAAGCTTTACTTTACTCTTAACAAAGTTTAGAATTTCTGCTTTTTTACTGCTATCAATAAATCCAAAAAGTCTTTCAATTCCATCTTTTAATGAAATGCTTCTTTCATAAAGAATCTTATTTTTTATCTCCTCCCATTCAGGCGGAGCAAATCGTTCCATAATCATGACCACTACATCGCGCTCAGTAATAGTGCCGTCAAAATCGCTAAATATTATTATTTTTTTATCCTTAACCATGAAAATTCCTTAATCATGCTATATTATCTAATAATTCACACATAAAAAGGAGAATCCATGAGAATAGCCCCTACAGTAGCTTTGCTAGCTGCTTTAATTCCTCTAAACGGATGCAGTAGAAACAATAAAGTTGAAGAACGAGCTCCTATGCCGTTTGCTGCTGGGGTAATTCCAGTACCCAATATGGATCCATTTATTGCAATTCCAATAAAGCCTGCTCAGGAAGTTGAAAGCTTTTTCCAGCTTAAAAGAGATCCTGAAAAAGGATTTATTTATATACAGGCAGAAAAATCAACACGAGGCATAGTTAATCATCTTGTTAGAAGACATGGGCTTACTACGGAACAAGCATTAGATGAAATAAAAGCAATTGACAGAATTGTTGAAGAGTTTAACAAAGAAGTTTCATCCTTAAAACAAGTAGAAATAAACATTAAAAGTCTAAGAGCAGATAAAAAGCCTTTAACCCCGAAGGAGCTTGAATCAATAATAGATAATCCACCAATGATTGGACCAGATAGAATGCCACATCCAGTTACACAATTACCTATATTGGTCCCCAGCACAAGAGATTATATTAATTCTATTCAAGGACTACGGGAACTTACATTAAGTGATGGAATAACTTTTAAATTAAGTGTTCTACCATCTGCCATGGATATTATGACAGCACATGGATTTCCTTTTCCATTACATCTTAGTGATGGCATGAGTGTAGTTCCAAATTCAGAAAAGATGGTTGAGTATTTTGATAGAAGAAATGGTTCTATTCAGCGAGCTCCTTACCTTGAGGTATCAGAAGAAAAAGGACAATTTGGTCCTGGAGGAATAAATGGACTAATATTTTCTGGACCAACAGCAGTGTTTACTAAAGACACTGTTTATTTTATTGGTTTTGATACTCTAACCATTGATAAAGAAAAGCATGATCCTAAAGCTATACCTAAAAGAGATTTACTCATACCGGAATTATTTGATGATGGTAAATTAATTACTGTTAGTAGACAAATATATTAAACACCTTTTAGCAATTAAACTTTAGTTATAAACTAACTCTTCAATGTTCAAGTAAACCATTTTGTTCTCATTCTTGTAGATGATAAATAACTAATTTATTAGGTGTAACCATATTTAACTTTGCTTTGCAAGGGTAAAAAATAGTAGTTATCTCAACAAGGAGAACTATGTCAACAGGTCCAGTATCATCCAATAAGCCAGTTAATGCACCAGCACTAGCTCAAAGGTTAGTAGAAATTAAAAACCCAGAGGAGTTGCAGACTGAACTTACGGCCTTACTAACAAGAATAAAACAAAATCCAAGAGTAGTTGCAATTGATAGTAATGACCTACAACTTGCTAGCCCAGCTCAAGGACTTAAACCCATCTCCATAAAAGACAATTACTCAGAAAAATTAAAAAGGGATATTAAAGCATTGAATGCATCAATATCTACAATTCAAACAAGCTCTGAAGAAATATGCAGGATGTTCAACAGATGCCTACCACAAGCTATTAGAGACAGGAACAATGTTACCCCACAAGTTTTTCCTCAAGGAAATTCATTAGGTAGTAGAAACAATCCTTATACCCCTGCAAAAGAGGATTATATAACATCAGGTGGGAAAAATGATCCTTGGACAAATCATTTAAGAAATGATGGAAGAGTTTTTCCATTGACAATATTACGTGGTGGTGAAATTAATAGAAGTGGAATGCCAGAAACTTTATTCTTACAGGATGGAATGACTTTGGTAAATGGACAAGATGGCAAGCCAGCTTTTAGAAAAGTATTTTACAAAGATCCAGAGAAACCTAATGATCCGCCAGTTGAAGGAATATATTTTGAGGTTAGAGAACCAGCTGGTCCAAGAGGCCAAGGTGGAATAAATGGAATACTTGCACCTGCTAGCCTTTTTCCTGTTTCTGTTATACAAGTATCACAATTACCTCAAAATCAACGAGCACCATTTGATAGATTTTTTCAAACCGATGATCGTAGTGAAGTAGCGGTTAACAGAAGAGCAACCGAAAATAGAAGTGGATATTTTTGCACGTCATGGGATGGTGATAGAGATTATCAATACTTTAGACCAACACAAGCATGGCTTCTTGGTGTAGAAGAAAGCAATCAAAGACTTCCATTTTTACCACAGAAATAAATACTGGCAATAGAATAATCTTTGTTAACTTACTACTGCTTTTAAATTCCCAACCTCATTTACAAATTCTTTAGCCCCAGCTAGTCCACCGTCTTTATGCTCCCAGACTGCTGTTCCAGCATTTATAACTATATCTTCTCCAAAATCAAGGGTTGTTTCTTTTACCATATTTGCTTTAATCCCTGCAGAAGGTACAGGCCAAGTAGGCTTTATATGAAACAGCGTTCTTGTTAATTCTTTTTTTATACTTTGTGTAACATCTTTTTCCCATGCAAGTGATCCGTAAGGACTTGGGAAAAGAACAAAGTCAGCACCTGCAATTCTTGGTAATTTTGCAAGAAGAAGCTTCTCACTTAAGCCCGAAGAACTGTTTAAACACATTGCTCCACTGAAAGCAGGATGAGCCATTATTGGAATAGAAACGGTTTGTCTTAGTGCCGCCAGCATTGGCAAGCCATATGAAATATAATTAAATAAAATACAATTTGCACCATGCTTTTCAAGTTTTGTTGCACGATCTAAAATTTCATTTGCTTGACCAGTTAAATTTATAGCATAAATAGTTTTAGCTCCTAGTTTTTCACGAGCTGCTAAACATGTTTCCAGTCTTTTTAATGTTAATGAAAAATCATGATCATATAAAATTTCATCATCTTTAACAAGATCTATTCCTGCTTCTGCCTGTATATAAAACATAGTGCCTAATTCAACAGCTGAAAGTCCAAGACAAGGCTTGAAAATGCTCATGAGAAGCGGCTTTTCATACTTTCCTAATATATCCCTTATTCCACTTATACCAAATCTTGGGCCTTTAAACTGATCTAAATACGCCTGAGAAAATTCAATATCTTCAAGTTTAATTTTAGGGACTAAGCTTATTTTTCCAAATACTGAAGTTAAAAGTGCACCAAGATCATTTCTAAAGTTTTCAATAGGATATGCAATTTTAATTGTTGAGGTAAAAGATGATTCTTCTATAGAAACAACTTCTGCTAAATGCTTTGAGATCTGCAACCTTATGTTTCCAGACAACTCATTCCACGTACCAACTGTCTGGCCTACAGCAATGCTACTTGCAAGCTTTTTTATATCTCTACTATCATTTTTTACAGTGTAAATAACGTTTATTGTATCTTTTGGCATTGTTAAGTTGTATTTTACAACATTCTGGTCAGACAGGTATATTAAACAAAGAGATGCTTAAAAAGATTTTCATTGGAATTTTAGTTTTTATTTTTTCTTTCAATCAAGCCATTGCTCTGGAAAAACAAAATATAAATCACAATAACAGTATTTTTTTAAACTATTCTGATTTAGTAGAACTCAGTAAAACTTCAAAACCTGAAGGTCAATTAGCAAACAAGCTAGAACTTCAATTAACTACTCCAATAATTAAACAGCCACCACAAGAACAGGTTAATTTTCTTCACGAAAATACACTGGGTGACTTTTTTAGATTTGCTTCATGGAATATTGAGCGAGGATTTCAGGTAAACAGAATTATAGAAATTCCAAAATATTCTATTGATCTTAAAACAAGCGATGATTTAAAGGAAGAACTAGAAATATTTTCCAAAGCAAGCATAATTACATTAAATGAAGTAGATATTGGTGTGCCCAGAACAAATTATGAAAATGTAGTTGGAAAAATTGCAGCTGCCTATAAGATGGGATATGTTTTTGGTACAGAGTTTGTAGAAGTTGATCCTTATCAGCTAGGGACCAAGAAGTTTTCAGAAAATGAGAAAATTTTTCTTGAGCCTGAAGCTTTAAGACAATTAGATAATATAAATAAAGAAAAATATCATGGTCTTCATGGAACAGCTATTCTTTCAAAGTATCCAATTTTAAATGCAAAAATTATAAGACTGCCAGTTTGCTATGAGTGGTTTGGAGCTGAATTAGGAAAGCTTTCAGCGCTTGAGTTTGTAAGGAGAAAGACTGCTCAGGAAATTTTTAGTGAAAAGATATTAACAGAACTTAGGCATGGAAATAGAATGGCAATTGTAGCTGATTTACTTTTACCAAATCAGGAGGTGGTAACAGTTGTGGCAACTCATTTGGAAAACAGATGTGTGCCGCAATGTCGTTTTAAACAATTTGAATTTCTTTTAAATAGGTTGAGAAATATTAAAAATCCACTCATTCTTGCTGGTGATTTTAATACTACAGGTACCGATGCAAGTCCTGTTAGTATGAAAAAAGAAGTTTTAAAATTAGCAAAAGATCCTGATTTTGTCCTTAATAATATTATTTTTACGCTGACTCCTCTAACACTTGTGCAAAATGTAGTTTTAAACACTACAAACTTTATTAAGCAATACAAAGATCCAACAACAAAACATATTCCAATTTTATTCCCAAACAAAGAAAGAAAAATTTTTGACCTTTTAAAAGAATTTAGATTTAACGATGGTGGTGCATTTGATTTAAGAGGAACATTTGAAAAAACATATAGAGGGCATGATGGGCTTTTAAGTAACTCAAATGAAAGAGATATTAAAGGGTTTAAATTAACTTTTGAACTAAAAAGACACTTTGGGGTGGCTAGATACAAACTTGATTGGATTTTTGTAAAACCACTTGATTTAAAAAATTCAAATAATAAAAAAGGTTCATTTGCTTATGCTCCGCATTTTGGAAGAACTTTAAGTGAGTTGAATAGAAGCTTTGGAAAAATATCAGATCATGATCCGGTAATTGTTGACATTCCTATTGGTGAGCCAATTCACTAAGAATGAGTCTTTTCCCACTCTTTAACTTTAGTAACTTTACCTTCCATAAATTTTAAAAATCCACCTCTTAGAATAAATTCTTTTTTTAACGGATCTAATTCAAATTTAAATATTTCACCACTTTGCAATTTTACTGTTTGATTAACAACATCGATTTCACATTCATTTTGTTTAAATAATTTTTCTATTTCTTCCTGTTTCAATTTTATTGGTACAAGAGCATTGTTATAACAATTTTCTTCAAAGATTCTTGCAAAACTAATTGCAATAACAGCCTTGAATCCTTTATCCATAATTGCCCACACAGCATGTTCTCTAGAAGATCCACAACCAAAATTTTCTCTTGTCAGTAAAACAACTGAGTCTTTGTATTCGGGATTATTTATAGTTGTATGTGGAACATCTTCTAAAAGATGAACACCATATCCTGATTTAGTAATTCCTGTAAGGTGCCTTGCTGGAATTATTTGATCAGTGTCAACATTTGATCTGTCTAGTGGATAAATTTTACCTTTAAAATTCATTTATAAATCCTTTGGATGAATGATTTCCCCAGCTATTGCACTTGCAGCTACTACTGCAGGGCTAGCAAGATGAGGTCTTGAACCAGTCCCCATTCGTCCTGGGAAATTTCTATTTGTAGAAGAGATGCAACGAGCTTCCGGAGCTACAACTCCCATTGACATGCCAAGACACGGTCCGCAAGATGAGTGAGTCCAGAGAGCACCTGCATCCTGAAAAATATCGTGAAGTCCTTCTCTCTCAGCTTGTCTTTTTACTGCCTGAGATCCTGGAGTAATAATAGTTGGAATTTTAACTTTTTTGTTCTTTAACACTTTTGCAGCTTCTCTAAGATCTGAAATTCTTGAATTTGTACATGAACCGATAAAAGCTTGATCTAGCAATAAGCCAGATAATTTTTGTCCTTTTTTCAAGCCCATATATTCAAGTGATTTTTCATCTGCATCTTGAGGAATAACACCATCTATATCAATTACTTCTCCAGGATTTGTTCCCCAAGTTACCTGAGGTTTTAAAGACGGTGCATTAAGAGATATTTCATTATCGTATTTTGAATCTTTGTCACTTGCATAGCTAAGCCATTTGATTTTTAATTGATCAAATTCACTTCTACTTTTTGTAATATTTTCTTTTCCTTTTAAATAATCTATTGTAATTTGATCTGGGCTTATCATGCCACTAGTAGCACCAGCCTCAATGGACATGTTGCAAATAGTCATGCGTTCTTCCATTGACATTTCAGAAACTGTTGATCCTGCATACTCTAAAACATAACCAGTTGCACCTTTAAAAGTGATTTTTCCTATGATTGCTAAAATTACATCTTTTGCATAAACAAAATTTGGTAATTTTCCTTCAATTAAAACTCTGAAGGTTTTTGGCTTGTTTAAAATTAAACATTGAGCGAGCATTGCACCGGCTTGAGCTGTGGTTCCTATTCCAAGAGCAAAAGCACCAAAAGCACCGTTTGTTCCTGTATGGCTGTCACCACAGCAAAGAGTAATTCCAGGTTGGACATAACCTCTTTCTGGAGCAACCACGTGACAAATTCCATTGTCGCCAATATCAAAAAGTTTTACATTGTGTTTTTTTGCCCAGTCACGCAAAACCTTTGCCTGAATTGCTGTAGCAGTATCTTTTGCAGGAGAAACATGATCATTTATTGCAATTATTCTGTTTGGAGAATAAATCTTCCCGCCAAAGTTTTCATCTATTTCCATTGCGCCTTGGGGTGTTGTAACTTCATGCGCTACGATTTGATCAATAAATATCAAATAGTTTTTGCCAGGCAGTTCTTCAACTGTATGTGAATCCCAAATTTTCTCAAATACTGACTTGCCCATTTTTTCTGAGACGCGATTAATTGCATCTCTCCTGTTTCCTTAATTTTCTATACTTCTATTATCTGCAGCCATTTATTATACCTATATTGTATCCATTTTCTACAAATCTGCCCAAATAAAAAATAATTCACTTGCTCATACAGATCAAAGTGCGGTATAAAGTCTTTTTGGGTAAAAATATATTAGTTCTAGTTAAACATAAGTAACCATGAGAAAAATTGCTTTAATTTTGTCAGGTGGTGGAGCACGAGGAGCATATGAAATCGGCGTGCTGAAAGCCATTCTGCCTGAGCTTCAAAAAGCCGGTGGAATTAAAATTATTTGCGGGACAAGTGTAGGTTCTGTAAATGCATGCTTTCTAACATCACTAATGCATCTTCCTGTTGAAAAAATTATTGAAGGGCTTGAGCATTATTGGCTGACATTAAAAAGAGAACATGTTTTTGTAGAAAACTGGGCACATGCAGGACTTAGATCATTTTTAGGTTCACTTAGACTTGGACAGCCTGATTTTCAAGGACTATTAGATAACACCCCATTAAAAAGAATTTTAGAAAATGAGGTTAACTGGGAACAGATAAGGAAAAACATAAATGAAGAACTCTTGTATGCACTGACAGTTACTGCAACATCAGTTTCAAGCGGACGCTCAATAATATTTTATGAATCACACAACCCTGATTGTATAAGTGTTATTCCGACTGACACACATTCAAGATTTGTACCAGATAAAATAAATGCTATTCATGCTCTGGCATCAACATCAATTCCGATTTTTTTCAGAGCAGAGCAGATTACATTTAAAGATCACGATCAAGTTCACTCTGATTGGTTTTGTGACGGCGGGCTAAGACAAAATACTCCTCTTTCCCCAGCACTTACTCTTGGAGCAGATGCTCTAGTTATAATTGGACTGCATTTTAAAGAAGACAGATTTGATGCAGATATTGAGAAACCAGGATTATTACAAAATATTGGAAAACTCCTTAATGCACTTTTTCTGGATCACATAAGATTTGATACTCAGAGATTAAACATGGTAAATGAAATTCTTGAGTCAATTGATGATCCCGCCCTCTTGAAAAAAATAAATGATCAAAGAGTTGCAAAAGGATATAAACCATGGAGAGTAATTCCTGATATGTTTATCTCTCCAAGTCAGCCTATAAGCGATATAGCTGAAGATATCTGGGATAGAATTCCCGAGGTTAGAAAAACTTTTAAGACTCTTGATTGGCTTTTTAAATTAGGGAATATGAAAGGGCACTTAAGAGGTGACCTTTTAAGCTACTTTTTCTTTAATCCATATTATTCAAAAGAATTAATTGAACTTGGTTATAAAGATGGCTTGGAAAAATTAAATCATACGGTCTGGGATCCACATAAAAAAAAGAATGTGAAACTAATCGATAAAATTACTGGGAAAGAGTGACAAAAATCCTCTTGGATATAAAAATTAAGAATTACTACAAAACAATAAAGGCTCTTTATAAAAGATTGTTAAGGTTAAATTAAACAAATTTAACTGTCAACTTCTTCTCTATTATTGCTTTATATATAGTGTAAAGTATTAAAACTTTTTTTACATTTATTTAGGGGAAAATAATCATATGTCAATGTTATTAAATGGAGCACAAGGAGCTGCAAGAGGCGCATTCATCGGGGCAGCTTTAACTTTATTAGTTCCTGGAGCTGGTTTAGGCGCAGCAACTATTATATTAAGAGCATTAAAAGACGGAGCAAATGAAGCTGCAAAAAGCAGTTCAAGCAATACTGAAAGCAAACATGATGTAAATTCATTAGGTGTTGGCTAAATTTTAAAAATCTTTTAGTTTGTTTTCTATATTAAAATCCCATAGGATATTAGATTTTTTAATACTTGTTTTTATATTTAGCATTAACTAATAAACAGTTTATTGTTAAATAATATATTCAGTATATTCAGCTGTGGCTCTAAGCAGCGTTTCTGCCAGCCATGAACCAGTTTGTTGTTTTCCAGAAACCATCTCTACTTTTATCTGCAGCTGCAAGGCAGTTCTGTATTGGATCTTTTAGAAAGGAACCTATTTGTTTTTGAGCGTCTCTACCATAAAGGTGTCTTGTTGAAATTGCTAGAGCCTTTCCAGTAGTAATTTCACCAGCTCTTAAAGCATTAAAGGTGCCTTTAAGACCAGCTAATTTCCCAATTGGCAATGCGCAAGCTGCAGTTGCTGCGGCTCCAAGCAGGCCAGTTAAAAATCCAGTGATATTGCCACTAAGCAGGCTACCAATTGCACCAACTGCACCTACAGCAGCTTTTGCTAAATAAGCACCAGCTACAATTGGCATTAAAGCAGGACAAAATAAAGATGCAACCCCAGCAATGCCAAGTAAACCATCAAGGCTAAAAAGTGATTTTATTCCACCCCAAATACCACCCTGATTAACTCCAGAAAATAAAGTAAGTCCTAGACCAAGCCCAGAACTATATCCAATGATTTTTTGTGTTTGAGCTGGTGTAACTGTAGAACTAAAAAACATATCAAAAAGTTTGTTTGATTTTGGTGGAATAGCAGGATTACCATAACAATTTTTAGGAAGTGTTGGGTGTACAAATTCTGTTGCAGGTGTTGGTACTCTTGGTGGTAGATATGGTCTTGTAGATATTGGGGTAACTGGTGGTTCAGGAATACCAGGTCCATAACATCCTACAGGTGGAGAAAAAGTACTCATTTTATTTATATTTTTTCCTTAAATATTTTTCTTAAAAGAGTTTTTAATACTCTAGTAATACAAAGGCCATTTTAAAAAAATTTGATAGCTAGAAAGTATTGAAATTAATTAACAATTGATTAAATCATAGGAATAAATTAAATCTAAGCAGGTGTTTAAACATTAAAAGTGCTTTACTTTAAATAAATTCTCTTCCAAGTTTATAAGCCATAACCAAACGTTTACCTAAGAAGAAATTATTGTACATTTCTTTAATTGGTGAGCTTACTTCACCACCAACATCTATAGAGCATGCTCTAAGCAACCTTACAAACTCTCTATAATGCATAAAATCATTTTTTTCAAAATAGTCTTTTAAAAAAACTTCTAGATACTTTTCTAACTCTTCTTCATTTATAAGCTTATTTTCTTTTCTATCGTTCTTGCCAAGTTTGTAGACAAGTACAAATCTGTGACTTTTTCTTGCATTGTCAAAACATCTCTTTAAGCTGGATGCTAAAGCTTTACTTTTTTCTCTTACAATATTCAAATAATGGTCAAGGTTTTCTAGAATTTCCTTATCAACTGAATCTGACAGTACTTTATCTAGAAGTTCAAATTCTTCAGTGTTTTCAATGGTTACATTGTTCATGATAAACTGTTTTTATGCCTGTAAGCACTCAAAACCCACCAAGCATTCACCCAACAGCAATAATATCACCCAAAGCTAAAATTGGCACAGGAGTTACTGTTGGTCCATACTCATGTATAGGACCTAATGTAGAAATAAAAGAAAATGCTTATATAGGCCCACATGTAATTATTGAAGGCAATACAGAAATCGGTCCAAACTGTAAGTTAATTGCAACATGTAGCATTGGTCTTCCACCTCAGGATATTAGTTATAAAGGTGAGGAAACAGGAGTAAAAATTGGAGAAAATACTGTTATAAGAGAATATGTAACTGTTCACAAAGCAACAAAAGAAGGTTTTACAATTATTGGAAAAAATTGTTTTTTAATGAATTATGTTCATATTGGTCATAATGTTCAGCTTGGGAATTCTGTCATTATGGCAAACTCTGCAATGCTGCCTGGCTATGTAACAGTAGAAGATTTCGTTTTTATAAGCGGACTTTCTACCATACACCAACACTGTCGTATAGGTGAATCTGCAATGGTGGGTGCAATGACAGGAAGCAGGCTTGATCTTCCTCCTTATTTTGTAGCAGACGGAAGACCTGCAAAAATTAGAGGTGTAAATAAAGTAGGACTAAGAAGGCGTGGAATAAAAGCTGATGTCCGTGAAGAACTGTCAAAAGCATATAAATTAATTTACCTTTCAGGGTTAAACACTACAAATGCACTTGAGAAAATTGAAAAAGAGCTTGTACAGTTTGATGAAATTAAAAAACTAGTAGATTTTTATAGAACATCAAAAAGAGGTGTAGTTGGAATAGAATCAGATGCAAGCGATCCTGAGGATATTTCACTTTAAATGACTTACTCAAAAAAGAAATTTCTAATTTACTTTTTTTTATTTGTCTTCCTAATATTTTTAGACCAACTTACAAAGAGGCTTGCAATAAGTGAAATTGGCTTAAATCATTCAAGAGCATTTCTACCTGGAATACTTAATTTAAGTGTTGTTCAGAATACAGGCGGAGCTTTTAGCATTTTCAAAGAATATCCTGTATTTTTTAAGGTTATAGGAATAGTTAATGCTTTTATATTTTCATATCTGGCTTTTTGTCCAACTGTAAAACTAAATGAGATTGCAAAATTAGGATGTGTTTTTATTCTCAGTGGTACAACAGGTAATTTAATTGACAGGTTTATAACAATTGGTGTAATTGATTTTTTAGATTTGGATTTTATTAATTTTGCTGTGTTTAATCTTGCAGATGTATTTATTGACACCGGTGTGGTATTAATTTTATTTGGATGGCTACTAAACAAAAAACACTAATCATATCAAGCGACTTTGCAGGTAGCAGGCTGGATAAATATCTTTCTGATTCACTGAAAGATTTAAGCCGTACTATTATTCAAAGATTGATTGATGAAGCTCAAATAATTGTAAATGAAAAACCTGCTAAGCCAGGATATAAGCTCAAATCAAATGACAAAATAGTAATTAATTTTCCAGATCTAAAAAAAACAAACATTGAAGAAGAAAAAATTAATTTGGATGTTGTTTTTGAAGATAAAGATTTAATAGTTATAAATAAGTCTCAAGGAATGATTACACACCCAGCAAGCGGAATATATAAAGGGACTTTGGTAAATGCTTTGCTTTTTCATTGCAAAGACTCTTTGTCCGGTATAAATGGAGTTTCAAGACCAGGAATCGTACACAGACTAGATAAAGATACTTCAGGGCTAATTATTGTTTGTAAAAATGATAAATCACATTCTGAAATTGCAAAACAAATTCAGGAAAGAACTTTAAAAAGACAATACCTTGCAATAGTCCACGGTAAAGTAGCATATGATCATGGAGTTATAAATAAACCTATTGGAAGGGATAAAATTCACAGACACAAGATGGCTATTGTTAAAGACGGAAAAGTTGCAATTACCCACTGGAAAATTTTAAAAAAATTAGATGTTGTTACATTTGTTGAATGTACGCTTGAAACCGGTCGAACGCATCAAATAAGAGTTCATATGAAAAATCTTGGACATCCTGTACTAGGTGATAAAACATATGGAAAGAGAAGCGATCCTACAGAGAAAATGATGCTTCATGCTTATAAACTGGTTTTCATTCACCCAAGAACAAAAAAAGAAGTTCATCTTGAAACTAAAATCCCAGAGAGATTTATTGAGACTTTAAAACAATACAAATAAGTTTAATCTAAGACAGGTACTTTACCAACAAATTTATTTAATTCAGGTACAATTTCTTCAATATCTACTTCTTTATACTTTCCTTTTTTATTAACCCCTTTATAGTGATTGTTTACCTGCATTTGATAAAGAGAACTTAAAACCTCTAGTTCTTGTTTAGATAATTTTCTACGAGCTTTTTTAGCTTTTTTCTTATCTACCTCATAAATGTCGCGATCTGGTTTTACAAACTCATCCAGAATTTTTTTTGAAAAGTAATCTATTTGTCTAAGAACAGCTCTGGTTGCATCATGAATAGCTTCTAAAAAACCTTTTTCAAATGGACTAATTTCTTCATCATAATCTCCGTTATTTATTTTTTCCTGAATACGTCTAGCTTCTTGAAAATCCAAAGGGGAAACTTTCTCTTTATACTCTTTTGCAAGTAATACAATATTTCTCAAATTCGTTTTGATCGAATCTATCTTCATAAATATGGCTTATTAATACTTGTAAGTAACTATACTCTCTATAAGTAGGATTAAAGTAATTGATTTGTAAAATTTCCCTTTAAATAGGCTCTCAATGTAAAATTCATGTAATCTACACAAGAGCTTATTAAAATAAAACTGAGTTCATATGAAAATAATTTTAAGACTTTTTGCTTTCTCTCTATTTCTACTTATTTGCATTATTGTTTTAGCCAACATTTCAAATACAATAACCCTTGAAACAAGTTTTTTAAGCTTTCAAGTAAATGTTGGATTTCTAATCCTGATGTGTGTCATAGCAGGGAGCCTAGGAACACTTCTTTTTTCAACAACTGTCAGCAATAAAGATAAGCTCAAAAAACAAATTGCTGTTGACAATGAAAAGCTAAATTGTGAAATTCAATCTGACAAAGTAAAACAACTTCAAGCAAAGATTAATACTCTAGAAGAAGCATTAAAAATCGCAACCAGAAAATAACTGCTCTAGTTTTCTTTCCGATCCTCTAATTCCTGATCCTCTGATTCTCTAGAATTTACCACATTCCTGGAACATTAGTACCTTTAGGTGCAGGACGAAGTTCTGTAGTATCTAATAATTTATATTCATTGCTTGATTCAAATCCAGATCTGTCTTTTGCAGAATCGAGAGGAGGCATATATTTTCTTTCGCTTATTATTTCCTGAGGCTCAGCATAAGCTGGTTGCTCAAGAAAAGGAAGTTTTCTTTCCGGTCCAAAATCGCCGCCCTTATATTTGTTAAAGACAAACTCTACTTCATCAAGAAGAAAACCTGTACATTTAGGAGAATATTCAACCTCATAGCCCCTGGCAACAATTCTGCCTGCTGAAATAGCTCTGTATTGAAGTCTGCCATTAAGCCACAACTGTCTTGATCGTGGGAAGTTAGCCATATAATTATCAAGCTTTGGAGTATAAGCATAAGTTAAATCTCTGGGATCAATTACTGCTTTAAATCCAAAATTAAAATATGTCAGTTCCTGTTTTCTGTCTGGATCATTATAGACATCTTGAGTTAATGGATGCTTTGCATTGACCACAAAAAAATCAGGACCTCTTGCACTAATTATCACCTCTTTATCCTTAAAATCTCTTATTTCAAAAGGAATTACTGCTCCACAGTGCATAAAGGCTTTTGGTTCAGTAAGATAAGGTTCGTTTAATCTTTTAACTGTAGTTCTTGAAAGAAGCCATGTACCTTCTAAATTTGGGAATTTTTCATGTTCAAAAGTAAGCATTGATATTTTATATGGCTCTCCCGGTTGTTTTTTATTCTGCTCTTTATCTATTTCTTCCAAGTCATAATTTTTCTCTCTTAGCTTTTTTGCATCAAGCCTTGCAAGTATCTGATCGTATTTTTCAACTGAATCTATTGCTTTGCTTTTCACAGATGAACAATTTGAAAGCAAAAATAATGTTGTAAATAGAAAAAAAATTGATTTGGATTTTATATTCATAATTTTCTTGTACCAACCATTAAAACGACTTATAATCATTGGGTTTGACAATTTATAAGCTTAAATTCCTATAATTAATTTGTTCTTAACTATTTATTGATGCTTTTGTCTTCGTTTGAGTTGTTTTCAATGCTTTCACTTGATTCTGACCGTACATCCTTAAGTTTATTTTTTAGTAGTTCTTTATCAAGAGCTTCATGTCTTTCAACTGCAAATTCAAATTTAAACAAGCCTAGAACATTTAACACAACCAGAACTATAAGCCACAAAATTAATGCCTGCCAAAAATCAATAGAAATATCAGCATAAGTTTTTGCAACCGTACTATTCCATAGTGCTTCGATTAAAACTATTGGCAAGAAAACAACAATGCCAATTATAAGAAAAGCAAAAAGAAATGTAGTTAGAGAATTTAATTTATAGATTTTCATGAAACTATTTTACCAATTTTACAAATTCTTGTTCAGTTAAGACAGGGATTTCAAGTTCTTTAGCTTTTTTTAACTTTGAGCCTGGATCAGTACCACAAAGCAAATAATCAGTATTTTTGCTAACGCTGCTTGCTGCTCTTGCCCCATGGTTTTTAATTATTTCTTCAGCTTCATTGCGCGTCATGGTTTCAAGCGTTCCTGTAATCACAAAAGTTTTTCCCGATATTTTACTGTCTTTTATTTTAGTTTTCTTAACTTCAAGCTGTATATTAGCTTTTTTTATTTTTTCAATTATTGTTTTTGAAGAAGCGTGTGAAAAATAATCAACTATTGATTTTGCAATCTTAGGGCCTATACCACCTATGTCCCCCAGATCTTCAAGTGAAGCTTCTGATAACTCAGTAATTGAATTAAACCTTGAAGATAAAAGCTCTGCTATTGTTTTTCCTACATGTCTTATTCCAAGAGCATATATTAATCTGTCTAAGGTTCTTTTTTTACTGTTTTCAATTGATGTAATTGCATTGTTTGCAGACTTTTCAGCCATTCTTTCAAGCTCTTCCAATTGTTCTTGCTTTAGAAAATATAAATCAACGGGATCACTTATTAGTTTGTTTTTTAAAAGTTGTTCAATTAGTGATTCTCCAACACCATCAATATCCATAGCATCACGAGAACACCAGTGATCAATTCTTCTTTGAACTTGAGCAGGACAATTATAGTTTGTGCAGCGAACTGCTGATTCTTCCTCTTCTTTTTCTACCTTTGAATCACAAACAGGACATTTTGAAGGCAATTTATATTTTGGATTTTTATGATGTCTTTTTTCTTTATCAACAGCTACAACTTCAGGAATAATTTCTCCTGCTTTTCTTACTGTAACTATGTCTTCTTCTCTTACATCGAGCTTATCAATTATGTCTTGATTATGAAGACTTGCCCGCTTCACAACACTTCCTGCAAGCAAAACAGGTTCTAAATTTGCAACTGGTGTAACAGCTCCTGTTCTTCCCACATCACATGTAATAGATAAAACTTTTGTTTTAGCTTCTTCGGGTGGGTATTTATAAGCAATTGCCCAGCGAGGACTTTTTGCAGTAAAACCAAGTTCTTGCTGTAGGGAAAGATCGTTTACTTTTACAACCACTCCATCTATAGCATATTTAAGCTCATGTTTTTTTTCATACCAGCTATTGCAAAAATCTTTTACTTCTTTCAGTCCGTGACAAAGTTTTGAGGTTTTATTTATTTTAAAACCAAGTCCTTTAAGCATTTGCAAGCTATTCCAGTGGGTTTTAGGTAACACGTCATTGCGAGGAAGCTCTGAAAGAGCTGACGTGGCAATCTGATTACGGTTTGGAGATTGCTTCGTCGTTTCACTCCTTGCAATGACATGACCACCCCAAATACCAGCATACGCAAACATATCAAGATCACGACTTGCAGTAATTTTAGAATCATATTGTCTTAGAGATCCCGCTGCTGCATTTCTTGGATTTGCAAATATTTTTTCTTCTTTTTCTTTTTGTTCTTTGTTCAGCTTTTCAAAACTTTCAAGCGGCATGAATACTTCACCGCGAACTTCAAGTACACCCTCTATTTTTTTACTTAAAAGAAGAGGGATACTTTTAATTGTTTTTATATTTGTACTTATGTCTTCGCCTATATCGCCATCACCACGGGTTACACCAAGTGTTAGAACACCATCCTTATAAGTAAGAGCAACAGCAAGTCCATCTATTTTCATCTCACAGACATATTGTAGGGTCAAGTCGCGACTTGACCCTACACCGAGAACACGGTGAATCTTTTCTTCCCACTCATCAAGCTCGTCAAATGATACTGCATTATCAAGACTATACAGAGGGGTTTTATGAGTAACTTTTTTAAAATCTGAAACTGGTTCAGTTCCAATTCTCTGGCTTGGGCTATCTAGCGTTAAGAGTTCAGGATGTTTTTTTTCAAGTTCAAGAAGTTCACGCATTGAAGCATCGTAAACAGCATCATCAACCTCTGGATTATCCAAAACATAATATGCATGGTTCCAGCGATGCAGCTTTTCTTTTAACTTCTCTAGTTTTTCTTTTGTCTCTTTATTGACCATAGTGACACTTTATGAAATTAGTATATCGCTCAAATGTGGGTATATAATATTCTAGCGGTTGTTTTTGTTACCGCTGATTTTGGTAAAAATCAAAATCAGCTTTGCAAAAATTTCTCTAATTGAACACCAGCTTCTGATTCTCTGAATACTGACAACTGATTTCTAAATTCGGGGCGTGGCTCAGTTTGTAGCATCCGCACGGAGCTGCAAGATCAGAGTTAGTTGATTCCTGAAAAATGAAATGTCATCGGGGCGTGGCTCAGCTTGGTAGAGCATCTGCTTTGGGAGCAGAGGGTCGCACGTTCAAATCGTGTCGCCCCGAGATTAAACTAACAAATATTGCAAGATAAGATTAAGGCAAAGACTTCACTTAGTTCCACCTGTGCCAGCTAGAAAGGCTGGCATAAATGGATACTTTATCTATTGCTGATATTGCAGCAGATTTAAGAGTTTCTGAGCGATATATAAGAAAACTTGCAAAGAATAATGAAATACTTACAATAACTAAACCATTTCAAGGCGGTTTTATTTATTTAGTACCTGCAAGCTCATATTTTGATTGGAAGAAAAATAGAAATAACTTTAAAAAAGCAAATGGATATTTGTCTGATTATGAGTTCTTACAAGAGAAACAAAAAGAATGGCTTAGCTGGTGTAAGAGTGGTGCTTTAACTGGAAAAGCACTGAGTGATGAAACTCTTGATCTTTATTCATATTGTATGAGTAAGTATTGGCAATTACTTCCTCGTAGATACAATAAATCTATTTTAATTTCAAAAGAGAATTTAAGGACTGTTCTTGCAAGTATTGATTCTAAGAGTTTCAGTATTAAGGACAATTTATATAAGGCTATACGTTCTTTTATTAAATATCTGGCTATTAAAAGCTATATTAATGAAACATTACTGACAGAATTAAAAGAGTTAAAACCTAAAAGAGTTTATCCACCTAAAAAATTGCATTGTTCTCAGGGAGAATTTGAGAAATTATTAGAGGAGGCTTCTAAATGGTGTAGTGGTCAATCACCATATGATGTATTACTTAACGGTGCAACGATTGCAACGATAGTTTTTGCAGGTTTAAGGGCTAGTGAGTTATGTAACCTTAGACTTCAAGATGTTGATCTTATAAACAGAAAAATATTTGTTTATTTAGGTAAGGGAAAGAAAAATAGGGTTGTAGGTATTTGTAATAGGCTTTATGAATATCTGGTTAATTATTTAAAGCTAAGACCAAAAACAAATCTAAGTAATTTCTTTGTAACTACCGTAAGGTCAAGTAATGAACTTGTACCATTTAATACAGCAACATTACTTAGGAAAGTAAAAAGGCTTTCAAAAAGAGTAGGTCTAGAACTTAATGTGCATGGTCTTAGAAGGACGTTTGCTACTATTGCTGCTAATTCAGGAAAACCGATAAATATTATTTCGTTAGCACTTGGACACTCAGACCTTAAAACGACACAAGGTTATTTAATGACAACACAAGATGAAGTTATAAAAGAGATGCAGGGTTGGTAACCACATTTCTTCTTAATATTGGGCTTTAAAAGCTGTTTAATAAGCGTGGTTTTTTAGAAAGAGAAATCGGAACTATACAATTAGCTTCTCGTCCTAAGCTTATTAGGCAGAGATGCTGTATGGGTAAGTATTGTATAAAATATGTAAGGAGAAAATAAATGAGAAAGCAGATAGTGTTAATTGCATTGATAATTGCATTTGGAATCTCTGGGGTTTCTACTAAATCGTGGGCTGATACAAGAGAGAAGAAAACTCCTCCAGCTACCGGACCAATAGATGTCACGCCAGCTTCAGGTGCAACTTTTACTGTCGCCCCAGCCACAGGTACTTCTACCACTGTTGCACAACCTACAGCATCTAATTTAAATGCACAAGTTTCTGGTGATGTAGCAAATGCTATGGCAGATAGTGGAAATCCTGTAAAAATAGGGGCTAGAGCTTACAGAAGTTTTCCTGCTCCTGTAGATGATGGACAAAGAGCTAATATTGCATCAGATAGGTTTGGTAGGTTAGTAGTTGTTCCTCTGCAAATTAGAGGTTTACTTAGTCAAGCGAATATAACAGTTAACACAGCTACTGAAACAACATTACTTGCTGCTATAGGTGCAACTACTTTTCAAGATCTTGTTTCATTATCTTGTGCAAATACAAGTGCAACTGCAACAAGAGTTGATGTAAGAGATACAACCGCAGGTCCTGTAGTTACTCAGCTATTAATTCCTGCAGGTGATACACGACACTTTGTTTATCAAGTACCTTTCAGACAGACAAATCCAAATACTAATTGGACTATTCAACTTACTCCTGCAGTTACTGATGTTCGTTGTGTAATACAAGCCGTACAAAACGGAGTTTAAATAATCCACGAAAAGGCTTCAATAAAAAAGCCTAATCAAAAGTAAACACTAAAACCAGGTTCTAAGCAAGATTTATTCCTTGAATTAGAACCTGGTTTAGTTTTTTGACAAACAGATATGAGGATTCTATTAATTATTAAAGAGATAAACATTTTCTGGAAATAGGATTCATTCCTT